>Ga0228614_1000042_pt1 | contig 75521 bp, 160 predicted proteins | sample 15DmetaG_FD_190531 | JGI IMG/M metagenome (GOLD analysis project Ga0228614, IMG submission 190531) | Seawater microbial communities from Monterey Bay, California, United States - 15D | ecosystem: Environmental > Aquatic > Marine > Coastal | place: USA: California | collected 2016-10-13
ATCTATAGGTAATGATTGCCCTTGCTTTAGTGCTTCAGCATAAGCCTCTGCAAATCTCCAAACACTTATATTTATTGTAGTGCCTTTTTCTTTCGGGTCTTTAACTCCAAAAAAATCCGTATAAAATTCTTTTCCTGTCATAATTTATCTGTATTTAATCGGGCAATAACTACCCATAGATTTAACGTTATATTTTAATATAATGAGAAACTATTTAATCTATAATGTTAAAATGAGATTTTCATCATTTATTTCTTCATTAGAATCTTTTAATTTTTCAAAGAATATTTTGTTATATAACGATAAATTTAATTAATTATTACAAAAAAATAAATATTTTTTTATTATTAATCTGGGACTTCAGAATTTTTCATTTGCTTTTTTATTTCAAATATGGAAACATTTAAAAATTTACCTACAAAATATAAAATAATACCTGTAAATAAAATTTTAAGGCTTATATAAAAATTAAACCATACCCAAACCAAAAGAAATATAGGAAAACTACATATACCTAAAAATTTTAATAAATTCCCTATCTTTAAAGTTTTATCAAGTTTTTTTTTGGATTTTTCATTATTCATAAAACAATTATTTAATTTAAAATATTTAAATATAACTACTTAGGCTTTATTTTATTTTTTTGTAATAATAAAATTAACTTTGTGCTGTTAAAAAACCAAAGTATTGTTCAGCGGTTAGAGGTACTAATTCCCCTTCAGGTTTAACATCATAATTTAATTCAACAAGAAACACATCGCCCTGTCTTTTTAATTCTTTAATGTGATTACCTTCTATAAGATTTTTATGTACTCTCATTGTAGATGCTACAGCTTCTAAGGGGTTATCTTTGTATTCATCCTCAATCCATAACCAATGTTCCTTATCGGTAGTTGTACACCAACATCTTAAAGCATATGATGACTCACCTTCCAGACCTAATTTAGTGATGTCTACTTTGTGTGTCTCATACACAACATCGTACTCTTTGTACCCCAAGAACTCACCACCAGGAGTAAACTCTTTGTGTCTAACTCTTTTACCATCAGTTTTGATACGCTCGTGACCCAATTCTTTAATCATGTCCACGATATCAATAGACCCGAATACCTTAGCTTGGAACTCTTCGTTCTCAATTTTGAAAGCGTCTCCGTATGTGAATGGTTCAACCATATCATATAAGTCCAACAACTCATCTAATACTGAATCACATTCAAAAATTGAACAATCGTTTCTAACGAACCTCACAGGAACACCATCACATAATGACAATAACTCTTCACGTTGTTCGGGAGTCATAATCGCTCTGTATTGTTCATTTGAGTCCTCAGATAAATACATTCTGTTTAAATCTGCGTGATGTTGTTCGATTTCTTCATCGGTCATTAAGGACTTATCGATATATCTAACATATGGATAATATGTGTCCTCATTTAGATATTCAAAGAATAAATCTTTACCATCTTTTTGTACAAACTCTGGGAAGAATGATTTAGCGTTTTTAACATTTCTAAACTTATCAATGAAACGTGTTTTAAAACGTTCTTTGTTTGTGAATACACCTTTAAGATATCTTACGACATCTCCGTTTGGTACATTCTCATAAAATGTTCCCTTTTCAAAGTCTAACACTAATTCTACATTCCAGTTGTTGTAATTGATTGTAATTGCCATAACTTATTTATTTGGTAGTTTATATTTAAAAGGTGATAGATAAAATAATTCACCTTCATTTTGAATTAAACTTAATTTATTAATTAATCGTAAGCGTTTCTTAATTTTTTAGTTACTGGATTGAATTCTTGTTGAACATATTTTATTACATTCTCAGACTCTGTAACTAAAGTACCATGTTCCCCATGTTTTATAATTCCCTCTCCGTTAACTTTTAATTTTAATGTTGAGTTTCCTAAGTCTTTTACTTCAACTGAAGAAGCTGACATTTCGTGAGTGTTTGTACTCGGCTCTAATACTACTGTTCTTTTTTTCATAATTCACATATTTATTTAATTATTACAAATTTAATTTATTTTTTTTAAAAAAAATAAAAAAATATTATAATTAATTAATTTTCTTTGAAATTAGTGATAGATTTAGTTAAATAACATAAAAAGACAACCAAAAGTGATTGCCTTTTTATTAAAAATATTTTAATCTTTAAACAGTTAATCATCGAAACCATTAAAAGGTTCCAAAGTAAAATCTTTATAATCATCAGGATTAATTAACCAAACATTTATTTCATTTTCTTCATCATAAACTTTAACAAAAGGAATAATACTATCATTTTTTATTCCACTAAAAAAACTTTGAATCTTTTTAAGTATATTATTATCTTTTTTTGTATTTATATATCTCAAAATCCCAAGGTTTGGAACCCAAGTTTCTTCCATTGACCATTCTATATTATTATCATCTAAAAAATCAATTGTATTATCAATAGCTTTTTTTATATCATCATTTAACCTCCAATAAAAGTTTGCGCCATCTTTACCACCAGAATTAAAAAAATCTTTTTCTGTTTGCGTCATTTTATCTTTTCTTCTATTATAAATATCTAACATAGAATCATATTCAGGTGATGAATTTTCTTTTAAAAAAAATTTTTTAAAAGAATTCATCATATTTCTCATTTCCTCACTCATAAATTTATATTTTTATATAAATATTTTAAAATAATTAAGTCCAAAATGAATATCCTTCTAAATGTTTATGAAAATCAAATATAAAATTTTCATCATCTAAATATAATTCATAATTATCATTTTTTGAGTATCCTATTTCTTTTACATTGAAATCATAATATTCATCAAATTCTATGAAAGAATATTCTTTTTTTCTTTTTTTTAATTTAATATTTTTATTTTTTATGCTCATGTTCTAATTCAAAATTTTAAAAATGGTTAATGTATAATTTCGCATAAATGAAATTAAGTGCAATTAGCCATACAATCTCTAAAAAGTTTACCAACTATCTCGTCATACTCTGCACTAGAAAATTCTGTATGTGTCACGAATCCATTAAAATCACCTTTAGACATCCATTGTTCTTTTTCAAAAGGATAGCCTCCCAATAATCCAATAGCCATATTAAATCTAACAAAACTACCCCCAGTAGTCATTTCATCAAATGATGTAGCAGACAACCATAATTCAATCCTTCTTTTAGCTTCTGCAATAATCTCTTTTTTTCTTTCTTCAGTCATAATAAAAATGTTTAAAATTGTATATATTTAACGCCTAACCAGGTCTTTTTTTAATTTCAATAATATAGTTCAATTTGTATATCCGTACAGCTATATTTTTTATAGCTTTAAAATTATTTGTTGTTTTTTAAATCCACAAGTTTTTTTTAAATAAAAAACTCAACCACTTCGTTGGACCATTGATGATAACCTTTGTTTTCAGTTTTATCTTTATAAAATTTGGATGAGCAAAACCTTTAATAACTTTCAATCCTATTGTTTTTATTATGAAAACAACACATATTTAACCATTTTTGTTTTTCTAATCTCATATATAAAATTTTTTATCGTCATACCAAACACAATATCCTATAGTACTATTGCTAATCATATAATAATTAAACGAATCAATCTTGAAATAACAATCATATCGGACTGCATTTGGTTTAATGAAACAATAATCTCTATATTGAACTTTTCTTAATCTCATATGTAAAACTTTTTTATTGTTGTTCCATCAAAATAACCATTACCATCAAAACCAGAGAAATAAGTTGTGATTATTGTTCCATCATAACCAACTCCAACACCAAATCCATATCTCTCACTATCTTTATAAAACATAATGGATTCAATGTTTAGGTGAATATACTTATTTTTTTTAATTTTTTCCATTCATATGAATAATAAATTTCTCACTTTTTCCGTATTTACTTTTCTCCATAGCTGAAACGTGAATACCATTCCACATTTCTGTATGATAACAATACATGGTGCCATTTTTAGATATTCTACCAGCATTCATTACGTCTAGTAACGCTTCTATGGCTTCATAATCACCAATACCATCTCTTATCTCTATAATAAACTTACTCATCTTTGTTTTGGTTTATTTCATACCATTTAATTGGTCCAATCATCTCACCATTATCATCTTCTATCATATACATCCATTCACCTTCTAATGTAATGATTGGTGATTCTGGTGTTGTTCTGTTTCTAAGTATTATCTTACCTTTACCTTTAGTGGTTTCAATAATATCACCAACTTCATATATTTCTTCTTTACTCATCTTCTTTGTTTTGTTTTAAACATATTTAACTATTTCGCAATAACCTATTCTAAACTCACCATCCTCATCAATAAGATATTCACCACTAGGTAAAGTATCAATATAATAATATCTACCACCTGTACTTTTACCTTTAATATCAATAGTATCTTGTTGTGTATGTCCTACAATTTGAATATAATTCTTTTTTAAATCAGATTGTTTATTTGATAATTGTAATGATTTAGGTCGAATCCATATAGGAGATTGTCCTTCATTATCACCATAACCATTTGGACTAAACCCTGTATTGTTTCTATCATAATACCCATTAAATGTAAATTGGTTTGGTTTATGATGATATAAATCATTGATAAACTCTCCAACACTATCGTAGTCTTCATAATCGTGAGACCAATAACCTGTATCTTTTAAGAATGTTTCACTGATACCAGCGTGAGTACATAATCTATCATCTATTTGAACACACATTTGAAAGTGTTCTTTATTTTCATCAAAAAACATTTCAAATTCATACATCATATTGGCGTTGAAACCAGATGTTGAACCTTTACCTGTAATACCTCTCATGTAGTGGATGTCGTGATTTCCAATAAGTAGATAAACTCGTTTAGTTGGGTCTAATTCTTGTAATTTCTTAAACTCAACAATATCACGAGCGTTTCTTAATTGTACTGTACCAGGAATATCAAATGAATCAAAGTAATCAGCGATAAAGACAATGTTATCTGCGTCCTTATGTTGTTCAACAATCTCCTTCCATATGTCTCTACCATGGATGTCTCCTATGTATATATTTTTTCCCATAAACAGATATACTAAAAATTATTTAATTATCTTTATATTTCTCTCTAATTCTACCAAAAACTTCTTCATATGTCCATACCCAATTCATTTTTCCTTGTGATTCACCGATTAATATTGACCACAACTCTTTACCTCTTGGGTTATAGATTTCACCAGTGTCTTCAACAAAACCAGTCTCATCGTTTAATTCGGTTTCTCTAACCACAAAAGGTTTAATATACATAAACCAAACCCACTTAAATGGTATTAAGATATACCATCTATATCTCCATAGTTTTTCAACCCAATTACATTCTTGAAATCGTTTATTTTTCATTTTTTATATTGTTTCCACTAATATAGTGTTTTTAATTGGATTAAACAACATTTATACATGAAATCTTTTATAATTATAGAATATGTCATAACCGATAACTTTATCACTCATTTCGTAATACGTAGTATAGTGGTTACTACGAAAACCTTCAATCATACAAAAAATATATACAAAAGTATATTCACGCCCAGAAGAAATCTTTTTTAATCTCATATATAAAATATTTTAGTAGACCCATTTTCGAGGTAACCAAATGTTGTTAAATCATCATTATATCGTCTGACGGTATGATTACTAATGATTTGTTTATATTCACAGTACCCATACCAAGCACCATGTTTATAGAGTATCCTACAACCTCTGTTAAATTCTTTACTTTTCGTCAATCTCATCGTTTAATATATAAATTTCGTTTAATTCGTATCTTTGCCCTTTTGTTGAAACGATATTGATGTTTGGTCTTATACCAACCCATTTAAAACCATGTTCTTTTTCATGATTATTGATTTCAACCATTTCATATATATTTCTCATGTTGGGTTGGTTTTTGGATTTTTTATCAGCTAAGTTTTTTATTACCTTGTTCGAATCACTATCAAATGTCATTTCCATGTTAATTCTAACACGTTTTATTTCACCTATAGTTTCACTACCATATTTAGAAACATATACGAATCGTCTACCTACCCACATTTTTTCTAGTAATGATTTTACACTATCCATATCCATTATTTCGTTTTTATATTTTTCTGATAATCTTTTTATAATCTTATTCTTTTTGCTACTGGGGTGGGAATCGAACCCACAACCGAAAAGGTGTCTCTCATTTTCTTCATCAATATTATACCTAGCCTCAGTATTTTTCTATCAGAATATTAAAGTCTTACCTTAATCTCTTTAAGTTCGCCAGCCTAACTGAAATATCGTCCTTAAAGCATCGTGTTTTTCCTCTTAAACTACCCAATAATATATTTTAGTACTCATACATGAATCGAACATGTTCGGAAGTCGTTCTCCTAGTAACCAACATGAGCTATATATTAGGTAATGGAATCGAACCATCTAGAGTGAACCGCCTACTCATTGACCAAATAGTCCTAACATAATTTAAAAAATCTCAAAGGGGTCGTTGTAACCTTCATCTTAAACCTTTTCTAGAATGGGTTTAAAACCTGTTTCTCAGTTACCTCCATGATTAGGAGAGATTATATTAATACTAATTCTTTAGCTTGGCCTTTATCTGCATAACATTGCAATATGTTTGCATGGTAATAATCATGTACTTTATAATCATCGTTTTTAAAAATAATATCACGTGTGTTATATTGGTCTCTAATTAATCTCATATCCAAAATCTTTTATTTTTATCATTTTTATCATAACCCAATATTGAACCAAGTTCGGTTCTATAATATATATAACCCAACCATTTCAATTTCATAAAACCAAGACCACAAATACTTGTATTATAAAAACAATATGGATGTAACTCTTCTTTTTTCAATCTCATATATTAAATCTTTTATCAACATACCAAACACAATATCCGATGGTGGTATTATTAATTAGATAAAAATTATTTGAGTCATTCAAGAAATAACCTTCATGTTGAGCATTATTTCGTTTTATAAAACAATACTCTCTATATTGAACTTTTCTTAATCTCATATCCAAAATTTTATTTTATCATGTATTCTACTATAACCTTCAAACCAATAATATTGTGAACCTTTATGTTTATAATATCCTCTAACATTATCGTACTCATTTTTATAGAAACAAAGTTCAACAAATATACTTTTTCCTAATCTCATATATAAAACCTTTTATTCTTCATCTTTAAAAAAACCATAATTACCTTTTAAGAACCCATTAATTAGATTCATTTGTATTGGTACTCGTGTCACAAACATATAGTATTCCACCATCCTATTCACTATAAAGATAACATCTTCTTCTGTATATGTTTTCTTATCCATCTTATAAGTTTTAAACGCTTCTTTAAGTTTTTCGTTTGGTTCTGGGGGATTTTCATTTGTTTCTATGATGGTCTTAACATCTTCCTCAGATAAATCCAAAGTATCACTTGAACCTTTTTTAGCTTCAGTTAATTCTTCTTCAGATAATCTACCCACAACCTCAATTTCAGATTCAATATAACCAAATGGACCTGGTTTCATACCCAGTAACTCTTCGACATTATATTGGTATTTTCTATCAATGGCTACCCAACTATCAAAACCAACACCTTGATGATTATTGTCATAGTATCTAACATCTAATTTATCCAAATCAATCACAACAAAATACTGACAACCATTAACCGTTTGGTTAATATCAATGATGTCACCATTCTTAATTTCTTGATAGTTTTTGTCTTTAGCTACTCTTTTCATAATCTTATTATCTTATAAGCCCATTAATTTATTTATAATTTCTTTTCTTCTATTGTTTATTTGACTTAACTCATTTAATAAAATTGTTTGTTCTTGAAGTATTTCTTGATTTTCATCTAAAATAACAACTTTTTCAAAAGATTCACTAGAAGTGTCAAAGTTATCTAAAAAACCTAAAGAATTTTGTAATCTTCTTAATTTATTAATATCAACCGATTTATAACTTTTTTTAATCATAATATATGTTTTTTAGCGTTTTCTAAATAAAATATGATATTTTCTTTACCTTGTGGGTTTGCTGAATGTACATGATATTCGGGTATTCTAACACCTTTATCTAAACAATATTCAACTAACCATTTAGCACAATCCATACCAGTTTTCTCCATACTACCAAACTTCATATTCATTTCATCTTCGGACATATTATCATAATCTTCAGGTTTGAATTCATAGTGAAAATCAGCCAAATCATGGTCAAATGAAATTATATCAGGTAAACCATTTTTAGTGATGTAATCTACAAATTCACCAAAGTTCCTAACTGTATCCCAACCTTCTTCCCAATAAAGTTTGGCGTTTGGCATATAGTAACAAGCATCCTTAACTTGTCTCATATCATCTAAAAATAGTTTTTTCATAGTCTTAATATAATTAAAAAATCTCAAAGGGGTCATTGTGACCTTCATCTTAAATCTTTTCTAGAATGGATTTAAAACCTGTTTCTCAGTTACCTCCATGGCTAGGAGAGATTATTTCGATATTAATCTTCCTTTGAGATTATAACAAATGTAGTGATAACATTTCAATTAACCAAAACATTCTTTGATTAATTTCAATTCATCTTCTTCTCTTTGTTTAATATAGATTGACCATTCTTTTCTTCCTTTTGGAGATAGCGTATATCCACTGTATGGTGATGAGTAATCATCTTCTGAACCATAATTAACTGATTTATAATCCAAAAATCCACATAACTTTAATATCTTAATATGTTTATCAACTTGATATCTACTTGTATTTAGAAGTGATGTTATATTACTTGGACTTATGATTCCTGGTCCATTATCTATACCAACAATGGTTGTATTGATAATTAACTTTATGATATCATTGGTTGTTATTTTTTTATATTTAGTTTTTCCCATAACCTTTTTTCAGTTAAACCTTTAATTAATATCTCAAATTCAGTATCATCAAATTCATTGACTCCTTCTTCAACACAATCAAGAGTTGCATCTTCAATTTCGCAATCCATACAACATCCGCATGAAGCTGGAAATGTATGACTAATAGAAATTGTATTCGATGGTACATTTAAGAATACTACTCTTTTACTTCCAGATTCATTTAAGTCTATATCAACATGAGATACAAAATCTGGAAACAACTCTCTTAATTTATCTGCTTTTGTCATATCCTTAATATTTTAATAAACTATCTGGATAATATAATAATGTTGGGTTTTTCTTTTGTATATCAACATCGGGATATGATAAGTTAAAACTCATAACATCAAACCTATCAGTGATTAAATGATATCCATTCTTTGTTGGGATTGTTTCAATGATTTTATCACCAAAGGGTCTACACAAATCATTTATCGTAAACTTAATGGTATTAACTTCTTGTTCATCTTTTGTGTCAACATCTACAATCCATCTTTTTTCTTTTGTGTTTAATTGACCTACAACCGAATCAAATATATGGGTTTGTTTATACACACCATTTCTGATTCTTTTAGCTAATTCTTCCACCATATTTAAACCCACATCAAAATGATTTTGTTTTTGTATATGAATATAAACTCTAGCTTTGAAAAATTCAGATAAACCAACTATCTCATCCCACCTCTTGTTTAAATAGTCAATACTATCAATAGCGTAAGTTTTTATTGTCCTTACCGATTGATGATTGTCTTTTTCACCTTCTGGTTGGTCTTTCTTTCTTTTGAATATGTATAACATATAGAAATCACCTTCATTTTCGAAGTTTAATAGTTTTTCTATAATTTCTTTATTGTTTATCATAATAAATTTATTTAAAAATCTCAAAGGGTTAGACATACTTGCCTCCCTATTCGAGACACTATCGACACAGACTAACACCACTTGTCTCCAAGATGGACGCTGATTAGGTTTGTGTCTAACCTCTTTGAGATTATAACAAATATAGTGATAATATTTCAATTATCCAATTTCAAATTTATCTTCATCAACATCAAAACTTCTATATACTTTAAGTCCTTTGTACTTGTTTTCAACAACCCAATCATTTTGACCATGTAAACCCAATTGACTACCAACGTATTGCCATTTATTTGGATGTACTATAATATGTTTTGGCTCTCTATGGTTATCAATTGCCCAGTGATGAATAGTACTATCTAACAAATCTTCGTAGTATGACTTTTCATTTAATTCTTTCATATTTTCGTTTACTTGATTAATTTGATATTGTATATGATTATAACCTAATGAGTACATGATGATTTAATTTGATTTATCCTTTCTTCAATTAACTTATCAATTTTTTCTAAAATAGGGTTTTCTACTTTATGTGTTAATTCTTGTGTTGGTAGATTATATATTATGGTGGGTAATGAATGACCATAGACACTATTTTTAAGTAAGTATAAACTATTTAGATGGGGGTCGTTTAATATCCTTTCCACTATTTCCTTTCTATCTTCCATAATACATCTATTTTAAATTAATTAACTCTTGTCTAACTTCTTTCCAGTAATTAATGACTGAATACCAACCCATAGGATATACAGGTTCAGATTTTATTATTTCATCAACACATATTAAAGAACAATCTATAGCCCTTTCATTAAGGTTATATTCTGGTATATCTGAAATACTATAATAATATTTCTCATATATTTCTATTGCCTTTTCTTTTGGTGTCATAACTTAATTATTATAATATTGTTCTTTTAATATTTTCGGTTTTCTACTTGTCCATTTGGACCAAACTCTATCAACTTTCCAGTGTGTTGGAATTGTACAAACAAATCTTAAATAAGGTAATAACGCTGTGATTCCAATTCCCCAATGAGATGGGTCGAATACCAATGCCAATTCAAAATCAAATGAATCTCTTGTCCATATCCTAAAAAACAACCAATGAAATGAAAAATTTGATGTGTTATGTTCATTCGATTTTTTGGTTGTTATATATGGAAGAAGTGGAAATGTTTGATTTGTATACCACTTTCTTTCTTTATATTCTGGATTTCTTTGTATATTACTCATAATTTTCTGTTTTTATACTTCTTCCTCCACAAGAGGTTATTAATTCTTTTGACCAAAATGGTGTCATTGGTAACCAATTATATATAAGATAATATGTACCGCCTTTCCATTTTCTATACCACTTATATTGAATCAATTCAAATTCAATAGATTTTTTAATTTTTGTTATCATAACAATCATTTAATATATTCCCCAACTTATAACATATCTTTCATTATAAGAAATTATACTATAATCTGTTTCTATAACTAAATCAGTGTGATTCCCATCTTCAGAAGTTTCCCACCTAATCTTTTTTATAGTTTCATATTCTGGTTTAGGGCACTCTTTAGGTCTTCCTTTTGCTGATTGATTTAACACTTGGTCCAGTATTTTATCACCAACTTTCACTCTAGCGTATTTAATTTCTTTACTCTCCATAATTCCATTCATTAACAATAAAATCAATTTCTTCCATACCATTGTTTAATCCTTGTTTACCACTATCAATCCACTGGACAACTTCCTTAATGGCGTTTAATCTCTTTTGGTTCCATTTGGTAATGTCGTCTTGTTTCTCACACATAAAATTATATTCACCACCAAATATCTTAAAATGAAATATACCATCCTTTTCTCCTTCTGCCTGTATTAAACCAACATCAACACCCTCAATAAAGAGAGTGGTACCTTGTCTCTTCCAATCAGATACGACCCTATTACCATAATCGTATTTGATGTATATTTCTTTTGTGTTTCCACCTTTATATTCTTTAACTCTTCCCGTGTCTGTGTCAGTATCCATCCACATTAAAGAAAAAGGTGTCACATCAAAACCATTCATATCCCATATATCAAAACTAATTAACTCTTTTTTACCAGGTGATGACATAACATATTCACATTCGATACCATCGTTTAAAACTCTTTTTGGAATAAGGGTAACAGGTTGCCCCATGTCTAATGTATATCTTTTATCTAAAACTATTTCCTTCTTACTCATAAAACAAATATAATTAATTTATGTCTTTAATACAACTTTATATTTGGTATTTTTTTAAATCTTTAAACGCCTCAATATCAAAAAACTCAGATTCTATTTTACCCATAACATCTTTTAAGAATCTACCTTGGGTTTCATAATCCATATTGGTTATGGCAGATTTAATAGACATAGATAATGATGCGGTTAGTAGACCAACTAGTTCTAAATCAGACATTCTCTTATCTTCTTGAAAGTATTTAAAGTTAAGGTATATCCTACCATCATCTTTAACATTACCTTCTAAAATGATTCTTTTTAACTCTTCTTCACTCATCTTTGTTTTGGTTTAGTATTAATTAATAATTGTGGTAATTCATTTGGTTGTAAACTAATTACACCTACACTACTTTCATGTATTTCTAATCCATAATCCCTCATACAAATAGAATATTCAACACCTTCCTTTGTTCTTAATATAATAGGATTATACACCTCTTCTAATACAACTTCCCCATAATCATTTACACTAACTATCTTCATCTTGTTTTAATTTTTCAACTAAATAATATGCTGGTAATCCTTTACATAAATCACCATCGAAATCAACATCCACCTGATATGAATACCCTCTACCAAAGGCATGTAAATCAGAATAACACCTCTTAACTATACCACTTTTACCTATATGTTGTCTTACCTTTGGTATTAAAGAAAATGTTTCACTATCTGTTTTCACAACTATTTCATCCAATTCCACAATGGAGTCAATACTAAATCCATAATTAAACGACCTCTCATCAATTATCCTTTCAATATCAGACATCTTTGTTCTTTGTTCCTCATGAAACTTCTGAAACTTATCTAACGCACTAAGAGTGTGTTCTCTCATCTCACCCTGTACAGGTGTATCCGTTTCGTATTTAATTTTATTATCTTTACTCATCTTTGTTTTTGTTTAATATTTTTCACCTACTATTTGATATACTTCCCACAATAAATCTCTGGCATTCTCCAACTTCTTTCTTATTTTCTTATGTTCATCACATACAGGATGTTCTACCAAATAATCATTAATGTTCATCATTACCATATGAGTTCTATCTAATAACTCATGATAGTGGAAATCACTTATTTCTCTTTTACTCATCTTTATTTAATTTATTAACACGCAAAACCTTCTCCATCATTTTCAATATTATCAATCATCATCTTCAGTTGTGATATTAATAATTCTTTATTTTTACCACACTGATGCATTACAAGTAACTTACCATGACCATTAGAAACTGGGTCACCATGTTCATCAAAACCACCTATATACGTACTTATTTGTTCAGTTTCAAACCATTTGGTTGGGACTTTTTCTAGGTAATCACTGTCAACGATACCATCCTCAACCAATTTTTTATCATCATCTACCGTACCTAAACCAATAACCATTACTTCATCACTAGACCCTACTTCAATTTCGATATTAGATTCACCCTCTATTAATTCCCAATCATTAGAATTTTCAACTAAATCCATACTTATAGATTCCAAAGCAACAACTTTACCATTACCCCTTTGGAAGTTTAAGAAATTATCATGTTCATTTGTTTCACCAATAATCCCAGTATTTTTATGTCTATATTTACTCATCTTTGTTTTGGTTTATTTTACATAATTTCATTTTTTATTTACCAAAAGGCCATCCAGCAAAATCCTCTGAATCTATAATCGATTCAATTAACGAAACACCATAATCTTCATCAAGCGATGTAAATGTTATTTTGTCTATATTATATCCTTCAGGATGTTTCTTAGCATAAAACAACATAGCACCTGTTTCTGGTAATGTATAATCAAGATTGTCCTTTAAAGGTTTAATATACTTAGTATAAACTTGTTGTGCAGTCATTTGTACAAATAATTCTTCCAATTCATTATTAGTGTTTTCCATAACTTAAACTGTTTTAATTTCTATTACTATTTTTTCACCATCAACAAACAAAGGAATACTAACCGAATCATTTGTTGGATGACACATTTTAGGAAATTGTTTGATTTCATATTCCTATTTTGTTTCTTTACTACCTCCAATTGTTTCCCATATTTGTAGTGATTCTTGAATTTTTGTAGTGATTCGTTCTACTTGTTTTGATTTTTACATATTTTTCTCATTCTACTGTTAACATAATCTTCAGTTTCATCTCTTTCCAACCCAGCTTCCATCATTTCTTTATTACCTTGACCATAAATAAAAGCCTGCTTAATTTACTTCTCTAACTCTTCTATAGTTATTTTTATCTCTTTACTCATCTTTGTTTTGTTTTAATAATAATCCTCTTCATCCCAATAAACTTCCTTACCTAATTCTTTGGCAACCGCTTGAGATACACTATTTATACTAGCACCTAAAAACTCCTTCCATTCTGTATTAGGATTACAAATACAACTATTACCACCACTTGTTAGTTTAATTCTATCGACATCCCACTTAACACCAAAGTAATCAAGGAAGTCCTTACATCTATTTAATTCTTTCTCTGTCATATTTCAAGTATAGTAAAAATTATTTAAAATAACGAATTTAATAACACTGGTTTATAGTTTAATTGTTCACAACACACATTTATATATCTTTCATCACCAATAATATCTTCATGTAAATGTCCATGTATGTTGATTTTAAATCTCTCTAATTCAATTGGATGTATTGGTATATGTGTTAAAACATATCCTTTCTTTTTGTCTGTTACAGCACCAGAAACAGCGTTAACGTATTGTAACATTTTTTCGTTGTGTGAAGTTTTACACATATCATGGTTACCTAAAACAACTTTTTTATTACCCTTTAGTAGACCTAGTTTATAATATTCAGAAGATTTCTCCATTGTTAAATCCCCTAAAATCCATGTTGTATCACCTTTATTTACTACACTATTCCATGAATCGATAATGTGTTGGTCGTGTTCCTCTACACTACCAAACCCTCTATAGATAGCCATATTTTTATGACCTAAATGTAAATCAGATATTATATAAACTTTTCCACCCATATTTCAAATATAATAAAAATTATTTTAATCCCACCATCTTCTAATATAAAATTCTAAAAGTGTATACAATAATTTATGAGCTCTTTCTTGTTTAGCTTGAGATTCTTTAAACCATTTATCTTTATTAGATTTTATTTCATCTCGTAATTCAGCATATTTTTCATCAATCTCATAGTTCCATTTTATTGTGTTAAAACCAGGTCTATCTGGAATTTTTTCAAATACCCACTCATCAACATCTTCACCATAAGTGTCTTTTAGTTTTTGTTGGTATTCACAGGCGTAGTCTTCATCATATACTTTATCCATTAATCTACAAATCATACGAATTCTTTGAGCGTCAATATGTGAGTTAAAACCATAAGCTTTATCAGATTCCATGAACTTAGCTTGTTTCAATAACTGATGTTTGAATACTTCTAACGAGTATCTATAATCAAAATCAAATTGGTTCCATACCACAGGAATCCAATTAATAATATTTTTAATTTGTTTATATTTTCTGCGAGGCCAGTAAGTGATGTTTCTCCAAATATTTTCTAATTTATTTTTCATAATTATTCTTTGTATAATATTGTTTTAACTAAATTTTCCATAAAAAAATATGATGGTTCATGCCCTCCAATTTCAAATTGTGTTACTTCATTTATTGGTTTGTTTTCCTTCCAATCATAAATGCAAAAAAAATAACCATCATGCTCTAAAATCCATTCATATCTTGATTTCCCATCTCCAGAATTTATTCTATTTGGCTCTCCAAAAAGCTCAACCAATCTATAATAAGAAACATTAATTGAACCTCTATGTGAAGAACCAATTAATTTATCTTTTACTTTTTCTTTATAAACTCTTTTCATATATATTAATATTTAGAGACAAATTTAATAAATTTCATAATAATTTATATTCTGGTTTTAATAATTTCCATATATAATTCGAATAGTTTTTTCCATCATACATTCTGAATAATATCGGTTGTAAGTGTTTGTCTTGTTTCTTAACCCATTCAGCATAAAACTTCTTCTCTGGTAAATCACCATCATAATTTTCGTATAACATATCAAACAACTTACCAGCATGTTCACTTATGGACATGAAACCATACTTTAATGATTTCTCATAGTCTCTTATTTGTGGGTAAAACTCATCTGGTACACCATCAAAAACTTCTTCTATTGATTCACCATTTGATAATATCTCCCACACTGACTTAGTAGATATCATTGATATTATTCTATGAAGTCTTATATACTCTTCACCTTTGATTTTCATTTTGTCACCATTGGAGAATCTAACAACAAAACCTTCTTCATTATCACCAACCATATCTTTCAAAAGGGTGAAGTCTTTTATACCATCGTATTTCTTAACAACACTTAAACTTATGTTGGATATTAAGTTTTTAAATCTTATAGGTCCGTTGTGGATGTCTATCTCCTCACCAGACTCAGTATTTATCATTCCCAATAATATAACGTCTTCAAATGAATATTTAACCACTATATGATTTTCATTATATATTATTTCAAATAGATAAGTATAATCTTTGTGTAATTTTTGGTATTCGTATTTGGATAATAATTCTAAACCTCTAACAGATTGTTCTGAAGTGAATGAACCACGAGTGGCGAATATCCATTCACCCTTGTAGTTAAAAAGTATTCCCAATGAACCATCCATTTTATCATAAACGCCAAAGTCTGAAGTTGGTGTGTGTTTACCCTCTTCCATATTGAAGAATTTTTTGAAAGGACGTGCTACTATATTACCTTCATCATCAGTTACCAACCCTCTACATTGTAATAGAGTTTCATCCCATAAACCTTCATATTGAACCTTATCTGAATAGTTCCATATGGTTAATGGTAATGAAGGGTGTTTTTGACTAAACAATAAACCTTCTGATTCGTATTTATGTAATAATTTTAAATCCATACCACAAATATAACAAAAAAAGGTTAGATAACAAATATCTAACCTCTTAATTTTAAATTTTCTTTGTTCTATCTGAATAATTTAAATATGTAAACTTTTGTTCACAAATCTTTACAATTTTTTGATTTAGCATCCTATAACTATTTAATAATTAATAACTTACAAAAAGGTGTTGATATATACTAGTTGTAGTGCATTAAAACGACACCACAACAATATATAAAATCAATTAATTATTACTATTTGCTTTTAAGAACATTATTGCAGTTTTGTAACTTTCAATCAATCTAAAGTAAGAGGCTTCTACAAAATCTTCTCTTGCTTTACTATGTTGTTTCTTTGCTTTTTTTAGTTGGTATTCCATCAACTTTATTGTTATCCAATCCATAATTAACTGTTTTTATATTTAACGTTAGCAGCCATTTAAGACCGCATCTACCAACGCTTGACGAGTATCAAAACAATCTTCGTCTTTTACCCAAAATTTGCAACCCATTTCACCACTTGTATGGTAAACTTCCAATTCAATGTCGGTGTGTTCATATAGGTAATGTTTCTGACCTCTAATAGCTTCTACTTTGCCATTCATAATGTGTCGCCCATTTAAAAACCACACCTCTTGTCCGAAATTAAAACGGCTGCTAACAGCAGCTATGCCTAATTGCGGAGCTTCGTTGTAATCTGATACTTTTTCCATTTTATTATATTTTGTTGTTAATTAAAAATTTCGTTCTTTAAATCCGCAACTAAGCATAGCTGCAAACCGTTATGGTGCATACAGCTTCAACCTCTTAACTTGGTCAATCCCTTTTGCATTACAATACAAGGCAAAATTTCCTAAGTATTTATAACTTTCACTACTTATATCCATCGAACTACGTACATCGCCTAAGTTATCCCAGTGCTTTGCTACGTTCTGCAATCCTAAAAACATACTTGCGTTCTTTGCAATCAAATAATTTTGCCTTTTTTCGCTACTAAGCAAGAAAGTACGCACCATAACAATGCGTATAATCCATTGCTTAAATTCTACTAATTTGTTAAGTATCTTCATTTTATAATCTTTTAGTTGTTATCCAAAGTCTGTGCTGTTAAACGCAACGTATCATACGCTCAACGTTATAAAACATAAAAATTATTTACACGGTTCGTTTTTTCTGCCACTACCTGTTTCAATCAAGTATGCCTTTTCGATTAACTTCAAATAAGATACTGGTTTGCCTCTATCAGTGTCACAAATAACTTTCTGTCTTTCTTCATTATAGTATCCTTCAGAAGTTAATCGAAATTCCTCACCATCGGGCATTCTAACTAAATCACCTTTTCTCCACGCAGATAATACTGGGTTATGTTCTATCCTATCCATAATTTTTACGTTTTTATAACAACAAATATAAGCAATTATTCTCACAATTCCAAATAAATGTTGTTTATTAATATTAAGTTCCGTTCTTCTAATTAAGTTTTCGTTAATAACTGCTTATATTTGCAACCGTTAGCAAACATCGTGTTTTAAGTTACATTTGCTACATATCCAATACTCTTTTTTATCTGTTTCTTTTAGTTTGCCTAATCGGTACATATCAGATACTTTTTTTCTTTTATTGCACCAATCGCATTTCTTAGTCTTTGTCATAGTCACGTTTGCTAACATTATTTAAAAATCATTAAAACGCTTTTTACATTTAGCGTTAGCGGAAATGCCTTTTAAGAGCTTCATTCGTCTTTTCGGCTTTCTTGGAAAAATCATGGTCATATAATGCTTTATCTGTGCAATCGGCACATAATCCGTCATACATATCTCTATGAACTGTCCCGTCTTTTTTTAAGCAACCACTACATACTAAGGCACTATCCGCTAACAAGCGGTTAGCGTCATTGCCGTTTTCGTGGTCAATTGAAGTTTTGTGTTCCATATCAAATTTATTTTAAAGTTAAAGTTTCGTGTTCCAAAGTCGGCAACGAACGCCAACCCTCAACCGTTATAAACAAATTATACATATCCCGTTAATTCTCTAATGGCTTCATCTCTTTTTTTCTTTTCAGAAAAAGGTATTACATCGCCATCTAAATAAATACAATAAAAACCTTGTTCCTCGCCACTTTTCACTATTTTAACATTTGCCACATTAACATAAATAACACCGTCAATAGTTCCGCTTATCATTCTAAAATTCATATTTTCATCAGTTTATAACATTATTTAAAAATCATTAAAACGCTTTTTACACTCAACGTTATGTGTAAGTGTTCTGTTCATCGTTCTAATCAACATTTCGGTTGAAAATTTTAAAATAAAAATTCTACACACAAATTTAACAAATTAATTTGAATAATCAAAATCATATTTTACTATAAGGTTTTTTGGTATAATCCCAAGATACGCAACAGAACCCCATATATCTAAACTTTCAATTATCTTTTCACTATCGGTTTCCGCTTTGTTCCAACCATATTTATTTAATATGTAATCATCATCCCAAGTTAATTTATCTAAATTTAATTTAGTAACATCAATCCATAATCTCACTATTGGTTTGGTTTCATAGTTTTCTTCATTCTCATAATATTCATCCATCACATCCATTAGTGATTGTGGTAAATTCGCTTTATATAATGATTGTGACGTAGTTAAAAAAATACCTTCTGAAACATCTCTATAATAAGAATTTGGGTTTTTTCGTGGTATTAAACCCTCAATTTTAATATCATCTAAGTAATCAGTTAATGTATAATGAAAAAGATATTTCCCATCAATTAAATAGTTTTTAACATTATCATTTACATAGTTTTCATTCAAAAACTCTCGTATTGTGGTTTTAATAAATTGTCTCAAATCTTTCATCTTTTATTTTATATATAAATATTAACAATTAAAATTTCCACCGTTCTTTTTCTTTTAAAACTTTTGTTCAGTTCTCCGAATAAACATACTACCTTAATTAACCACACCTACACATAACAAGGTGTATATGTAATGTGAGGTTCAGTGTTATGTTAAAGTTCATCATTCTAATCAACATTTGTGGTTAAGTGGAGTTTAGTGTTTCAAATCTCACACTACATATACACCCAACCGTTGTAAGTAATATTATTTTTTAGGGTTTCTTGTTTTCCAAAACTCTATTGCTTCTCTATGTGTAAAAAACTCGTGAAGTTCATAGAACCTTTCTCCGTTTTCTACATAAGCAAAATCCCATACTTCCCACTTATTTGTTTCTTTGTTTTTTACTGGTCTTTGACAATCCATAATCTATTCATTTAGTTAAAAAATAATACATACTCACAACAACGTGTAAAATTCATTAAAACGAAATCTTACACAAACCGTTATAGCCCATTGTAGAAAACGGCAGACAAAACATTAAAAATATGGAGTTAGAAAAAAAACTCGACAAAGTATTAAATATTCTATATGACGAATCCTTGTTGACGTTAAAAAGAATACCAACAACAGACATTGCTGTATTCGGAAAACGTAGATATGGACTTGATATGTCTGATACTGAAATATTATTAATAATGGATACCTTACAAGATGAAGGATATGTTATTATGAATAAAGGCGATTTTTCAGGTTCAAATATGAAAATGCCAACATATTCCTTAACAAGTAAGGGGATACGACTTAAACAAAATGGTGGTTTTGCATTTAAAAGACATGTTGAATGGTGGACAAATTTCTTAATTATTTCCGCTTCCATAGTGACTATTATTGTTGGTTTAGCGACAAGTATTGATTTTTATTTTAAATATTTATCCTCTCCAAGCGAAATAAATAATAGCACTGAAAACACTCAGACAATAACAGAACCAACCCCAAAAGCCGATTATAATATTGAATTTAGCGATACAGAAAAGACTAACAATGATAAAAATGGCAATACCAATACCAATCAAAACAAGATGGATACTATTACCGACATTGACACCATTACTGACTCTATCAAGAAAACGGCTATCAGACCGACTAATAAATGATTTTTTTCTTTTAAATAATGACATATTTTTAATTTTAACTAATTGATTAATAATACAAAATACAAGAACAACGGACTATAACAGCGTATATGAGCAATAGCGGTTGTAGTGGTAAATTGAAGTTTAGTGTTTCTAATAAAGTTCGGTACTATCCGAAAGTTTATGTTTCTAAATCCGCTACTGCTCATATACGCAAAACGTTAGGCTTAATACTACCACTCACTCCAATCAGCTATTGTTTTTTTGCCTTTAGAAATCCTTATAATGTTAGGCTCTAAAGTCTTTAAGGTTTCTTCTGTATCTGCATCTACATCTAGCCTGTATACTTCGTCACTATCACCACCAATAGAAGCGTAAACCCTTTCTCCATCTTCGGTTATTCCTGCAAAACCAAAGCTATATTTGTAGTAACTGCTAAACTTTAGTTTAACATTACCATACTTTTCGTAAATCTGTTCTTTTGTCATTTTATTGTCTTTTTTTGTTAATGTTCCGTACTAAGCCTAACACTGTACATAAGGCATTAAAACGCCCTCATGTACTCAACGTTATGTGTAATGCTAGGGTTTTTCTAACCTCTTGTTTCTATTATATAGATTTTTCTTAATTGTGTTACTATCTTCCGTACCATTAGCTGATATATGATTGGATATTAAAATACCTTCCATTCTTTTAATTTGGTCAACTTCGTTTGGTATATGACCAATCCGCAGGTTATCCCATTTTTCAAGTTTACACTCTTTCATTTCAATTTATTTTTATCGTTAACAATCCGCACTACACACAATAACGTATATACCTCATTTTCGTACCTCAAACGGTGCATATACAAACCGTTATGGTGCAATTAAAAAAGCACATAACACAGAATATAAATAATAAAATTAACTAATCACTTTTTTATCAGTCCAATTTTTTTCGCCTCTAAGAATACTTAACATATTCAACATATCGTCTTTATCATAAGATTCGTGGCAACCTTGTATATTAAATAAATAATCTTGCGACCACCAAGTCCAAAACAAAAAACGCTTTCGTTTCTCTATGATGTATTTTTTATTATTTCCGCCCACTGCATTATTAATAGATTCTATCAATCTATATTTTTGATTATCTTTCATCATCCGTTAATTTTACTATTCATATATTTTACGTTATAACCAATACTACATTATACGAACTAATTAACATTTTGTCACAAAAACTTTTTAATCAACGTGTTCACATCTTTCAAAAGTAATTTCATTAAAATCTAAATTAATTTGGCATTTATGTAATTTCCATATATGGTTATTATTACTTGGAATTATGAAACCACTATTAAATAATTCATATTTTCCATCAAACTTATTACCATCAACAACAATAAATTTAAATGGTTTCCATTTAGATTCACCAGTAAATTGTTTTGTCACATCCTCAATTATTAAAGTTGGGTTTTCATTAAATTGTATTTGGATAATAATATCACCCAAAATTAATTTACCGTTTTTTAATTCATTTATCATAATCTCTAATTTTATTTATAATTATTATTAAAAGTTTTTGTTTAGTATTTCAATCAAGTTTTTTCTTAAATTCACCGTACTGGTTATAACACCATATATAGTTTATAAGCCTGTTTAACATACTTTTTTAATTAGTAAGTTTTTCGTATGGCTTACAAAACCATATACTCAACGTTATACACAATATTTTTTAACAACCCATTAATTTGAGTTATCATTCTGGTTTTTAACCTCATCATCAATCATTTTATTAAGGTTTTCTTTGACCCAATCCATATTATCTGTGGAAACATTCATTTGACTTAGTTGGTTAAGTAATTCTGTTTTACTTTTTTCCATTTCTTCTTTAGTTTGTTTTTTCTTTTCCATATTCTATTTTATTTTTATTTCTTTACTTTTGGTATAATTTAATTTTTCACCTATTTTTATTAATTCACCAATAATCATTGAATTTAATTTCCCATTTAACATCGCAAACGGTTCGTCACTTTTCTTAAAATTAAAACCATTATATTTAATAATTTTAGATGTTAAATGGTATATTTCATGAGTTAATGTATCAACACAAACACCGTCATCGGTTATTTTTACTAAGACATATACCAATTTTTCTTTTGGAATAAACTCACCAATAACAATCCCATCAAAATCAATTTCACTTATTTTATAAAGTTTTTTCTTATTATGTTTTTTCTTTATCTTGTTGATTGGCTTACTTAAATCATAATCAAAATAAATTTTAACTTTAATATCATATAATGGTATTTCTATTTTCATTTACAAATATACTAATTTATTTTTAATTTATCAATCCATTTCACAAAAATACAGTGTATAACAAATGATAAACAACATTAAAACGATTGTTTATCATCAGACGTTATGAGCAATGAAATTTATCATTAACCCAAATTTTAAACTTTTCTTTAAGTTCTTCCTTGCATTGCTCAGGTTGGTAATACCCGCTTATCTCACCATTAAACGTCTCATCACTTTCTAACCATCCATTATAAAAAGTTTCTGCGAGTAATGCCATTAATTTCACTTCACTGCTCATAACATCAGATATATGTAATTTTTTATCTGTGTTATTATCTTCTGTACTTTTTTTATTATTATCCATATTATTTACGTTTTGTGTTTTGGTTTAAGAAAAACTACATATATCTGTAGCCGTTGTATGCAATTAAAAAATACATACAACACATTATATAGTTAATTTTTTAACTTCCCTTTCTACTACTTTTATAGCTTCAATAACTTTATTATCTATAACTTTAGGTAAGTTACCTCTATCAAATAGCCACTCTCTATGTGCTTTTAATATAACCATTGCTTCATATAATCTCATAATTTATATATTTTAATACGTTAAAAATCTAACCATATAACCCTACGTTATAGGTAATGCTCTTTAATTATATCCATAGCACTCCATATTTTTTTTACTTCTGGTAATTCTCTGAACTCTTCAACTGTAAGCTCTTCTTTATCTACCATCAACTGCATCATACTCCAACTTGTATTCACCTGCAAAGTGTGGCTCAATGGGTATGCGTATAACAGTACCTAAAAAACAGTTGGTGTTATCTCCTACTTTAAGTTCGTTCCTTTCTTCTTGCTTTGTCATATCATAAAATTTAGTGGTTGTAAATCCAACCGTTTCTTAGCTGCATCCCGTTAGCTGCAATAAAAAATAAGAGCTTCAAAATCACTAAAATTTATTACACCTTGCTTAACCCATCGGTACAGCATTTTTAGTTTTTCTTTTTCACTTTTCAATTCTTGTAATGTATCTACTTTTTCTTGGTATTTATATTCGTCTAGTTGTTTCATAATCTTATTTTTTAAAGTTCACTTCGTCAGCTAACAACGTGTATATTGCATAGCCTATCGGCATACGCACCATACACAATGCGTTATGTGTAAGTGTTCTATTCATAATTCTAATCAACATTTCGTTTGAAAATTAAAAACCATAATGAAACCATTTATCATCATTTTGTAATTGCTCTTTTAATTGCTTGTTTATTTTCCATACTATATTTTGAGCAATAACAGAAGTTATCCCTTTAACATCAAAATCATAAGCAATTTGACCAATTGAATATACAAACATTCTCAATAATTCTCTTGGTATGTCAAATGTTATATCCATATCATTTGTGTAATTTTTACTAGAAAAGTTTATTTCATTACTTATTGGTCGCATAACTAAGTGATGTAAGTCTTCAAACCAATCCTTACTCAATCTTTCACAACCTTTTCTCATCATTGATTCAACCCAAGTACTCGATGAATTCCATTCTTCTCTTGTTAGAGAGATTTTAACTACTTTTTCAAAGTAACTAATATTTGCAATTTTTTGTTTATAATCCATATGTTTTTATTTAATTTTTTTGTTCAGTTATCCGAATTAAGTTTCCACCTTCTCATACACCCATACGTTATGTGCAATAATTAGCAAAACTGATAGTTTAATTCTGGCTGTAATTCCTTTATCATAATTCTCTCATTTGCCCTCGCTATTTCTTTAGTATCAAACTCCATTATAAGCACCTTGCTAAATTGTTTTGGTTTATGTTGCAACATTCGATGATACAAACTACCTGTATATCCTATGTACTTTATTTCATCATCATATACCAAAGCGTAGTTAAAATATCTCTCTCCACACTTTTTCAATTTTGTGGTTATTTGCTTTTTGCTAATTACAGTACATAACAAAGGCTCATATTGCATAACCTTTTTTATCTCTTTTATTGATTTTTCTGGAGTCATATAGTTTTGTATTTCAATTAAATATTGTATGTAATTACCAGTTACGCAACATAGCCAAACCGTTATCTGTAAGTGTTACGTTCATCATTCTAATTAACATTTCGGTTGGAAATTTTTAAAAAGTTATTTTTTTATAATCTCTAAATATGGCATTGGTTTTTTCATTTTCGTAAATTTATATTAATTTAATTCATAACCATCAACAAAATAAAACTTTGGATACTTAATCGTTTTTCCATCAAAATCAAACCAATACCACCCATCATATTCTTTTTGTGTTAAGTAACTCCAACCAGTCTTTAAATAACTTGTTTGGTGAGTTAAAATAAAGGTAACCCATTTTTGTTTATTATTAACGTTTTCTTTTGTTTTTTTCTCGTTTGGGAATACTAACCCCATTATTTTTTTACTAACTTTACCCATCTTTATTTTAATTTAAAATTACATCAATAATTTTATTCGTTATATTTCTAAAATACTCTTCATCATCACCCACTTTAGTTACCATAGCTGCGGTACCAATTCTTATACCTGATGTCTCCCAAACACCTCTAGGGTCATCTGGTATACTATTTTTATTTACAACTATATTATATTCTGATTCCAATTTGTCAGCAACTTCAGCACCTGACTTATCACCAGTATGAATTAATATAATATGTGAATCAGTACCATCTGTTGTGATTTTAATTTCGTTTTCTTTAAGAATATCACACATATATTTCGACATCTTTATCACATTTTGTGAATATTGAACAAAATCTGATTGTAGAGCCTCATAATAAGCCTGTGTTTTACCCGCAACTTGATTCATTAATGGTCCACCTTGTGTACCTGGAAAAACACCACTATTTATTTTTTTACTATATTCCTCGTTATTCCAAAGAATCATACCACCTCTAGCACCTCTTAATGTTTTGTGTGTGGTAGATGTTACAAAATCAGCATAAGGTAAAGGTGAATCATATACTTTACCAGCAATTAACCCACTATAATGAGCCATATCAACCAATAGATAAGCTCCAACTGAATCAGCTATTTCTCTAAACCTTTTAAAATCTATTTGTCTTGGATAGGCAGAAGCTCCAGCAATAATTAATTTAGGTTTAACTTCTTTTGCCTTTTCCTCTATTTGATTATAATCCAACCAACCATTAGCATCCACACCATAAAAATGGTTATCAAACCATTTACCACTGATATTGGCTGGTGAACCATGTGATAAATGTCCTCCTGATGATAAATCCATCCCCAAAATAACATCATTTGGCTTTAAGAATGCTTTAAAGATTGCTAGATTGGCATTAGCACCACTATGTGGTTGTATATTGGCGAAGTTACAATTATATAATTTAGTAACTAACTCAATCCCATAATTCTCCAGTTCATCATAATGTTCACAACCATTATAATATCTTTTATTTGGATAACCTTCAGCGTATTTGTTAGTAAACTCTGAACCACAATAATTCATAACTTCTCTGGATGTGAAGTTTTCTGAAGCTATAAAGTTATGCTCCATTTCTTGTCTACCCATTTCTTTGGATAGGATTTGTCTTAATTTATTTTCCATTTTTATTTTTTAATTTGACCGACTTCAGGATTCGAACCTGTTTGTTCCATATTAGTTGACTACGTTAAGGTTATTTCCCTACTCGAGTTATTATTCCCATCAACATATTATTAGGAATAATCCTTGCGTCCAAGGACCGTGTATACCATCCACCAAGTCGGTTATTCCTACATTGTCACAAGTATATCTGTAAAATCTGTATCTTCATCTAATGTCTCAATAGGTACAGGACTCTTATCGATTATATTTTCTAATATTTGTTGTACCCATGGACTAAACCCACACATATCATCTTTATACCCATAACCATTTTTGTTACACTTATACCAACTACCACTATGTCCTTCAAAATAGTAATAGTCTTCATCCTCTTCGACACCAACAATACCACTATTCATTTTCCAACTATCACCGCTTGTATAACCACCTCTCCAACCAGCAAATACTTTAAAGTAAGGTTCTGATTCGTTTATTTTTAATACTACCCATCGTTCTGGTATTTCTGTAACATTCATAATTATTCTATTTTAAATATTGTTTAACATAATCCCAAAGTGACTCAAATGAATAACAAATCGGTTCACCATTTTCATCAAAAGCTCCATATACACTTTTTGGGTTTAACATTTCTTCTTTGTTTTCAAAAGATTTATATTCACTCCAGTCTTTAGTTCCCCAATCATTTTCGTAAATAAACCATTCAATCCATTCAACACCTTCTTCAGTAAAGAGAGTTTTTATTGTTGATTGGAACATTTTATAAATTGTAGTACATAAATCATATTTACCTTCAAAGAAATCAAAACCCATATCATTTAATTCTGATGTTTGTCTTTGAAATTTTTGATAAGTCATTAATATTTCTAAGAAGTTTTTATATTCCATTTTTAAAGTTCCCATATTGATTTGCGTTTATTTTTCTTTTTAAAACTAAACAATAATGCTATTTTTTGAATTAATCTTTTCATAAAACCTGTTTCTTTATTTATAATTTTTAAGAAACTCTTTGGGTATATCTTTGCTTAACCCTTTCATTATATTCTCTTTAATATATTTAATGTCTTCCTCGTCTTTAATATCCTTAATTATTTCTCTAAACCTAATTAAGAAATCAACATTCTCGCTTTCACCATAGACATTAACTATTCTATCATGTAACCATTGTAAGTGTTCTGATTTTGTCATATCTTTTTATTTTAACTAAAATCTGTACTTGTTGATACTCTAAGGCCATCTATTTCTCTATCCACATATGATGAAGGGTTTGACATCCAAGAATGATTTTCTCTCATATATTCTAAGTCTGCCACTCTACCATCCCATTCCAATGCCATCTGAATAAATTCTTCTGGATGCAGTTCTTCGCCATATTCATTAACAACTCTTCTACTCCTAATAAAGTTTAATAACTCTTCTTTATTTGTGTAGTATTGGTTGTCGTTAAAGTTCCAACAAAACTTCCAACCGCTTGACCTCTTGCCTAAGTGGATTGAGTTATTACCAATGAATCTATCCCAAGGTGATAACCTATCCCACCCATCTTCATACATTCTAAAGTCGTCTTCACAAAGACCTGGATTAGAAACATCCATAGATTTAATCTCTTCAATAAGTCTTTTTCTCTTTTCTTCTAGGTCTTCAACTTTTGGTATTGAATAGTAATTTGTTCCCATTTTTATTAAAGTTTATTCTTTAACTGTAACAATTTCTTCCTCTTCATTATAGTTTTTTTGTCTGATAATATCGGTTTCAAATTGAAATTGGTCAGACAACACTTCTTGGCTACCATTTAAAGTAAAATCATACATATTCTCATTTAAATATTGGATAACTTCTTCTTCTGATAACCCTTGTAATTCAGTATAATCCTCGGGGTTTAACTCAATTGTTCCGTATACCTCGTATACGTTGTAACTTTTTGCTAATCTAATTTTCATAATTTATTGTAATTTAAATATTAATATACTTCTGTAGTTTTTTTTGTGTTAAAACCACCATTCTTTCTATATGCCTCATCTACTTCACCAGATTCTAACCAAGCATTCTCTCCTTTTGTTTCTGAATCAAAAAACACTTTATATTCTTCTGGTTCTAATAATCTTGCTAAAGCATCTGCAACACCTTCATCTAATTCATCGTAGATATCATAGATATCAGCTTCATATGTGATGGTGTCTAAATAATTTAAGAAATCTTCCTCCGTCTCACCTTCAAATGGATATGAGATACTTCTAAAATCTTTTGGATTTAATTCAACAACCTCTGATGATTTTGAGATTGTATAAGTTTTACATCTTCTTAATTGGTACATAATTTTATATTTTTATTATGTTTATTTTATTCATATATTGTTCAATCTTTTCTTTGTTGACCTCCTTTATGTTATATCTATCTATTACTCTATTGGCAAACATAATATAATCTTTTTCAGTGTATTTAGATACAACATCCATACTATCAGTTGTTACCCAGCTATAAACTTTCTTATATGTATATTTTGGTTTCATTCCAAAAAGCTTTATCCCAGGGAATACCATAAATTTCCTATATAATTCACATATAGTAATATCGTTACCAAACCCACCTAATCTAAATTTGGTTCTAATGTCTCTACCTAATAAATCTTTAAATTCAAAATCCATAATTATATTTTTTAAATTAATACAATAATACTTATTTTTTTTTAATTTCACAAGGTTTTTTTTTGTTTGATGTGAAACTATACTCTTCTATAGGTTTAATCCAATTATATTTACTCATCTTTGTTTTATTTCTCGTTGTATGTAATAAGACTACTTTAGCTTTAGTGTTTCTTTTAAGTTTGCTCTTACATTTGGGTCTTTTAAGCCTTCAAGACATTGCTCTAACCAATCAGCACCATATTTTTCAGTCATAGAATCTTCTATCCATTGTTTACCACATATAGTTTTATGATTAAATAAAAAGTTCCAAATTGTCTTTAAAGTTTCCATGTATATTTAATTTTAATTGTCTTTATTCAATTCTGATATCTTAAAGTGTAAAAAATTAGTGAAGGCACCCATTGTGGCTGAAAACCAACCACAAATGGTAAATAAATCTTCTTTGGTTATCAATGAACATATTAAACAACTTGATGTCAATACTAAACCTAATATGTAAATATGTTTTTTCAAATTCATTTTGCTTTAATTATTGTTTCCCAATACTTTTAATCACTTCAACCATTCTTTGAAATTCTTTTTCTTTAGATTCGATTAGTTTATATTTTTCACTAAACATAAATCTCATCATTTTCATAAATTGGTCGCTTGTTTTTAATCTAATTTCTGCATAATCATCAATTGCACTAACTAATACATCAACTCTTTCTCCTAATGTTATTTGTTTATTTTTCTAATATTATATGTAAAATCTTTTATCACTATATTTTTCGTTAAACCACCGTTCATAACCAACTCTAATTCCATTATTGAAATATTGTTTGTTCTTATCATAAAACCTAACACCTTCAGTATTTTTCTTTATTCCATAAAAATATTTATTTATTCCAAAACCATCATTATGCATAACTGTTTTTAGTTTCATATCCAAAATTTTATATCATTATGTATTATACTATAACCTTCAAACCAATAATACTTTGAATTTTTATGCTTATAATATCCAACAACATTATTGGATGGCTTTTTATGGAAACAAATTTCAACAAATTTACTTCTTTCTAATCTCATATCCAAAATGTTTTGTTACGTTCATCTAATTCAAAACCAACAATTCTATCAACATCAGATGAATAGAATTGATTTAAAAATTCAACAGGTTTATTGTTAACTCTCCTAATATTCTTATACATTCGGTATCCTAAACAACTATACCATTGTTGTGGTTTATTGAAACCCATTTCACAATTATCACCAGATTGATTTTCTAATTTCATACATAAAAATAATTTAAACGTCTAATAACATGTTAAGTTCTTCCTTTAAAACTGTCAATTCTTCTTTTGTTTCGTATCTGTAGTCTTGTTTAACCAATCAGAAATTATATTATTTGTTTTTTTCATATTTTCTTTAGTATTAATTTTATTTTTATTTATGGTGGAATATACGAACAGATGATTAATCATTTCTGTCTATTACTTATTGGGTTTTCTCCAACATTGTATCCAAAAATTTAACCATAGTATTTGAATATCTAATGAAAAATAATAACTTCCTATGTTATTTTGTTTATTAAATTTTAACACCAATCCGAAATCCCACCAATCCCAAAATATATTGATTTTGAATATTTTATGAATTAGATTTCCAAATGTTTTAAAATTCCTCATTATTTTTTAATTTAATTTGTTCAATAATACTTTCTATAGAATACTTAGGGTGAGGCGGATTTTCTTTATCTCTAATCCTTGCTTGTAAAATAGCTCTTTTCATATCATCTTCAGTAAACATTTCTTGTTCAGCTGTTTTATATCCTTTGATGAATGAACCATAATTATCTCCAATCTCATTTGTATTATTAGACCATTTATGCTCGTTTGCATCTATCCATTGTTCAGCTAACCATTCAACATAATCAGGAATACCTTCAAGTTCTAACTCAGGTGATGCTGCTATGATTTTCACAACATCAGTTATTAACATTTCATCATTCATTGATAAACCAAATTTATCTTTAGGTATAAATGATTTACTACCATTAGATTCTGAATAACTATGTATTTCATATATACAACCTTTTGATAAATGATACACAATATCTGTTTTTTCTACATATTTATCAACCCAAACATAACAGTTGTCTCTAATTTTAATTTTTTCTATGTTCATCTGTGTTATCTTTAACTGTTTTAACTACTACACATATAGTGTCTCCTATATGAAACAAATCTTCACCATCAAAAGGAACATCAATAGTTACCATTTGTTTAGGGGATGTTACATAAAACTTTGGGTATCTTCCAACCCTAATATTACCTTCGTCTTTAGCTGTTACCAACCCTTTAACAATTTCTGTGCTTACTACTGTATAATCTTGACTACAAGATATGAATGTAAATAACGTCAATGTGTATAATAATTTTCTCATTGTATTAAATTTTTAAGTGTATATTCTATTGCTGCTGAGTAAGCTTCTGTTGGTGTTTTATGTTTAAACCCAGTGTCTTTACTATATTGTATAGATTCATCAATGTTCAACCTTTTATAATTGAAATGCCACTCATTTCCATTTGTGTTTCTAACACATAACCAAATTCCATTCTTCTCATACAACCACATTACAACGTCTGCAATTGTTGGTGCTGGTATGTCACATAACAATTTATCCTTAGTCAATCGACCAGTATACGATGAAGTTTGATGCTCTACACCTCTGTATATGTAGGCTTCAACTGATTTAATGATAATACTCTTATCAAGTAGCAACTTTGCAATTTCAAAATTTACTGGTGTGTTCATGTTACTTAATTTCTAAATTAAAAAAATCTGATTTTGCTAAATCTTTAGCTTTTGCTTTTCGCCATTTGTTATAAAACATACCAGGACTTTCGCCAGGCTCTTTATACTCAAGCATCAGAACTAAACCAAGTAATGTTTGTTTAAAGTAATAACGTCCTGTTAAATTACTATAAGTGCTATTTTTACTCATATCTCTTCCAGTTTCTACTTCTTATTAATTTTAACCACATATTAAAATAATGTATTAAGTTCTTCTCTTAAAACTATTAATTCTTCTTTAGTTTTAGATAAATCTTTTTCATATTTTTTAATAAGGTAATCATGAATTAATTCACCATCAATAAAATTACTTAATTTTTCTTTTGGATAATCCTTAACTATATCCAAATATTTTGAGTAACTTTTATACCTAAGAACAATCAAACTATAAGGATTTTTATAATCATAATCAACTTTATGATAAGTGTCAAATATATCATCAATTAAATCTTCATAGTTCTCATCAAAGAAGAAAAGAATTTTACCATTTTCATCTCTTTTGACATCAAAATTAAACCAAGTTTCATCAGATATGTAACTCTTATCTCTATCAATAATCTTTTTAGATAAGTTAAGATTTAACGAACCATAACTCGTAATAACTTTAACACTATCTAAATGTATACAAATACGAACACCTTTCTTAATAATTATCTCATTAACAATCGACTTATGTATACCATCAATTTGTGAAGATTCATTAATGATTAATTTATCAATTTTTAATGGAATACACTCATTAATATTTAAGTAATCAGGTTTCCCATCTATAATAAATTGGTTTATTGATAAATCTCCTATATTTTTTTGGAATACCAATTGGATTCTCTCGTCTTTATCGATTCTGATAATATCAATAGGTTTTTTTATTGTTACATAATTCACACCATATTGAAATTTAACACCAGTTAAACCTCTTTTTGGTTCTAATGTTGTTACTTCTTCTCCGTTTTTGAATTTTATATACATATTTTTTAATCTATTTTAATGTCGTCATAATAGATAGCAACTCTAAAGTTCATTTCTTCTGTTAAAATACTTAACTTATCTATCGTCATTTCAACTTTAGTTTCACTATAATAATACTCATCATAGGTTTTTCTTTGCAAAAAACTATTTTCAATCTCAGGGAATACACCTTGCAAATCTCTCATTACGTTTCCTTCCACAATTCCATTTAAAACTAAATTTCTTTTCATCTATTGTTGATTTAATATCCTTTCTAATTCTTGATTAAAAACACCTTTTTCATTTAAGGCACTTACCATCTCATCCCTTTGTTTTTTAAGGTATGTTATCATATCCATCAAACTATAATAGGCATCTGAATAAGATTCTAATCCCTCAGTACAGGTTATGATGTATTCACTCTCTTCTTCTATATGTTTGATTGATATGGTTAAACCTTCAATTTTACCTAATATAATCATATTGTCTATTATTTTCATAACATTTATTTTTTATTATAAACAAATATAAACAATATTTTATTAATTAACCAATAATGTTATAAATTCTTGTCTTGTTATTTTTTCTAATTTCATAAATTCTTCTCTTGTTATTTTTTCTACACTTTTGCATCATAATAATATAACGAAAGTTTGTGTGTTTTATTACACTTTTATTAAACTCAAAAAATCCCCCCAGAAAAATAAAAAACGAATATACAAATGTAAGTTAATAAATTTTTTGTTTTTATAATTTTTTTTTCTAAATTAGTAACGAATATTAAAAATTATAAATTATGGGAAGATATTATGACGGAGACATCTCTGGAAAATTTATGTTCGGAGTACAAGATAGTAATGCAGCGGATAGATTTGGCTCAATTGGAGAAACTGATGACTCTTATGAAGATGAAACACTTATTTATTCTTTTAATCGTAATCACTTAAATAAAGTTTCAAAAGAAATATATAAGTTAGAAGAGAGTTTAAATAAAAAACTAAAAGGTGCTGAAGAATTGTTGGATAATTTTTTTTCTGATGAACAAATAGAAACTTATAACAATAGAAAAATTTCAAGATATTTCACTAAACATAAACCTGAAATCTGGAAAGATAAATATAAGGGATTCAAAGAAGATATGGTACAACTTATTTTAAGTGATTACGCAGACTTGAAATTAGGAAGACAAATTCAAGAACAACTAATGAAACATGGAACATGCGGATTTGAAGCCGATAATTAATAGGAATCTTTAAATTCAATAAATAGGATTGGGGGGGTTTTCGAATGCGATTTTATAAAACTACAAAAAAACATTAAATCAAAAATCCCCCCAGACAAAAAATAATACACACAATACCTAAAACATATACACATATAATCATATACTCATATAAATAAATCCTATACATAAACATATATACACATATACACATACATAAAACTAAATCATTTATAAACATATAATCAAATAACAATACACACCTATACACAATTATATATTTACATAAAACAATATATACACATATACACATATACATAATATAAACATACAATACAAATATTCCATATATACACATATAGACATTTACTATATACATACACATACACATACATATACACAATATACACAATATACACATATAGACATTTCCTACATACACATATAAACATTTCCTGGGGGGACGTGGGCTAAAATGTATAAACCCAATAAAACAGTATAACAAAACTAATCATAACATACTTATAACATCAAACCTAAATAAATCAATATACACATAATACACATATACAAATTTCTCAACCAAATAAAATTTAAACCATTTTATAAAGGTTAATAAACAATTTATTTAAAATGTATAATATATCTTAATTATAACTCAATAGGGAGAGTTTTTTGCTTTTTCAATATTACACAATAGGGAGAGTTTTTTTGGGGGGTTTTTAAACCATTTTTTGATAGTAAATATTATACCACTTTTTAACACTTTTTCCTACCTTTTTTTATAAGGTTTTTTTAATGCTTTTTTAATCAATATTTTAACTCAATCTGGGGAGAGTTTTTTATCTTAATTAATCCAAAATTGTAAATTTATTACTTTTTTTTGCATCTTTATAATAGTTTGATTATCAAACTGTTAACCTCTTTATTATATGATGGTTTTTTTATAGGGAGAGATTTGGGGGGGAGAAAGTGGTAATTTGTGGTAAAAAGTGGGATACAGAGCTTCTAGCATCAAGGTCTGCTCCCCCCACAAATCCCCCCCACAGAGTCTGCAGTCACATCAACCAACGTTACAGATTTTGCAGGGGGTTTTTTAATTAAAAGTTTTTAATTTTTTTTAATTAAAAGTTTAAAATATGTTTATATGTAAATTGTTGTTATTAGGGGGGTTATGATTTTGTTTTTGAAATGTGGGTTAAATTTTGTTAATTTTTTTAATTAAAAGTTGATATTTTTTTTTAATTAAAAAATCTTTTTTTTGGGGTTTTGATTTTAGTGTTAAAGTACAGTTATAGTTATTCCCTCAGACAAAATGGTTAATTTTTGTCTATGTTGTTATCATAATAATCAATTTGACATTTTGGGGGTAGGTAAAAAAATCACATTGATTATTTTCCTATGGGTAAAAAAACCAAATTGATTATTTCCCCCCCAAAAATTGGTCAATAATTGTACATATGACAATTTAGTCAATAAAATTTCCGAATAATTTAGGTATTAAAGAGAATGTAAGCTTCTTTTCGCCTTACATGAGTTAACTTTTAACTTTGTCTCCTCTATACTATATAAACGTAATAATAATAATAAAATTACAAATTGTTTAAAAAAAGTTTAAATTTTTTTGATTACTTTAAAAAGTGGTTTTTTATATATGTGTATATGGTAATTATTTTTGTGGGGGGTTTTGAATTTTGTATATGTGTATATATACAATAATAAATTTATATTTTCTGAAAATTTTTTATTTATTTTTCGGAAAATAGTTTTGTTTTATTGTATATATTGTTTTTTGTATATGTGTATAAAGAAATAAAATCCTTTCCAGGTAAACCAAAATTTCCTATATGTGTATATACAAAAAAAGGAGGATAACAATTAAGTTACCCCCCTCATACAAACAATATATGAATTACAATTATTTTACCAAGATGATTGGTATAATACTATTTCTTTTTCAAAATCTACTTTCTCTAAAGTTTCTTCAATTTGTTTTATGGTATCTTCTATGTCATCAAAATAATATTCATCAATAGATGTGCTACCAAAGAAGAAACCATCTCTTGTTGGAAGAGTACCTTTAGTTTTTTCGATTTGTTCTAGTTTATTTTCACAATCTTTTAATTCTAAAGTTTCTTTACAAAGTTTAAGTAGTGTTTCTAAATGTTCTTTTGTAACTTCTGCCATTTGACATTCATCAATTCCATTTTGACAATTTTCAACAAACCAACCATGTATTTGATTTGCTTTTCTCCAATAACCTATTTTATCCATTATTGTTAACCAACTTAAATGTCCTTCTGTAACTCTTAATACATCTGCTAATTCTTTTATATTTTGTATGTCAGGACACATTTTAGTAAGTCCACCCCCTTCAATGAACTCTTCTAGTTCATAAGGTAATTTACCTTCTATTTCATCATATTGTTCTGGAGTTATTCCTTCAACTCTTTTTGTTTTAAATAAATACATGTCTAATCCCATAACTAATAAATTTTAAAGTGAATACACACTAATATAGTAATTTTATTTTAATTAAATCAAAATAATAAAAACTTTTTTAATAATTTTTTTAAAATAATTTTATATGAGGGTGGAATGATAGGGGAATGATAATAACTTTTATATATACAATAATAATTTTATATTTTCCGAAAACTTTATGATTATTTTTCGGAAAATTTTGTTTTATTATTGTATAACTTGTGTTTGTGTGTTTTGCTTTTTTTATATATGTGTATATGTGTATATGTGTATAAAATAAATAAGGGGGGACAATTGCCCCCCCTCTACTATTGTTTGATATAATGTTTATTGAATAATTTTTTCTATATGTGTATATATATATTATTTTTATGTATATGTGTATATGTGTTTATGTGTTTATTGTTATTTGTATGTATGATTTTTTTTCTGGGGTGGTTTTTTGTTTTTGTTATTGTTTAGAGAACAGGAAAACTTAATTCGTCTATACTCCCTTCTACACTTCCCCCATCATTCCCCTCATCATCTCTTAATGGTATAATATGGGTTCCATCAGTAAAAAAGATTATGATTGGTCTACTATACCAACCAGACTTTTCTGCTTCCTCAGAAGTCATGTATCTAACGTTTTTGATTGTTTTACCTACTAATGCTTTTGCTCTATTGTTCCAAAAGTTTTCTAAATCTTCGTATCTCATAATTTATTAATCTTTAATATTTACAACATAATATAGTAAACAAGTTTTAAATTAATCAAAAGTTTTTTTGTTTTTTTCTATATGTGTATATAATTTAGGAATAATCTTTAAATCTTTTTAACTCTTCTATAAAGACTTTTTTTAGTTCGGGGGACCATATACCTTGTGAACCTAATGACATATTGAAAATTTTTATTACATCTTGTTCTGTGAATGTTTTTTCTTCTAACTCTGTTATATATCTAAGTACACTAATTGGTGTAGTTGCATAATTTTCTTCAGCGTTATTTTTGTAATATTCTAAATCTTTTGTTTGTTGTTCTGTGTTATCCATATTAATGTTTTTAATGTTGTTATTATCATGTAGTAAAGATAACATTTTTTAATCAAAAAGTTTGTAAATTATTTTATTTTTTTTCTGGAGGGATTTTTAAGTGTGTATATTTTTTTGTGTAGAATCAATGTGCTGCTGCAGCCTTAAAAATGCAGCTGCAGCTTTTTGTTGGGGGGGGCAAATTAGATTTGTGGGTATACAATAATTTTTCATTATTTTCCGAAAAGTTTTTATTTATTTTTCGGAAAATATATTTTTTTTATTGTATATCTGTGTTTATTGTTCTGGAAATTTTAATGAAGGCAATCGAAGCGTCAACTGTAGAAAAAAGAAAGGGGGGACAAAATCCCCCCAATCTTATAAAATTAAAACACAAACATATAATACAAATATAATAATTTTAAAATTAAAGTCAATAAAAAAGGGATACAATTTTGTGCACCCCCCTTTTATTATTCGTAAATAATTAAATCTTATTTTAGTTTATCATAATTTATGATTATTTCACTTTGATTTTTAAATTCCATTTTCATTTTATCTTGACCATATATTAAATGTAGCTCCATTTGTATTGTGTTATCTTTTGATTTTCTCTTGTCTACTAACTCATAAAAACCCACTCCAGAAAAACCTTCTGAAAACCATTCTCCTGTTCCAACAAATATTAATTGATTTCCTTTGAAGTAATATAAAGAGTCAATGTAAAATGCTTCGTCAACACTACCACTTAACCAAGTTTCTATATATACTTTTTCTTTTTTGTTTTCCATTTTATATTTCCCGGGTTCTATTTGAGAAAAAGAATAGTTAACAATTATGAATAAAGCAAATAAGTTTAATATAATATTTTTCATCACTAATCTAGTTTAACTTGAAATTCTTCTTTGATTGGTTCTTTTGTGATTAAGTATCCTATACGATTTACTAAATGCATACCTGATACATAATACATATCAATAGTAGGTTCTCCAAAATCATCTTCTACTTCTTCATCTCCTTCAATAATTGTAATAACTCTATTTTCTTTAGCCATTTGTTGAACTACCAATAATTCATCTCCATAAGTTTCAAATAGACATCCATCAAAAGAAGCGTTATCTTCTAAGTGATTTTCAATAAGTTCATACTTTTCATAAAATTGCTCTTCTGTTAAATGTGTCATAAGTTCTATTTTATATTTTTTAATAAATCTTGTTTAGAAATAAAGTTTATTGGAGGATAATGATTTAAGCATCTTTTAATTTCAATTTCATGCAACGCAGCTTCTATATGTAGTTTAGCAAATTCTTTCATTGCCTCAATAAAACTTTCTTCATCTACTAAATATTCTGCATCTCCTTCTTCATGTTGAATAAGGTCTGCATACTCTTTAAGAAAATCTTTTGCTGTTGGTAACTCTTTCATATTATAAATCTTTTAATGTTATATTATAGTATAGTAATCTTTTTTTAAAGTAATCAAAAAATTGTATTGTTTTTTTCTGGGGGGCTATTCTAATTCTTCTTTGAGTTTATCTATTTCATCCCTTATAATAACAGCACTTTCAAAATCTTCATTACTTATAGCATCTTCTAAATCAATCTCAAGCTCTTCTATTTTATAAGTTTTATGTGATTTCAAAATTTCACTTTTAGGTTTTATTTTACATTCAACTTCTAAACCTGCTGATGCTTTATGATGTTCGATGGAACCAGAAATTATAAAACCCCAACTACTCAACACTTCTTTTAGTTCTGAAATTCCCATTGGCCCTTTATAGTACAATTCAGATTTATCAACTTCTTCTATACCTATTTTTTGTAATTGTGGATATAGTTCTGTTATCCAATTATCAATTAAAAATTTCCCTTTTAAATCCCATGCTGTTATTAATATTGAATAACCTTCTAATTCAAAATAATAATATTTATCTTTATCCTTTTCTGTTAACTCTTGGATGTTTAAAATAAATTCGTTTTGTTTCATATTGTATTTACATTAAAAAAATAATCCCCCACAAATTTACGTTTTTTATTGGGGGGGTGCAAATTTTTATTTTTTAATTTTTGAAAGTTCTAAATCTATCATTTTCATTAATTCTCCCCTCATAAATTCTAAACCACTTCCTGTTTCTCCTACTTTATTATAATCTCTAAAAGTCCATTCGTAATTACTTTGAACTTCATTGAACATAAAACTAATTATTGGATATTTAACTTTTAATTCTTGTTCAGCTTTTTCAATGATTTCCATTTTTAAATAACCACTTAAATCTTCTAAGTTTGTTTTATCCATATATTGTTTTGCTAACTCTAAAATAGCTCTCCCTTTAAATATTGAAGAAAAGTCTGTCGTTTCTTCAAATTGGCCCAATACAGGAACTTTAAATTTAAAAACATCTAACCCATTTAATAGAAGGTATTTTTTATACATATTATTTTTAAAATATTTTTCGTATGTATAAGAATCTTTAGTGAAAGTGTTAATTTCTTTTATTTCTTCCATTTGAGTTTGTTTAACTAATAAATTTACAAAATCTTCATTTTTTAACAAATCTTCAAATGCAGCTTTAAGGCCTATAATTATATTTTTATCTTTTTTAACAAGTTCTAAATCTTTTTCTTTTACAGAAATAAATTTATATTTGTATGCTTGTAACATTCTACTTAATTCAAATTGACTTATTAGAATTGAGTTACCTTCTTCATCTTTACTGACTTCAAATGTGTTTAAAGTTGAATCTGATGTAAAGTTATTTAGTTTGAAGCTAACTTTATCTAAATCTTTTAATTCTGCATGTTCATTAAGTGGGACTAAAACTACTTTTGTATTTTCATCTACATTAAAATCAAAATCTGTAATTTGTTTTTCTTCAACATTAAAAGTCATTTTAAGTTTTAATACATTACCTATTTGCTCTCTATATGTTTTAGCTTGAAATTTCCTTGCAAAAATTGTTTTTAAATTTTTGTCTTTTTTTGTAGCAACATAATTTGAACTTCTTTGTACTTTTGTTTTTTCTACTTCTTCATAATTAATAACATTTATATTAATTTCTTTTAACAATTTAATAAAGTTATTATCTTTTAAGTCTCCCTCAAAGCCAAATAAGAAAATAATACCATTTAAACCTTTTTCTTCTATTTCTTTTTGTAGTGTTAAATTTTTATTATAATTACTTTTTTCATTAATTCTTTTAAATACTATTAAATTATTTTTTAATAATTCTTCATTTGGTAATTCACTATTAATTAAATTCTTTTTAGTAAAATAAAATCTATCTCCATTTAATATTTGGTAAAAATCTAATGAGCTTAAAGATAGACTTTTTAAGTTTGAATATGTTTTTACTTCTGGGTAGTGGTTTTTTATTAATGTTTTAGCGTTATAATTTCTATAAAAATCTTTAAATATAAATTCAACTTTTGAATGTTTACCAATACTCTCCCCATTATAACTAAAAGAGTTAAAGTACATAATTTTTTCTAATTCAGTTGTTTTACTTTTAAACTCTTCTAAAATGTTTGTTTCTATAAGGTTAACTAACTTTTCAAATTTTGAAATTATTAATTTTATATTTTCTTCTGTATATTCAATATCTTCTCTACTTGCTGACAAAGTAAGTTCTCCAGTTTCAAAGCAAAGTAATATATTTCTTTTAACCGTTTTATAAGAGTGTCTTGAAATCATTGAATAAAGAAAAGAATTTTCTAATTTTCTTCTTGAATCTTCACTAATTCTCCCCAATTTTGTAGTACTTAATGAATAAGGAATCCCATCAATTTCTAAAAACATTTCATCATAAGCTACATCGAATAAAGAAGTTTGGTAATCTCCATATATAACTCTAAAATCTTTTTCATTCAACAAATCTTTAATGTCTAAGTTTTGTTTTTCATTTTCAAACATTATTGTAGGTTGTACTTCCCATAAAGAAGTTGCTTTTCTACTTTCTTCTAAAAATTCGTATTTATCTTCTTCTTTAATAGGGACAATTATTTCAGTACCTGTTTCTTCTGTTGTTTCCATAGAAGAAACTAATATTAATTGTGAAACTTCTTGTCCTCCTTCATTAGAAATTAGTGCCTGATAGACATTGTGTAACCTAACTCCATTTTCTTCTGAAATAGTTGAAATTAAAAATTCATTAGTATAAGCAAATGGGGTTTTTGCACCAATACCGAATCCTCCTGTTTGATTATTTGAATCTCTTTTAGTTGAGCTACCGTATTTAAGAAAAACATTATCAATTCTTGAAGGGCTAATACCTACTCCACTATCTTTAAAAGATATAGAGGCTCCTTCATCTAGTAAACTGTTTGAACTAGAAATATTTATTGTAATAGGTAAGTTGTTTTTACCAGCTTCTCTATTTGCATCTCTTGAATTTGAAGCAACCTCTCTACAAACTGCAGCAACTTTATTGGAGTATAATTTATCTCTCAAAATGCTAACAATCATTTGATTGCTTGTATCTATTGTAAATTCTTTTTTAGAATTTAAGTTTAAAGTTTCTGTTTTTTCGCCTGTCAAATTTTGCAATTTCATATTTCTTATTTTTAATGTTAATTATGTTATATTATAGTAATAGTCTTTTAAAGTAATCAAAAAATAAATCAATTTTTTTATTATTTTTTAAAAATATCTTCAAAAATATCATAAGATATTTCAAAAAGTTTTTCATTTTTAATTTCAACAATTCCTTTAATGTTTTTAATTTCTTCTTTTTTGTAAACTTTAAATCTTGAAACATAAATTTGATTTTTCATAGTAAAAGAAATTATATCAAATGGATTAATTAAAGCATAAAATTTAATTTCATCAATACTTTGTTTTGATATTAAACTTAAAGAAAAAGAAGTGTTATTATTTTTTACTCTTATAATATCTCCATTTTCTAACTTTGAAATTCTTATAGGTTCTCCAATTACTTTTTTTGAGATTTCTTCTTCTTCTTTTAATGTTATAGGCAATAATAAATTTCCTTGTTTAGTTAATCCTATTTCTTTAACTTCTTTAAATAAATTATAATAACCTTCTGAAACATCTATTGAAGAAAAGAATATTTTTTTTGATAATTTGTATAGTGGCTTAACATCTTCCCCTGTTGACATTAATTCTATACCTTTTCTAATTAGTAATTTAGAGAAGTTATTTGGTTTATTATGAAAACAATCTATTACATTTCCATTTTCTATTTTAAAGTATTTTTTAATATAATCAAAAAGTTTATCTTCAAAGTTATCAAATAGATTTAATATTTCTTGTGTATTATTATCAATAATATATTTATGTATGATATCAAAAAATTCAGGACTTTTTTCTTTTGAAATTGTTTGTTTTTTACCATTGACAAACACCATAATTTTCCCTCCCAGCTTAATTGCACTTACATTATTCATAATAACTTTTTTTGATTACACTATATTATAGTAAAAACTTTTTAAACTAATCAATATCTTTAAAAGAAAATTCTCCAAAACAATCAACATTTTCTATTTGTTTATTTTTTTCTAAACTTTTATCTAAGTAAAAATTCCCACCAACACCAATATTATTACCTAAACTTAAAATGTTACATTTTACAATTAGATTCCCACCTATCAAAACGCCATTTCCAATGGTTACTGAATTTGTGCTAATTATCTCTAATGAGTTTGTAAGTTTAAAATTATTTGGTATTTCAATTTTATTTTTTGTATTTAAGATAATTTTATTTATATAAAATTCAACTCCTTCAAAAGCACCTATGCCAACTTCTAATTTGAACTCTGTTGTAAAAAAATCTGAATTAATTTTATTAATTTCTTTTATTGCTTTTAAATTTTCTTTAAATGATTCTATTGTATAATCTTCTATTTTAGTAAAATTATATTTTTCATTAATTTGAACAAAATAATCTAAATATTCTGCCTTTGGTAAAGAGTTTGAACTACCTTTAAATTCAATGATTATTTTATTGTCTAAATTTGCTTCTAATGTTAAATGTGGCTTATTAAATTTATCTCTTAAAGAAAAAGCTATTGAACTACCTGATGCAATTTTTGGCGCATGTGAACTATTACCAATACAATGGTTCATAAATTCTCCTTCTTCAATACAATCTTCTTTTGTTGATAATTTTACCCATTTATATTCTCCACAATCTAAAACAACATTTTTATTCTTTAAACTTTTTTCAGTTGAAACAAATAAACTTTGTTGATATGCTATTGCTTTGCTTAAAGCAGTTTCAAAATCATAATCATTTAAGTTTAAGTTTTGAACTTCTTTTTTCCAATTTAATATATTATCAATATTAATTGAAAACTGAATTAATCTTTCTCTATTTGAGAAAGAAAAGTTAAATTCTTTTAGTTGATTAGCAATCCATATAGAATATTTTTTATCTTTTTCTAAACACCATGTAGCTTTTTTTTCTGATAAACCTATTTTGTTTACCATAATATTCATTCTTTTGTCTTTGAATTTATTTGTGTTCATATCTTTTTTTTGTATAATATAGTAAACTAATTTCAATGTAATCAAAAAAACTTAAAAATTTTTTGGATGGTGAAGGTTTTTCTGGGGGGGTGTTTTTATGTTTATATGATATACAATATTATTAACGTATTTTCCGAAAAAATATTACAAAATTTTCTGAAAATATTTTCTTTTTATTGTATACCATTCCCCCCCAATTTTAACAATTCCATCCATCTTCACCAGCAGCTGCAAACCTGCCGTAACTGTTACAATTAATTTATTCCCCCAGGAAAAACAAAAAAGCGAACCTAAAAATAGATTCGCTCAATTGTGTAATTTAAATAAAGATAATCTTATATGTTTTTAAATAAAAATTCTTTTTTTGTTAATTTAGCATTTTCTTCACTTTCGATTTCTGCTTCTAAATTTTCTATTAAATTGCCTATGTTAGGGATTTTATTCTTTATTTCATTCAATCCTTTTAATTCTTCAATCTCAGGAATACCATTAACCATACTTGCTGAAACGATATCCTCCGAAGGATTAAAACCATAATCTCTTAGTTCAGTGATTAACTGTGTTAAATTAGATTTATCATCTTCATTACTATGAATAACGTTAGGAATAATTATGTAAGCAAAAGGTTTATTAAACTCTCTAAAATTTTCTACTGTTAACATTTCTTTTTCCAAATTAACTCTATCCTCTTTATCTAATCTTGCACATCTTCCAAATGTTTGTAAAAATTTAGATTTATTCAAAGTTCTTAAAGGCATAATTCCTGTAAAGCCACTTACATCAATTCCTTCTGCTAATATATCATAATGTAAAACAATCATCTCTTTTGTCTTATCATTACCACTTAAAGTTAAAAAAGCATAAACCTCTTTTAGTAATTGATAAGTTAATAATATCCTAGGGGCATTTACAACATAAATTCTAAATTGGCCTGGATTCATTAAAATGTCATTCCCTATAATTGCTGATTGACAAAAAGTATTATGAGTTACAGTGAAATCTCCCAAAACAAAACGTCTATTTCCATCAATCTCAAAACCATAATAATCTCCTTCTCCTACCAATTCTACCTTAACACCAACATTAAGAACATTTTTAATTTGTCCTCTTTTTGTTGCTTTTTTTCTCGGTAATAAAGTTGGTATTGTATCTGTATCTCCACTAATATGACATCTAAAATATTCTCCTTCAAAATCTATTTTATTTATCTTAGCAATTTTATTTTTCTTATAACATGAAAACCCTAATGACCTAATAAGAAAAATTAAATCATCCATCAACGTTTCATTAACTAATGTAATTTCAAAACAATTGCTAGATAAATGACCATCTCCATCTAAAATACCAGCCAATAAAGCCATTCTCTCTTTTCTACTTGCAGTCTTATATAAAAGAGGTATGTGTTTATTATTAATTAAATTTAAGTCACGTAAAACGTTTAAAAAAATATTAGTATCCTTACTTGCTCTACCTTTAAATTTTGTATTTAAAGAAAAGTATTTACAATTTTCAGAGTCATTAGTTATTTTTAAATTTAAATCTAAATTGATAGCTTCTTTTTCTAAAAAATCAATTATCTCAACATCATTTGGATTAACGCTTATTCCTTGAACTCTTGAATTGCCATCTGCTAACCATAAACCTAATAAATAAGGATTCAAAGGAAGTTCTTCTTTTTGTTCTTCAAAATCTACTCCTACCCTAAAACCTTTCAATGAATGTTTGGCAGTCTTAGAAACGTTAAGATAATCTTTTACTGTTATATCAACAATATCGCCTGTTCTATATTTTTTATCTAAAATAGTTAGATTATTTTTTCCAATACCAGTAACTCTTAAAGAAAGAATATGACTTTCATTAACAGTATATTTATCTCCTTTAGTCGGTATGATATCATACATATTTTCCCTACCTCTAGCTAGTGATAATACTTTTCTTGGCTTACTATCATCTCCCATTAATAAATCTCCAACTATTACGTCTTCAACATTTTTAATAGTACCATTGTACATCAAAATTTTTGTACCTTTCGCTAAACACTTACCTGTACCTGTGGGTAAACAAATTATTCCTTTTGGATTATAAAATGTTTTTGTAACAGCCTCTTTCTGATAATGATATAATTTACTTAAAATGTCCATATAGTAATAACGAATTTATTTTTAAAATATTACATTTCTATAATAATATAGCAATCTGTTTTTAATGTAATCAAAAAAACTTAAAAAACTTTTTTGGATGGTGAAGTTTTTTCTGGGGGGTTGTTTTTATGTTTATATGATATACAATATTATTAACGTATTTTCCGAAAAAATATTACAAAATTTTCTGAAAATATTTTCTTTTTATTGTATACCATTCCCCCCAATTTTCACAATTCCATCCATCTTCACCAGCAGCTGCAAACCTGTCATAACTATTACAAATAATTTATCTTCCCAGAAAAAACAAAAAAGCGAACCCAAAAATAGATTCGCTCAATTGTGTAATTTAAATAAAAAAAATATAATCTCTCTAATATACGGTATAAGAAAGTGGATATCCCCTCTGAGTGCATGCAACATTGCCATATGTAAATTCATTATTATCTAAATCTTCAAATAAGCTCAAATAATATTGATAAGATATTTCTAAACTTTCTTTCTTTGTTGTTTGAGGTGGATAAAAACTTATTAAGTTTTGTTTTGGCATTCCACAAAAAACAATATATATTCTATTTTTTCCCCTCCCATAAAGTCTACAATCAGCGTATTCTTTAAATGCTTTAAATGAAATTGGTCTTAAATTTTTAGATAAACCTAACAACTCCATTCTTTCAATCACTTCTACTGTTTTCATTATATTGTATATGTTTTAATTTAATATATTATAGTAATTAACTTTCAATGTAATCAAAAATTTTAGTTATTTTTTTTTATGTTATTTTTCGGAAAATATTTTCTTTTTATTGTATAACCACTATTTAAAAACTCTCCCTACCTCAGGATGACCCCGCTGCAATCCCGCTGCAACATGCAAGCAAAATTATACAAACAAAAAAAAGGACCCATTAAAAATGAATCCTTTCTTAAGTTTATAAATTTAAATTTACATTAATTTTTTCAACTTCTTTTTTAGTCGATGAAATTTTGTTAAACAATTAGTTAAAGTTAATCCTGTTTCTTCTGCAATTTCTTCAAAACTCAAATTACTATTGAATCTTAAAAAGATTATTTGTTGTTCTTCTTTATTTAGTTTACTCACTGCTTTTTTAAGTCTTCTTATGCTTTCTGAATCTAACTCATTAGAAATTATACTTTCTTCTACGTTTAAACTTTTTTCTTTTATTTGAATAGTTTGAACTTCATTATCTCCTAAATCAAAAGAATCATCAATTCTTACCATTGAACTCCTAATAATATAATCTTTTTTACGTTTTAAATCCAAAAACATATTACGAGTAATTTTTCTCGTCCACCCCCCTAAAGAAGAATTGCTTTTTTTGGAGCTAAATTTATCTAACGAATAAAATAATTTAATCATAACTCTTGAAGTTAACTCTTCTGCTTTGTCGATATCTCCCCCAAAAAGTCTTATTGCTTCATATAAGGCAACTTTCTTTTGACTATCATAAATTTGTTTATGAAATTTGGTATTTCCTGATTTGACTTCCTCTAAACAAGTCAATATATCTATTTTATTTTCTTTTTCCATAATATAATATAGTAATTATTTTTTTAACTAATCAATTTTTAACAAACTTATTTAATAATTTTTACTTTTTAATTTGAAATTTGTTTCATATTTATCTAAAATTTTTTTTCGCTTGCTCTTTTACTAGGTTCAATAAAAATTCTTTTTCTAATTCTTTTGGTTGACTTTTAATTTCAGAATACACTTTTTTACATTGCGTATGCATCCACAAAACATTCAATTCAATTTCTGATTTAATTCTACTTTCAATAACCTCTCCCCAGCCTTCTAACTTGCTAACTCTCCCCTCTTTACAAGCTTTATATAAATCTTCTATATTATTAATATTAAGTTTTACGTGTAACTCAGAAGCTTTCTTAAAATTAATACCATTGATAGCCGTTAAACCAAGGACACTAAAACTATTCGAATTTTTGTTGTATCCAGGAATTAAGTTATCTTTGTTATTTATATTTTTATCTGCATTTTTCATAAAACTATTTTAATTATTCATAATATAGTAATTTAATTTTGAGTTAGTCAATTAATTTGTAAAGTTCTCCCTTTTATTATAAGGCCTACTTTTTTTATGTAATTTATGTAGGCCTTACATTTATGTTGAAGTTTATTTGAATTTTTACAATTCTTTTTTAGTCACATTTTTAAAACCTTTCAATAGGTTATTATTTCTAGTTCTCCCCTCTTCTTTTTTGTAGCCAGTCCACCCTTCTTTTTTAAGTTCTTTAAGAGCTATACTAGCCTCACTACCTTTAGGTTGAGTACCATGAATTAATAGAGCAAAAGATTTATCTCCCTTATAAGCATGAGTATCATCATGGTCAATTTCTAAACCTAATTCTTCTGCTTGTTTTTCAGAATACACGACAACTACTTCTTTAAGTCCATATTCATCAATTAAGTGGTCTTGTCTACCTCCCCTAGAAGCATTTAATTTAAGGTTTGTAGGGATTTCATTTAATCTAGCAACCCAAAAAGCAATAGATTTTGTATAAGCATAAAAAATCATATTTGGCATTTCTCTAGCAACTTGTAACCAAGCGTCAAAATATTTTTGATTAAAGAAGTCACCAGCAACATGAATTCTAATTATTGTTGCATTTTTTGGTAAACTTGTTTTAATTAAGTTAACAATAGTTTCAGTATTTTCTTTTTTGACTAAATCAAAATTATGCTTTCTTGCCTTAAAAGTACCTTTATATTGAGCCTCTTGAGAAGCAGAAAAACATCTAAATTTTGTATCTGGTCCATCTTGTATACTTAATTTATTAGTACTTTCATTCATAACAGCCTTAGACATACAATCTTTTGCATTTGGACAACTCCAACCAGACAAAAGACTAAAAGTGTAAATCTTATTTCCTAACTTTGCATTTCCTTTACTAAACTTCAACATATTTTTCTATTTTTAAATTACAATATAATATAGTAAACAACTTTCAAACTAATCAAAAAACAATCAAAAAAAGTTTATTTTTTCTATAAAAAGCTGATAATCAACAATTTAAAGGTTAAGTTTATTACATTTTTAGTTTTTTGGGCATTAACAAAAAGAAATATGTATACAATAAAAAAGTTTTATTTTCAGAAATTTTTATGATTATTTTTCGGAAAATATATAACTATTATTGTATATCCACTTTTTAGTTTTTGAGGTGCTTTTATTTTTTTCCTGGGAAATATTTGTTTGTATTAAAAAAAGTTTGTGTATTTGTATTATGATAAAAAACAAAAAAAGGTTACCAATTTGGCAACCTTTCAAATGATTCTAATAAATTATTATAAGAGTGAAACAATATGTTTCATTAGTACTTTATCTTTTTCAAGTTTCTTTTCAGGCAATTCTTTTAAGTTAGTGTTATATATTCCATAATTAAGAGCATTATAAAGAGTGAATAAATTTCTATCACAATTTTTGCTTTTAACATTTTCTCCATATTCATTAATATATTCTAACTCCGAACCTACTTCTAAATCAAATCTTTCTTTTGCAGTTTCTATAATCTTTTTTGATAAATTTATTTTTTTACCTATTAATTCAAGTTTTGACTTTGTTACTTTTTGTTTAGACATCTTATCAAAAATCACTACTCCCTCACTTGCATTATCTATAAAGTTTTGTACTTCTTGTAGTAATAAAAAAAGTTGTTCTTCATTATAAGCGTCTAAATTTTCAGGGGAAGACGCATGTTTAAAACTAGTTCTTATAGTTTCTCCTTCAGGTCTTGTTAAACCATTTGAACAAATTAATCTATGATAACCTAATTCACAACGCATTATAGAACCACCATCATAAGAGTTCCATATGCTAATCTTTGGAAATATACCATTCACTTCTCCGAAGTCTTGTCTATTTGCAATTATATAATCTACATAAAATTTAGATTTATTAATGATTTTAATAGAGCGTTTAAATTTTATGTTATTATTATTTAAATAATTTTCAATAGGTTTGAATATTTTGTCATTAGTTATTAAATTATATCTACTTGAACAAAAATTCAAAATGTTTTTAAATTCATCAACTATGGCATAATCAAATCCTGGGGGTGCTATAAAATTGGGGAGAATTTTATTTAACTCTACCTTTTTCACTTTCTTGTATAAGTTGTTTTCAGATTCAAACATGATTATTATTTATTAAGTGTTACAATTTTAATTAAAGTTTCAACAAAATTTTCCATATCTTTTTCATTTGCACTTCTTTCAAAAGTGTCTTCTTTTGAGTGGCATAAACCCCAAGTTGAGCAATATCTTTGAGTTAATACAACATTTAATTCATCTTCTGTTAAGGTTCCTATACAACATGCATTTATTCCATTTCTTCTTGCATTAACACTTTCATTGTAAGGTGTACTAACAATTTGTAATTCTCCCCCAGTAATACATTCTTTCAAATGGTTAAAGATTTCATTTTGTTCATTAATTCCCGAAACCCAATACTTATCTCCACAAGCCGTTAATTCAAGGGCATATAATTGTTCAACTAATACATTGTAATTTTCTATTTGTTCAATAACTCTATCAATACCTTTACCACCTACTTCTTCACAATCAGTAAAAGCCACAATAACATTATGAGTTAATTGGTCAACAGGTAGTTGACTTAATTTTAAACATAATTCAATTAAATTACAAACAGATGCTGTATTATCTTGACAATTTTCTGAATTTGGATTAGCAATATCATGATGAGCAGTAAACATAATGCTAGTTGCATTATCTATATTAGAATTAAATTCCACTACTACATTTACTAATTTTCTAGCTTCATTTAAATTTTTACTTCTTTCAATTGAAAATACATCTACCATATAAGGCACTCCTATTTCAGCTAAAGAGTTAATAATATATTCAACTCGTGGTGTAATAGGATTTAAAAAGCCATTACCAGAATGACTTTGATTCCTTATTGTTTTACACATATTATATAAATGATTATAACCTTCCATCTTTTCTTATTTATTTAATTTATAATATAATATAGTAATTTAAAAGTAAATTAATCAAAAGTTCTATCATTATTTTTTTTCTATACTGACAAACTACTTATTTATGTATACAATAATAATAACGTATTTTCATAAAAAATATTACATTTTTTTAATTAAAAATTCTGAAAATAAACTAAAATTATTGTATATAAACACTTTATGATGTTTAACTCTGGATTAATGATGCTGCTTTTCTGGAAAGGTTATTGTATTTGTATAAGCAAAAAAAAGACCCCTCAAAATGAGGAGTCCTTCCAATAAAGTTTATTTTATTTAATTCCAAACATGTGTATCATTTAGGTTCAATTGTAAAACAGATTCTCTTAAAGAATTAACAACTTTAACATATTCTTCATATAAACACATTAGTTGTTCTGAATTTAATTCAGCAGATTCTAAATTTAATTCTCTTGTGTTTGACTCAATTTGGTTAGCCAAAAGATTGATTCTTTTAGTTAAACTTTTTTCTTTAGCTGTATAAACAACTACTTTTTTTCTAACTTCCTGTAAAACGTCCATAATTTAAATTTAATTATTTGTTAACCAATTTTCTAATAATAATTTTGCAATTTTAAAATCAGATGCTCTATTTAATTTTAAGTTATAAGATTTTGCAACAACCTTAAGATGAGGTAACATCATACTTAAAGGTTGTTTGCCGACACTTCTTTGATTGATAATTTCTAAATTCATGTTTTTATTTAGTATAGTAATAAAATACTAAGTTAATCAAAAAAAATGGTTTTTTATTTAAAAATATATATTTTTTTTGGGGGGGATTATATAATAAGTTCTAATGCTTGATAAATTTCTTCGTATAATTTATTTTCATTTAAGTTACCCTCTGAATAATCCATTATTACACTTAAAATTTGTGTTGTTGAATGATTTATTTCTTCTTCATCTCCATTTTTTTCTTCAAATTCATATTGTAATCTAACGGTAGCTCCATCTTCATCATCTAAATCTTCACAACCTGTGCAAGAAAAATTATCTACTCTTACATCAAATTCTAAATAATCCATTTCAATTGGGTTTTCAAATTCTATTGTATCAATGGCTATACCATAATAATCTTCTATATCTATTCTACCTACGTTTATTTTGTTCATTTTTTTTTATAAATTTATAATATATATTAATCAAAAATGGTTTTTCGGAAAATAAATATAAATTATTGTATATTATTATAAATATAAAAACATACCCCCCAGGGAAAAGTCATCTGAAAATCCAACTTAAAATCAATAAAATAAAAAAAAGGCAACCCTTTCGAATTGCCTTTAACACTATACTTATAACTTATAAAAACATTACCCTTCTTTATTTTTAGAAAACAAATCTAAATTTATCCAATTTATTAATATTATTAAGTAACATAAAAACCCTAATGATAATCCATAGTATAAATTATACAACTTATGGAAATAATCTATTAAACAAACGAGTACAATTAAATTAATAGTTGAATACAATAAGTTAAAAAATATCTTTTGAAACATAATTTATAATATTGTAATTTCAGAAGTCTTTATATTATATTTTTCTCCATTGTCTAACCAAATTCCTAACCAATTCTTTTTTGTTGTTCCAAAAGCGAATGGGTGTGTAACTTCTCCCTTAAAACCATTAAGGTGTTTAAAATCTTTATCTTTAATATTAGATAACATCACTCTTGTTCCAACTTCAATATTTGTTTGTCCTGCTTTCATAATTATTTTTTTAAAATTAATTTTTATTTTTGCTTAAAACATTTATCTATAAATTCTTTAGAATAACTACTTTCTAAATACATTTCTTTTGCATATTCTAATACTTCTTTTTTATTGTAAGGTATATCACTTTTTGAAGTCACTTCCTCATTTAACAACACAAGAAACGCATCTCTTAAAAAAAAGAGTTCGCTTATTTCTCTTTCTAGTTCTGTTTTTGTGTATTCTATATAACCAAGAGAGCATTGTACTTTTATAATTTCCATATCTTTTTTTTAATTAAATAATTTCACCATTTTCAATTTCTTTAGTTCTATCTAAAATTTTAATTTCTTTCAAAATGTATTTCCTAACATCTTCTTTACTTAAGTATGGGGATTCAATATCTATTCCTAAAGAAAAAACGTATTTTTGTTTTGTTATAGTTATTTTTTCTCCAAATAAAAAATACTTTTTCCTTACACCTTTTTCTATACCCTCATAAAAATCAGTTGTAGGATTCATATACCTATCAACATAATTATCGTAATAAAAAGTTCTATTGTTTATTGTTAATGATTTCATAATTATTCTATTTATAATATAATATAGTAATTTTATTTTAGTTTAATCAAAATTTAATTAAAGAAATTCAAATCAATATATTTGTATAAATCTGAAATTTGATTAAAGTATATTGTTTCGTTTGGTGTAGTGTAATAAAGTTTGATTACTTCATCGTCTATGTTTAATAATAAATGAAATTCACAAAAATTCCCAATCTTAAAACTTTTTAAGCCATTATCTCTAATAGGATATTCTTTTACTCCTAATCTAATTACTTTTTCCTTTTCTAATAAATTTTGAAGTTTCATAATATTATTGTTTTTTAAGTTATATAATAATATAGTAATTTTTTTTTAATGTAATCAAAATTTATTTGTTTTTTTGCTGGAGGGATTAATGAAGTGTATAATTTATATGTGTGATGAATCTTTTGCTGCAGGGACAAAAATGCAGCTGCAGGATTTGCTGTGGGGTTGATTTGAGTTTGGGGGGTATGCAATATTTTTATATTATTTTCCGAAAAGTTTTTATTTATTTTTCGGAAAATATATTTTTTTTATTGTATATCTATCATTTAAAAAACCTCTCTCCCCCAGAAGATGCTAGTTGCATGTGCCTCAAAAAAGCTGCACGCACAACATTTATAAAAGACAAAAACTAACTCCCAGAAACAAAAAAAGCAACCCTTTCGAGTTGCTATTATTTAGTTATTTACTTTATCTTATTGTTCTTCTCCCCACTTTAATTTATTTCCATTTTCATCTGTACATTCACATGTTCCATCAGAATCATATTCACTTTCACATTCTCCACAATCTCCATACCAATCTACACATTCTTCAAAGAAAAAATCATCTGCCCTACAAATCTCATAAATTCCTTTAAAACCCATTCCTGACTCTTCATAGTTTAAGATAAAATGTAAATCAGGAAAATCACTTGATATTTTATCTAACCAAGCAGTTGGTGAAGCCCAAGCACTATCAAATGATAAAAATATACAATCATCTTCATTGATTTGAATATCTATATTTACATCCCATTTAGTACCCCAATAATTAACTCTCCAATCATACCAATTTTCTTCTTCTTCTTCTTTTGGTAATGGATAAAAATTATTTAGTAATCCACTTTTTATTTCATATGTAACATCTCCACTTTCATTTAAAGATAAATTATGGTATGTATAAATTTTATCTTTTTTAAAGTCTTTGTTTATAAAATCATCAATAGGTTGAGTTTTAATTCGAGCAAATTCAGAAATGTTTTCAAGAAAATCAGGTTTTTGTTTTAGTTTTTCTAAAAATTCTGTTCTTAAATTTTCTTTCTCATCTGACTTGCAAATAATTTCAATATCTTTAGGTTTAAAAAGTATTTCTTTAAATTTATCTAAATCTTTTTTTGAACCTGTTATCTCTAAAGTGTTATAGCACCAATTTGGCATAGTAAAAATTTTAAATGTTATAATATAATATAGTAATCTTTTATCAAACTAATCAAAAAAATATTAAACTTTTCCTAATGCCCAATCAAACCACATTTCTTCTCTTGTTTTTTTTCTTTCAATAGGTTTATACCAATCAAGAAAAGAATCAGCCTGTTCTTTTGTCATAACTATTGGCTCATAGCCATCTAATTTAATATTTTTAATTATCCTTGTCTTCTCTTTAATAGTTTCACATTCAATAACGGTTGGACTACTATCTTTATGTAATCTATAACCTATATAATATTTTTCCATAAATTGTTTTTTTAGCGTTACAATATAATATAGTAATCTCTTATCAAACTAATCAAAATTTGTATAAGTTTTTTTGTTTTTGCTGGGGGGATTTTAAAGTGTGTATGTTTTTTGTTTGTAACATGAATGTGTTGCTGCAGTCGTAAAAATGCAGCTGCAGCTTTTTGCTGTGGGGGTTAATTTGAGTTGGGGGTGTATACAATAATTCGCTTATATTTTCCGAAAAGTTTATGATTAATTTTCGGAAAATAATCAACTTTTATTGTATGTATTATTTTGAAAATGTTGAGCTTGATTCATTCTTCGAGGAGCTGAGATGGTAAATTTTCTTTAGAAAAAACTACAAACAAAAAAAGCAACCCTTTCGAGTTGCTTAAATATCACATATAAAAACTTTTAATTAACTTATTTCCACATGTTCTTCAATTATAGAATTATAAGTTTCTAAACTACTTTCATCTAAAATTGTTTTACCACCTAATTCTATTTTTTTATTCAACAAAGATAATGAAAAATCTCTTATTTTTTTATCTTCTATTTTTAAATTTCCTTGTATTTCTAAAACTTTATCTAACGCTTGATTGATTGTTGTTTTCATGTTTTTGTTTTTATAATAAATATTTAAAATTTTAATTTATGCTCCTATGCTATCAAGATAATCTTTAATATACTCCTTTTCTATATTAGAAAGTCTTTCTTTTTCTATAAAGAACAACTCTTTCATTTCAAGACACTTTTCATCATTGCCATTTCTTAATTCTTCTTCGGCATCCAACCATAAATCAATTAATGTTTCTTTAGTCATTGTTTTAAATTTTAAATGTTATAGTATAATATAGTAATAATATTTTAATTTAATCAAAATTATTGAAAATCTAAAATAATTTTTCCTTCAAACATTTCTAAATTTTCTTCATTACTTATTTCACATAAATGATTACTAAAAAATTTCTTTCCTTCTTCTGTTAAATTATACCAATTTAAAACTCTTGGAATTATAGAAGATGCAGGTTTTAAAAATCCTAAATGTTTAATGACCTTAACCTCACTTGGTAGTGCTAACAATAAAAGTTTTGTATCTAAATCTCCATTATTTAAAGCATTTAATCTTCTGTGAATTTCAGTTAAAACTCTTCTTTCTGATTTTTTAAATTTCATAATTTAATTATTTAATTGTTCCGTATTCTCTCAATTCTTCTGTTAAATCTTGAATGACTTTTTGTTGTTGCTTTATTAATTCAACACATCTTAAAATCTCTTCTTTTGTGGGGTTATTACCAAAATAATATAATCTTTCTATATCTGTTGCTCTTTTTAATAATTCTCTATTATTAGTTAATATTCTACCTGTGTTTAAATAAAACTCTTCTCTATTTATTATTATATTGCTCATGCCTATTTTAATTTATATAATATAGTAATAATATTTTAATCTAATCAAAAAACTATAAACTTTTTAACATTCTTAAACCTCTTCTAATTTTTTCTTCTGAATATTCCCATTCTTTATAGAAATTATTATTTTCAAATTCTTTATAGAAAAAAGAAACAATATCTTTATATTGATTAACTAATTCAATTTCCTCAATACTTTTCCAACCACAATCTCCATTTTTGCTACTTGTTACTCCTGCAACATTAACATCATGAATAGTGTAATTAGTCACTTCACTGAAACGTTTTTTATTTTTCCCAATAGAATAATAAGATTTTCCTTTTTTATGATAAAGAGAAAATGAAATATTTATTGTATCATTAACATTAATAAAAGGTTTTAACACTTTGTTTCTCATTAATTTATCATAAACATTTCTATCTGTTCCAAAATGGATTGATAAATAATCTTCTCTACAAACAACTTCTAATCTACTTTCAGTTAAATCAATAGCCATGTTTGCATGTACTACCCCATTTACTGCTGTTAAATCATCTCCATTTAACCAACGTACTCCGTAAGTTTTTAACTCACTTAAAATAGAATTTATTATTTTTTCTGTCATAATGTTTGTTTTGTTATAGTATAGTATAGTAAACAATTATTAAAGTAATCAAAAAATGTATAAGTTTTTTTGTTTTTTTGCTGGGGGGACTTTTAAGTGTGTATATTTTTTGTGTGTAATATGAATGTGCTGCTGCAGCCGTAAAAATGTAGCTGCAGCTTTTTGCTGTGGGGGGAAATTTAGATTTGTAGGTATACAATAATTTTTTATTATTTTCCGAAAAGTTTCTATTTATTTTTCTGAAAATAATTACTTTTTTTTGTATACATATCATTCAAAAAACCTCTCCCTTCATACAGGAACATATACAGGAACATGTAGGAATAAAATATAAAACAAATAAAAAAAGGCAATCATTTCTGACTGCCTTTTCTGCGTATTAACCATTAAAAATCTAAACTACTTATGGATAGCAAAGATAAAACAAATTTAAATAATTAAATTCAATTATCCAATTTTTTCATTTTTTATTTCACATCACAAGATAAATTTGATTTACGTTGCCTCTTTCATCTAAATGGTATTCATAACTTTTTTCTAATGTATTCGGTGTATAACTAAATATTAAATCATCAATTTTGCCATGTTCTTCATTCATTTCATACTCTTTTGTTAATAATTGAAAAAAACTATCATCTTTTTGTTTAATTCTTTCAAAAGGTTTTTGGTTTTCAATCTCCAAGTCTATTGCTTGCATAATAATTTTTAAATGTTCTCTATCTAATTCAATAGGTAAGTGTCCTGCCATAATTTATTTTTTAATTAATATTAAATATTTTCCCAACCTTCTAATTCATTTAGTTCAACTCCAATAGGTCTTAACCCATAAGGTTCTGCATTTAAGTAAAAGTCAAATGTATAACCTAATTCTTCAACTTCATTTACAAGCCTTCTAAGTTCTACATAACTATCTACATCTTCATCAAAAGTATTAATTACTGATTTTATATTTTCAGGTATTAAATCGGGTGTTTCAAATAAATCTTTCATATTGTATAATCATTTGATATAATATAGTAACAATATTTTAGGTTAATCAAAACTATTGTACTTATTTAAAAATATTTTTTAATACATCATAATTTAAGTTTATCTCTACATTCCCCCCAAATAAGAAAATTGATAGTACGACAAATGTAACAAAAACAGCACAAGCATACATATAAAATTTACTTAAAACATCAATTATTTGATTTAATATTTTTAACATTTTATTATTCTTTTTAATTGTTATTTAAAAAATTATACAAACTTTCAATAATTATTTCTCTTTCATCTTGTGTTATTCTACTCTCATCTAAAAGGTACTCATCTAAATCTTCTAAATTAGATTTATTAAATATATCAACAACATTTCCTATAACTTCTGCTGACATATATTTTCTATTGCCAATCAAATTAGAAAGTTCTTCATCTAACTTAGTTGAGAATATTTGAATACTTTGTGTTTTTTTGTCTACAATAGAATGAAAACAATCTAAAAAAACAATTTCTACTTTTTCTTTATTCATTGTGTTTTTGTTTTTATAATATAATATATAATATAATATAGTAAAATTATTTCAATATAATCAAAAAGTTTGTGGTTTTTATTTTTCCTGGGGGAGATTTTTGAAGTGTATAATTTATATGTATGATGGGCCTTTTGATACAGGGACAATAATGCAGCTGCAGGATTTGCTGTGGGGGCTGATTTGGGTTGGGGGGTATACAATAATATTAGATTATTTTCCGAAAAGTTTTTATTTATTTTTCGGAAAATATATTTTTTTTATTGTATATCTATCATTTAAAAAACCTCTCTCCCTCCAGAAGACGCTAGTCGCATTAACAACAAAAAAGTTATAGATACAAAAAACTAACCTCCCAGAAACAAAAAACCCCGCCTTATAAAAGACGAGGTTTCTATTCTTATTATTTTAATTTTAAATTATTAGAATTTCTTTTTCAGGTTCACCCATTTCAATTGTATGTTCAGGATATACTTCAATTAAAGCATTTACTAAATCATCATTATCATAATTCTCTCCCCCATTTCTTTCTTCAAGTATAATAGGCTCAATTACTTTCTTAATTTTTTCATTAGTTAAATTAGTCATTAAGAATAAATCTTCTTCTGCAAAAGACGTTGTTGAAATAACTACAAGTCTTAAATCTTCCATAATGTTTAAATATATAAAGTTACACGTTCATTGATTTCTTTAATTTCATATTCTCTGTTTGGATATTTACTTTCAAATTTATTGACAATTTTTTTAGCTTCATTTTTTGTTGCATATTTTAATTGTGGACTATAAAAAGAATACATATAACCTCTACTAGTATGTTTTGATAAATATCTCCCTTCAACTAATATAGTATAGTATTTATCTAAATCAACTCTTAACTTTTCTTTCTTAGCCTTAGAAAAGTATTCCTTTCTTAACCTTTTAGGTTTATCTTCGGGCATATAACCAAACTCAACCGTTGCCTGTATTGGTGTACCCTTGAATAATTCATTACATTCATTAATTGCATCAATTAATTCTTGTCCACTTGTAACACTCTTACTGAAAGGTTCAATACCATATTCTCTTCTAGTTTTATCACTATAATAAGTGTTTTTAACTATTATAGTTACATGTTCCAAATTTAATTGCTCAATCGTTAGTGCTTTGCTACAACCTGTTTTAAATATACCTTCAAATTGTCCGTATGTAGTATTCCTTGTACTACCATTGATAGCAATACTACTCCAATATCCAAATGATTTATCATCATATTCCTCAAACCATTTATCTTTTTCTCTTTCATTGTTTCTATTGATAATATCTTGTCTTACTGACTTTGTATATTCAATCATTTCATCAAGTGTTAATACAACACTTTCATTGATATTGTACGCCCACCAACTTCTTGCACGTTTATTATTATAATCATAACAATTATTACTACCTGTTAATATCATTGGTACAAATTTATCTTCTGACACTTTAATAAATTGTTTATCGTAAATAATTTCATAAGACATAATATAAATATTTTTAAGTTACAATATAATATAGTAAACAAATATCAAACTAATCAAAAATTGATAAACTTTTTTTGAAGAATATTTCTGAACCTGGGGGGATTATTTGTAGTTATACAATAATTATCTTATATTTTCCGAAAATTTTATACTTATTTTTCGGAAAATAATCCTTTTTTATTGTATATATTACTTTAGAAATGTTGAGCTTGGATTAACCTTCCAGCGTCTGGTATGGTAAATCTTATACACAATTATCACAAAACCACCCCCCAGAAACAAAAAAAACAACCCTTTCGAGTTGCTTTACTTATATTATTATGTCTAATCAATTATTATTCATATACTATATGAATAGGTTCATCAATAAAGATATCTCCCCCATTACATTTTCCCCAACCTTGTTCAGGGTCTATTTTGCTTTTTGTAGTTGGTATTGTTCCGTTAAAATATTTCTCTAACACAACTGCAACACCATTACTTTCATTTTCTTCAAATATTAAATCACAAACCTCTCCCCAAGGCATTTTCCATTCAAAACTATCTCCTCTACTATTAGGATTAAACACACGTCCATAAGAATCATAATGTCCTCTCATTTCCTCAATCACTTTACCATTTTTTAACAGATACATTCTTACTGCATCTCCATCAAATGAACTGCTAGCAACTGCCTTATTACTTTCTTTACAAATAAAACTAAAACAACCCATAAACTTTTTTTAAATTAAATTATTTTATAAATGTCCACCATCATTGTTTGTGGAGTCTTGATATTCATATATAGTATCATAACCACTTAATGAATCTTCTGCTAAAGCATTTTCTAAAAGTGTGTCAATATGTTTACTTTCCATTAAAAAATTTTGCAATTCTTCTCCTACAATATTTTCATCAACTTCAACTTCGATAGTTGCTTGTTTAGAATAATGTCTTTCTATTGTTACTAAAACTTTTCTTGTCATATTATTTTTTTTATTATTTATAAATTATTTTCCCCGTATGGTGCCTCATTATAACTTTGGTAGTTGCAAGTCTTACATAAGTCTTGGTCATCGTCAACATCAAAGTCCATTTCTTCTCTAGGAAAATGTTCATGGCAGCTATTGCATATAAATAGTGGCTCATCTTCTGATAAATTTTTCATGTTATTTTTGTTTTGAATTATTAACTGAATTATTAATCTTTGATTTTTTAACTTCACTATGAATGAAATTTATCCAATCATTAAAGTTAAAAATAGGTTTCTTCGGTAAAATAGTTTTCATATTATTTAATTTTTGTTACACATTAATATAGTAATAATTTTTCAAACTAATCAAAAAAATAAAAACTTTTTTTGAAGAATATTTCTGAACCTGGGGGGATTATTTGTAGTTATACAATAATTATCTTATATTTTCCGAAAATTTTACACTTATTTTTCGGAAAATAATTGAATTTTGTTGTATATATTACTTTAAAAATGTTGAGTTTGGATTAACCTTCCAGTGGCTGGGATGGTAAATCTTATACAAGAAAAAATGCAAACAAAAAAAAGACAACCATTTCTAGTTGTCTTTATATAAATTAATTTTGAAATTTGTATTTTTTTACTAAAAATACTTATATAATTTTCTCATTTTAAGATACTTACAAAAAGGTGTTGATATATACTAGTTATAGGGCATTTAGCGTTCTTTGGTTGCAAAGGTGAGGTATTCCACGTTTACAAGTTAAGTAAGCACCCCATTCATCAATTTTAGTTAATTCGCCTTTTACCTCTACACCATCGGTAATTCCACAAGTACCCACAGCGGAATAAAAACGCCCTATAACAACGTGTATAAAACCATTGCTATAAGTGCGTATATCAAATTCTTTCTGTTTTTTCATCTTTATGTCTTTTAATTAAGTTCAGTAAAAGCAACGGTTCATACACAAAACGTTATAAAACATTAAACTTCACCCCCATATAAAACCAATGTCAACCGAAAACTTTACATCCAATATGTAATCATTTGTTTCGAGAAACTTTTTATTTTTACCTTCTTTTGATATGCTGTATAAAATTACTCTATCTGGAACATCTTTTTTAGAACATTCATTGTTGTCCTTTTGATGTTTAGAGTATTTTCTAACATATTCAAAAACACTACCCTTCTTGCTTTCTGTCCAAGGACTATAGTGAAATTCTCCTTTTACAATATCTTCTTTAAGTACACATGTACCTTTCATTTTAAATTTATTATTTAATTTTTCCATAATAAAACGTTTTATAACAATGTATATAATTAACTCCACTTTGTTCCGCAAATCATATACGGAACGTTATGGACCATTATTCGTAAAAAAATTCTGTATCATATAATGATTTTAATTGTTTACTTGTCAATTTATTTAAGTATACATCATCATACCCTCTTTCATTCCATAATCTGTACTTTAAACTTTCCATTGTTATTTAGTTTTAAATTAACGGTGCATAAAACCATATAAAATTCATTTCGTTCCTCAACGCTTCATATACAAATCGTTATAATACAATATAGTAAACAAATATCAAACTAATCAAAAATTGATAAACTTTTTTGAAAAAGATTTTTGGCTCCTGGGGAGGGATTTTTGTATAGTAGGCTTGTTTTATATTTATACAATATTTTATCCATATTTTCCGAAAATTTTCTATTTATTTTTCTGAAAATAATCACTTTTTATTGTATATCTTGCTTGTGTATTTTGAGGGGAATCATGTTTCACCAGGTCCTCACCAGGAAGACTTAATAAAAACAAAAATCCTCCCAGTTAATCACAACACAAAAAACATATACAAAACAAAAAAGGCAACCATTTCTGATTACCTTTTTTTTAGATTAAAACAAACACAAAAACAAAAACACTAACTATTTTTCATTATTAAAAATTTAACTTTCTATATCTATTAATTCTCCTTCCCATTCTTTGCCGTTTAAAAACCATTTTCTATTAGTTTGTCTAATTGAAACATTAGGCAAAGCATTTAATCTTTCTTTTGTAGTCGCAGTGTTATAACCACAATTTGTAATTGAAAGAGTATTGTTAGGGTCATTATATCTGTAAGCAATATCATTTCCAAACAAACTCAATATAGTTACATTAGGTAAAACTTTAACTTCTGTATTACTTTCACTAAAAGGAACAGCATTTAAAAAAGCTTCAACTGATTTTTTTGTAATTTTTCTCATAGTATTTCTTTTATAGTTACAACATAATATAGTAAACATATTTTAAACTAATCAAAAGAATAGTATTTTTTTTTGATGAAAGAATTTATTCTTGAGGAAGCTCAGACGGATTCTGAAGCTCAAAGGTTTATGATAGATTGGGGGGGGTATACAATAATTTTTTTATATTTTCTGAAAAGTTTCTATTTATTTTTCGGAAATTAATTGCTTTTTATTGTATATCTATCGTTCAAAAAAACCTCTCCCCCCAGAAGACGCTAGCTGCATGCGCTGCAAAAAAGCTGCAACATAACATTTATAAAAAACAAACCCACTTCCCAGAAACAAAAAAAGCAACCGTTATAAGTTGCTTTTCAAATTCTCTTTTGGCATTACATATATTACACCATCTTGCCTAAAAAATCTCCCTAAATAATTGCCTTTTAAATCGAAATACTCTCCTGTTATTTCATTTAGTTTTATAAACATTTTTAAATTTTAATTTAATTTTTAATTTACACTCTTTTATTATTCGTTCCAAATCTTCAAAGTTAATATAGCTTAAAGGCATATTGTCTATTGCCCAAAAAGTACCATTATCATTTAAACCTATTAGTCTATCTCTAACTGAAACTCTCCAATATGGACTATCAGTATAACCATTATAGGTTTTTTCATTCCAACATTCTCTTTTAATTTGATAAGACATAACTTATTTATTTAATTACATATTAATCTTCATCACTTACATCTTCTATAATGACATCATCATAGCCGTCCATTTCATATTCTTCTGCCAATTCTTCTGCTTCTTGTAGTGTTAATAGATAATCATTAACTTCAGTACCACCAACCCATACGGTAAACTTTTTTTCTAAATCTAAACTCATAAATTTTTATTTTTGTTGTACATAATCTGCTATCTCACATAATTGTTCAATATCTAAAACATAAAAATCATATTCATATCCTAAATTATCTACTAAACAATTTTTAGTTATATTCGTTAAATAACGACCTCCTTCTAAATTAAAACATAATTTATCAGGTACTTTAAAAGGTGCTTTTATTTCAATTATAGTTAAAACATCATTTCTTAATATTTCTAATTTTTCCTTGTAATTCATAATAGTATTTTTTAAGTTACAATATAATATAGTAAACAAATATCAATTCAATCAAAATGTATATAATATTTTTTGTTGGGAAGATTTTCTGGATACTCAGATGCGTTTGGAGGTGGGGTTTGTGTTTTATATTTATACAATAATAAAACTATATTTTCCGAAAAGTTTATGATTATTTTTCGGAAAATAATCACTTTTTATTGTATATCTCATCTTAAAAGTGTTGAGCTTGAGTCATCCTTCAGTGGCTGAGATGCCAAGTCATACAACTCCACTTTATAAAACAAAAAAAAGACAACCATTTCTGATTGTCTTTATATTTTTGTTTTGATTTAATTAATTATAACACTTCATAATCAACATTTAAACGTTGGTTATTTCCTAACTATGAACTTTTAACTTCTCTTATTACACTGCCACCATACATTTGGGCAACCTCTTGTGCTTCATTAATATCTTTAGCATCTATTAGGAATTTTTCCCCATGCTCAATACATTCAAATGTTTTTAATTTTTCTTTTTTACTCATCTTTGTTTTAATTTAATATATCTGGATTACAGGTCTCTCTCCAATCAGACCAAGTTTCTTCCATATCTTCTTGATAATCTTCTAGTGTTATAGCTTCAAAACCATTCATTGTAGCATTAAACGATAACTTTTCAACTTCACTTAATTTCTGTACGTGATATACTTGCCATATCGCTCCACCTAAGTGATTTCTTATAATCAATGTCTTAGGAAAATTTTCATTATTTGAAACATTACTAAACATACTCATCTTTGTTTTGGTTTAATTTATAGGATACATACTTCTACCCATCCTTTTTCAGAATGTTCTACTTCAGTATCAATGCCTTGATTTTTTAATTTGCTTGCAAGTTTATGAGCAGCTTGCCATAATCCTTCTTCAGGAACTTCATCATGTTCATCATCATAACAAACACTACCCCTACATTCATACATTGAATTTTCTTCATCATACTTAAAAGTATAACCATCTATTGTTTCTCTTTTACTCATCTTTGTTTTGTTTTTAAATGTTTCCTAATGTGCAATAATCTTTTGTTTTAATGTTATAATATATAATCAATCAACTTATATAACATAGTAAACAAACATTAAATTAATCAAAAAATAATAAAGTTTTTTAATTTATTTTGTTATTTCATTTATGTAATCAACTAAATTATCTAATATTTCTAATAAATCTAAATCAACTCTCCAACCTATAATAGTACAACTACTTGTTATACAAGCCATACTTCCTCCTTTTAGCAAACTTTTTCTTACAGACATTTTCTCCCCAACATAACCAAAGTTACTTAAAGATATTTCTAAATCTCCATAGCCATTCGATATGTTTGCATTTAAAACTTTAAACTTCATTATGTAAATTATTAATTTCTAAAATCTCTCCCTAACTAAACTAATATATTAAATTTAATTAATATTAATCAAAAATACAAAATAATTAATTCATAGCATCTTTTGAAGCTGGGAGGATTTATTATTTTTATAATGTTATACAATAATATTAACGTATTTTCCGAAAAAATATTACAAAATTTTCTGAAAATAATTACTTTTTTTTGTATACATATCATTCAAAAAACCTCTCCCTTCATACAGGAACATGCATGTAACATGCATGTTAAATACAGGACTATCATGTAAAAACAAAAAAAGGCAACCATTTCTGATTGCCTTTTATGTAACTAAAACTAACTATTATTAACCCAAAATTATTGTATCTCCATTCACTTTTATTCTATCAATATTAGAAATTATATAAGTTCTATATTTGCTTGACTTCATATGTTTTTTTATATCATCTTTAGCCATTGTTTTTGCTCTTTTGTTTGTTGGTGGATATTCTCCTTCAACTAAAACAGTTTTTCTCACTTCTTTAGCAAAGATATGAATTTGCTCTTTTTCAATGTTGTATTTAACATTTTTTGAAATACTAACGTAAGCATTTTTTTGACCATTTGAGCGATTAGCGTGTTGCTCTTTATCTAATTTGTTTGCTGTGTTATCATCAATACCTAATGATAATTTAACAGATTTTAACAATTCAGCTTGAGCTGTAATAAAAGTTGCTTTGTCGTACTTTTCATTTTCTATATATTCAACATTTGGAATAATATCTAAATCTTTTCTCAAAGCGTTTTCGTAAATCGTGTTGATTTGAATTAAACGACTTGCCTCTTCACCAAACTTATTTGTGTAAGTGAAAGATACGAATTTTGCTCCTTTTGTTTCATTTAACGCATTTACTAATTCTTGTAACATAACCTTTTGTTTTTGAAGTTAAAGTGATACGTTTCTCGCATCATCTACAACAATATAGTAAACAGATTTCAAACTAATCAAAAAACAATCAAAAAAAATGAAAAAATATTTTCAAAGGAATTTTTGAACATATCCCCCCATAGGGGGGGGTATATGTTCACTTGGAAAACGAATACTGAAAATAAGTTATACAAAAATAAATCTGTATTTTCCGAATTTTTGATAACAAGAATAAATTAATTATTTTTTCGGAAAATAATCTAAAAATATTGTATACCTTAATAGTTTTGTTTTTGTGGAACCAGCATCTGACCTGGTCATCACCAGGAAATCTTACCCCCAAAACAACCTCCCTCCCAGCAAAAAAAATACAAAAATATTCACTCAATTTTTGATTACTTTAAAAACACTTTACTATATTATGGTGTAACTTAAAAACATTTATTATGAAAAGCACTAATGAAATCTTGAACGAAATTACTACTAAAGGACAAATTTTAACTTTCTTTTATAGTGTAGGTCCAAATGCAACTAAAGAACAAAACTACTTTGCAGATAACAATAAATTATTTCTTGCAGAAACGGTTTATGACAATCAATTTAAAGAAGATTTAAAAAAACCAATTTTAAAACCTATATCAAAAACAAAATTATTTAAGATTATAGAAGAAAAGTCTAAAAAAGAATTTATTGACTTCACAGAGTATTTAGATTTAGAAAATTTAAAAGAAAGAATAGAAGATTATGAAAATGAATTAATGCTATTATAATGTTTTGAGAATAAACACAATAGTAAACTTGAAGAAAGACTCCTCAAAGCGAGGGGTCTTTTTTTTTGTTGTTTTTTCACAAAAGCACCCAACATAATATAAAGAAGGTTCTTATATATATTCCATCATTAAACATTTATACAATAATACTATTATATTTTCCGATTTTTTTACGATTATTTTTCGGAATATATTTTTAAATTATTGTATATCTAATAATTTAATTAAAAAGAAAAAATCCATCTCACGGCTGCTTAAGATGGATTACATATTTTCTCTGTGTTCAGATTTAACTTTACTAATATTTGACTTAGTGTTTATTGTGAAAGTTTTAATGTTTTTCTGGGGGCATATTAACATTTGCATAATACATATATAAAATTTTTCTGCATTTTCCATACAAGTTGAAACTTTTTTGTTTAGCATTAAAGATTTGATATTGTATTTTTTTTGAATGTGTTCATAAAAACTTAAACCCTCAAAATTTTTACCACTCCCATATTCTTTTGTCCAATTAGAAAATTCTGAATTAAGGTTTTGTTGGTCAATTTTATGCATGTGAATAATTTAGTAGAACTATATAATAAATAGTATAAAAAAAAGAGCAACCAATGATTGCTCTCCTTTTTTTATTAAACCACTAAATCTATTGTTATGAAAAAACCACAGATGACACAAAGATATAAACTTTTTAATCAAAGTCAAACATTAATTTAAATTTTTTTTATTTTTTTTAAAACCAAAGTGATTGTTATCAATATAATATTATAAAACATTTAAAATATTATTATCATGAAAAAAGAAGTTAGACAAAAAAGAGTTTACCGAAAATGGTCAGAAGAAGCTTTAGATATAGTTGGAGCTTTTATTACAAAAGAAGAAGATTCAAATATTGATAAGTTAAAGTTTGTGCTGAAATTTGTTGAAGGTTTTGAAAGGACAGAAAGCACAATATGTTGGCAAGTGGACAAACAAAGAAGAGCTTATGGTATGAAACCTAAATTTACAGGAGGAAATGTTAAGTTTTAATTAAGTGGAATAAAAAGGTCAAAGGGAGAGTTTTGGCCTTTTTATAATGTAAATCCACTGGAGGTACAGTGAAGGGCTGGGGGGGTTATTAATTTATAATTATACAATAATAAAACGATATTTTCCGAAAAGTTTCTATTTATTTTTCGGAAAATAATTGACTTTTATTGTATATCTTAATTTTAGATTTTGGTTGAGCCACGGTTCACCAGGATTCACCCAGGAAATCTTACCCCCAAACAAAACCTCTCCCCAGCAAAAACAAAAAAAGCACACCTATAAAAAGGTATGCTTTCTGTAACAAAAAAAACAATTAATATGTGAAAACTATGCCACTCTATTTTTTGAAAACCATTTAGCCTTATGGTCTTGCTCTACAAATTCCCTCTCTTCTAAAAATTGTATAGCAACACTTGTACAATCTTCAAAATTTTCTAAATTAGATTGATAATCTCTCCTAAAGATATCATCTTTATTATTTAAGTTAAAGATATACATATTCCAATCGGCAATAATATCTTCATTCTCTATATGAACATCAATCCAAAAGAATTTATCGTATCTACTATCCTTAACCAAAACACTCCAACCAACTTTGTGTTTCTCTATTTTTAATGCCTTTATCATCTTATCATTAATTTAATTCGTATATGTAATAATCTGTAGCCAATAACTTTTTTTCAAAATCTACAATTTCATTAAGTTTTTTAACTATCAATTTTTTATTGTCACTATTGAATAACAATAAATTAACAACTGAATTTAGTTTATTAATATAAATACCAAAATCAAATAACAAACTTCTTGTTTTTAACATTGTAGTATTCATTTTTAAGTTGAACATAGTATGATTAATTTTTGTCATTATCAAACCTGTCAACTCTTCTTTTTTGTTTTCTAAATATAAGTCTAAAATTAAATTCATAATAAATCATTTTAAGTTACATTATAGTATAGTAAAATTATTCCAAACTAATCAAAAGTTAAACGACTTTTTTCTGAAGAAGATTTCTGGACGCTGGAAGGTTGTCTGGGGGTGGATTTGTGTTTTATAGTTATACAATAATAAGACGATATTTTCCGAAAAGTTTCTATTTATTTTTCTGAAAATAATTACTTTCTATTGTATATCATATTTTGAAAATATTGAGCTTGGATTAATCGTCCAGTAACTGAGATGGTAAATCTTCTTTGAAAAAAACTGCACAAAAAAAAGAGCAACCCTTTCGAACTGCTCTTAAACTAACAAAACACTAACCACTTTCACTAAACGCTATACAAAACTCTTCCTCCTTTACTTTCTTTAATTGATAAAATACAATGGTCTAAAATTGCACACCCTCCTATACTTCTTTTGTTGTACAATAAGATAGGTACTTTAATATTTCCCCCACTCCTTCCTAATCTTCCTTTTATATCGTATATTTCATTCCAACTTTCTTTAGTTTCGACATTTCCATAATCTAAAACTATTCTGACATCGTTTCTCATACAATATTCTAACACTTCAATTAATTTTTCGTCTGTTTGAATGTGATAACTAGTTCCATTGACTACTTTATATCTTACATTGCTCATAATATTGTTTTTAAGTTACACTATAATATAGTAAACAAATATCGAACTAATCAAAAAAGTATAAGTTTTTTGCTGGGGGGGTTATTCTTTAATAAGTTTTGACAGCAAGATTATTTCCTGATAACCTGAAGAAGCGAAGGAACAGCAAACATATTAATATTCAATTTAATGTATACAATAATAATATTTTATTTTCCGAAAAGTTTCTATTTATTTTTCTGAAAATAATTACTTTTTTTTGTATACATATCATTCAAAAAACCTCTCCCTTCATACAGGAACATGCAGGAACATGTAGGAATAAAATATAAAACAAATAAAAAAAGGCAACCATTTCTGATTGCCTTTCGTGTAACTAAAACTAACTATTATTAACCCAAAATTATTGTATCTCCATTCACTTTTATTCTATCAATATTAGAAATTATATAAGTTCTATATTTGCTTGACTTCATTTGTTTTCTTATGTCGTCTTTAGCCATTGTTTTTGCTCTCTTATTTGTTGGTGGATGTTCTCCTTCAACTAAAACAGTTTTTCTCACTTCTTTAGCAAAGATATGAATTTGCTCTTTTTCAATGTTGTATTTAACATTTTTTGAAATACTAACGTAAGCATTTTTTTGACCATTTGAGCGATTAGCGTGTTGCTCTTTATCTAATTTGTTTGCTGTGTTATCATCAATACCTAATGATAATTTAATAGATTTTAACAATTCAGCTTGAGCTGTAATAAAAGTCGCTTTATCGTACTTTTCATTTTCTACATATTCAACATTTGGAATAATATCTAAATCTTTTCTCAAAGCGTTTTCGTAAATCGTGTTGATTTGAATTAAACGACTTGCCTCTTCCCCAAACTTATTTGTGTAAGTGAAAGATACGAATTTTGCTCCTTTTGTTTCATTTAACGCATTTACTAATTCTTGTAACATAACCTTTTGTTTTTGAAGTTAAAATGATACGTTTCTCGCATCATCTACAACAATATAGTAAACAGATTTCAAACTAATCAAAAAACAATCAAAAAAAATGAAAAAATATTTTCAAAGGCATTTTTGAACATACACCCCCCTATGGGGGGGTGTATGTTCATTTAGAAATTGAATACTGAAAAAAAGATATACAATAATCAATTTATATTTTCCGAATTTTTTATAATAAAAATAAATTAATTATTTTTTCGGAAAATAATCTAAAAATATTGTATAACTTAAATGTTTTGTTTTTGTGGAACCACCATCTCACCAGGTTTTCACCAGGAAACTTCAACTCAAATAAAATCCCCTCCCAGCAAAAAATACAAAAATATTCACTCAATTTTTGATTTATTTGAAAATATTTTACTATATTATAGTGTAACTTAAAAACAACAAACACTATGAAAATTATATCTCAACAACAAGCATTAGAAATTATCAAATCTCAAAAAGGTAAATTCTTTTCAGTAATATTCGAAAAAAGAACAAATGGATTGGACAGAAAAATGATATGTCAACAAAAAAATAGAGGTATAGGAAAAATGAAATACAATCCTTCCGATTATAATCTACTAAATGTTTTCGATTTAAATATTAAAGAATATAGAAACATAAATTTAAGTGGTCTTAAAAAATTAAAAGCAAATAAAATAGAATATGCTATAAGATAATCACACGTATCAGCAACGTGAACTTGAAAGAAACCTCTCATTAATTTGAGGGGTTTTTTTATTTGCATTAAAGTCCAACCAGAGTCTTCCAGCAAATCTGGATGGAAACATATATAACTATAAGAATATATATACAATAACAAAACAATATTTTCCGAAAACTTTATTATTATTTTTCGGAAAATAAATAAATTTTATTGTATAACTAAAATTAAAATCATTGAGCTTGAGTCATCCTTCAGTGGCTGAGATGCTAAGTCATACAACTCCACTTTATACAACAAAAAAAGGGAAACATTTTAAAAATGTCTCCCTCTTAATTATAACAAATGAACAATACTAATTACTCTCCCTTAATCATTGCTTGTGAATACTCAACTTCGTGTAAAGTGTCCATATGTTGAGAACCCCTAAATCTATTTTGCGAATGCGTAGTTACTACATTTAAACTTCCAACCAAAGTGAAACCCTCTTTTAAATGTTCGTTCACTTTGCTTTCTAAACCTCTAGAATTACTTGATGTTAATACGATATACATATGTTTTATTTTTAAGTTACACTAAATATAGTAAAACAATTTCAGTATAATCAAAAGAATGGTAAATTTTTTTGAGGAGGAAGGGAAGATGAAGTTGCAGCTTCCGTGTTATGGACAGTGCGTAAAATTTATAAATTATAGATATACAATAATTTGCTTATATTTTCCGAAAAGTTTATGATTGTTTTTCGGAAAATAATCCTTTTTTATTGTATATATTATATTGAAAGTGTTGAGCTTGAGTCATCCTTCCAGAAGCTGAGATGGTAAATCTTCTACAAGGAAAAAATGCAAACAAAAAAAAGCAACCCTTTCGAGTTGCTTTATCTTATGCCTTTGGCTTTACTTTTTCGTTTGGCCTTGGGTCTCTGTTCGGTATTCCCTTTCTTCTGCTTGGAGTTTTCGTTTTAGTCGTTTCTCTTGTTGGTGCTATTACAGTTCCCATAGTATAAATATTTTTAAGTTACACTATAATATAGTAAACAACTTTCAAACTAATCAAAAAAATGATGATTTTTTTTGAAAAAGACTTTTGATTCCTGGGATGGTGTTTGGGGGTGGGTTTGTGTTTTATAGTTATACAATAATAAAATATTATTTTCCGAAAAGTTTTTATTTATTTTTCTGAAAATAATCACTTTTTATTGTATATATTATTTGAAAGTGTTGAGCTTGAGTCATCCTTCCAGGAACTGAGATGGTAAATCTTCTTTACAAAAAACTACAAACAAAAAAAGCAACCCTTTCGAGTTGCTTTATTATTAATAATTTAAATTAATATTAAAAACAAAATTCTAATTCTCCATTTTCATCAACACAAATATTTAATGCTTGAAAATCATTTATGTTTCCATTTTCATCAATTGTGTAATTTGCAATTACAGAAGTTGTTTTTAACCATATTGGATTTTTTGCTTCGTCACTTAAGTAATAAGCTATAAAAGTATATTTATTATTTTCAACTTTAAATAAACAAAAGTTTGAAAATTCTTCTCTTATTTCTTTTCTATCAACATTTTCAAGATAATTTTTAGTTGGATAACAAAATAAACCCTCTCCTTTTAAAATATTTAATTTATTTAACATTTCCCAGTCTTCTTTTGTAAGTCTAGTAACGTTATTAATCATTTCTTCTTTTAAATTTTTAAGTTCATTTTTTAATTTCATAATGTTTGTTTTTAAGTTACACTATAATATAGTAAACAAATATAAAACTAATCAAAAGAATGATAAAATTTTTCCTAAAGAAGAATCAGACTCTTGGATGCTCAGATGGAAGCTGGAGGTGATGTTCGTTATTTGTAGTTATACAATAATAAAGCAACATTTTCCGAAAAGTTTCTATTTATTTTTCGGAAAATAATCCTTTTTTATTGTATATATTACTTTAAAAATGTTGAGCTTGGATTAACCTTCCAGGAACTGAGATGGTAATTCTTCTTCAGAAAAAACTACAAACAAAAAAAAGACAACCATTTCTGATTGTCTCTCATTTCTTAATCTGAACCTATGTTAATTAAGACTAAATTGTAACTTATGCTTTATTTTTCTTGAATACCCATTAACACTTTTTATTCTTTTTTCTTCACTTGAAGATTCTACTCTTCTTCTTTGTCTTTTTTGTCTAATCACTTCTTTATCTAAAAGTATAGATGATTCTAATAAATTCATTTCCATATAATATTTTTTATTTAATTCAAACTTGCCATTTTTAACTCTCTTTGTTTATCCCATAACACTTTAAGTTTAATCGCTTTTTCTAAATTTTCAAAAGACACCTCTTTCTTTTTAATACCATTGCTATAAAAAAACTCCCTCTCTAAAGCACTTAACTCTTTACTCTCCCTATTTGTTAATGAATAAAACATAATCAAACTTTTTTAATTAATTATACAATAATATAGTAAACACATTTCAAACTAATCAAAAGAGTAGTAGTTTTTTTTGAGGGGGGCAATAGATGGATTTAAAGAACGCCAGTTCCAGCAGCTTCCTTCTGGACGGTACATAAAAATTACAAATTATAGATATACAATAATTTACTTATATTTTCCGAAAATTTTATATTTATTTTTCGGAAAATAATTACTTTTTGTTGTATATATTATTTTTGAGATTTGGTTGGACCATGGTTCACCAGGGTTCACCAGGAATCCTTACCTCCAAACAAATCCCCCTCCCAGCAAAATGCACACAAAATAAAAAAGGGAAATCATTTCTGACTTCCCTCTTTCATAACTTAACTCAACTTAACTACTATGACTTTTTTAAACTAACACCCAAATTCACTAACGTTTTTGCTACTACTCTCCATTTACTCCTTTTAGCAATTGTTCTAATGGCTTTTTTACCATACTTCCAAAAGGCATCTTTGTATTCCATATACAACTTTTTCTCTTCTTTTTTCAACACTAAAATCATCGCTTCCATAATATAATATTTTTAATTAATTTTTAATAACCTTTTTAATTCTTATATTATATTATAGTAATAATAATTGACACTAATCAAAAAAAACTATTCTTTATTTGCTTGTTGATTCTTTAATGCCAACAAAAAACAATAAGATAAAAATAGTAAAGATATAGATAGTAAAATAAATTCACTTCCCTTTATTGAAGATAACCATAACAACAAAAAAACTACAACTAATACTAAACTAAATCCTTTAAACATAATATTCATTTTTAATTACTAACTAATATAGTAAACAC
>Ga0228614_1000045_pt1 | contig 74008 bp, 60 predicted proteins | sample 15DmetaG_FD_190531 | JGI IMG/M metagenome (GOLD analysis project Ga0228614, IMG submission 190531) | Seawater microbial communities from Monterey Bay, California, United States - 15D | ecosystem: Environmental > Aquatic > Marine > Coastal | place: USA: California | collected 2016-10-13
TCATTCACTTATTTGTTTCATATCACGAAATTAGTTATTATTCTTTTAGAGTATACTTAATTTTTCTAAAAGTTGCGTTTCGTGATAGATTCTACCAAATATTTGTTTAATATTTCTAATTCATCACTATAAGTTGCATTTCATTTTATTTCTTTCATTCTAGAACTTAAGCTTCATTTAGTTATATTTCAACTATCAGCTTTAGCTTCTTCTATTAATCATTCATCTCAAGAATTATCTTCTACAAGTTCCTCCATTTGCCTTGTAACTTCCTCTAGTTCCATATTAAGTTCTTCTAAATACTTAGCTTCTCACTCAAAATAAGCATCTACTATAAATGACTTAGGTATTAAATCACAAGTCCATCATTTATCAACCTCTTTTCCCTTTTTATTTGTTTCCATAACTCTGTAAGTTTTTGCAACCCATCAATCTATTCATATCATATACATATCATCTTGCATAGTTTCTGACCAATAATCCATTATATGTTGATACATATCATATTTATTAATCAATGATGCATCTTCAAAAGTAGATAAAAGTCATTCTGATATGTCATGAATAATTGCTTTTGGTTTTATTCCTGCATCAATATTTTTTAAAATATCAGTAGTCTTATCTTTCCATGTATTAAATCTATTTTGAGTTTGTTTTCTATAATTTATAAATTCATCACTTGAGAATATTGTTTCTTTGATTTCATCATCTTCTACTGTAACTTTTTGAAATCAATCTCTAATTGTATCAAATAATTCAACTTTAAGATTTTTAAATACATCAAAATATTCTGACATATTTTCTATATCAGCATCAGGAATTCATCATTTTAAATGTGACTCTATATTTTGAATATCTTCTTCTTCAGAAGTATCAATGTACCTTGGTATATTTAGGTTATATTCGTTTTTTTCTATTTCTGATATACTTATATACCTTGAGTATTTTTCTAGCTCAGTTCCCTTGTTAAATATATCTACTATTTTATGTAAATCTTGAGATCTTAATCTATTTTTATTACCATCTTTCATAAATCCTTTACTTGCATCTACCATAAAGATTCATTTTCTTTCAATAGCATTTTCTTTATCTATTACGATAATACATGCAGGAATTCAAGTTCCATAAAAAAGATTAGCTGGAAGTCAGATAATTCATTTTATATATCATTTTCTTATTAAATTTCTTCTTATGTCAGCTTCAGCATTTCATCTAAATAATACACCATGAGGCAATATAACTCATGCTTTTCAAGTAGATTTTAATGATTTGATTATATGAAGCATAAAAGCATAATCTCAATTCTTTTCAGGTGGAATTCAATCTTCAAATCTTAAAAATTCATCATTTACTGGATCAAATCAGCTAGACCATGATTTTACACTAAATGGTGGATTAGCTACTACATAATCAAATGTTTTTAATGCTCAATATTTATCTTTATAAAATGGTTTTGATAAAGTATTATCTTTATGTATTTCTGCTGTTGGATTTCAGTGAAGTATCATATTCATTTTAGCTAACGCAGAAGTTGCACCATCTTTTTCTTGTCAGTATATAGTTAAACCCTGTGAAGCTTCATCACTTGCCTTTAAAAGTAGAGATCAACTTCAACAAGCAGGATCATAAACAGTTTGATCTTGACTTGTAGATTTATCTATTCAGATTACTTTTGATATTATTCTTGATACTTCTGAAGGAGTATAAAATTGTCATTTACTTTTTCAGCTTTCAGTTGCAAATTGCCTCATAAGAAACTCATAAGCATCTCAAAGTATGTCATCTCATTCAGCCTTATTATTTTTGAAGTCTAATTTTGGATTTTCAAATACAGCAATTAATTTTGTAAGAGTATCAACCATGTCTTTTCATTTTCATAGTTTTTCTTCATCATTAAAATCTGTTTGATCTATTACTCATTTTAAATCATTTTCATCAGCAAGTCTTGCTATAATTTTATTTATTTGATCTCAAATATCAGATTTTCATTTTAAAGCTACTAAGTCTTTAAAGCTTCATCCTTCAGGAATTAATATTAAAGCATTATCTTTTCCATGATATTTATCAGATACATATTTTATAAAAAGGAATACAAGAACATAATCCTTGTATTGAGATGCATCCATTGATCATCTAAGTTCATCACAACTTTTCCATAAAGATGAGTATAGTTCAGATTTTTTAATTGCCATTTTTTATAATTTTTTAAAAAGTTAAACAGCTACAGGAGCACTAATTCTCGGATGAGATTCATAGCCCACTAACTCAAAATCATCCCATTCAAGTTTTTCTAAATCTTCCAATGTTTTTACATCTTTATTCAGCTTCAATTCAGGAAGAGCAAAAGGCTCTCTCGAAAGTTGTTCATTCACCTGATCAAAATGATTACTATATATATGTGCATCTCATAGACAGTGAACATATTCTCATACCTCTAATCAAGTAATTTTTGCCAACAGCATAAGAAGGGTAGAATAAGAAGCAATATTAAAAGGGACTCCGAGAAACAGATCAGCACTCCTTTGGTACATCTGAAGATTCAGTTTATTATTCGTCGTATCTACATTGAGTTGATAAAACATATGACAAGGCGGCAAAAGCATATCATCAATCTGAGCTGGATTCCAAGCATTTACAATAATTCTTCTCGATGTAGGGTCATTTTTTATTAGCTCTATAGCATTCCTCAATTGATCTACTCACTCTCAGTTAAAATTTCTCCATTGATGTCCATATACAGGACCAAGATCTCACCATTTTTGAACAAATTCATCATCTTCAGGTAACTCTCTTATTTTTTCTATAAATCTCTTTTTTTCTTCCATCCACTCATCAGAATATTTTGGAAATTTTTCTCATAAATTATTAGAATCAATATAGTTTTGAAATGGCCACTCATCCCATATTTTCACATTTCTATCTACAAGGTATTTAATATTTGTTTCTCATCTTATAAGCCAAATAAGCTCAACCACTATTCCCCTTAAAAATGTTTTTTTGGTTGTTACAAGAGGGAAGCCGTCACTTAAGTCAAACCTCATCTGAGCACCAAACACTCACCTCACTCACGTACCCGTCCTATCCTCCTTATCTATTCCTTTTTCCATAACCTGCTTCAAAAGGCTCAAATAATTATCCATAATTTCAGTTCAAAGTTAAAAAAATATTTTATAAGTCTGAGTATAGTATTTATTTTTGAATTTTCAATATTTTCATATGCTTTTCTCTTGCAAAAAAAACGATTTTTTATAGAATTAATGCACTTTATATTTAATGAACCAAAAGAAATGACTAATAAAAAAAATAAAGAAAATGGAACTAAAAAAACAATTAAAAGACCAGTAATAAATTTTTCAAAAAAATGAGGGAAAAAGAATAACCTCAAACCGCTCATAACACTCCTACTCGTATCACTTATTATATCACTCCTCCTCCCATACATCAAAACAAATCAACAGTTCTCAGATGAAAATATAGCATTGAATGTTCTTGAACAAAAGTTTATAAAAGGGGAATACTCTGATATCCTGATAGATAATAATAAAGCAATAGCAACTCTCAAATGAGAAACAGTAAATGAATGATGAGTGGAAAAAGTAAAAAGAGATATAATAATTCTTCCAAAAAATGACTCCCTTTTCGAGCTCTGACTCAAAAATCCAGAAGTAGATACTGCTATTAGTATAAAAGACAATACTAGCTGAGAATTTTGGTCTGAAATGCTTCCAACCATTATAGCATTTATACTCTTCTTTATTGTATGAATTATACTTATAGGAAAAATGTGAGGTATGGCTAACAATGCTATGACTTTCGGAAAATCAAGAGCGAAACTCTATAACAAAGAAAAAGATAAAATTCTCTTCAAAGACGTAGCCGGAGCAGAAGAAGAAAAAGAAGAACTCGCTGAAGTAGTACAGTTTCTTAAAAATCCTAAAAAGTTTAAAGACATCTGAGCAAAGATTCCAAGAGGAACCCTTCTCGTAGGTCCTCCAGGAACTGGTAAAACTATGCTTGCAAGAGCGGTAGCAGGGGAGTCTAACGTACCATTCCTCAGTATATCAGGTTCAGAATTTGTTGAAATGTTCGTATGAGTATGAGCTTCACGTGTAAGAGATCTATTTACGAATGCAAAAAAAATAGCGCCGGCAATTATCTTCATAGATGAAATCGATGCCATAGGGAAGAAGAGATGACCTTGAGCTTGAGGATGACATGACGAAAGAGAACAAACCCTTAATCAAATACTCACAGAAATGGATGGTTTTGACAATGATACCAATGTAATCGTTATGTGAGCAACCAACAGAGCAGACGTTCTTGATAAAGCACTCGTAAGACCTGGAAGATTTGATAGAAAAATAACAGTAAACCTACCAAACTTAAGTGATAGAGAACAAATACTTCAAATACATGCGAGCACGAAAAAAATAGTAAAAGAAATAGACTACAAATCACTCGCATCAAAAACAGTATGATTCTCAGGAGCTGACCTTGGAAATCTTATAAATGAATCTGCTATTATATCAGCAAGAAATAATGAAAAGGAAATTACAGAAAAAAGAATCACTGAAAGTTTCGAAAGGCTTGTAATGGGTCTCAGAAAAAAATCTCAAGTAATGAACGAAGAAGAAAAGAAAATTACAGCCTACCATGAAGTATGACATGCACTCGTTGGAAAACTTCTCCCAAATACTGACCCGGTACACAAAGTATCGATCGTATCAAGATGATGAGCTCTCTGAGTTACTTGGTTTCTTCCAGAAAGAGATGTACTACTTACCAAAAAGTCAAAATATCTTGATGAACTAGCAACTCTCTACGGATGAAGAGCAGCAGAAGAAATATTCTTTGGAAAAGAGAACATTACCACATGAGCTAGTAATGATATAGAAAGAGCAACAAATATTGCCAGACAAATGGTTACGAGGTTCTGAATGTTTGAAGACATCGGGGCAGAGAATTTCATCTGAGAAATTGATTCTCACTCTCAGACATGACAAAAAGCCTTTATATCAGATGATACTATTAAACAAATTGATACGAAAGTAAAAACTATACTAAAAGAAGCATATGATACGGCTATTAAACTTATAAAAGACAACAAAAAACTCCATGAACAAATATCAGAAGATCTACTTAAGAAAGAAGAAATAAGTAGAGAAGAGTTTGCGAAATACTTTTCTTAGAATAAAAATATTTTAATACTTAATTATCTGGTTTATGAAGAATAAAGTACTTAAAAATATATGACTCTCAATGCTCTCAGTATTTTTAGTGAGTTCAGTAGTTTATTGAACACTCGGTTGATGGGAATGAGTTGAAAATGCCGCAGATGGAGATTCTCTGACTCATACAGTTTGGAACTCTCTCGTAGATGGAGTGGTTAAGAAAACGGGGAGTATTGCAGAAACCATTACTTGAGTAAAAACTTTTTCTTCTTCTCCAGTTGTACCTTCTCCAACAGCATCAGGAGAAGTAAGTAGTAAAGGTTATGTAGATTCTAGCATATCTGCAAGTGCAAACGGTATTACTTATACCAAACTTGCAGAAACAAATGTAAGTGGAAGTGCAAATGTTGATTTTAATTGACTCAGCACAACCTATGATGACTATCTCATAGTAGCAAGAGGCATAAGAGTAAGTATAGATGATCAATACTTAAATCTTAGATGGTCAACTGATAACGGGAATTCATTTATAACGTCTTCAACATACTGGTGGTCAAGACACAGATCAATGGATTCAGTATATGACAGAAGACAATGAAATGGTAATGCAATTAATTTATTAGCAAATCTTGGAACCGCGTCGCATGAAAAAGCAAATATAAATATTACCCTCTACAACCCAGCAGTAGCAAGTTCTTATGGATATGTAAGATCAGAGTGAACGGCAGCCCATAAAGATAGTTGGATTACTTCTTGGCAAGCAGGTTGAGCACAAGCATCAGCAGCAGCATTTAATGCTGTAAGGCTTTATGTAAACTCATGAACCATGACTTCAGGAAATTTCAAACTCTATGGAATAAAATACAATTAATATTGACGTAATAAATAAAATAGTTATAAATAAAACAGACTTAAAAATAAAGTCTGTTTTATTGTTCCTATCAACCAAAAATTTATATAAATTTTATGACTCAAAATAAAAACGAAACTAAAAAAATTCTTCTTCTTCCAGGTGATGGAATTGGACCAGAGGTAGTGAATGAAGCCTATAAAGTTATACAAACTTTTAACAAGTATAATGATAATCTATTTGAAATGGACTATGCTGATATAGGTGGAATAGCATACAATAATGCTAAAAATCCTCTTCCTGAAGAAACACTTCAAAAAGCAAAAGAGTCAGATGCCATTCTACTCGGAGCGGTTGGAGGTCCAGAATGGGAAAAACTCGCTTATGAACTTACCCCAGAGGGAGGAGCATTATTACCAATTAGAAAAGAACTTGGTCTTTTCTCTAATATCAGACCTGCCATTGTATTCGATGCACTTACAAATGCTTCAACTCTAAAAAAAGAAGTAGTAGAAGGACTTGATATAGTAGTAGTAAGAGAATTAACGGGAGGGATATACTTTGGAAAAAAAGGAGAAAAAACTCTTGAAAATGGAGATAAAGCTGCTTATGATATTCTTGAATATAGTAAAAAAGAAATAGATAGAATTACAAGAGTAGCATTCGATCTTGCAATTAAGAGAAATCCTGAAAAACCAAAAGTCTGCTCTGTTGATAAGGCAAATGTATTAAAATCTTCAGTATTATGGAGAAAAGTAGTCAAAGAAATACACGAAGAAGATCAATATAATTACATTGACCTATCAAACATGTATGTTGATAATGCAGCTATGCAACTTATAAGAAATCCGAAACAATTTGATGTTATATTAACAGGAAATATGTTTGGAGATATCTTATCTGATGCAGCCGCTATGGCAACTGGTTCACTTGGCATGCTCCCATCAGCATCAATAGGTGCTGTACAAGAAAATGGCAAGCAAAATGCTCTATATGAACCAGTACATGGTTCAGCTCCTGATATAGCAGGGGAGGGAAAAGCAAACCCTCTTGCAACCATATCAAGTGTTGAGATGATGTTACGATATTCATTAAATATGAATAGGGAAGCAGACATTCTCAAACAAGCAATACAGACAGTATTAGATAAAGGATATAGAACGCAAGATATTTTGGATGAAAACAACCAAAATCTTAAAATCGTATCTACCAGCTCTATGGGAGATCTCATAGTAAAGGAATTAGAAAGTACTCTGTAAACTAAAAATAAGCCCCGATATAAACACAATGTTTATGTCGGGGTATTTTTATGTAAAATGAACTAGATTTTTTTCGATATCCAAGTAGAATATCCTTCGATTTAAAAGATATATAGCAAATAAAAAATATGCACGAAGTAATCAACCTCATAGTCTGAATTGTTTGAGATATGTGATATACAGGAATATTCCTGATGATGGTACTCGAATCATCTTTTTTTCCATTCCCAAGTGAAGTAGCAATGATTCCAGCTTGATACCTCGCGAGTACTTGAGAAATGAATTTTTCTATTGCACTTATTATTGGAACCCTATGAGCTCTCCTATGAGCTGTTATTAATTATGCTCTTTGATATTACCTCTGAGAAAAAGTCATTAAATCTCTTATTAAGAAATATGGAAAGTACTTTTTCATCACTGCAGAACACTATGAAAAAACAGAAAGATACTTCAAAGAACATGGAATCATCACAACATTCCTAGCTAGATTCATTACCGTGATCAGACAACTCATATCTCTTCCAGCCTGAGTATTCAAAATAAATATTCCTAAGTTCCTCTTCTATACATGACTTGGTGCATGACTTTGGAACCTTGCACTGATGGTAATTGGATACGTTGCTTGAGAGAATAAAGAGCTTATAAAACAATATTCAAAAGAACTTTTAATTTGAGGAATAATTCTTATAATAATCGTCTGAGTAGTATATTATTTGATTCATAAAAAAAGGAATGAAAAATAAAGGAAGAACTATATTCATTTGAGACATACATGGATGTTATGATGAACTAAAACTTCTAATCAAGAAAGTATGAATCAATAAACATGATAGAGTATATTGTGTATGAGATATTATTAATAAAGGTCCGAAATCTTTTAAAGTACTTAAGTTTTTCTATAAATACAAAGAACAATATAAATGTGTAATATGAAACCATGAAGTAGGTTTTTTAAGATGGATAGATGGAAAGGCTCCAGAATATAATTGTAAAGCATATAGAAATTTAAGAGAAAAAATTGAAACAAAAAAGCCTGAACTTATGAGTTTTTTAAAAAATTTGCCATTATATATCGAAGAAGATAACTTCATAGTTTTGCACTGATGAATACTTCCAGGTAAAAAACTAGAAGAACACTCAATAGATGAAATAGCAAACTTAAGAGAACATGAATGAAAGCCATGGTATAATTACTATACAGGAATAAAAAAAATTATATACTGACACTGGGCTATGAACGGAGTACAAATAAGAGAAAAAACTATATGACTCGACTCCTGATGTGTATACGGAGGGTTCCTCTCAGCCTATATACTAGAAACAAATGAACTTATTTGACAAAAAGCACTCGAAACTTATGTGAATATAAGAAACAAAGAAAATACATGAATCAAAATTAAAAACCTTATAATATGAAAATTCAAGAACTTAGTAAATACTCTGAGAAAAAAATAGCCATTTTATGATATGGGAAAGAAGGAAAATCAAGTAAAGACTTTCTTGAAAGAATATGATATAAAAATATCAACATTCTTGACAAAAATACATCGTGAGAAAATTATTTAGATAATTTGTGAGAATATGACCTTATATTCAAAACTCCAGGAATATCACTCTATAACGAAAATGTATACCCATATAGAGATAAAATAATATCAAATTCAGAAATATTTTTTAATAATTATAATGGAAAAGTAATCTGAGTAACCGCTACAAAAGGGAAGTCTACGACCTCAACTCTTATATATGAAACACTAAAAAATGCCTGATATAGAGTAAAGTTAGTTGGAAACATAGGAAATCCGGCACTAGACGAAGTGGATATACTAAATTGAGAAACATATGATTATATAGTGTACGAACTCTCCAGCTATATGCTCGAAACATTCAAACCAAAATGCTTTATAGCTGTATTTGGAAACCTTTTTGAATGCCATCTCGCTTGGCATAAAGATAGCTTTGAAATATATAAACAAGCGAAACTAAACATACTAGAAAACTCTCAAAATATCCTTATATGAAATGATTTTAAACATTTACTGAATACTCCTCAAAAATCTCCCTTTCTCAAAGGGAGTACCCAGAATGTAGTGGAGGGGGAGGGATTTAACAAAGCTTATTCATTCTGAAAAAAATGATACTATAATTTTGAAGAAAAAAAATTCTTCATTGAAAACAAAGAAATATTAGAAATACAAAATATACTACTACAATGAGAACACAACAAGAAAAACATATCAAGTGTAGTATGAATCTGCGATATTATAAGTAAAACAGAAAACAAACAGTGAGTTTTGGAAAAACTTGTAGATGGACTCAAAGAAACACTAGAAAACTTCAAATGACTTCCACATAGGCTCGAAGATATAGGAAACTATAATGGAATTACTTTTATAGATGATGCAATAGCCACTACTCAAGAAAGCACCATAGCAGCAGTAGAAACTTTTTGAGATAAAATAGGTACACTATTTTTATGATGAGAGTCAAGTAAAACTAATTATTCAAAACTCAGAGATATATTAGAAAAATATGATATATCAAACATTGTTTTATTTCCAGATAGTTGAAACGATATATTTGAAAGCTTCTCAAAAAAGCTTGAACTTGAAAAAGAAACTCATCTTGAATGATATAATAATTATAAACCAAAACTTTATAAAACAACTTCTATGAAAAATGCAGTAAAATTTGCATATGAAAATACCACTCCATGAAAAATATGCATACTTTCAAATGCATCTCCAAGTTTCAGTCTTTGGAAATCTTTCATAGCAAAATGAGAATTATTTCAAAAAGAGGTAAAAAACTACCATTAAATAAATTATTTTACTTAATGTATATCCAAAAATATAAAAAAACTCGTTAGAACGCAAATAAATACGTTTTAATGATTTTTTCCCTTTACAAAGGGAATATTGGTAATCAGGGTGTTCAGCAAACTACTTCAGCTGTTTGTTTTTTAATTAATATCATTCAAACAGCTAAAGCAGTTTGTTAAAAATACAGATAAAAGAAAGCGTTTTTAAGAACTTGATTATAAAAATACTTTAACAGAGGGAATTAGAAATACACATCACTTAACATAATATAACTTATGTTAAGTAATATTATTATAAACTTGCATTAGATACGATAATACATATAAATACAATTATGTATAATATATTTAATTCTCTAAAGATCTCCCTTATGCAAAAAAAAGTAATTTTAACTGCTATATCAAATGAAAACCAAACTCTTATACTAAATAACATGATTATTGATGGAATAGATAGTGTAAAAACTGAGTCTAAAAAAATATTGGATACTTATATTGATGATAGAAAGAAAGACTGATGGGATTTCTATGATTACCAAATAAAAAAAGTGATCGATAGTGAAACAAAAGAAATTTTATATTCTTTAAAAAAATAAAACTTTCTTTATATCATCATAACAAAATCATTTCGACAATAATCTTTGAATAATTTTCTGCTTATCTTTTTCTATACTAAGTGACAACTGCAACTTGTCATACTCTTTTTTTAGTGCTTTAAGCTCTCAATCATCTCAAAATACTTCATTCAAACACTCCTCTACTATACTTTTATCCTCTTTCCTATCCACTAACTTATTTTTTATATATAGTTTACTCTTCCCTTTTTGTCTATAATTTTCTATCTTTTTCAGTAAAAAGTCCTTATTTAAAAGACTTCCATCATCAATTCATATATCCTCTACGAGAAATTTCTCTATTTTTTGTCTTGGAAAAGACTTCTCTATCATTTTTAAGCGTATATATGACACATTCTTATTTCTAAAAATATAGTTCTTTATTTTTGATTCAATAATTTTATCTTCTTCCAATAAGTGCTCAATATCAGAAAACACTCTCGGTGCTAACTCTGGTTCTAGCTTTGATTTTTCTACTAACTTCATCATCAGTTTTTTATTACTCGGAAAATAGCGAAAATAATACCAAAGCGCATAATCTCGTAACCTTTGAAAATCATAAACCACTTCCCTCTTGCCCATAAAATTTTTATTTTTTTAAATTATCCAACTCTTATATAATACACACTTTCAAATAGAGTAAAGTCGAAATATAGAAAAAACTTGACTTCATGGCTAGTACTACTTATAATTTGAGAGATATTTTTAGCATCTAATTCAATAAAAATGAACATAAAGCCACTCGCAGATAGAGTACTCCTAAAGGCAGTAGAAAAGGATTCAATAACAGATTCAGGGATCTACTTGCCAGAGTCAGCAAACAAAGAAAAACCATACATTTATGAGGTAATAGCTGTATGAGAATGAACTTCTGAAAAACCAATAAACGTACAAATTTGAGATAAGGTTCTGTGTGGTCAATACGCTGGAGATGAAATAAAGCTCGAAGGAGAAGAATTCAAAATAGTTGCAAATGAATACATACTCGCAATAGTAAAATAAACATATAAAAATCTCCCTTTTTCAAAGGGAGTACCTGAGGTACGAAGGTGAGGGATTTTAATTAATAAAAACTACATAATATGGCAAAACAAATAATATTCTCAGATGAAGCAAGAGAAAAAATGATAAAATGAATGGAAATTGTTGCAAAAACAGTGACTACGACTATGTGACCAAAAGGAAGAAATGTAATTCTAGAAAAGTCATATGGAAGCCCTCAAGTTACCAATGACTGAGTTACTATTGCAAAAGAAATAGAACTCGAAGATAAATTTGAAAGTCTCTGAGCAGAGCTCGTAAAAGAAGCTGCCGATAAAACAAATACTCTTGCATGAGATGGAACCACTACTGCTACCCTTCTCACCTATGCTCTTGCAAAAGAAGGACTCAGATACATAAAAAACTGAGTAAATGCTGTAGAGCTCAAGAATGGTATGAAAAAGGCTGGAAATATTATTGGAGAAGAACTTAAGAAAAACTCAAAACAAATAAGTTCAAAAGAAGAAATAGCACAAGTAGCAAATATAGCGGCACAAGATAACGAAGTATGAGAAATTATAGCAGAAGCAATGGATAAGGTTGGAAACAACTGAGTCATTACCGTTGAAGATGGTCAAACATTCTGACTTAATGTGGAAATTACTCAATGAATGGATTTTGATCAATGATATCTCAGCCCATATATGGTTGATGATACTGAAAAAATGACAGCAACGCTTTCTAATGCACCAATACTCATCACTGACAGTAAAATTTCTAATATGAAAGAGCTTCTCCCACTTCTTGAACACCTTATGCAATCAGGAAAAAAAGACCTTGTGATTATAGCTGATGATATAGATTGAGAGGCACTTACTACCATTATCCTTAATAAACTCAAATGAGTACTGAATGTACTTGCTGTAAAAATACCTGGGTTTGGTGATAATAAGAAATCAATGGTGAAAGATATTGCTATACTAACCTGAGCAAATGTAATCACAGCAGAGCTTTGAATGAAGCTAGAAAATATCACACCTGAAGACTTAGGAAGTGCGAAAAAAATAATCTCGAATAAAAACAGAACTACAATTATATGAGGTACTGGAAAAGATTCAGATATAGATGCTAGAGTAGCTGAACTCAAACAAGCCATAGGAAATACAGAGTCAAAATATGAACAAGAAAAGCTTATGGAAAGACTTGCAAAACTTGATGGATGAGTGGCAGTTATAAAGGTCTGAGCTGCATCGGAGGTGGAAATGAAAGAAAAGAAATTGAGAATCGAAGATGCTCTCAATGCAACCAGAGCAGCTACTCTTGAATGAGTAGTATCGTGAGGATGAGTAGCACTTTTGAAAGCTTCTACTTCTCTTAACAGCATAGATTTTTGAAATCAAGATCAAAACCTTTGAGCTGAAATTGTTTGAAAAGCACTTTCATATCCTATCAAACAAATAGCTGAAAATGCTGGAAAAGAATGAAGTGTCATCATCAATAAAGTAATTGAAAATTCAGATATAAATTTCTGATATGATGCTGCCAATGATAATTTTGTAAATATGATTGAGACTTGAATTATAGATCCAAAGAAGGTTGAGAGAGTAGCTCTCGAAGAAGCTATTTCTCTTGCTGGGATGTTCCTTACTACAGAGGCTGCAATAACTGCAATACCAGGAAAAAATGATACTCCACCACTTCCTCCAATGGGATGAATGCCATGAATGTGAGGTATGGGATGAATGCCGATGATGTAAATTTTCAAAAAATACCCTAAAGATCAAGCTGAAAATGCTTGATTTTTTTGTTTTATAAGCTGAAATATGTTAAAATAAAAAGTATAATTTATTCAAAAATAAGAAAAAACGCCTGTATGTCTGAGAAAAGTAATTTATTCGAAATAAATAAGGACTATGAAGCCTGTAAGGCCGAAGCACCTGATGCAAAACAAATGCATGATGCTATTATTCAGCTTGATGAAAATATACCTGATTGGGTAAAACCTTTACAGAATCTCATGTCTCCTCTTAAAGAAAAAATAAATAGTCTTCCAGATTGTTATGAGCGTCAAATCCTAAAAAAACAACTCCAAGAACTAGAAGATCTAAGAATTGCACACAAACAATTTATGGCTGAAAAATTCACAGGTATAACCAATGCTAAAATAAAAGAACTTTTCGAAGAGGTTAATCTTGAGAATTTAAAATCTAGAAAGGATAACATCATAAAAATAATGGGGGATGAAAAAAAGAAATTAGAAGACACCATTCTTCGGTGAGAAAAATCGTATAGAGATCATATAGAAAATGCTGTAGATTTCAACCCAACAAGTACTTTTGATATAGCAGGTCACCTTTTTAGTGGAACATGGTATGAGAGTAAAGAAGTAGAAAATTTTCTCAAGCTTTTTACTATAGAATACATAAATACTCTTAATAGAAATTGAAGAAATGAAATAAACACTGGTAGTGATAATTTATATATAAGTGAATCTGAACTCAAAGCAACCTTAGAAAAACTTGGAAATCGTATTAAAAGAAGTAGTTTAGGGATGAAATTTACTATAAAAGGATGAAAAGAAGTGAATATTAATTTCAGAGAGTATACAGACGATTACAAAGAATCAAGAAAAATAGAAGCTGAGATTAAAGGTCTATCCACTCCGATCAAACAACTACAAGAACTCTGATTTATGAAAGAGTGATTAATTCTAGACGATTCTATAGTGTTATCAGATATTGATAATCCAGATAAACTTCGAGAAATACAAGTAGAACTCAGAGAGAAACAAAGAGAACAAATTATTAAGTACCAAATAGCAAAAGGACTCATAAAAGATAAAGATTCAGATTGAGCTGGAGAAATAACTTCATCCAATAATGAAAGTGAAAAATCAGATGGAAAAAGAAACGCATGAGAAGTGACTGCAAAAAATATAGAGCTCTCATACAAAATCATGAAAAGTGCTGAAAAAAGGTATAAATGAAATATCTCACAAGAGTTATTAAGGCACGAAAAAACAGATCAGGATCTTAAGCTCTCAACTTTTATTAGCGATAAGGAAATAAGTACCAAAAAGAAACTAAAACATATATGATATTTTAATACAAAAAAATCAATCATAGCATTTCAAATAAAAGAATGAATTATAAAAGATGAAGATTCTTTTTGAGCTGGAAATTTATGACCAAGTACTACATTAAGAATAGAGGAAATTTACAAAGTAATAAAACAAAAAGAGTGAGTTCCTGAATGAACAAGTAATCTTAGCCTAGGTCTTATGTGAACCATCATTTGAGAAAAAGCAACTGGTATAGATATAGGCGATGGTACAAAAAAGAATATTACTATCAGTGAAGAATATATACAAAGCAACAAAGAAGATATAATAAAAAACATATGAAAAATAATGGAATACGTTCTTGGAATTGAGAGTAGATGATGAGAAAAATACATTAAAAATACTGATTTAAGATGATGGGAAGAAGGAAGTACAGCCAAAGGGCCTTATCAAATGATAGATTGATATAAACTTGGAGTTCTTAATAGTTATTATGAGCTCACTCAAGAGGAGAAAAGAACCGAAAAGAGAACATGAAAAAAAATAATAAAGTATACCAATTTTCAAACATCTCTAAGGTATGTAAAGAAATTCTATAATAAGCAAAATAAACCTGTACCAGAGTACGTAAATATAGCTCTTAATAACCCTGGAGTTATATCACCCTTAGATCTAACTTTTGAACAAAGTACTGAATTATTCCTTGCCTATTTATTTGGAAAAAGTTAAGCCAAAGGTATAAATAGACATCTTATAGCAGCGATTGCAACGTGAAACCTATATGCAATTAAGAAACTTTATTCAGAAATACATCATACTTCTGTAAATGAGCAAACAGAAAATGTTATGGATAAGCAGTTACTAGCACTTAACCGTAGGTAAATGGAAAATAAAAAAGCATTCACACTCATTGAAGTACTCATAGCAACTAGTATACTTACTATTGCAGTTTTTTGAGTATATAAACTCATCTGAGAGAACACGAAAATAATAAACAACTCTGATAATTACCTCCAAGCAAATTCTCTCTTTCCTAGTATTACAGAATGTATAGAAAATATATGATTTGATACTTTTAAGGCAATAACGCAAAATACATATCAGTTCCATTTCTGAGCAACTGAGACTTGATGTATTACAGGAAATGACATAGTAACACTCGATAACATAGAATACACTCTCAATGGATATATAACCTGATCAGGGAGTAACTATATAGATTGGAACATCCAAATAAGCTCTGATTCCATTTGAAAACTCACAGAAACTTACAAACAAATAAAAAAATAATCCCTGAGGACATTCAGGGATTATTTTTTTATATAATTTCGGCTAATTCAGCCTGTTCAGTAGGAGTCATATATCAAACGTACTTAAGGAAGTCTATCTTCGCTTTCTCAGTGAGAATCTTAGATTGCGCTACCCTATTTAATATAGTATCACCTACTATTATTTTACTTTTCTTCATATTTTTTTATATTATTACTATAATACTGTTATTAGGAGTAAGTAAAAGTTAAGCACTCCTCAGATATAATTTAAGTATACAAATATATTATAAAATATATTTGTATATATGTCAAATATTAACCTAATTTTTGTACTTTATGAAAATCCTCTGAATAGATCCCTGAACTACCACCACCGGTTTTGCTCTTATGCAAAAGGATAGTGGAAAGTTTTCCCTTCTTGATTATTGAGTCTTTTCAACGACTCCTAACATAGATCTCAGTATAAAATTACTCGAAATATGAAATGATATACAGGATATTATCAAAAGTTTTAAGCCTGATGTTATAGTAATTGAGAAACTTTTCTTTCAGACAAACCTAAAAACTGGAATAGATGTAGCACAAGCCAGGTGAGTTATTATGTATGAAGCTATGAGAGCAGACCTGAAAATACTCGAGTTCACTCCTCTTCAGGTAAAAAAGGCTATTACGGGGAATGGGAGTGCGAATAAACTCCAGCTCCAAAATGCGATTAAGATGATTCTCTGACTTGATACTATACCAAAACCCGATGATGCTGCTGATGCAATCTGACTTGCCTATATGTGAGCACTCAACAACAATTTATTCTAATCTTTTCTTTCTTGAATTATTTTATATTCCTATATAATAAATACACTTTTTATAAGGGTCTAGCTTAATTAGAAGAGTACTCGGCCTCCGAAGCTGAGGAGCGTAGGTGCAATTCCTACGGCCCTTGCCAACAAACTTTTGAAGAAAAAACTTCTATTCTTTAAAGAATAGAAGTTTTTTGTATTTTAAACCAGTGCTAATTTATCTCTATATATATCAAAGCTTCAAGGGTACATAGATTCATAAAAATCTATATATTTAAATAGCTCCTTTTTAGGTAGGTCAACTCAATCAAATAAAGTTGAGCTAACAGTCAAAGTATCTCAATTGATATCTCAATCAATAAGTCATAAATTAATTCTATTTCGAAAATCCTTTATCATCTTTTTATTTTCCAATATTATTTTGGAAACTGTATAATTCTTTACTTCTGCATCGAAAAAAGGTAATCATACTATCTTTGCAACAGAGGTCCTATGATTTCAATTAGATCATACTATATAAATATTCTTTCTATCAGGTCATATTAATTTTACTAATTTCACACTATCGCTTTGAAAAGTATCATAATCCCAGCTACCCTCTAACATTTTTAATGAATATCAATAAATTTTTTCTGTTGAGAATTTTCAATTTCAATTACCTCAAAACCAGCCAGGAAATCAAGAATAAAAAGTTCAAACTATAAGGTTTGGATCAATTCTTTCTTTATAAGAATGATGTCATCACATATTATATTTAAATATTCCATGAGGTAAGAAATGTTTACTTTCTCATACTTTCTTAAACTCTTCCTGTGAGCTAATTAAAACTTGTGGCTCCCAATCATCATAGGACAAATCTCATTTTTCACTAAAATTCTCAATTTTTTGCTCTTTAAATCTAATCTTATAAGTACTGGTATACCATAAAATATTTTCTACCGACATTTCTTTTCATAGCTGCACTAAACACTCAGATATATAATTATAATCATATTCTCTATGAAGCTCTGTACTATCCTCTATTAATTTTCTTAACTTATGCTTATCACTATAAGATGCAAAAACTTTCAAATATTCATCATCCATCCACTTAAATACAAAGTAATACTTCAATATATCTTTCATAGTAAGTGATCATAATCAGACTTCAAGTTTATTAAGAACATCTAAAGTTTCGTTGTACTCTTCTGTAACTATAGAGAAAAATATAGAAAGTTCCTCTTGTGTAAAATCTCAAAAACTCTTAAGTTGAGAAATAAATCAAATAGATCGTAAGTCCCATTTTTTAGAGTAAAGCATTGTAAACATATAGAAGTCTTCTACACTACTCTCTAAAAATTCAATAAATTCCTTTCATCTATTTAATAAATCTTCTTCTCAAAGACTTAGAATAGTAGCAACTTTATTTCAAAATAGCTGCTGAGTTATTCATCAGCTATTTTTTGTATTATTTTCAAATATCTCCTCAGGGGTATTACTATCTTTCATATTTTTTTATTTTAATATAGCACATTTATCATAGCATATTACTAAAAATAAAACAATCATTATATTATCCCCTAAATCAACCCTCTTCAAATATATCCTAAAAATTCAGACATCAAATACTTCAAAAGAACAAATTAAACTATAATATATATTGACTAATTATTAAAATATATTATAATATTTTAATAATTATATATGTAAACTTATCGGTAAGATATGACTAGAGTCACAAAAATAACAATATTAGATGAAATGCTTGATATAGCATCATTACATGAATGAAATTGAGAAGTAGAAGTAAAAAATAGAACCAGAAATTGAAAGAAAAAAATATTTTGATTAAAATTTAATATTAAAAAGAAAGTAGAAGATTGTATTTACCAAAGAACTAATCGTTTATTAGTAAAAAGGGGTAGTAATCAAGATAAGTCATTTTATAATTTTGAAAATCTATCTAATACTTGAGATATTAATATAATATATAAATGAAATGAATTGAAAATTAATCAAGAATTAAAAAAGAGAATATGAATATATATAAAAAATGCTCATCAAATTGAAAATATAGAATGATATAAAAGTTGGTTTGATTGCGGTAGTCTTGTTCATTTTTTAAATGGCATGTTTTGTAGAAATATTCCTATACTTTGAACTTGTTGGAATTATAAAAAATGGTTATTTTATAACGAAGAAGAAGCTATAAAAGTATGAGATACTATTCTAATTTCTAATAAGAAACAGGAACACAAAAATGAAAAAAATAACACAATACCTACATCTAGCGTAAAACTTGCTTACTCTTGGCATTTTGCTGTATATATTTGAAAATGATTTTTTATTTCAAAGATATGAAGATATAATAATAAACTATCAATTACAACTCTTGAAAATCTAAAAAATATTTATAATATGAAACATTACTTATTAATGAGACTTAAAAAAGAGAATATTAATAAAGAAAATTTGTAAAGCACACTATACTTCTTTACTGCTCAGTACCATAATACCCTTGATATTTTTCAAATCTCGTCCAAATTAAGTCCAACACACCTTGCCAAATAATTTTTGAAGAAAAAACATCTATCCTTGAGAGAATAGATGTTTTTTAGTATCTATTTCAATTTTAAAAAATTGAAATAGCTTTTACTTTCCCCCTAGAACAGTAATACTTTAATTTCTAATACAACAAACAGAGAAAAAACATGTCTTAGGTTCAAAATAACAATGATTAGCCTCTCGATCTCATCCGATTAGTTGGGTATATGAAGCATAATCCGGTCCTCATAGTGCGGTAGAAGAAGACCAGAAGTATGCAATATCTCCACGATATTGTATATTAGCATTACCCTCTCCTCAGTAAACACCAGAAAAAACTTTCGTTATATTTCCTAAAAATTTCCTATATTCTAATGATTTTAACTCCTTATCATCTGGAAGCCTCTTTCATTGTTTAAGTGATTCTCTCATTGCTGCCTCCCAAGTAAATAGCTGTTCTCATTTTTCTTCTCCATCTAGATATTCAATAATATCTCACTGTAGATTCATTTTTACTTTATGTCCGAATATCTCTGTTTCTTTCCAATTAGCACTATCTACTCTGAGTGTTGCATTATCAATATAAACTTCTTTTTTTTCTCCATCCTCGAGTGTAAGAATATTTTTTGAAAATAATTTTTTTTCTCATAAATCAGGATCCTTAAGACAACGAATAGAATGCCCAGAGGACCATGGTCCTCTAAAAAAGTAAGGCTCATTCACTCACTTATCTAACGTCAGAGAACTTCCTCTTCACATAGGAGAAGAAGATCAGAATGATGCATTAGTTCCGCGAGAAGAAATACCAGGACCAACTCCACTAAGATAACCAGGAAAAACTTTCGTTGTACTCAATAAAGCTTGCTTATACTCTGCTGAATTTAGTTCCTCATCATCTGGGAGTCGCTTTCACTGCCTAAGTGCTTCTCTCATTGCAACTCTTTGAGTATAAAATAATTGTTCTCATTTATCTTCTCCTTCTAGATACTCAATAATATTTCACTTTGGATTTATTTTTACTTTCTGTCCGGTCATATTTGTGTTTTTCCAGTCAGTGCTATCTACTTTCAAAGTACTATCTTCCATATATACTTCTTTTTTTTCTCCATCTTTAAGTGTTAATCTCTTTATCGTAAATCATTCACAAGATGCTAAAGCTGCATGAGTTGAGTCTAGTACTCCAGACATATAATCTTGTAGTTTTTTATATCCATCCCTTGGAAATAATTCTAGAAGTTCCTTTTTTTCAGAAGATAAAGATTTCTTTTCATCAGAAGATAGAGGTAAGCATTCTAATATTAGCAAAGAAGTATGTATTTTATGTAGAGAATCGCTTAACTTTTTTCGAACTTCTAAGTTATTCCAAAATGAAGAAAGTATTTTTTTCTCTTCACCTTTTAGTTTAACATCTCATTCCTGTAATTTCTTAAAAATCTCTTGTATGTACTCTGAGTCAAAACCTCCTACTTCTTTGATAGTTCATCAAATTATATTGCGAAATTCTTCACTTTGAAGAATTTCTTGAAAGTTCTTATGTTCATTTTTTTCACTTTTTCAATTATTAATCTGTTTCATAATATTTTAAGATTTTTTAAATATATTAATATATAAAACAATTATAGCAGGTAAGTATTAAAAAAAACAAATCCCTCTAGTTTTAAATTTGCCTTGCTTTAATTTTATATATTTTGTTATTCTTTTTTCATTATACTCAATACAATATATATTCTTTATTAATAATCTTTTATGAGCCTACGGTAATTTTAAGTCCTGGATGATTTAAATTACTCCAGAAAATCTAAATAATAAACTTCAGTTTCTAAAAAAAGAGACAATTTGCTAATTACATTATTGCAGATATAATCTTATAAAAGAAAATAAGAACCATATTATCTCTAAATATTTATATGCTTCTAATATTTTAGAACTTAAATAAAGTATATGTGAAAATTATATTTTTTAAAATACACAAAAGATGAAAAAGATAGCGATAATTTTTGAGAATCCGCTCTGATAACTTTACAAGGTTTTATTAAAAGCTATGGAGACAATATGGACTTGATTGAGTCTTATATCATTGATGAAATAAAAATATTGGAAATAGAAATACCACATTACAAGAAATGGAGTAAATACTATAACGACAATACATATATTAGCCGAAACTATAAGAAAAAGGCATTTAAAGAAATACTTGAAAATTTAAGAAACGACATGGATGAACTAAAATAACTCTTTTAAAATCATCAATTATGATTCAAGAACAAATATTAATTATTTTCATAAATTTATATTTTTTAAAAGCTAGTTATCTTTAGTATTTCCATAATATTTAAATAGTACTGAAAAACTCGATATATCAAATCACAAGTATAACAAAATCAGCTATTATATGAAAGATCCAAGCTCACCAAATTCATTTTGTTTCCTCATACAACCACGCGAAGAATAAACCTCAAACAAAGAGTCAAAACAGAGCCAATCAAAGTAGATATCAATGAAACCAAGTTCCAAATATAGCAAAATGGTATAAGGCAAACATCGTGGAACTTATTATGTAAGAAAATTTCTTTGAAAAATCTTTTAAAGAACGAAAAATAATTCAGCGAAAGAAATACTCCTCAACCAATGAGTTTCAAAACATTATATAAATAAAGATAAATATAAACGTTGTAGAAGTAATTCCTCTAGAGTTCAATGAACTCGCTATATCTCACCATTGAATAGAGTCTCTTAGAAGATAGTATGACAATCAAATTACTATAGCTCAAAACAAACCAAATCAAAATCAGTATAAGATGCTAGATTTCTCTACCTTTCAAAATTTTCAAAATGTAAATCATAAATATTTACTCAAAATAATCGGAATCACTATAAATGATAGTACTTTTTGTATCATTTGAATAGCATAAGTGGGATGGAATATATTCTCCGTGATATACAATAACAAACATGCTATAACAGAGTATATTAATATAATTTTATTTCTTTTATTCATAAACCTGTAACATATTAAATAAATAAACTTCCTTTTTACTTTAGAAATAAACTCAACTTTGGTCTCTTTCTAGACTTTAAGAACTTCTTTGGACTCGATATAAAGTTCTTTCAAGTCTTTTCAATAGAATCAATAAAAAATATAGGTTCAATGGCAGGCTTCTTTTTTTCTTGTTCATTGGCCAGCATAGTAACAAAATTATTCGGTGGATACGTGAGGCTCCCTCATATATTCTCCAATTGTATATCAAGCCCATCATCTCACTTAAATTCAGCCCCATACGATTTCAGTACGAGCTCGGAACAAACCAAATTCTTATCAGAATAAAAGTTAAATATGAAATCATAGCCATTTCATAGATTGTTAAGACTATTTTTTATAGCTCTATGGATTTTTTCTTTTGAAAAACAAGTTCTTGAAACTCCCAAATAGTCATTTTTTCAAATAAGATGTTTTATATCAACAATTTTTATCCCCTCTCAAGTAGCCTCTATAATATAATCTGTTTTGTTATCTAGACCAGAAATAAAATTACTAGAAAAGTTTTTCTTTACAAAACTTCCCTTTCAGATATATAAAGACATATGTTTCCAAAAGCCAGGAATAGATATATTTGAAGCATTCCAATTCCCTCTTGTGAGAAAAATATCTCACGGTTTAGCTATTTCTAAATACTTATTAAGGTTTTTCTGAGTTATAAATCATTCCTTTCTAAAAGAAAATCGCGTTATAGATATAAGGTATCAAATTTTCTGTAACAATTGAAAAAGAAGCTTGTCGAATCTATATTTTATATAAAAAAATGCATTGTTATAATCGGCTGATAATCTATTTTTATTCTTTGTTTCCAATGTACCTGATAATAATAGTTGATATACCTCTTTCTCCATAAATCTTTTAAATGGGAGAATGAAAATATTTGGTGTATTTATAAGGTTTACAAAACGAGGCCTATAAATATATTTCGCAAAATATCAATAATCTTTCCTAAAGTTCTCATCTAAAAATACTCTGATAAATTTTCTATTCTTCCCAAATATCCCCTCTATTTCTAAAATAATATTAAAATAAAATACCAAGAGATATTTCCTTAAAACCATCTTATTGTAGATAATAAAAAAGAAATATTTTCTATACTTGGATCTCTTAATTAATTTCTGAATCCTGGAAAACAAGTCTATATAATTTTTCCAAAGCAATAAGAAAGACTCTTTATCTTCCTTGATATATAGGTCTTTTTTAGATTGAAGTATTTTATGATTTTTCAGTTCTTTTTTCAGTTCTTTATAATCTTTCTTTAATACTTCTATTTCACTGAGAATGTTATTTATTTTCATTTATGAAATCAGTAGATATTAAAATCTTATCTTTCTCAAAAGTATCAACTATATAGTTATATTTATTCCTATTAAATATAGCTAAAATCCTAAAAAAACAAATTGGAATTTTTATAATTCACTTCAAATTATTTTCTCGAGCTATTTTTTTATATAAACTTTCATACCTATCAATATCAGTTGAGATATTATACACTCAATAGATTTTCTTGGAAACCACTCTGTACGTTTTTTCAACAAAGTCATTTATTTCAGTAATAGATGTCCTAACATTGCCATTTCAAGGTAATATTAATTTTTTAAAAATTTGATGCTTCAAAATATTTGGTACCAAAGATCTGTCTCAATCACCATAAACTGCCCTCGGTCTTAATAGAGTTACATGGTTTTTAAAGTGCTCCCTTATATATTCTTCCGCCAGATATTTGGTATGACAATAAGAGTTCTCTAAATCTTCTACTTTTATTTTAGTCTCTACATTGAGCAATCAAGATTGTCACTGATACACTGAAGAAGAAGATATATATACAAAATGATTTATACCTTTTGAAAACTCTAAAATATTGCGAAGAGCAAGCACATTGTCTACCATAAGATCTTTAAGGTTTTTTTCATAATCAAGATTTGCTGCGGAATGAATAAAAGCATCTATTCATGATATTTTTGTAGTCAATGGCGTATTGATATCCCAAGACATATATTCTACATTTAAAAGACTATCAAATATATCTACATTTTTCTTCCTTCAAAAAGCGATGACATCCCATCACTTATTCGCAAAATATCTCACCAGATATCATCATATAAATCAAGTTGATCCAGTTATTGCTACTTTCATTGTTTTTTATAGTTATTTCTTAAGTATTGTTTATCAATCTTATTTTGTCTTCATTTTCTTGGAAGTGTGCAGAAAATAATCTCATCAGGAAGAGCAAAAGTATCAATTGCATATTTTCAAGTTTTCAAATATTTAAAATACTTATTTTCAGTGTAAACTCTATTCTGAACCTCTAAAAATAAAATTATTTTTTCATCCTCTTCTGACTTATCAAATACACCTACGAGTGCTGATTCTACAACTCATGGAATTGAGTTTATTATAGGCTCATATAAACTAGGATAAATATTATAATCCTTCCTCAGAATCATATCTTTTTTTCTTCATTTCATAATTAAGTAATCCCCCTCGAATATCAATAAATCTCAAGTTTTATGTTTTTCTATTTTTTCTCATCATAAATATTTCATCATAAGGCCTTTTCAAGAAACCACTCACTCTCAATCTTCTAAAATATTTATAATAATTCCATCAAGTATATTTCATAAATTATCTCCATCTACTGTTTTTTCTATTTTCTCTCTTCCGTCTATATAAGATATAGGTAGTATCTCGGTCATTCAATATATACAGGTAACTTTTGTATCTTTATCTATTACTTTATATATTTTTTCTAAAAAGCTTATATATATTGGTGCAGATCACAACAAGATATGCTTGAGCGTTTTTGGAAGTTTCTTCTTATGTTGGGCAAAATTGATATATCTATATGGTGGTGAAAATGTAGTATCAATAGAGTATGTTTTTAAGGTATCTAAAAACTTTGAATCTGAAATATTATTTTCTCAAGCTATTACTTTTACTCACATGTTCACTCACATAAGAACAAAATGAGGAAGATCTGCATAAAAAATTTTTGTATCATCTCATACCACCTTTCAAATCCTCTGAAACATTACCTCAAGTGTTCAGAGGGTGTGAACTACTCATTTTGGTTTTCAAGTCGTTCATCAAGTAAACACAACCAAAGACTCTGTATCTGAATCTATTTTCGTTAATAAGTATTCTTCATTGTTCCACTTTTGAACATAATTTTTTCAGCTTTCAGAAATCACCTTTTTTGAATATCGAATAAGAGGTCTGAATTTCTTAATTCTATGTAACTTCTTAATAAAAGGTATATGAAGAAGCTTATACAGGAACCCTTCCATTATTACTAGATCCGGCTGAATAAATTTAAGCTTCTCTTTTAGTATTTGTTCAGAATAATCAGATTCAATAATTATGAGCTTTCCTCACACTAATAATACTCCAAGGGCTATATATGAAAATTTTGTAATATCTTTTACAAAAATTACTATGCTATCACCTTGTTTGATACCGTTTTCCAATAGTTTCTGAGCATATGACAATGCGAGATTTTTATAATCATTTCAACTGACTTTATTTCATTTTATAGACTCTATTAAAATAGCGTCTCAAAATATATCACACTTTGAGAGAATTGAATCCGTTAGGTTAGAACTATATAATTTCATTATTTATCGCTTTATATTAATAAAATTATCTTTATATTGAGAATCATACGTTCAGAAAATTTTATCTAAATAAGTAAAATACAATGCTATATTTCAAGAATTTCTAGAATGGTGCAAGTCATGGTAAGAGGTAGTAGCCATTATTTTAAAAAGAGGATTTTTTGAAAATTTTCTAGAAAATAACTCATATCAACTATGTCATATTATCGTGAGAAAATCACTTACAAAAGCAGCTATTAATAATGCATAAAAGTTAACTCCTCAGATAAATATAATTCCAGTTATTGCTATATATAAGAGGGCTTCAATCGGATGAAAACTATACGATGAAAAAATATTTGATGGATTCGATTTATGATGAACGTAATGAATGTATTTAAATAAAAATTTCTGATGTAGTAGTCTATGTATAATATAAAAATATAGATCGTGTCAGAAAATAAATAGCGCTCATAGAAGTATAGAGTATAGGCTGAAATTAAAATCAAAATACAGTATATCCAACTTAAAAAGATACATATATAGAGTTAAAATAGTAGTGAAAATAAGGAAAGATATAGTAGTGTATGTAATCTCGTATTTTATCTTTCATACTCATTGATTAATTTTAGTACTTTTTTTTATAATAATATAAATAAAAAGATAGAAAAATATACAAAACATGATTCCCATAAATACATATGAGGATGTTTGAAAAACAAGAATATAGGAAATGAATAAAGAGAGTAAAATCATAATTTTTAATGAGTATTATTAATCTTTCATGCACAAAATGTATAAAACACAGTATTATCTTCCGTGTATAACTTTTTTTCCAAATCTTGATCTCTTTGGATTCACTTAGAAAAAAAATCTGGTTTTCTTTTCACTAAAAATTGCCTTTCACAGAATTTAGCATCATTCCTTGAATATTTGACTATATTTTTCCATATTCAAGAGTAGTTACTATCATCAGCATACGATCAAAAATCTGAAAGAGAATATGCTGTAATATTTTTCATTAACTCTTCCCTATTCACTATATTCTCCAATGAATCTGTAATAATTTCAATTTTATCTACCTGTTGTTTTATAGTATCAAAATTTTCTTCTCTCAAATGGAGCGGAAGTATACAGTTCTCTGAGTATTTTCATAAAAATACAAGATTTGCAAAATGGTTCTCACTTAATTGATGCTTCTCTACTAAATAATTAAGCCTAGAATGTATATATTCATAAATACTAAAATCATTAGATATCAATAAGGCTCAAGGCTCCTTTATTATTCTTTTCCATAGAAATTTATTACAAAGTAGGTAAAGAAAAATCTTCCATATTTTATTATCCCAATGTCTATCCCAGTAGTTTTTTTGCTCTTGTAGAGTTTTCATACCCAATAATCTTCAAAGCTTTTTTTTCCTTGTAAATCAAAGTTTAGAAATTCATATAAGTAATTTCTCCCAGGTCCCTGAATAGAGAAGTCATTTTTCAATTATATGGTAATGAGTATCCCAATATTTCTTCACCTCTTCTGAAAGTCATAGAGTAACTCTATTGTATAATACTTCTCTCGTTTTATTATTATTTACTCCTATGAATGATAAAAATTCTGAATAATTTAATGTTTTATATGCAGCGATTTTCAAAGAAAGAAGGTAGTTTTGAGTTCTGTTAAAATCAATACTAATTATCTTCTTTGGTTTCCCTATCAATAAATCTAGGGGTCTTGCCCCGCTAGCAGTAATACAAAGTAGTGTATCGCTTTTTGTTAATGATAATGCCTGTAATTCAGATTCACTATCTTCATTACAAGCAGAGTAATTTATTTTGTTAAAAAATTGATTGGACATGTTTTGTTATTTAAACTTCTATAGTAACTTTTTGAGTTCTGCTTTTTCTATTTCCTTCCTTCCTTTCAATAATATCTTTTCTTAGTCTTATTACACTATTATGAATAGTATCATAATCAATGTCATTATCAAGCATATTTTGAAATAACTCTCTATTCTTAAATTGCTGACTCGTTATATCAAAGTCTTGTTGTAATACTTTTTTTGCAAAGAGTGGTAAAATAATCTTACTGATAGAGCTAAATATTCAAAAATTAAATGATATTTTTAAAAAAGCTCTTGTTTTACCACTTTTTAAGGGAGTACAAGCAATAATAGCCTGAAATCTTTCTACTCCATTTATTTTATAGTTCACCTTTACAATATTAGGCAAAAGAAATTCATCAGTATGTGATATTTTTAACTTTTTAATAAATAACTTATTTATTCCAAGTCATACATTTTCATTATTCTCTCAAAACTTCACGAGAACGCTTTCTTTTTTATCTTCAATGATAATGTTATGAAGTGTTTTTGTTGTTTTATCTCTAATAAGTCCATTATGGATTACTGGAGTATGAGTAGCATCCATAAAGTTTTCAATAAGCAATTCATCAGTTGTTTCAAAATCTTTTGCCGAATGAAAATATCTTCAATTCCTATCTAATAAATCAAATAATTGTGGGAAACCTGCAGCTTTTTTAGTATTATCCAAATAGATCCAGATAAAACCATCTTGTTCAGCTATTTGGTATTTTTTTCACTTACATTTTATTTTTCATAAAAGATGAGGAGAACTAGGAATTTCTAATATATCTCATTCTTTTCAAAACCTCCAACCATGATAGGAACATTGTACAAAATTATCTGAATAATCAACTACATCTAATGGAGCTCTTTTATGTGGACAAACATCAAGAAAAGCATGTAAAGTTCATTGAGAATCCCTCCATAGAAGAAAAGGAATTCAATATACTTTCCTCTTAAACTGTTTTCATTTCTTTAATTCTTGTGATAATCAAATCACATGCCAATATTCTTTTAATCAGCCAATTTTTTCAAACATACTATATAAGTTTATTTATTAAGCTATATTATTTTTCAAATATCTCTCTCAAATATTTTCAGAAAGATATAATGTTATGCTCCAAATTAATTTCTTAAAAAATGATAAATGTTTATAATATATCAAGAAGTATTCTGTCGTCTTTTCCGCTCATCTATTCATTTTAAATTGTCATACTCATGAACTCCAATTCATAATTTCTGCTTTATCTAATCACTCCATAACACAAAAAAGAGTTATATTTCTATATAAGTTATCATTTTTATATCAAAACACAGGTGCTGTAATTTGATTATTTATCATAAAGCATCCGTAAGCTGCATTTATTTTTTGATCATATTTATTCTTTAAAATTTTTATAAAAAAGGAGTTATTCTGCTGTATGATTTTGAAAAAATCAAATGTTAATTGGGGATTTAAAAATGAATATTTTTTTAAATATAGGTTATCATAACACTCTTTTATTTCTTTTAACTCATTGTTAGAATAATTATTTTTATATATGTGTTCATATCTACTTTTCATAACCATTTTTCTATCTTGCTTAACATATTTATTATTCAAATAAAGCTCTTTTTTTTCTTTATATGAAAGGTAAATTTGCCTAAAAATAATTTTTGAAAATCATAACTTTTTAAGTATTTCTAGATATTTTTTATTCTGCCCGTTCAGAGTTCTAAAAATAATAGTATATTTTGGGTATTTCTTTAACAAGAAATTTTGTATTTCTATAAAATCATTTTCTTTCAGATCAGGATAAATATTAGTTGATAATAAATTATTATTCACAAATATAGCCAAATCAAGTCTCAAAATTTTGATAAAAAATATATTAATTTTCGTATAAATATATATAAAAATTTTTAAAAATATATTATTTATATTTTTAGTTTCATGTCATAAATATTGAAACATTCATAAAACCGATGAGGAAAAACAATTGTTATTTTTTAAATTTCAAAAAGTAATAGGAATTAATGTTCAATTAACATCTAAAATCTGTACTTCTACATCTATATTTTTTATATATCTTTTGGTTCCATCTTTTAGAATTCCCTTAAAATAATCCTTTATAAAAATAGAGTATTCATTTTTTGGACTATAGTTATCTAAATTTTTTATAATTTTTATCATCGTTAATATTTTTATTTTTTACTCAAGATAAGAACAAATCGTATTTTGAATCATAGGTACCAAATATTCTATCTAAGTAAGAAAAATAGAGTGCATAGTTTCAATTATTATGAGTATGATGTAAGTCATGATAAGATGCAAGAGAAATAAAAGTAAAAATTTTGCTTTTAGTAATTTCTTTTCATTCAAAAAATTCATATCAAGAATGTCAGATTATATTGCCTGTGTCATACACTAATATAGCTCAAAAAAGAGCATAAATATTTGCATCAAAGAAGAAAATAGGAATTATAACTCATACATGTATTATTAATTCTTTTATACTAAAATTATAAGTAGACATCACATTAGGAAATTTAGACTTATGGTGTTCTAAATGTAAGAATTTAAAAATAGCATTTATATGAATAAGTCTGTGTGAAAAATAGAAATATATATCATGATAGAAAATATACATGACAAAAGCTATTATAGTTGTTCATCCAAAGTTAAAGCTAAAATTTAATTTTCAATATTTACTTAAGTAAAATAATACTGAAATAAAGAGGAAATATCAGAATAGGGTTATCATACTACTACGAATTTCAAAATCTTTAATAGTGTTATCCTGATTAATTTTCTTAGATTTTATGAAATAATAATGTATTAAAAAAAGATACAACATAAAAAATAAAGCTCCTCAAAAAAGAACATAATAATTTAAAGTATTAAAATAAAATATTATATAATTAATATAAATCAAAAATAATACCATACCTATACTTCATAAAAAATTAAACCGTAACTAAATCCACTTGCAAATCACATAAACACTATTCTATCTCACTCTTCAAGATTATTTGTTTTGATATATTTATCAAAAGATGTAGGTATACAACAAGAAGCTATATTCCCATATTCTGGGAGTATAACACTAAATTTTTGTTTCTCAACTCATAAGATGTCTGATAAATAATCAAAGTTAGACATAGCTACTTGATGAGCAAATACTTTTTTAATACTTGATTTTTCCCACCCTAATTTTTCTAATCATTTATCAAATTCTCCACTTCACATACTGATAAACTTATCACGTATTTTTCCTGGATCTCCGAAAAAATAATTCTTAGAAACATCATTAAAAAAACGAGCCCCTCCTCACATAATAGTCGCAAAATCCCAAGTCTTTCCATCACTACAAAAGTAGCTATGTTGTATTCAGTTCTTTCCTAGAGACCTTCATAATAACATTGCAGCACCAGCATCTCACAAAGTATAGCCAGCAAAATAATTCTTGAACTCCTCTCTTCCTTCGATATCAAATTTTATAGCCTTTGAAGGTGTTTCTCATGATACAATCAATATATTCTCATACTTTCAAGACTCCAATAAACTGTCAGCTATATCCATAGCATTTAAAAAACTATTACACGCATTCTTTATATCAAAAACCGGACACTCCAATCAAAGTCATTTTTGAACTATATTTGCAGTGGCAGGTTCTGTAATGTCCTGAGATGCAGAAGCAAATATCAAGAGATCAATATCCTTTTTATTTATTTCAGACTCCTCTAAACATTCTCTTCCAGCTTGTACTGACAAATCAGAAGGATATTCGTTATCAGAAACAAAATACCTTTGTTTTACTCAAGTCATTTCTTCTAATATTCAAAAAGAGACTCAAGAGAATGTCCTTGATAGTTTTTCCTCTATATCGCTACTCAAAACTTTATTTTTTGGTACACAACTTGATACCGCTTTAATTATTGTTCCCATGTTAAATATTTTTTCTTTTATTAACTAGTGCCTCTAGGTCAGCATATTTTTTTATTTTTTGTACCTCTATCTCTCATTCTATTTTGTAATGCTTCCTGATGAATATCATAAGCTCTCACACATCGATAGAATCAAGAATTATATCTTTTCCGAATATGCTTTCTTTCTTTATTTTACTCAAGCTTTCACCTGATAACTCTGAAACTTTTTTTTTCAAGGTTTCATCTATATTTGAAAAATTATAAGTTTTTCTTTCTATGTTCTCATGAAACGAAATAAGCTTCTTTAACTCCTTATAATCAATCTTCCCTGTTCATAATACTGGAATTTCATCTAGTACCTGTACCTCAGATATTTTCACTAAATTACTCACTCATTTCTCTCTTAAATGATTATTTACTTCTTCCTGTGCAATGGAGCTGGTACTAAATAATACTATTTTAACTTCTCCGACTTTTTCAATCGCCTCTATAGCAATATTCAACTCATCACTTTTCCCATATTTCTCAATTAATATTCATTCAACAAAAGGCAAGCTGATCATCTCTCATGCTATTTTTATAAACCTTTTGAGCCTTCCGGTAATAGTTAAGAATCAATCACTATCTACCAATCACAAGTCACCAGTTTTATAATAGCTTTTCCCCTGAATCTCTTCGAAAGGATTCTCTATTTTTTTATCTAAATACCCGTCAAATACTGAAGATCAAGAAACATAAATCATTCCTTGTTCTCCGTCTGGTACTTCTTCCTTGGTATCAATATCAACTATTTTATAATCTAGATTTGGAATAAACTTTCATACCGTTCCTCTTTTAGCTCATTCTACGGGATTGATAGTAAGAACAGGGCTGCATTCCGTAATACCATATCATTCTAATATTTTTCCCTGAGGAGCAAGTTCTTTAAATCTATCAAAAACTTCTGAAGAACATTTTTCAGCTCATACTACTACATATCTTATATTCTTAAAGTCATCCTGAGAAGCCAAGTTCATAATCATTTTGAGGAATGTTGGAGTGGCAGTAATAGAAGTAATATCAGTATGTTTTATAACATTAAGAACTGTTTTTGCATCATTTGGATCTGGAGTATATACTACCGGTAGTCATGTAATAAGTGGCATAATGGTATTGATCGTAAATCAAAAACTATGGAAGGGTGGAAGAAAGCCAAGAAGTCTATCATTTATTTGTAGTTCAAATACATCAAGTGATCACCTAATATTCTCAATAATATTTTTATGTGTCAAAGGTACTGCCTTTGGAAGAGATTCCGAACCAGAAGTAAAAAGGATTACAGCAATACTCTGCCCTTTCTGTTCCCCCTCCTTACTAGGGAGGGGGCTAGGGGGTGGGCTTGGCATATAGATACTTTTAGAAAGCGCTATAAGCTTATCTCCTAAACTTACATTTTTTAACAACTCCTCTAAAAAAACAAAACCCTGTTTGTCTTCCCTGTCATTCTCATCAATAAGATACTCTTCTAAGAAATCATTCTTCACTCTATCAAAGAAATTTGAAGAAGTTAAAATCTTATCTACCTTCGAGAATTTCACACAATGATCAAATGATTCTTTTCAGAGTGTCCAGTTAAACATAACTGGAACCTTCCCAGCTAGGTATGTAGCAATAATTATTATACTGGCACTTCATACTGATGGAAGCATAATACCGATATAGTCTCCTGGTATTTTCTTGAGGTAATTACTAATAAGGTATGCCTTTATGATAAAATCTCTTTTCCTCTGTATTCCAAAAATATTATCCCACATATATGAATCTCATTTATTCTTCTTGAAACTATACTTCCAGAGTATTCATATATTCTCAAATTTTTCTCATTTCTTTATTTCCTCATACAGATTTGATTCTTTTTTATCTCAAGAGAAGCTCCATTCAGATTTTTTTAATTCTTCTTCATTTCTACTTTCTCAAATGGCCATTATATAGAGATCTGAAACTGTTTTCAGGTCAGTAATTGGTGAATTAGATGCTCAAGAGAAATTTGCTTGAATATATGATTTTATTTCTGCTGTATCAAGACTGTCAAAATAAAGATCAAGAATGAGTTTAGAGTTATCTGATATCTCTGAAACTTGTATTGATTTTATTTCTGAGATTTTTTTCTGTATTTGCTTAATAGTATTCTTATCTATATTAGAAATATCATGCTCCTCTACCATATTTAACTGCTCTTCAGATCAGGTAATGATACGAGGTTTTTTTCTTCCTTTTACATCATTATAATAGAAGTAATGAGGGAGATATGATATCTTTTCCTCACCATCTTTATTATAAAATGTTTCTAGAAAAATATTGAATTCATTCAATGTTTTTTTTCTATATGTATGAATATCCTTAGTAATATCCTGCAATTCAATGCTAATTTTTCTTTTTGGTACAAAAAATATTAGATTTGCTAATACATACCAAATAGATCTTAGGTATGCCTTTCAAAAGCCAGTATCTCCGTTATCCCAGGACTTTGACCAAATACTTCACCAAAGTCAGTTTGTTCTTATTCAAATGATTTTTGTATTTTCTGGCATAAGGTTACAAATATGATATGCTGATTGTTTTCATTTGATACTTTCAAATCATTGTCTATATAATTGTCCTGATGGGTAAATAAGTATATTTTTTCCATTCTTCAAAGCATCTACTATCTGTTGAAATACTTTTTTTACCGTCTCTGCATCAGCTCATTTCGTCATTTCTCAAATTGGAACGGTTCCTACCAAATCCATTACTTGCTTCAAAACAGGTTTATTGTAATACAGCTCAGATGCGACAGGAGACACTTTTATATACCTTGATAAAGTTGATAGTAGAATTCTCGGATCAATTAAAGCTACATGATTTGGCAATATAAAAACTGGGCCATCATGTTTTAAATGCTCTTCTCAAGTAATAAATACTTTATAACGAAGAGATAAAACCATTCTTACAATCAACAGAACTATTTTCATAAAAAATATTTATTATAAATATAAAAACCTACTTTTGTTTCTGATATAAAACACCTCCTAAAACTAAAATAATAAACCCAAGTATTATCATTAATACACTGTATCAGAAAGTCTTCAAAATAGCGCTACTAAAGAACATCATACCGAATATAACAATACTAAGTACCAGTCCATACGTACTCGAACCATATTCCTTCTTATCCTCTTCTCATATCCTTTTTAATAAATATGAATCAATAAGATTTGAGCTTACTCAGAAAAACATCCCGAGAAGTATAGCAAGTCAGGAAAGTGCTGAAAAACTTACAGATAAGTAAGGAAAAAGGAATATGAGTATAGCAAATAAACTATTAAAAATAATAAAGAACTTCCAACGAACTTTACTCATTTTCATCGAAACAATATTTCATAGAATTGCTCAAACGGCAGAATATAGTAAAACATAGGTAGCATCTGAAGCCTCTACATCAAACTTAACCACACTAAACTCTATAGATGCTTGAGATACTATAGTTGAAATAGCCCATAGAAATGAAGATACAATAACAATCAAGTAATAATTCTTAACAATGTATTTTAAATCAGGGATATACAGAGACAAAGCTTTTTTCAAGCTTCTTCTCCTATCATAAAAGTAAGACTTCCAGCCATTCTTTATAAGTGACCTAAAACTCGCCTCATTATAATTAAGTGTAAGTGATGCTACTGCTGTAAAAAACAACATAGCAATAATAACTAAGTACCCGTCGTGTCACATTTTCTCAAATAAAATGCTACCGAGTAATGATCAGATAATTATAAACACTACAAATATAATTCCAGCCAAAGCATTTACAATGGTTTCACTTAATCAAGTTTTGATAATCTCTACGGAAATAAGTACATTCTTTACTACATTCCAAAGTCCGTATAAAAATCAAACGACAGAAATAATAAGAGCAAATGAAAAACTATTTGAAAATCATAAAAGATAGACTCATCCTATAAGGATTAATGAAAGTAATGATATTATAAACAAGAAATACTTCTTCAGGAAAGTAACTGCAAATGCTCCTCAAATCAAATAAGCAAATATTCATCAAAGACTTAAATATCCAGCAATTTCCTGTAAATCAGGTGCAATACTCGTACTCAACTCTCACCAAAGGAAGAATTTCAGAGACGCAAAAAAAGCTGCCCAAGTAGCAACTAAACTCAAAAATATAAAAAATGTTTGAAATCTTTTCATCAATGAATAGTGAAGTAATATATTATGTTTATATATTACTCCTATTCATTCATTTTACAAGAAATAGAGTATACTATTTCACCTCTTTCCTAATTTTTTGTGAATAATCTTCACTCTCAGCAAATTCTTCAGAGAGACTATTTATTTCATAGTAGCTACGAGCACCTTCTAGACTCAATGATGTATCTATGAGTCAGAGATTATATGCTATTTTATCTGAATTTGATGGAAGAAGTACTTTCATATCTAGAGCTGATATCTTATCAGTTCTCAAGGTATTTACGTGTCTAAGAATACTGGTAGTACATGTGTTCCAAAGTGTATTATAAAACTCAGGTTCTTTCGTGAGCTTATCAGCTCTATGCATCACTGATGAAAATAGCGATTGTATTTGTTCCTTTGTTGCATCCATAGGATACATACGAACAATATCCTTTCTATGGTTCGCACGAAGCTTCACAAGATCTTTTTCATCTCAAACTATATATACTATTTCAAACTGGTTCATAAGGCCCAAAAATGGATCAAATGATTCTCATTTTTCTTTCCTGAGTTCAGCTGATACTGTTACATATTTATCTCAAGAAAAACCAAAAGATAGCATAGTATGTGCAGGTCCATCATAATCAGAGAATGGTTCAATAATATAGTACACTGACTCTATTTCATCTAGATTATATATTTCATCATAATAATCCTCAGTATGTTCTTCGGTAGAGATATGTGTAAAATTTCTTACATTTTTTACTTCTATACTACTCCCTGAAAATGTAATTTCTGGAAGTATAGCTTCTGTGGTTGCCCAATCCCTATAGAGCGATGGGGTTTGAGATGACCACCAAGCAAGTCAGATAGTAACTGTAAGAATAAAACCAAGAAGAAATATTCTTTGGAATATGTACCAGGATATCTTAAATAAACATATAATTGTTTGCAATATATACTTAAATATTTTTAGAGTATGTAAAGATATTTGCTTGAGTTTGTTTTTTTGTTGCTTTCTCATGAGTGGGAAAATGTAAGGGATAAAACTGAGTCTTAGGTTAATAAAAGAATGGTGAAATGCAATATTGTTTTATTTTTACTTCGTAATAGAATGCTTCGCATCAAACCCTCTTCATTGCATAGAAAGACCAAAAGTGACCTTGTGATTCCCATATTTTTTATTAAGGAAATTCATAGCCTGTGTCAGTTCATAGTGATTATCTTTACTGCGAATAGGTCTATCAAATATACTCATCTGTCTCGGAAGGTAGCTCCTAAATTTCGATAACACTATTCCTGTAGATCTATATACCTCATTCCTATCGTAATTCCTATCAAAAAGATCATATACTCTATCCAGTAACTCACCACGCATATTCGTATATTCAAGAAGAGTAAAATCATACGTGAGAGTCACAAAGCTCTTCGTTCTTAACATAACCGTAACCTGTCTCACTTCATAATTTTTCATCGTAATTTCTTCAAACACACATTCAAAATGATGAATAAGTTGTTTCCTTAAATAATTATAATCTGATGTAATATTCTTATTGAAACTCCTCGATCTACTAATAGATTTTGGTTCTCTCCCTTTCTTTAAGGCAAAAGCATTTACTCAACAAAGCTCAAACCACAAATCAGTTCCCGTCTTTCACATATTTTTTTGAATATATCTAAACCCCAATCATACATAATCATAAATAGTTCTACACCTATACATAAGACGTTTTTGGTATGCCTTTCATATATATGGTATATCTTTTAATGGGAGTTTCTTAAATAAACAAACCTCTTGATCATTATTCTCTCCTATACATATTCCATATGGTTTGTTGACCTTAGAATATATCTTTGCCTTGATTCTCGTATTCGCAACTCAAATACTCACTGCTATTCATATCTCATTATAAATATCCGTTTGAAGTTTTTCTATATACTTACTGAGAGACATTTTATTCATCTCGGCCAATCCAGTAATATCACAGAAGGCCTCATCTATAGAAAATGGCTCCAGGGATAAAGTATTATACTCTAAGTATTTCATTAATCTATCTGATACCTCACTATAGTAATTATGATCTGGTACAAAATAGTGTGTGTTTTTTCACAAAAGAACCTTCGCTTCCCATATAGGAGTACCTGTTTTTACACCGAGAGCCTTTGCTTCATAAGTACAAGCAATAATAATCTCTCATCATACACAAACCTTCTTTCCCTTCAGTTCAGGGTTACGTAATACTTCGCAGCTCGCAAAAAAACAATCACAGTCTACGTGAATATAAGTATGTTTTGATTTTTTAAAAAGCATAAATTTGTATACAATTAAATATATACGAATTATATACAAATAAAAATAAAAGCAATATAAAAAATACTTACCTTTATAATATGAAGTAAGTATTTTTTTATTTTTTATCTTCTTTTGAAGTTTCTTTTTCTCGCTGAATGCTCACCTCCTCCTTTTGGAAACCTCCTATGTGTCTGGGGTTTTTTTGGTTTTACTTTGAGTCATTCTACTATCTCCAGAGCAAACGGATTATCGGCAACCACATGAATCTTCTTTCAAATAAGCTTTTGAATATCAAGGAGGTATTCATGTTCTTCTTGGTTACAAAATGAAAGTGCAGTACCATTATGTCCGGCTCTCCCAGTACGACCAATACGATGTACATAACTCTCAGGTTCATTTGGTAGGTCATAGTTAATAACATATGACAGGTCATCAATATCAATTCCCCTTGCTGCAATATCAGTAGCAACTAAAATCCTCGTTTCACCACTTTTAAAATTCTTCAAAGCCCTCTGTCGAGCATTTTGAGATTTATTTCCATGAATTGCTTGCGCAGTAATTCATACTTTAGATAAATCTTTTACAATTCTATCAGCACCATGTTTCGTACGTGAAAAAACAAGAACTGGGACACTTCACATTTTTTTTAGAAGATAAGAGAGGAGAAACTTTTTATCACTTTTACTTACATGAAACAACCCCTGCTTCACAGTATCTGCTGTAGAAGAGACTGGAGCTACTTCAACCTTCACTGGGTTATCCAATATAGAATTTGCAAGTGAAAGTATTTCTTTTGGCATCGTAGCTGAGAAAAATAAAGTTTGTTTTTTCTGAGGCAATACTTTTAAAACTTTTTTAACATCATTTATAAAACCCATATTGAGCATCCTATCAGCTTCATCCAGTATAAATATTTCAATATGTCTCAGACTTATAAATCATTGATTCATAAGATCTAAAAGTCTTCCAGGGGTTGCGACGAGAATATCAACTCATCTCTGTAATTTTCTTACTTGAGAATGTTGTTTCACTCATCAAAAAATAACACAATGCGATAAAGAAAGATTCTTTCCATATGCGATAAAATTTTCTTCTATTTGAATTGCCAACTCACGAGTTGGAGTAAGAATAAGTGACTTAATTTCACCTGATACATTTGAAACCTCCTTTTCTCTTGAAAGAATTTGTAGAGTAGGAATAGCAAATGCTGCTGTTTTTCCAGTTCACGTTTGGGCTGCTCATAGAACATCTCTTCATTCTAATATATGAGGTATTGCTTTCTCTTGAATAGGAGTTGGTTTTTTATATCACTCTTTCTCAAGAGATTTTAGAATTGGCTCTATAAGATCGAGTTCTTTGAATAACATATTTTATATATAATTTTTTACTAACAAGAGTATATTATACTTATTATTATAAATATATCAATAATTAATTTTATACCTCTATTTTTTAACAGATATATCTACCATACTCAAATACTTTTTCATTACCAATAAAAATTTCTTTTATATCGGGAAAAATATCTATATGGTATCTTTGATTAATTTTATGATGTATCTTTTTTCTATACATTTGATGTTTTTTTCAGAGTGACATATGGAATCCAGTTACTCTCTCAAATGAATTAATGTCCGATAAAGGTTTCTCTTTTGTAATACCAGAATTCATTCAAAATCATAATTCTCTACACATCACTTCTCCATCCTCCGATGCCGAAATCTTATCTAATATATGTCTGAAATTTTCAGGGCAATTCACATCCTCACAGCTGAGAATGCTCTTCGATATTCTTACCTTGAATGGTTCACAAAACTCAACCTGCATATCATCATTTGGAAAAGCATAGAGAGATAATTCTCCATTCACATTCTCAAAAATTCTACTCTCTGTAAAAACCTCTCCAACAGGAAAAGTAGATCATCTATTTTTTTTCACCCCAGGAATCTTTGATTCATAATCTCAAATATTCTGCTTCATATCTTCGAATCAACCTGTAATATTCAAAATGGATCCATCCTGACATATAATCTTCATAGAGTCAGCTTGATCTGATAAATTTTTTAATCTATCACCAATCTTTTGATAAAAAGGGAATCTATATTCAAGGGCATCAGCATAAGTCTCGATTTGATCATCTTTAATATATTTCAAATGATTATGCTCTAAGCATCATATTCCTTTATTATGAAGATTGAGTCGGATCCTAAAGTCATCGAGTCTAAAATTACTCGATTGAACGAGTATTACGGTAGAGCCTTCTTCTAATCATAAAAGCTTTTCCTTTAATATTTCTTTTTCTACACTATTAAAGTTAATACATTCAGTATTTGCTCTTTCTTCTAAATAATCTCTGTATCAAGCTGATACTTCTGTAGAGAGTTTTGAATCGAGATCATACACGAGAACAACGGACTTATGAGAGTATCTCAGATCATTTATCTTTAAATTATTCTCTAGGATATTTTTCGTTGCTTCTAAAAATTTTTGTGTGGTCATGGAATGAACTTATAACTATTGTAAAATACTTATAACTATAATATAAGAACAAAATAAAAATTATCAATTAGATAAGAAAAAAATATAGAAAAGTATTTTTTTGACTTTTGTATTAAAGTAATTATAGTACTTCATACTTTTCACAATTCTGTGATTATAATTATATTCCACTTTGGAAATAATTTGTTCTTCTAAACAATTTTTTGGTCCTATAGTATGAAAAAAGTCGCAACCATTAATGGCGTGGATGTCTTTTCAGACAAAAACGTTTCCTCAATACAAGATACAAAAATAAACTTTTCTGATGGAAGTTGGTGTGATATAAACACGAACGAAGTAGTCAACGAAGGAAAAGGTAGTATTAGTATCGGTAACAAAGGTAAAAAAAGTAGTTCAAAAAAAATTACCAAACCTGCTCAAACTTTTAAAGCTTCAAAGTTAGAATTAGAAACGCTAACTGCGAACATAATAGTGGAAGTAGAAAAAAGATCTGATATAGAAGTTATTATAGAGGGTACTGAAAGTGAATTGAAAGATATTTCTCTTAAAGAAATATCTGGAATACTAAAAATATCTGGAAAAAGTAATAACACTTCTAATTCTCAAACTATAATAAAAGGTAACTTGTTTTCATCTTTTGTAAGTAATTTTTTCGGAAATTCGAACGTAATAAGTAGTGGAGATATTAGTGTAAGTATTAATAATAATAGTAGTAGTATAACCATTAATGACAAAGGAGCTGCTTCTAAAATTATTATTAAAGTTCCTATGTACACACCTATTAAAGCAAAATCTATAACAGGGAGTGTCCTTTTAGGAGATACTGAGGGAAATATAGATATTAGCAATTCAGGTTCAACTAGTTATAATATAGGTAAAATTACTAATACTAAAATCCAATCCCAAGGAGATGGTAATATAGATATAAAATCAATAACCGGCAGCCTAAATGTTCATTCAATTGGAGATGGTGAGATAACTATAGAAAAAGGAAATATAAAAAATCTAGATATCTCTTGCAAGGGAGATGGAGGCTTTTCATTTGATGGGGAAGTAGGAAGTACTTCTATCTCTTCTAATGGAGATAGTGACATAGATATAAAGTCAATAAACGGTAACCTAAATATTACCTCAATTGGAGACGGTGAAATAACTATAGAAAAAGGAAGTATAAAAAATCTAAATATCTCTTATAAAGGAGATGGTATCTTTTCATTTGATGGAAAAGTAGAAAATGCTTCTATCTCTTCTAATGGAGATAGTGATATAGATATAAACTATGTCAAAAATAAACCTTCTATTTATAAGAAGGGAGATGGTGATATAAATATTGGAAACTGGTAATTTATATTACTAAAAAATAAGAGCAACACTGTAAAAGTGTTGCTCTTTCTTATTTATACTGTTCAAACTCACCATCATCATACATCTCCTGCATAATATCTACTCCTCCTATTAACTCTCCGTCAATATATAACTGAGGAAATGTTGGCCAATTTTTATACTCTTTGAGTCATTGTCTCACTTCTTCATCAAGCAATATATCAACACTCTCAAAATACACTCCAGACTCTACAAGAATAGCAACGGCAGTAGATGAAAAACCACACATAGGTTCTTCCGGAGATCATTTCATAAATAGAACTACTTTACTTTGAGAAATAAGATCATCAAGTTTCGCTTGTAGTATTTTATCCATAATTTCTATTGTTAAAAATATAATCTCCCTTTTAAAGGGGAGTACCCAAGGTACGAGGGACAGGGATTATAAAACTTCACCACTGGTCTTAAGTTTCATACGGATCGCATGAATATGGTCCTTCTTCAATAAAACTCCGAGTAATTCATAAACCAGCTGACTTCTCTCAACTCTATTCTTTCATTCAAATAAATCTGAAACAATAGAGATAAAGAAATGCTTTCCATCTCACCTCTCATCTTTAAAATCTATTCATACATCCTCTCAAAAATGAGATTTTATACGAGATTCAACTTCAACTGCTATTACATCCATCAAAAAAAGTTTATATATTACATAGAAATTAATATACCAAAATAGGCGGAATTTGCAAAATAAAAAACCATAAATTATAATAATTTATGGTTTTTTATTTTATCATTCAAAATCTATAGAAAGCGATCAAGTACGAGGATTAGGATTTCCTCTTGCAAACTGCCTCAAAGAAAGAGGTACATGTTTTTCGATCCTTTCACGGACCACATACTGAGTCTCTCTCAGCCTTATTTCTTCATCAGAAACAGTAAGATTCATAGCATTTGTTTCAGGATTAATAACAATTATATCTCCATCTTTTATTAAGCGAATCAGTCAATCCTCTTCCATATGACCTATAATAGGAGCTCCTCAGACTGATCCTCAAGAAAATCTTCCATCAGTCATAAGTGCAATACGTGTATCCATTCCAAAATTTCCAATTATTTTTGAAGTTGGAGTGAGCATCTCTGGCATTCATGGAGCACCCTTTGGTCAAACATTCCTAATGACGATCACTGATCATTCTCAAATTCATTTATTCAAATAGTTTTTTAAAAAATCATCCTCACTTTCAAACACTACCGCTTCTCATTCAAACGTACTCAGACCAGCATTCGAAACCTTAGTCCAACCACCTCACATATTCCCATCAAGGTAGACCAAATGTCCTCTATTCAAAAAAGGATCTTCAAATGGTTTGATAATATTTTTTTCAAGAAGAGCTTTTATGTTTTTATTATATTCCTCATCATCCAGATTATTTAATTCTTCTTCGAGTGTTTTTCCAGTTAGCGTTTTTTGTGATCCATCAAGGTGACCATTTTCAAGCATATATCTGAGAATAGTTGGAGTTCCACCATTATCAGAAAGAGCTTTCATACGATGTTCTCCATTTGGAGATAGATTTCCTATAAATGGAGTTTCTTTTGAAATACGTTCAATATCTACTTCCGTAAACTCTACCGGGTTCTCCCAATTTTTTGTAGCTTGTGCCATAGCGAGTAAATGAAGTACAGGGTTCGTAGATCCTCAAAGAACACAAAGTATTCTTACTGCATTTTCAAAAGAACTCTTCGTAATATATGATGATGGAATTCTATGGTTTTCTACTATATCCTCAGCAAGAGATGGTATATCAACAATATCCTTACCTTTTATTTTATCCTCAGCCAAGGTAGAAGAATTATGAGCTGGGGTAATTCCCATAGCCTCAAAAATAGTAAACATAGAGTTTGCAGTATACATTCAACCACAAGCTCATGGACCAGGACAAGACTTTTTATGAATCTTAATATATTCTTCATTTGATATTTCTCCTCTGTCTTTTTTACCAGACCCTTGAAATACAGAAACTATATCTGTATTATCCTCACCTGGACGAATACTTCCACCACAAAGAATAAATCATGGGTCGTTGAGATAGAAAAGACTCATAGCAGCAGCTGGCATGTTTTTATCACATCATGGAATAAGGACAAGTCCGTGATATGGAGTCCCAATATAGTGATTGGTGATATCAACGGTCATATGATCTCTCGAAGCAAGTGAAGCTCTCATAGCTGGTGAGCCATTTGAAATACCATCAGAAACACCAGGAGCAGCTGCCATATTAGCATGAAGTCAGTGAACAGCATTGATAGCAGCCTTGGTACGTTCAGCAAGGAGTGCCAAATGACTATTACAATGATTTAAGTCCCAACCAAAATGCATAAGGCACATATTTACTTCACCAAAAGCTCAGGTTGGTACCATTTGAGTAGATCATGGTGATTTTCTTGAGTGAACATCTTTCAAATATTGTTGTCTTCAAATTCACAAGGTATCAGATCTCGGTTGCTCAAGCACCTTATTTATATCTACCGGCATAGTAATAAACTTAAATAATAAATTTATTTATACTATAGATTAATTTTAAAAAATATCAATTTTTTATATGAAACATAATTTAAAGAAATCAAAAATTACTTTAATTCATTATTTTTACATTCTTTCATCAAAATCACATTCTCATTCTTCTGAATCTTTTTAATCGCCTTATATCTCTCACACTCCTCTTCCGATACTGGATCTTGTAAGCTCCAAGCCTCTAGTATCTTCATACGAACATCAGAAATAACCAAACGTCATGGGTAGCTGATCTCCATATAAAAATATATCCTTGCAATATCCCCTCTTATACTCTCTGTCGGCTCAGCTCTTTTATTTCCTATCTCCATATCGCACTCTCAAAACTCCCTATCTTCTCATTCTATTATTTCAAAAGCATAGTTACTTCTCAGTGCATTTATAGAACCAATTGCCGGAAAAAGATTATACATATCAGACTCCATAAATTGGTACTCTTTTTCAACTTTTGATGCACATTTTCTCCCCTTAAACTTCTTTCATTTTGAATTCACACAATCCCTATCTCCCAAAGTCCAAGCCTCAAAAGACTTTCCAAAAGCTTGAGCAGGAACAACATGTTCCCACTCTATCTTTTTACTTCTCTTTATATATTTTTTATTATGCTCAAATCAGCAACTACTATTATCTACAATTTTTTTCTCCGAGTAAGTACATCCACAGTAAAGGGTATTACGTGATAATAACTCATCGTTATACACTTCCCTCTCCAGGTATTTTTTTGCTTTTGAAAAAGAATTATTGAAAGTATTTTTAGAAGTGTCGCAGACCTCTATGACTTTTTGGTTTACTTCATCCGTAACCTGAGTACACACCGTTGCATTTGCCGCAGAGCAAGAAAGAAAGAGACTTCAAACAAGAGTAGAAAAAGATTTTATCATTTTTTAGACTTTATTAATATATAGTGTATTATATATTTTTGAAAAGAAATTGCAAAAAAATAAAAATGCAGTACATTACCAAGCGTAAAACATCTAAATAAAGCGAATGAAACACAAATGAGAAATACTCTGAATATCTGGCGTAATGCTCTGGGGACTATTTCCTATTGTAACTATTTTTACCTATAGCTATATAAGTATCATATACTCTCTTGCAATATCCTCATTCTTTTCCATACTCTTTTTCCTTGTATTTTTTATCAAAAATAAAGAATGGAGATATTTTAAAATAAAAAAATGATGGTCATATCTACTATGATCTTCTATCCTAAATGGAATCATTTTCTACCTCATTATGTTCTATTGATTACAATACACCGATGCCATAAATGCAAGCATTCTATGACTATGAGAAATACTTTTCGCTTACTTATTTTTCTGAATACTATTCGCTGCAAAAAAATCAACTCCAAATGAAATCGTTTGAAGTATTTTTATGATAATAGGAACTCTTGTCGTTCTTTTTCCAGGAAAAATAAATATCCACTATTGAGATATTTTCATCATACTCGGAACTATGGTCGCTCCAATATGAAATGACCTCGCAAGAAAAACTATTCACATCTTCTCTACAAACTTCCTTATGCTTATCCGTTCATTCCTTGCCACTATTTTTCTATTCATATACTGATACTTTTATTCTGAACTCCCACCACAAGAGAACCTAATAATAGTCCTTCCATATCTCATATTTAGCTGAGTCTTTCTTTTCTGACTCTCGAAAATACTATTCTTAGGAGCACTGAAGCATATATCACTTCCTAGACTGAGTTCCTTCATAGTTCTCTATCCACTATCAACCATTATATATAGCATCATACTCTTTATGAAATACCCAACTCTAGCACAAAGTTTTGGACTATTCCCAATGATAATTTGAGTTTTAATATTTTTCCGTAGAATAGATATAGAAAAACTCTTTCGTAATAAAGTAAACAGATGAAACACCTAAAAATTAAAATCAACACTCTTGAGTTTCAGTGAGAGAAGATACTAGAAAATATAGATTTTACTCTCAACTCATCAGATAGAATATCTATAGTAGGATGCAACGGAGCGTGAAAAACTACTCTTTTAAAAGTACTTACTTGAGAAATAAAAAACTATGATGGTGGAATAGAAAATATCTGAAATATGAGTCTTGGGTATCTTCATCAAATATATTCTGACGATGAAAATAAAACAGTATTTGAAGAGCTCGAAACTGGATTCACTGACATTAAAAAACTCAATCAAAAGATAGAAGAGTTTGAAATACAAATGAAAAAAGATCCTGAAAATATGGATCTTATAGAAAAATATACCACCCTACTCGATCAATTCAATAATATATGATGACATAACTATAAAAACAAAATACACTGAGTCGCAAACGGAATGTGAATACTTGATTTACTCGATAAAAAACTTATTGAAGTCAGTGGTTGACAAAGAACAAAGATAGCGCTCGCTAAGGTACTTTTAGAATCACCTGATATACTCTTCCTCGATGAACCAACCAATTTTATTGATATGGCAGGAGTAGAATGGCTCGAGTCATACCTCAAAAATAAATGGAAATGAGGATATGTAATCGTTTCACATGATAGAGAGTTTCTTGATAAAACATGTAATAAAACTTTTGAAATCCAACCGAAAAATGGACTGACATTCTATCACTCTAATTATTCAGAATATGTAATAGAAAGAGAAAAAATTGAGAAGAAAAAACTAGAAAACTACAAAAGAGAACAAGAGTTTATAGATAAAGAAGAAAAACTTATAAATCGTTTTAGAGCTGGCTCTAGAGCTGGCTGGGCAAAATCAAGAGAAAGATCTCTCGGTAAAATGGAACGACTCAATAAGCCATATATTCCTAAAAAACCAAAGTTCTTCTTTGAATATACTGGAGAGACTCCTGAAAAAGTACTCTCATTTAAAGAAGTATTTATAGGAAGAAAAGAACCCCTCTTTACTATAAATGATATTGTTCTACATGTTTGACAGAGAATAGGAATCGTCTGAGAAAACGGAGTATGAAAATCTACTTTTATAAAAACTATTATTTGAGAACTTGATATTCTTGATGGACAATATACGAAATGAAAAGCTGTTCATATATCCTACTATTCCCAGCTTCATGACGAACTCGACAATAAGCTCACTATGAGAGATAACTTTCACAAACACTGAATTCAGTATCCAGATGAGCACCTTATTTGATTCATAAAACACTACTTATTCGAAAAAACAGATTTAGATAAAAAAGTATGAGATCTTTCCGGATGACAAAGATCCAAACTTCTTTTTGCAATTCTTTGACAAAAAGAATGTAATCTATTAATACTTGATGAACCTACCAATCACCTCGATTATGATACGAGGGAATCCCTTGAACAATCGTTACAAGACTTCAAGTGAGTAATACTTTTTATTTCACATGATAGGTATTTCGTAAATAAAGTAGCAACCAATATATGGTTTATTAAAGATTGAGAGCTATCGGTTAGTTATGGAAACTACGAAGACTATAGATTCAAGCTCGAACACAACATAGAAATGGATATGGATTTATTTGATGAGGAGGCAGAACTAAATCTTGTTCTAGAAGAAAAGCTTGGAGAAAAAGAATTTAAAAGACTTAAAAATAAATTCTCTAGAAAAAAATCGAGATAAAAACTTGCTATTTATTTGAAAGTAATATAATAATCTTGAGAAAATACTCATTTTTCAATTATTCATTTTGTGCTGTATCCCTGTTAGGACATATACCAAGTGTTGAAAGGGTAAAATAGTTATTATCTCAAAAATTTTAATTTTTTTATTTAGTGATATATGGAAACTAATAAATTGTTCGTAAGTGGGATATCTTGGGGTATAGAATGGCAAGACTTAAAAGATGCTTTTAAAGAATTTTGAGAAGTATTACATGCTAAAATTATAAAAGACAGAGAAACAGGAAAATCAAGAGGTTTCGGATTCGTAGAATTCGCTACTGTAGAAGATGCTACTGCTGCAAAAGAAGCTATGGATGGAGCTGAACTAGATGGAAGAGCTATCAAAGTTGATTTCGCTCAAGAAAGAGAACAAGCTTAATTACACAACATACTAAAAAATACCTTTGTTTCAAACAGAGGTATTTTTTTAGAAATTTTTTAAATACTATAAAGGATCTAATGGAAGTCCAAATGTATAGATAACCGTAAATGGTTTTCATGTAGAGTTAGTACCAGAAATAGTTATGGTAGCTGAGGTAGTATTAGGTGTATGGAGATTAAAAAATGTTACCTCGCCTGTCACTGAATCTAAGTTATAAGATTCAATGCTTCATCATCCAGAAATGCTTACACTCGTAATACTTCATCAAACCAGTTTATTATCAAAATCACTAATAGCCTTATCATACTTATGATCTTTTCTATCAGGGTTAGAATACCCAGTTCAACCACCAAATGAAAAGCTTGTAGGTATAACAGTATTTTTCTCAACAGTATCTGTATCACTCACAACAGAAGTTCCGTTCGCATTAAATGCTTCCACATAAAAACTATGATTACCATCGCTTAATCCGGAATATATATAAGAATTATTAACAACATTTAAACTCGTAATAGTAGTTCCATCATTATGATAAATAGTATAACCAGCTGCTCACTCTACAGCATCCCAGCTACACGTGATATCATTACTATAAGTGAGATTTGATCAACAGCTAAAATTGCTTACTTTCGTTACCGTTAGAAGTGCATCTGTATCAAGTATATTTTTAGTTTTCGTTTCTCAAGCATAAAAATCATGTCACTCAGTTCCACTCACAGCATTACCATGACGGAAACCTAACTTATCAATACTAGGCTTATTAAATATTCTTCTTTTAAAATTTCAACATCATTTTTTGAACACATCTAAAAACTCATCATATGTACACCTTACTCTTGCAAAAATATTGGGAGAAAAAGAATCCGCAATTCAAGTGGTCTTATGATAGTCTGACTTAGATATTCACCCTCAAACCTCAAAAGCATTACCAAAAGGGCTATGTACATAGTTAGACTTATAACTATTGAGCCTATCAGTAAAGTCTGCTACTAACTCAATCTGATTATAGTCATTTATTCTCCAAATAGTAGTTGCTCAAAGAGTAGGAGAAAATTTAGATGTTCAGCTATAGCCATAAAGAGAATTATTTCTCGTTTGCTCAAGTCATGATCTTACATCAAGCCTTAAGTTATCAGTAATCTTGAAAATAAACTCAGTTAATAACTTTAAATTAGTTCATCAAGAAAAACCACCGTGTATATCTCATACATCTACTCAACTTTGAAAAATATCTCAAACCTTTCCAAAGTCTTCTTTGTCAACCATAGAATAAATAAATGCTGTATTAAACTCCTGTAAAAGAAAGTCATCATCAAACCAATGTTTATATTCAGCTCATAATTGTTTCTGTCTAAGAGTAGCATCCTTTGATCAAGAAACTCAATCAAAGTTCAAAGATTTCATTCTCTCCATCAAATTTATTGAAACCTTAAACATACCATTATCAAGGGCAAATCATTGAGTAGCTCAGATTTTCGTAAGTTCTGATCAGTGTTCTAAACGAACCTGAGTAACAGCCTGTTTCTCATTGGTTAATAGAGTATGTTTAATATCTATAACTGGTGAATCGCCTACTGTTTTTATTCAAGCTTCTGTTTGGTTATTTTCTTTGGTAAAAACAGGAAGTTTTATATTTAACTCTTCCTTATCATTATTTAATTCTTGACTCTGATTTCTTCCAGATAAATATGTATCATTCTTCGAAATAGTTGAAACAACTTCTTTTGGTGTTTCAATAATTTTCTTAGGATTCAATGAATCAGTATCTGGATTTTCACGTGGTGTATTATCTTTCTCTGGTGTCGTTTTTTTATAATTTTTCACCTGCTTCTTTATAGTATTCTTCTGTATAGTTTTCTTCTTCTTAACAACTTTCTTTTTAGGTTTCACTACCTTAGTAACTTTAGGAGTATTAGGAGTTTCCTTTTTTTCTATCACAGTAGTTTTCTTTTTCTTCTTTATTGTTGGCGATATTTTAGTAGAAGCTACTATCCTAGAAGATTTCGAAGTATTTAACAATTCTTTCTCTAAATTCAGTCTTTTAAGTAGTTTCGTATCTTGCTCTATAGTTCATTTATAAGCTCACCCAAACCACCTCTTATAATAAATATTTCTTTCTGACTCAGAATATCATTTTAAAATATCTTTTTTTTCAACTTTAGCTCAAAATTCAATTCAAAATGGTGACCAAGCTTCTGCTTTCTGTACATTTCAAAAATAAACACTAGATCATAAAATAATAAGAATAAAGTAATTAAATTTACTCCTCGAAGAACAAACCTCAGAAGGCGAGCTCTTAGGTTTGTTCTTCGATAGTGATGAGAGTATATTTACCATAATATGGATTGTTTTCTTAAAATATGTAAGACAAGAAATATAGAGATATTATAAATATCTTTTACTATTTGTCAAATATAAAATAGATTTAGAGTCTCAGTAGGTTTATTAGTAATCCAAAAGTATGCTGAAACTAGGGTCAACGGTATAAAATCAAGCAGCTTGAGTAGAACCAACCTTTGCTCAATACTTAACTCTATAGGTATATGTATTTAGCTCTCAAGAAGTATTAATATTTTGGGATTGTGTTACTATTGATGTACTACTTCATATAGAAGTGAGTGTCCCGTCATAGCCTGACTCATACTTATTAAATCAAAAACCATGATTTCCATCCCAGTCAGCTATATCAGTACCGCTATAAGTAAAATTTCAACTCTTTCACATATTGAGTGTAAATCAAGCTCAAAGTGTTTTTATGGTTATAGTAGCCTCTGTGTCAGAGAAGACCAATTCTTCAGGGCGAATATCTCAAATATCTATACTGGTAACATCTATATCAAATTCAAAATGATCAATATAGAATATAATCGTCTTGTTAACAGTGTTTCCTGGTGTATCAGCAATAGAAAAATCAATTTTATACTTTCAATAGAGAAGTCAGCTAGTAGTATATGTCGCACTCGTTGTATTTACTACCTTTCAAGCAAGATCAATATAGGTAGCACTGATATCACTTCCCCACGATGAACCGTCCCACTTATATAGTTGGATAGTATCAGAACCCGCATCTACTCATAATCATCATACGTTATCGCTATAATTTATTGATATGGTTGGAGTAGAATGAGGTAATAGTGAATCATCTCCTGGAAAATACGAAGATATTGTTGGAGCCGTAACATCTTGTACATTTACCACACCTGGAGTTCCATATGGAGTAGAAGTATCAAATCAAGTAGAAACTTGAGCAGTATACCAGTTTGATGTGACTGTTCCATCTCAAGCAAGAGTAGTTCTTTCCATTGCTTTTGGTGTTGAGCTATCAAGTGGCCCGGCAAGATTCGCGTAATCAATATCTATTACTCCATTATTCAAAACAATCTGTGATCAAGATATATTTAAGCTTGAATTTACAAGGTCTGGATCAACATTAATAAGAGAATTTGCTTTGGTGTCTTTTGATATAAGATAGTATCCCTGAGATGCTATGGTTGTACTAGCCGGTATAGTTACTCATGCTACTGTGAAGTTTCCGATATCCACACTACTATCAGATAGGTTTCTTAACTCTACATAGTTATTTGATGAAGAAGATGAGCTCATTACTTCATTTATAATAATTGGTGGAGAAATTTCTACAAACGATGTAGAAGATTGTTTATTTCATAAGCTATCTCCTACTGAGTCTGACTTAAAAGATATTTGCGTAGATCAATATGTAACGGTTTCTGATGTAAGAGTAATGGATTTTTCAGATGAATTCACTCAAGTAACAACATATGTTCCAGCATTATTTAAGGTTATATTTGCGATAAGAAAATCAGAAGAATTTATGTCCTCAGAGAAACTTAAAAACATTTTATGAGAAGATTCATCATATCTTGCTCAAGTGATGACTGGTCATACCTTATCATCAGCCGCTGATGATGAACTAGCAACTATCAAGTTATCATTAAGATCCTTTAATGAAGCATTGGAAATAATTTGTACACTTGGTGTTTCTCCAGAGTCATAGCTTGATTTTTCAGTTACATTAAACTGAAGAGTAGAATCATTGTATTTCGAATAACTAGAAATAGTATAGCTATCAACCTCTCATACGAATGAACTAAAGTCAGAGTTCATGTTTTCAGAATAAGCAAGCCTAACAAAATCAATTTTACCATTATTATTACTATCGCCCGTTTCTATACTTAATAATTTTGGAGCTATCTTGTCAGTAATTTGTTGATTTGTAATCTGTGAAACAAAGTTACCTATACTATCTCTGAGAGTAGAGTTTGAAAATGAAAAATAAGCAAGAACTCAGGTGTCATTGTCATTTGATGTCTCTGTTATATCAATAGAAACAGTTGCTGATGAGAGTAAAGCTGTACTTTTTGTAAGTCAAGAAACTGTAAAATCTGAACTACTAAAGCCAAGTAAATTCTCAGAGAAAACTATATTTACTTTATCAACTTTGTAATTTGAGTCTTCATCAAGATACTCAGCCGAAACAACTACTGGTTCAGCTTTATCTGTAATAGATATATTTAATACACTTCAAGCAACATTTGAGTTCCCATCGCTCCAGTTTGTGTTTGAGGTAAAAGTAAGATCCATAGATCATACTGCCGTATCATAATCAGTTCATTCACTTAAGACAATATTTACCACAGAAGAAGCGGTAGATACTGAAGCAACACTCATTCAAGTTAATAAGTTTCCGATAGACCAAGCAGTAGTATCAGTAGAGCTTGAAAGGTTCTCAGAAAATTCGGCCACTATTTTATCAAACTTTCCATTTTTATCTTCGTCAAAAATTTCACTTTTTAAGAGTCTCGGTGCTGCTTTATCAACACTTGATTGTGTAGTATTCTCTAAGAATTTTCAAGCCAGGTCGGTAAGGGTTCATTTTGTATAGGTAACACTTGGTGTAGAAGATGTATCGAGAGTATCGCTGAATTTAATAAGAAAAATTGCATCATCAGAAGATGATCAAGTCTCCCAAGAAGTTGGAGTACCAATAGAATCAGAGATAGAAAAATCAGCAAGAGTAATAGTTGAATCGATAATCGATTCTGACATAGTAATATTAAGAGCATCTATTTGACCATCTGTATCCATATCCATAGTTTCAACTGAACTTACAGTTGGAGCGGTAGAATCAATAATAAATGCATCACTCAATTGAGTCTTTGTATTACCAACATTATCAGTAGCTGTGAGTCTTATTTTAGCATTACTTAAGTCAAGTGAAGGAATAGTGGTCCAAGTATATGTCCCATCATTTGCTTCATTATTAGCAATAGTGTTCCAGTTGGTTCCATCAAAATATTCTAATGTAATTGGAGTAGAGGTAAGTCATGATGATGCATCTGTAATATTTCCACTTGTCCACGATATAGTGGTATCACTTCATCAAATGTGAAGACTATTTGTTAGTGGTGAAGTAAAGAGTGCTGTACCTCAAGTAATAGAAGGTTCCGCAGAGTCCTTGGTTATAGTAATAGTTTCAGAAGTTGAATTATTTACTTTATAGGCAGAATCGTAAGCAATAGCAATAACCTCAAAGTCAGCATCAGAACCAGAGTAGTTAAAATTATAAGTCCAATTTGCATAACTATCAGTCGTAGTAGTATTGAGAGTTTGAGCAGAAGCAACAAAACTACTTCCATCCCAATAATTAGATCATTCTTTAATCTGAATCTTTACACTAGAAATACCAGATCAAGCATCACTTGAAGTTCCTACTATATCTAGAGAACTCTGAAAATATGCACCCGAAGCAGTCGTTACACTCAGGGCTGGATTCGTCACATCCCCAACATAAGCAAGAGGAACACTCTCTGTTTCATTTCAAACCTCATCAGTTGCTTTCAATATGAATGTATAATTATTTGTATCAGTAATCGTAGGACTTAAAGTAAATGCTATAGTATCACAACTATTATCCGTTCCTTGAGAAGTAGGGTCAGTACAAACATCAACCCAAGACTCAGTCCCAATAAAAGCTGCGCCATCATAGTAAGTAGAATCAGTAGTATTTTGAAGTTTATATTGAAGTTTTGAGAAATATGTATCACTTGTAGTACCAGTAATATCAATTCCAGTACTGTTTATATAGCTTCCATTTGGTGGTGTATTTGTATAGGTAAAATCAAGAGCTGGAAGAGTCGAATCTATAATAAATTTATTATCAGTAGTATCAGATGCTGTATTTCATACCGTATCAGATGCGGTAAGTTTTAATAACACGGTAGAAGAGTCCAAATCAGGTATCGTCCAATCATATGTCCCGCTATTTGCAAGATTTTCTGCTATAACTACATAGCTTACTCCATTATCTATCGAATATTCAAGTTTTATTGGATTGGTAGCTAGGCTAGTATCCGTAACTGATCAAGCATTCCAAGTAATTGTAGTAGTAGTATTTCCTTTTATTATTTCACCTCCATTTGGTGAAGCCATTACCGTATAAGGAACGTTCGGACTTGTTACATCTATAGTAAAGGTCGAAAATTCCCTACTAAATTCATTCCCGGCTTCATCGTAAGCAGTAAGTTGTAGCTTATAATCTGAAGCTGATGAAAGAGAAGTAAGATCCCAAGTATAAGAACCATTGTTTGGAGTAGTGGCAATAGCGGTCCAAGATCAAGCTCAAACAGCATATTCTATTTTGATATTATTGAGTCAAATAGCATCAGTAATCTTTGAAGTTGTCCAAGAAATAGTAGTTCATGTTCATCATACAGTACCAGTAGGTGCCGTTAATGCATCACTATCAATGGTTGGCGCAGTAGAATCAGCAGTTGAAGAAATGTATACCGTTATTTCATTTCATCAAGAAGTATTCTGAGCCTTGATAGCTACTTGTTTTCCACCATCAGACAGGGTTCCAGAAGCAGTAAAACTATAAGTCACTATATCAGAAGAAAGAGTACAAGTTATCCCACTAGAAGGGCTTGAACAAAGTTCTGCTGTATGATCTGGATTTCCAGTAATCATAGAAACATCAGCCCATATATGACTGGTATCAGTATGAGTAATAGTAGACTTTACCTCTATTGCATCCGATTGTTTTAAGTAAGAAGTTGATGATATAACTGTATCTTTTATTTCGTAGTCTGAAAAAGTCGGTTGATTAGTATCCACTCTAAAAGTAGAACAAGTATATATTGTTCAAACATTGCCCATATTATCAGTAGCAGAAACGGTCCAAGAGTAATCAGCTACATTTCAGAGAGTTGTAAGTGTTTTGGAGTTAGTGGTAACCGTATGTTCCTGAATAGCTATTCCAGAACATGTAGTACCATTATAAGTATTAAGAGTATATTCTTTTATTCCCGATCCATTTCCATTATTATCAGATGGAACATCCCAAGTAAGAGTCGGAGTATCAGTTCCATATAAAGCAACTTCATTTTTAACAACTATATCAGGTCAAGTAGAATCATACTTGATATTACTAATTGAACTTGATGTTACATAATTCCCAGCTTCGTCTTCTCATGTTATTTTTACACCATAAAATACTCCATCTTTTAGTCATAATCAAGAAAGATCAATGGTGCTGGTACGAGTTCAGTTGAGTAAATTATTTCCAGTAATTGCAAAGTTATAAGAATTGGAATCTGAATTTCATCATTCTCTTGAGAATTCAAGCTTAGTGGAAGAGTTCTTCATATCTTCTCAAAAAGTATATGAGAAATCTATACTTCCAGTATAAAAACTATTATAAGAAGAACTCGTATTTTTTGTAAAGTTTGTAATAGTAGGATCTTGACCATCTGTTATACTTGATAGGTTTTCCAAATTATTGAATCATCCACCACTTGCCCTTATAGCTCAAGCTGCAACTATGAGATCCGTTCAAATAGCTGAAATACTAGATAGAGAAGGAATAGTAATATTAATTATTTTATCACTAATAGAAGATACTGAAGTCCCAGTAACACTTCCACCGTTATATGTAAAAGATACGAGACTTCAAGAATGATTCGATGTAGTGGTGTCTAGAGTAGCATCTGTGGTAATTTCCAAATTAGTATCACTGGTAAATTTTGCTGACACTACGGTTGCATTTGTTACAGTATCTCAAGTGATTACCGAAGCGGGGCTACATCCAGGAGTAGATAATACTCCATTGCTTCACATAATAGCTACACACATCTGATAGTTGGCACCAGAAACTAATGGGTTTGCCATAGAGTCAGTAGTAACACTCTCTTCTCAGGTAAAGGTAGTATCACTGCTGGTAGTAATAAGTTTCGTGTATGTATGAGCAGTTGAATCAAAGACTACATTTGAAGGGAGAATATAGAGTCTATAAGATTCAAAGTATGAATATGAAGTTGCTAGTGTAGAATCCCAGGTAAAAGTAAAATCTCTCCCATCAATACCATCATAATCACTATCAGCATCTGTAAGAGTCGTAGTAATTGAAGCAAGGCTTGGTGGTGCGGTTGTCTTATTTATCGTTCCACTATAAGAAGCATAATTCGATGCATTATCTAAACAAAAAGCATATATGCTATTTGCATCAGTTGCAAGATCAGAATTACTAATGGCAATATTATTTTGAATAGCGGACAATACTGTTCAGGTTGAAAGAACGGTTCAAGAATTCAAAGTCGAACTTCATCATTTTTCAATTTGATAGTTTCAAGCTTCTGAACATACAAAAGAAGCTTGTGAGTCTTCAGTCACCACATTTACAGGACCAAATGTTACAGAAGATATGGTAGGGCTTGTAGTGTCCTTGGTAATAACTACATTCGAAGATCAAATATTATTTTCATCATTTTTAAGACAAACATATATAGTGTTCACGCCATCTCAAAGAGACGAAGTGTTTATGGTAATTTGTTGATCAGTACTTCCTGTATATCAAGTAGTCCAATCTTGTAACGTAGTTCCAGATGTACACGTCCCATCTCATCAAGCGGTAATTTTAATCTCTCAGTTTTGTGATCAAGAGTATGAAAGTATAGCAGAATCATTCAAACTCGATCAAATATAATTATCATCAACTCATAGAGAAACAGTAGGAGTTCCTGCAGAGGTTATCTCTAAACTTAAACTATCTTTTTTATCTTCATTATCAAAAGTGGTTTCTGAATCATCTGGTTTATTTGTATTTCAATCTTCATCAGATACAGAAAAATCTCAGTAAACAAAACTGAGTGTTCAAACGGAAACAAGAGTAGTAATTCATGTTTTTTTATAAATAGCTTCATTTGACGAACAAGAATCAAAACTAAGGCTTTCAGTAGTAGTAAGTCCAAGCTTGGATAAATCCGCATTTACAGTAGCTGAATCAATATTGGTACAACCATTGTAATCTTTTATTTTCAGTATAAAGTCGATTTCTTCTCATCATCTTTGTAATGCCGTAACAGTATTTCATGACTGTTCAAAGTAATAATCAATAATATGAGGACGAGAATTGATATAAGCAGTTCTGCTCAAAGCAGAAGAAGCAACACTATCTGAGTTAAATCTTCAAGTAAGATCAATCTGAGTATCAGAAATATCTTGATTTATCAATAAATCAAGATAATACAGATCCATATAGTCACTTGTAGCAACATTAGAAGCAATCGGTACAATATTATCCAAAGGTGGATTAAAATTATTGGTATCAATATTTTCATTTTCAAGTACCCAGTTCTTATATGAGTCAATTTCTCCTGCATTACTATAAGTGAAGTCACTCGAAGAGAAAGTAAATTCTCAAACTGCGTTTGTAATCGCATCTCAAATATTTTGACCACTCATAAGTATATGAATAGTATCTCAAGGTTGTGCCTCAACATTACCATTCTGAGCATTTCCACTATTTACTTTCAGTGTTAATGAAGATATAGTTATTTGTCCTGCAGAAAAAACTGTTCAAATAAATATATTGTTGAGAATCAATAATATAGATAGAAAAGAGAGGATTTTTCTCATATACCTTTATAATTATAGATAAAATTTTTATAGATTATAATGATATATTACATAAAAGTCAAGTTTATTTTCAAGAAACTATTTTATGGACGTACAACAAACCTCACTGATCTATTTCATTTACGATGACCAGTACGAATATCACTCTGAGTAGCACATCAGTTATCACCTAAAATACGAGCTGTCTGAACCCAATCTTCTCATTCAGTAGTTCATAATCAAGCCAACCACATCCATTCTTTATCTGAATCATCATTAGAGTCTATTAATTCTCCAGCTTCACAAGCGAGCTGATATTCTCATTTTCAATTTCAAGTAAGGTCATTACATGTAGTTGAATCACATCCACCAGGTGTTCCATATGAAATATAACTAAAGGCACTTGGAAGGTGCGAGCCACTCTTTTGGGTCCAAGCAGCTAAGTATCTTTGTCTATTTTGATATAATGTACTAGAGAGATCAGGAACACTCGAGTCTGACGACTCATTTACAGAGTATTCTCAGTAGGTTATTTCATCTGTGGAATTATCATTATGAGTATACGTTAAAGAAGTAGTGAGGTCCTTTACTCAATCAATACAATCTGATAAATATAAAGCAGGGATTGGGTGTCCGTTTGGTGGTGTAGCATCCGTTATCCAATCTATATTTTGTAATTGAGACTTATTTGTGGTAAGCCATTTCATTCTATTATAAAGGGTATCTCATTCTCAATTTGTTGTATCATAATCTGAGGAAGCTGTTCATAAATCCTTACAAGAATATCAATCTTCTGAATCTAATTTCTTAGTTTGTCAAAAATGTGAAGGCGAGTTTCAACTATCATCTATTGGTGACGCATTCCATCATTTGTAACTTGGTCCATTATTTTTTCACCATCCATTCCAAGATATACCATCTTGGTTCCCATCTCAAAAATCTCAAATCCTTGGTGAAATACAAAATCAAGATCATTGTGTGGTTCCTATATACATATCATTTGATGTATCCACCCAAAACCAACCTGCAAGTTCACATTCCGTTAGTAATATGATAGGATCTCCCTCTGGTTCTGGTTCTGGTTCTGGTTCTGGTTCTGGTTCTGGTTCTGGTTCAATACCAATACATGTATTAGTAGCTATATTTCATCAACCAAAAGCAATATTTGCAAAAGCAACCAAAGATTCACAATCTGAGAGTGATAATAAAGCCTCATAAACTCATATATGAGCAAGTGCACTCCCCGTATATGCATTTTGTATAGCAATTATTAATCACATCTTTTCTAGATCTGAAGAGAGGAAATTTATGCCTCAAGTGTGAACAGATAAAGCTATATCAAGTCATCAAGTTTGTGATTCAATAGGTCAAATAGCCGGTATATTAGGTTGACCACTTACTACTTGTGATTTAATATTTATAGCATCTAAGACCATTCAAGATCATTCTGGAATAACCTCTGCAGTAATGATACTTGGAAGAGGTATAATATAGCTTGAAGTTTTTGCATAAAGTTCGTTATAAATTCCATCGACTCTTACAGTAGGTACATCTATAGCATATGTTTGAGGAAGAAAACCATACGTAATATCTCTCTCATGGACCATAGCCACTTCATAAACGGTTCGAGAATCTGAAACTGAATAAATATATTCTGTCTCAAGTAAAGGATCTACTAGTTTTTGTTTTAAGTTTTTTGATAATTGAGCAACTACATTATCTCACAATGTTCACTGATGCCATATAGTCTCTCATGAGTAGGTCACCGTCTCAGCATTATCTGGAAGAGGATACTTTCAGGTTTGTAGAGTAAAAACATCTAAAAATTTTCTAATATTTTGAACATCGCTTATCCTGGTACTGTCTCTCGCACTTTTAGAATATCACTGAAAAGAAAAATATTCAATCGTTCATAAAATTGATAGTATAGTGACTACTATCACGAGTTCCAAGAGAGTGAATCCTTTTTTACGCATCTAGATTATTTAATTGTTATGTCTAATCTATGAGGTTATCTGCTTATTATATCACATAAGATGTCAAAATAAAAATATATAACACTTTTTATATTGACGTATTGTATTTCACTAAGTTTTGCAAAAAAGTATAAAAAGATTTGACTTTTTGATAAAGATATAGATAATACAAAAGTATTGAAAAAATATTTTCAAACAAATTTGTTTTTATTTTATATTTTTATTTTTTGTACAACATGAAAAATATTAAAAAATTAGTAGCAGGTGTTGCTCTATTTGGTATCGTTTTATCAAGTATAGTACATGCTACAAATGCACCTTTGGATAACGCTACTGCAAGTGTTACTCTTAGTAATAATGGTGTAGCTGATGCTGTAACAGAAACTATTACTGTTTCAGGTATCACAAAAGAATTTAGTACAGACAATGTTAATTTTTATGAAATTAAGAAAAATGATGGTACGAGTGTTAAAACTGATACCAGTGTCTCTACAAATGGAACAAACACTTTTACTATAGTATTTGACTTTGACTCAGTATTAGATACATCTACGAGATATACTATTGCATTTAAAACCGTAAGTGGAGATTTTGGTAGTGCTGTTCTTGTTGTAAATACTGACAATACACTTACCGTTACTGGTATAGTATTACCTATACTAAAATTTGAACTCGAAGCAACGAGTAAAGATTTCGGAACACTTACAACCAGTTATGGTGCTATAAGTACTGGTGTTGAAATCGGTACGAACGCTGTAAATGGAGTTACGGTAACAGCTCAAAGTACGAATGGTGGACTCACGAGTGCAACGGCATCTCATACTATAGGTTTATGAACGAATGATGCCCTCTATACTGCAAATGAAAGTTATCAATTTCAATCTGTTCTTTGAACAACTGATTCAACTTCGGGTGCAACAATAGCTGGTTTAAGTTACACTACTATTAACACTGCCAGTCAAACAGTAACAGTATACACTGCTGATAAACCTCAAAATTTTGATACAGCAGGAGGTTATGATACTGATTTTGGTGCTCAAATTAGAATAGCTGAATCAACTCCAGCAGCAACAGATTATAGCGATACTATTATCTTTACTGCAACTGGTAACTTCTAATTATAAATAAAACCTGAAGCAAAGGTTTTAGAATAAAACTCTCTAAAACTATTTTAGGGAGTTTTATTTTCCTACCGCATTAATAGTTTGATTTTAATGCATAAAATATTATATTATATGTATTAAAATTTTAGCAAAAAATTATGAAAAAGATTATATTAATTACCATTTCTGTATTCGCTTCCTTTTTTATTGGAATTCAAACTTTTGCAAGTATTTCTATTTCACCGTTAAAACATGAACTAGAAATTGAGCAATGAAATCAAGAAGTAAAAACAATAAAAATAACAAACGAATCTGAATCCCCAATTACCCTCTATACTTCAAGTGAAGACTTTACAGCTTGAGACGAAACTGGGCAACCAAAGTTTCTCAAACCAGAAGATCAAGAGTTTCCTGAACTAAGTCTTTCAAACTGGATAGAACTTAATGAGAAAAATATTACCCTCTCTCCTTTTGAAACAAAAGAAGTTAGCTTTACAATAAAAGTACCGAAAAATTGAGAACCATGAGGGCACTACTGAGCTGTATTTTTCAGCCCAGGAATCCAAAATTGAGTCGAAGTTGGTTTCTCAAAAAGAATTTGAGTACTGGTACTTATTAATGTTCCTTGAGATACACTTATAAGTGGATCACTAGAAAATCTAGAGATATGAAAACTAGAAAACGATGTATTTGAAATAAAAAGCTCTTTTAATACTCTTCCTATTATTTTTAAATCAGAATTCAAAAATAACGGTAATATCCATTTAAAACCAAAGTGAAAAATAGAACTTATAGATGAAGATGGGAATACACTTGAAAAAGTATGAAAAGAAACTCTTAAGTCCCCTAGTGGTACATTCGTATGAGAAAAACTGGTAGACTACATACCGATAAACTCAGTTGAGTGAAACGTGCTTCCAAAATCAACCAGAGCATTTCAGTCTCTATGGGAGTGATTCGGTTATAGTATAGTCAACGAAGATGGAACGAGATGAGTAGAGTTCAAAACTATAGAGGAATACTACCTTAATAAGGGAAATGAACAAAAACAATACCTAAGTTTCTGGGAAGCACTGCATATAAGAAAAGTAAAAAAGAGAGTTGTTGCAAAATACGAGCTCAGCTATACTTCAAAAGATGCAGAGACAAAAAGCTTTGAATGAGAAAAGAATTTTTATATAGAGTATAAAGAAAAATATATCTGACTCAACTACCTAGTAGTATGACTTCTTATAATAATCCTCTGAGGATGATTCTATCTCTTCTTCTACTTTATACCAAAAAATAAAGGGAAACAAGAAGAAGCAATGAGAAAGAAAATACTCGAAGAAATGAAAAATAATAAATAATTATTAAAAAAATGCGCAGTAAAACAAGTGCCCTTGGGGTAAAGAAAATATTAATCACATTCCTTGCTATATACATGATTTTTAATCATATAATTGTATTATCAGCTACTAATGTAACTCTCACAGGAATTGTTTGATCATGAAACTACTCACCTACTGTTCTTTCAGTTACTCCAAATGGAAATCCTGAGATACTTGCAGCAAGTAGCATGCAAAACTTTTCCCTTAATTTTAAAGACCAAGAAAAAGACTCGACTACCTATACAATTACTCCTGCAGCAAGTGGTGGATCGAGTAGTCCAACCAGTGGAACTATAAATACTTGAGACTTTGAAACCAATAGTTGAGCAACTATTAGTTTCACCTACTCAGCACCATCAAGTGCGGTATGAAATAAAGCAATTACCGTTACTCTCAATGATGGGACAAATGTAGTGTCATACGATATAAACGTGTATATATATTAATTAATTTTTAGAAAATGAGCAAGAAAATATATATAATCAGTATTGTTCTGCTTATTTGAGTTGGATTCTCTTACGATCAGATACATGATCTAGATTATACAGCTGAAAAACCACAAAATATACCAAAAATACTTCAAGAAGTAACCCCTGAAGATATAGAAGAAGTAAAAAAAGAGAAAGAAAAAATAAATATACAAACCAAGACCTTACCAGAAAAAACAGAAAAAAAATCCGTAGAAGAAAAAACTATCATTCCTCAAAAGGAAATAAAAATCGATACCCTAATATATTCCTCTAATATTGGAAACCTCATTAAGATTACCGGTTTTGAAAAAGACCAACTGAAAAATGTTACTCTATGAGATACCGTTCTCAATATAAAAGAATTTCAATGAGAAGTATTTATAGAAATAGATCCTTATACTATCAAGGCTGGAAAATACGATATAGTATTTGAGCTAAAAAATTGAAAAAGAATAAAATATAATGAAAAGATACTATTTTGGGAAAGTGAACAAAAAGATCTTTTTATATCAAATATTACACCAAATAAGATTGATAATAATACAAGTAAAAAAATAGTTCTACAGTGACAGTGATTTAATAAAATACTTTCTATACAGTTAAGTAACAACCTCGTACTCACAAAAGCAAATTTTGAAATTATTAATGATAATGTCATGAGTCTCCTCATACCTCAATGACTCAAAACCGGAAACTACTCTATGAATATAATGTCACCTTACTGAATATATAAGTCGGAGCTATGAATTGAAGTAAATTAAAATATAAACAATATCTCATGAAAAATACAGTCTTGAAAATAATATTTCTACTTTGAATGCTAAGTTGTTTCGTATGAACCTCACATGCAAGTGTTATTTGACCGAACATAAAAGTAAAACTTGATAGTGCTGCGGATGAAACCTATACTACTGATCTATCTGGTATTGGGGACACTAATACTCTCATTAACTTAGAAATTATTGGCGTATATACTTCTACTTCAACTGGAAGCTATTCTATATCTCTTCCAAGTGGTTTTGAATACGTATCATATGTAACTACAAGCACTACATGTGATAACCAAAATGTAACTCTCAGTTCCAATAGTGGATTTTCATATACTGTTGCTCCTACGAATCAAACATGTGTTTCAAGATTTGTCCTTACCTATAAAATTACATGAACTACCCTAGAACAAACGCATCAAATCAGTGTTTTTGATGCTATAAATTTTAGCAACACCAGTACTCTAAATCTATGAGTTATTGATTTAGCTGATTCTACCGTACCAGAATGATCGAGTATTACTTACAATTGAGAAAGCAATACTGGTATAGTTATACAATGAAATTCAGGAAGTAATAACTATGCAAATGTAAGTAATGGCCAAGTAACTCTCTCTATACTATGAACTGACGATAGTGGAAGTATTAGTGAAATGTGTATCAGCGATACTGCTCTAAGTAATGATACTTCATGTACGAGCTGGGAAGCCTATGCTACTACAAAAGTACATACATTTAGTACTGAGTGAACCAAAACTCTTTACATAAAATTTAAGGATTCATCTGATAATATATCTGCAGTATACAGTGATAGTATAACTTGGGATAAAACCGAACCAACCTCTTCGAGCTCTCCTAATGCTTGAGAATTTTCTAATGGAAGTCTTTCCATAGCACTCACCTGTAATGATGCTTGATCTTGATGTGATAAGGTCTATTACACAACAGATGGAACGACCCCAGATAATCTATCAAGTAACGTAACCTCTTGAACCAGTATAAGTATTTCTGGTACCAATGAAACAAAAATACTTCAATTCTTCTCATCAGACCTCGCATCAAATACTTGAGCAAGCATAGAATCAAAAGCCTATGTATTTTCTGATTCATATGTAACTTTTACGAGCCCTACAAGCCTTACAAATTCCACATCCGTTACTCTTACTGGTACATGTAATAATGCCAGTGGAAATAATGAAGTAGAGTATTCTCTCAATAGTTGAGCATACACTGATGTAACAACTGATACATGTGAAGCATCAAACACTTGGAGTTCTGATATAACCCTTACCAGTAATATTAGTAACTCAATAGACCTAAGGCTGAAAAATAATACTAACATAACCAGTAATACTGCTATTGTACATGATGATACTGCTCCTACCTGAAGTATATCTATTAATTCCGGAGCGAGTACTACTACAAGTGCGGCCCTCACTCTCACCATCTCTGCAACTGATAGTATATCAGTAAATGAAATGTGTACGAGTGAAACAGCATTCGCTAGTGATGACACTTGTGCAAACACTTGGGAAAGCTATACTACCAGTAAATCATATACTGTTTCAAGTGACACTGGAACAAAAACTATTTATATTAAATTTAGAGATACGGCTTGAAATGTATCAAGTGTATATACTGATAACATAACTCTAGAAGCAGTAGTATCAAGTTCTGGATGAGGTGGATGAGGATGAGGATGAGGATGAGGTTCAAGCAGTAGTACAAAGAAGTACGAAAGCTACAAAAACATAACTAAGAAAAAAATAAGTATTAGCTCAGCAGTATGAGAAAATATTGATTGATACACGCTCTTAGACATTTCAAAACTCACCGGTAAAAAATTAACGGACAGTAATGCTACAATAAGAATAAAATCACATTTAAAATCTCTATCATACCTAGAAATTTTCCAAGATACACAAATAAATGAAGATGTAGAAACTCTCTACCCACCTCACTATTACGAACTTATAAGAGACCTAAAAAAGAGAACTATTCAGGTAAATAATACAGATTTTAGGTCAGCAAACGTAAAGAGATTTTTCCACGTGTGAGATGAAGAAAAATCTATATCTTTCGATAAATCAGTATGATTAGAACTTAACCTGTGAGAAGAAATAGAGTCAGTATATGTATATTTCTCAGATAGTATTGATGGAAATTTTACTCTTTTAAAAACTTGATTAAAGACGGATGATGAATGAGTTATAAGGTTTAAAACAAAACAACTTGGATACTTTGCAGTAATCAAATCAAGATATCTATGAAAACAATCATTTGATATATATAAAAGGATAGAAGATGGTGAGGATTCAGAAACTGAATATATAACAAAAGTAGAACAAGACGGAATAGAGGTCTACAAAACCCAGTATACAAAACTCAGTGAAAAGGTTGAAGTAATAGAAAAATTGATTCTTTGAAAATTTAAAAAACTCTTTGATTCAGGAAAAATATCTGAATCAACCTACTTATCAGCTATAAATAATTATAATGAGTTTATACTTCATCTAAGTATATATAGAATGACCAAACACAAACCAGCAGCAGCCAAAGCACTTGCATCTGGAAAGAAGTTCATAAAAATTTATAAAATAAAGTAAAAATTGAAAAAAATAGTATATCTGAATCGATATACTATTTTTTTATATAGTAATTCATTTATATTAAAAGTATAGATTATTAGATATGAAAGCTTTGACATACATCAAAAAATCAATAAAATCCCTCTATGCCAAAATATAAATCTCTCTACGACAATAAGAAAGGGTAACTTATGGTCTATGATATTTTCTATTGTTGTAGGATATATGTTTTGGCGAACATTAGGCTCATAAGTTGCCCTTTTTTGTTTGCCAAAACATATATCCTCCTTCTTCTATTTTGGTGTTAATTTATGTTTTAACACCTATGAATTATGAAAATAATAATCTCTATATGCATACTAAGTCTCATCTACTTATTCTATAATTACTCACTACTAAAAACTCCATATCAAAAAGAGGTCGTCATCTTACATAAAGAAATAAAAACTATCTATGGAACCAAAAAACTCATACTTAAATTAAGAAATAACACATGAAAAGATATAGAATTATTAAAAGTAAAAGCAAGTTTCAAAAATGAAGATAATCAAAAGAGCTATGAAGCAGTAACAAAAAGTAAATACTTCTACAAAGAAATAAATGATCATTTAGAACATGGAGAAACAGATAGTTACACACTCGCTCTTAAGTTTTTTGATGATGCAGAGTCTATAGATACACTAAAAGTAGAATACTAAGAAATCGTGCTCCGATCAAAAAAAGTAGTCAATACACATTGGCTACTTTTTTACTTTTATTCTACAAGTTTCCAAGTCTTTAAATGTAAAATAGGTTGCATACAGCAATAATAAAACCGATAATATCTTAAGCTCCAAACCATAGTATGGAAGTACTCAAATAATAGAAGCAAGTCATAAATATGATGCAAGAGTAATACTACACGCAGGACAACTTGATATGAGAATACCAAGAAATCAGCCTAAAAATCATATGCCTGATTTTTTTACACTAAAGTACTGGATTTTATAAATAGTTCCTCCAATAAAAAGTCAAAACAAGAGTGCTATGATACTATTTAAAATAACTTCAGATAAATAAAATACATAACCTAAATTTCATACAATAGCTTCTTTTTCAACAAAATAATAACTTGGAATAACAATGAAAGATATTCCAAGAAGTATTCAAGTACATGCATGAGGAGACCTAAAAACTTTATTAATATTTTTTAGTATATTCATATTATATTATTGTAACAGAGCATCAATCTTTAACTGAAAGCTTTCATACGGATATGCTCAAGGAAGTTTATCCCATTCACCAGTTTTGTTATTTATAAGTACATTTCCTGGAGTACCAGTAATACCAAATAAGGTCGATCCTTCTCTCGCATTTGATTGTACTTTATCAGTATATTTTGATGAGCTTAAACATGCTTGCAATTTTGCTGTATCTATTCAAAGATCTTGAGGAAGATTAGATATATTACCATTTTTTGAAAAAATACTCTCTACAGCTTTATAATACGCTTCATTCCCTCCAAGTTCACCGGCACACTCTGTTACTTCTGCTAATTGTTGAGCATTACGATGAGATGGAAGGGGGAAATGTTTAAATATGAAATTCACTTTCCCTTCATAGCTTTCAAGAATCTGATCTATCGTTCCAGCAGCATGAAGCTTCGCACAGAATGGGCACTCAAGATCAGAGTACTCTACAAAACTTATTTCCGCATCAGGATTTCAGAGTATATATGTTCCCTCTCCAGTAACTTTTTTTGCTTGTTCGAGAGAAATAGCCTGACCAGCAACATCTGGTTGATTATAAGAATCAACTTGGGGTACAACTCCTCATTGAGCTTTATATTGTTTCAATCACTCAGCAACTTGTTCTTTTTGTATGGTATTTATCGTATCATAATTTGATTTCCCTCATACCTTATTGTACTCAATAGCTAAATACTTTTGAATCACTTCATTTGCTATATTTTTAGTTTTTATATCAACTATAAGATAGGTAGAAAGGATAGAAATAACACCAATCAGTATTGGTATTCCGATTTGTGGTACTAGGTTGTTTTGTTGTTTCATTTTTTAGAGTTATAAAGTTAAATAAAATATACCCAAATAATAACGCTTCTTCTGTGAAAAACAAGTTATTTATTATCCTTAAATTATTCTTAAAGATAATACTTCAAGTAAAGAATGAAGTAAAAATAGAAAAATAAATTTTGACTTCCAATCAAAACCAAATACTATGACGATAATTACTTAATCATAAGTTATATATGAACCACATATTTACAACAACAATGAGGAAGAAAACTATTTTCAAAATGAAGATGGTTGCTATTGCTGTGTAAATATATAAATTTATACACCAAGAAAGAGCTATTTTCATACCGAAACAGCTCTTTTTTTATATTTTCTAAACCCCTTATAAAATGGACAATGCAATAACATACAAAAAAATAGCTTCTCACGAAGCAGAAAAATGAGAATTCAAAAGATGTTTACTCCTCTACTCTGGAGGACTTGATACCTCGATTATGCTCAAATGGATACAAGAAGAATACAACTGTGAAGTGATAGCACTTACTATTAATATAGGACAAACAGCAGATGACCTTGAGGCAATAAGAAAAAAATGAATACAACTCTGAGCAAAAGAAGTGATCGTACACGATGCAAAAGATGAGTTTGCTGATGAGCTACTTTCTCAAGCGATTAAAGCAAATGCAGACTACCAATGAGGATATGCACTCTCTACACCACTCGGAAGAATCATAATCTCTGAAATTGCAGTAGAAGTAGCAAAGCAATATGATTGTAGTGTAGTAGCTCACTGATGTACTGGGAAATGAAATGACCAAGTAAGATTTGAATCATATATTACCACTCTCAACCCAAAACTAAAAACTATTGCGCCAGTAAGAGAATGGTCAATGGGACGTGATGAGCAAATCCAATATGCTGAAAACCATGGAATACCAGTGAAACAAAAAAAAGATAAACCATATTCTTATGATGAAAATATGTGGGGAAATACTGGTGAATGATGAGAGATAGAAAATCCAGAACTCACACCAAAATTTGATAATATTCTACAATGGTGTAAGACACCAGAAGAGGCTTCGGAGCATAACGAAGAAGTGAAAATATGATTCGAAAAATGAATTCCTATATCACTCAATTGAGAGACAAAAAAACTCTCAGAAATCATTTGAGAACTCAATAGTATCTGAGCAAAACATGGAGTATGAGTCTTCCCACTTATAGAAGACAGATTTGTATGACTCAAGGTCCGTGGAATATATGAAAATCCGGCTGCAACTACTCTCGTAAAAGCTCATAAAAATCTTGAACAACTCGTTTCGACCCGTGAAGAAAATGAACTGAAAACTCTTATAGATACCAAATGGTCTTACCTCACTTATGCAGCAAAATGGTTCGACCCAGTAATGAATAATATAAATGCATTCATAAATGAACACAACAAAAAAGTAACCTGAGAAGTTACCTGTAAACTCTATAAGTGAAATGTAGTAGTAGAAAACCTCTCATCAAAATATTCACTCTTTGATGAAAACCTTGCAACGTTCAACAAAAGTGCAGACTTCAATCAAAACTCAAGTTCAGGTTTTATAGAAATATACAACCTCTCACAAAAAACAGCTTATAATGTAAATAAATAACAATGACTAAAATATGGCAGAAAAATAGCTCTTCCTCCATCAATCAGATGATTGAAAGCTATACGGTATGAAATGACTACATACTTGATATCGAACTCATACCATATGATGTTCAATGATCAAAAGCACACGTAAAAATGCTTCAAGAAATATGAATCCTAACCTTAGTAGAAAAAGATACCCTTCTGACCTGACTCGAAGATATACTCAACTTGCATAATGAATGAAAGTTCAAAATTAATAAATCCCAAGAGGACTGACATACTGCCATTGAATCGTATCTCATACAACACTACTGAGATATCTGAAAAAAAATCCATACAGGAAGATCAAGAAATGATCAAATACTTGTCACTATGAGACTCTTTACGCTTGATAAGATAGAAGCAATTGAAAAGCAAGCTCAAAGCTTAATATCATCACTTGAAAGTAAGATAAACAAAATCTGAAATACTCTCATGCCAGGATATACACATACCCAAAGAGCTATGCCTAGCAGTATATGACAATGGCTATGAAGTTTTCAATCTGCTTTAAATGATGACCTTATACTTCTTGAAGCAGCAAAAAAAGTGAACAACCAAAATCCACTCTGAAGTATTGCTGGTTTTTGAGATGATGTACTCGGGCTTAATAGAAAATCAACTACCAAAGAACTCTGATTCGAAAAAGTACAAGAAAACTCTATGTACTGTGCGTATTCTCGTTGAAAATTTGAGAATATTGTATTGCAAGCACTCAGTCAAATAATGTTAGACCTATGAAAGATGGCTTCAGACCTTGTATTATTCTCATCAAGAGAGTTTGATTTCTTTACGCTTCCTGATGATTTCAAAACTTGATCGAGTGTTATGCCACAGAAAAAAAATTGGGATGTCATGGAGCTCGTAAGATGAAATGCAAATTTATTTTTGTGATATGAGTACCAAGTAAAAGAAGTCTTTAAGAATCTATTAAGTTGATATAATCGAGATTTTCAGCTCACCAAAGAACCATATTTGAAATGAGTACAGCTCACAAGCAATACCCTGGAGATCTGTAATTTAGTTATAAATAGTCTATGAATAAATAAAGAAAGTCTTGAATCAGCTTGTAGTGAAGAACTCTATGCAACTGCTGAAGCATATAGGCTCGTAAAATCTGGAATGAGTTTTAGAGATGCATATAGAACCATTTGAAAAAAATATGCATAAAGTAGCTGCAAAAAAAAGTTTCCCAAGCTCTTGGGAAACTTTTTTTTACTTCTATACTTTATTAAAATCCTCCAAATAGCTTTTCTCAATATGAATCTATAGCCTTATCAATAACTCAAATTCAAGCTTTTGTAACCGCAATGATTCATCAATATCAAGCCGTAAGACTAAACCCAAGAAAATCATATGATTTCTCTATCGCTCAAGCATTTGGATCATTATATACCTCTAAGAAATCAGAGGCTCTTTGATCAATAGTTTCCATGATTGTATGTTCATCATTCGTATATGCATCTTGAATTGTTTGTTTAAAACGATTTCCTAAAGTATATTCTTGTATTTTTTTTGCATATAAATCATACCCAGCTAATCATACAAGACCAGCTCAAACATCAAGTATAAAATCTACAGGATTTGAAGATATGAATAATTTACCAGTGGTAGAACCAGTGGTTGCTATAAAGGTTTTTTTAGGATCTCAATCAAGAAGTTTATTGAAGTCTTTGTAATCATTATAAGATTCAAATAAAGTCCCTAAAGCTCATATTCACTTAACAGCCCCTCACAGTCATCATGTAATTTTTCAAAAAGATTCAAGAACCTCATCATATTTATCTAAGTTTCCTCACTTAAAATTATCTAATTGAGACGTGAGTTCTTCTATTTTATCAACAACGTTAAGTCCGTTTTTTCAGCTCCATTTCTCAATCATTCATTCTAGTTGTTTGATCGTTTGTCAGTTTATTTCATTTCAAACTCAAACTCACTTGAGTTCATTAAGAAGATTATTTGTAACAATACCATTTATCCCCTTCAAAGATCATCAAGAAACGTCACTTATGTATTTCCCTGTTTCAGTAATAGTAGATATTACTTCCTGTGGTTTCACTGTCGTTTTACTTTTTCCTCATCCTAAAATATTGTTTTTTGATGATTTTTCTGAATTATTTACAGGTTTTGTTGCGAGCCATCCCTGCCACCAAGACTCATACTCTAAAAGAATCTTCTGCTGTTGTGATGAACTACAATCACTCTTATTTATTTCAAAACAGTTTCTAAATTTTGTAACCATCTCCTGAGACTCCGCAATGAATTTTAGATTTACCATGTGTTTCAAAAATGTTCTTACCTCACTATTCACTCATATACATGAAGCTGGATTAAAAGGATCTAATCAACAATTTTTATACTTAATTGCCTGAGATTGAACTTCATTATAGGGTTAATAGGAAAAAATGTGTGCTAAAAATCACTATTTCTATCTTAAGTTTCTTTCATAAATCCATAAAGAAATAAACGAAATTAACCTATCAATTCTAAGTCATTTATGTCTGTTGATTTGAGTATTTAAAATTCAATTTAATCATTCTAAATCATTATTAGATTTCTTAATTTTTGAATTATTTAGGTAATGAAACATATATGGAATTGCATTTTTAATATGAGATTTTGCAGATCTTAATCTTCTATGAGTATACCGAGAATCATTTCAATTTACAGTTCTTTCGTTTAAGAAATAAGAGTATTTTTCTTCCCAATTATTATATCTTCTAATGAAACTTTTTTCATTATTAAAAGCCTTAAAAGTAATTAACTTTTTTAATTCTTTTCAGGCTTTTGTTTTTGGATTTTTTGACAGATAATTTCTAGTTTGTCTATGAATATGAGTTAAGCATCTTTGTATTTTTGCTTCAGGATATATTTTTTCTACAGCTCTAATTATTGGCTTAGCTCAGTCTAAAACAAATCATTCTATTTCATACTTAAACTCATTTTTTAATACTTCTAAATCTTCTTTTATATATTCATATTTTTCTCAATCATAAAATCAGAACCTAACTACTTTTTTATTGATATAATCATAATAAATTATTAAACATATTTTTCTAGTTATCCAAGTTCAATCTATCATTAAATATTTTACATCATCAAAAACTAATTCTATTTGATATATTGGATTTGTATCTAATTTAAATTTAATATTTTCCCCTATTAAATCAAAATCAACTCAATATTGCTTAGATAATTGCCTTATTGAATATCATTCTGTTAACCGATTATTAAAATATTTATCTCATCTAATTTTATCATTTTTCTTATTCTTTTTTACAAAACAGTAATTACACTTTTTGCATTTATATTTTTGTTTTCACTGACTATTTTTTCAGTTTAATTTTATATCTGATTTTCTACATTTTGGACAGTTTTTTTTGCATAGAATTAAGTATGATTAATTATTAACATAAATTATCATAACTTTTTATCTATTTTAAAGCAAATTTAACACCTAAATTAGCACACATTTTTTAGTATTTACCC
>Ga0228614_1000051_pt1 | contig 70575 bp, 66 predicted proteins | sample 15DmetaG_FD_190531 | JGI IMG/M metagenome (GOLD analysis project Ga0228614, IMG submission 190531) | Seawater microbial communities from Monterey Bay, California, United States - 15D | ecosystem: Environmental > Aquatic > Marine > Coastal | place: USA: California | collected 2016-10-13
TTCCAGAGAAAGTACATTTTTAGAATATGTTGGTAAAAATGCTAATATGGATGCATACGCTGATATTTTGATGGATGCATTATCCAAATAATAATAATAAATAGTAAATTAGCGCCGGACTGTAGTCAATTTACTTTGTTTAAACACTTGAATTACAATATTTTATGTGATTTTAGATAGATATTTCATTACTAAACGGCCATGAGATTTTAACTTTATAAACAAGGGTACATATTACTCATATAATCTTAACGAGGGTAACTATACTAAAAATTTACCTCTATTATACTAATAGATATAATTATTAAGTTTAATAAACAGATCATAAAAAAATTAGGCGTTACGAATTACTTTAGTAATCACGAATTATTTGACATTTTATCAAAATAGTAATTCATTTAAATTTTATATATTCCCTCACGATTCTAAAAGACCCTAGTGAGGTTTTTTTAATAATAGACCAATCTTAAGAAAGTAAAAAACATTTAACAAAAACTAATATCATTGAATTATAAAGAAACGCTATTTTTTATTGCCAAATGTTTGACTATTTCTGTGGAGGACAGGAATAAGGAAGCAATTGAAAAACAGTTGCAATCAAATAATATAGATTGGGATGCGGTTGTAAAAGTAAGTACTGCTCATTATGTGTTTCCTGCATTGTACTGTAATTTGAAAAGGGCTAACTTTTTACATTATTTACCTGAAGAGTTAGTTACTTACATGGAATATATTACCAAATTAAATAGAGAGCGGAACGAGCAAATCATCACTCAAGCCAAAGAATTAAATACACTGTTGTTAACTAACAGCATCACACCAATATTTTTAAAAGGAACGGGGAATCTATTAGCAGGAATCTATGATGATGTTGCTGAGCGTATGGTTGGAGATATTGATTTTATTTTCTCAAAAGAAGACTATCCCAAAGCAATTACTATTTTAATAGATTTTGGTTATTCTGAAGTGACTAAATATGAGTACTACTTTCCATATGATAAACACTACGGAAGACTTCAAAAAGAAAATAACATTGCTGCTATAGAAATTCACTCAGAAATATTAGGAATAGAAAAATACAGAAAAGAATTTAATTACAGTGTTGTGAAAAAAGATTCCCAAGTAATCAATGAAGTTAGAGTTTTGAGTTATGCAAACAAATTGAATTTATCTATTATAGCGAATCAAATAAACGACTATGGGTTTGAGTATAAGACGATGGCTTTAAGAAATGCTTATGATGTTTTTTTGTTATCTAAAAAAACGAATGCAAAAGTTTCAGTAAATGCATTAGATAAACTAACCAATCCTTTAAATTGTTTTTTAGCAGCTTGCTATGAGATTTTTAACAAGGTAGATAGTTTAGAATACAATAACACAAAAATGTCAGCTTCCTATTTAAGTGTTTTTAATAATCAGTTTACCAACAGTAAAACAACAAAAAGACGACACAAACGCATTAAGACTTATTTATTCTTAAAAAGTAGATTAGGCATTATTTATAAGTCCATCATATATAAAGAGTATCGAGTTTGGTTATTCAAAAGGGTAACAGATAAAAACTGGTACAAAGAAAAACTAGTTCATTTGAATTTTAAAAAGTAATATTATCATACTTGAGGCATAAAAATTTGAATTTCTGGTGAAAAAATGCCAAAATTTTCATTTTAGTTATTACCCCCACGAAAAAAAAAGATACTTTTTTACCAAAATTTCCCAAAAATTTGAACGAGAGAATTGACCTCCCTCTAAAGACATCGAAAAATGGGATATATAAGGGGTGATACCTACGGGCAGTCCTCCAGGGGGGGCACCCAACTAACTTTAAATTTAATCAATGAGATTTTTAAAGCCGAATCAAAAAGCTCAATTTTAATTGGCATAGAAAAGCGTCTCAAAACAATTATTGTAGCAAAAGTTTAGCATTTATTCTTCTAGTACCCTGATTTTTCGCTGTATCATAGCCTCACAGAAATCCAAAGGATTATAATGAATAAAAATAAGACACTATGATAAATGCAGTTATTTACTCAAGAGTTAGTTCTGAGTCAGAGCGACAAGATACTCAAAGACAAACCACAGAATTAAAACAATATGCCAGTAGAATGGGATATAACATTGTCGAAGTTTATGAGGAAAAAGTTAGTGGATTTAAAAAGAACGAGCAACGGCCAGTTTTCACCAAAATGTTAGAAGATATTAATACTAATCAAATTGACAAGATTCTTGTTTGGGAACTTAGTCGAATTGGAAGATCAGTTCTTAATTCCCTTCAAAATATTCAAATCCTACATGATTTAAAAGTCGGAATCTATATTAAGAATTTCAACTTAGAAACATTAAATGACGATAAGACTCCAAATAGCCTATCCATGTTCATGGTTCAAATATTATTTGCAGTCGCTAATATGGAATCTAAAATGACTCTCGCTAGATTACAATCAGGTTATCGAAATCACATCAAAAAACATGGTTCTAAAAGCGTTGGTAGAAAAAAAGGCAGTGTTGACAGTGACGAAAAGATACTTGAACGTCATTCAGATGTTGTACGACTATTAAAGAGGGGCCTATCCATCAGAAATATAAGTGCAATAACAAACAAGTCTTCCAATACTGTTTTGAAAGTTAAAAAGTTGATGTAATGGATACCTTTTTCACAATTTATTTTATTGTTGTTGGAGGGTTGTTCATTTTAAACTTGATATCTGTGCTAATTAAATTCTTGACAGGTGACGGTGAAGACTGGCAATTTCATTTGGCAGAGGATGTTTTGAACTGGTGCCTCTATTTATATCCAATTCGAAAACAAAAACCACTACTTACTTTAGTTGACGGGAAATCTCATCTCGCGGGGGAATATTGTTTCTATAACAACACAATTACTATTTATAAGGATAACAATGTAATACGACAAGAACTCATCAATACCGTTATCCATGAGTATTTCCATTACTATTTAATTACATCAGAATCTAAGTCTAAACTCTACCATGATCAATTGGAACAATTCTCATTGGCGCAACACCCGCAGGAAATTCTTTGCAATACTATGGGAGAAACTCTCACAAAGGTCTATTTGAAAAACAATTAAAAATGGTTCTTATTTGACAAATAGTTCAATACCCCAACCAATCGTGCCAATTAGATTTAATTTACTACGTTATTCAAAATCACGTATTCAACATATAAAATCGAGAATTAGTAATTATTCCTGTGGGTGCTTTGTGTCTTTTAACTGTCAAATTTATTACGACAAAAAACTATCAATTCATTTAGTAAAACCACACGGGATGGTTCTATTTCGTGATCAGGTAGAATATTTAATTTTTCTTTAAAAAAATCATCTAGTAACTCCATATTAGGTGGATTATTAGACCCACAATTGATCAGGTATTGGTTATAATACTCATAGTTTAAATTATTTTTTCCTTTTATCATCTTTCCTTAGTTTTTGAAGTTTATCTATTATAGATTCTCTTAGAATATCTGAAATTTTTATTTGTTCATCTATAACGCACTCCATCAAATTATTGAATTGACTTTCGGTTATTCGAACTATTACTCTTTTTGACTTTTTCTCTTTCATAACTGTGTTTATCTATAAATATCATAGAAAATAAAATATGTCAGACAGTTGATGATTTTTATTAGAACATAAACTTTGAACTTATTATCAAAGGGTAATTTGAATATAAGTCTACCTTTGCATCAGTTCTAAGAGTACGTGCTCTGCCCACCGCCTGAATTAGATCAGATTCGATGTATGAAAATTGAATCATTCTTAAACTTTCATTATCAAAACAATTGAACTTAAATTCAAATCCATTATAGATTACCTTTTGATATGACATAGTCAGATCCGAAGTTTTAAACTCTATGCCTAAAACCTTTGCTGTTAAAAAATACACCACATTATTTATATGTGGGGTTCCCACCACCGCAATGTCTTTTCCCTTTAATTCATCGTAACCACTACAGTTTCCAAACCACATATTTGTTGGGTTTGAAAAGTGGTTTTGATACGATTTAAATGTAATTACAGGAGTGTCACCTACTCTACTTACAATATCTTTTGTGTTTTTATTTAAGGAGTTTCTGGAGTAAGATTTAGTGGTATATTGAATTATCCTTCCTTTTTGTTGAACTTCTGATATATCAATGACTTCAAGACGATCTCCGAAGAGACGTTTATATAAATTGATAGGTGCTGTGGCAGAGAGAATGATTGTTTTTTTATCTCGTAGGAGATCCCTTTTAACAACATAATGGACAATATCTGGTTTATGTGTATCACGAACATAGAATGAACTACTAAAAAAGTCAAATAGATTAGATTTTAGAGTTTCATGGGATAATTGTGAAACCTCTTTAATAAGTTGATCAAGGTCGAGATTAAAGATCGGCGTGGAACGAATTTCCATAATGGGAGTATCCATGAGTGACTTGATAATAAATTCTAATTCTTTACTTTTTACAATTATATTGATAGAAAACAGATCAGATATTTTAAATGATTTGATATCAATAAGAGATTTAAGAGGATCTTCGTCAAACACGATAGTGTCATTAGAAAATGTAGAATGAATTGCTCTTTTATGTGTAGTGAGAAGTGATGAAGTTGTTGTATAACAGTCCCTCATCACATTAATATATGAGTTAGCATTCTCTATATCTTTCTTAGAATATTGATCCTTATTTTTGGGGTTAACAATTGAATAAAGAACCTCAATTGATTTGTTAGGGAGACCAATCGAATAGTAATAATTCATTTGATTATTAATAGATGAATTCTCAAATATAATAGAGTCAGGAGTAGTCTTGTAATTAACTTTCATTCTACCACCGATTTCGTTTTTAAGGTCATTTGTAGGTGCTGCAATAGTAGCATGAACACTTGTTATTATTTCCGTTTTCCCTAATGATGTAGGGACTCTAAATAGATAAACACCATCGACTTTATCGTCGTTAACTATACGATCAAACTCTTTTTCAAACTTCTCTTCTGCATCTACTAATGAAATAGGATTTGAGGACTCAATCACTTTTATTTTACCTCGCTTATCGATTGACTCAGAGATGAAATCTTGAAGATCAGAATCTTCAGGGTATGGAGAAAACTCACCAATGGGTTGAGGAGGATATTGAACCTTTTTTAGATAAGTTAAAATGGCAAAGTTATTTGGAGTGTAATCAGTAACACCCTTTGAATTAAATTTAATCATCATCTTATTCATCAGTTTAAACCCACCATTTACGTAATGTAGATTTCGCGCCAATCCAAATAGTTCCATGTGTGTTAACCATTTTCCTTTTAAAAACTCTCTAAATATTCTAATGTTTCGTGACGATTTGTCAAAATCGACTTTTTGAAGTTCGCCCCTATTATAGTCGTAGGAGGGGGGATAATTATTACTAGTGTTAAACTTTGCTCCAGAATGGTAGTTCTTATAGTTATTATATAAGAGTTCCCATTTTGGTGCAGTTTCTACTATAGTAGAGTTGATATCCTTTATTGGTAGGGATCTAGTCCTCATACTATCCCCAGCACATAGAATTGTTGAACTAATAAAAATTAAATGAGACAACCTAATTGGAGAGTGAGAGGTAACAGTAGCTAAACTTCCCCCAAAATAATATCGTGCCTGATCCTTGCAACTTTGGTCTGCTTCAGGAAACAACTTTAGTAAACCCAATGAAATTAACTTGTGGATTTTGGGATTAGTTACAGGATAATCTAAAAAGAGTACTACTCTAAACTTAATTAAAGTTTCAGAAGATGAAAACGTCTCATACCATAGCTGTGGTTTAATTTCATACAAATGTAGACGATGATAAACTTCTTTTATTGATAACTCTCCATCATCAAAATCTAATGCAAATATTGACTGACAAGTCCAATTATCATTTGAGGGGGTGCCATTAAAGATACCTGGTGACCACGTAAACGAATTAGGAGGTGCAACTACATTAGAAAACTGATCTATTGTTACATCTATGTTTTTGTTGAGTCTTTTATTTATGTGTGAACGGATCGACCAACCTGGTTTCTCTGTTAAAGTTGTGGAGTCTATGGTAATTGGATATGTTTTGTCTATCATATTAGAAAACGTATCGAAATATTTCGGGATTGTCAAGCCTAAATATAAAGGTGTGAACTGACACCTTTATATTATATTAAAAAAATCGTTTCAAAAATAAAAATAAAAAAGTCAGTATTTTATTTGGTGGAATAAATAATTTATTTATATCTTTGTGATCAAATTATATTAATAATGGAATTGAATTACATACCGATCAAGGAAATATTATCTAATCCTGCGAAGTTTAGCAGAAGATTAGATAATGATATTTATTTAGAGCGATTGAAACAAGTTAAATTAGGTCCACTAATGGACATAAAGTCTCTTGAGATGGATACTATCTTGGACTCAGGTGATGCTACTACTATTCGTTCTAAGTTTGAATCTACAACAAATTGGGGGGTGTTGAACTCTATCAAATTAGAGATTGAAATGGAGATTTCTAATCTAATATCGAGCTACGAAAATTTCATGACTACTCCTTCAAAACTAAATCCCCGTGAGATTGGCATAATGATAAATTATTTTAAACTGAGACTTCGTAGACTAAATTTAGTATGTAAACCTGATTACGGAACTACTACAGGTAAAAAGAAGCAGTTTCTGAAAAAGGAAAATCGAGAAGTGGAATATGAATATGATATGACTAAAATTTACTGGTTTGATGATTCCGGGAAACGAATAAGAAAAATTAATAAGAATTTCGGTAGACGTGATGTAATTGAATTTGAAAAGCAGTTTGGTGACTATCTTTTAAATAATATCAAAGGACTTGAAATTTTAGATTTCTACACCATGAAGAAATTAATAAATGAACTTAAATCAAATTACATTCCTGATTTATGTGTTAAACATGATGAAGTGATATGGTTTGTAGAATTTAAACACAAGAAAGGTGAATTAATTGGAACCTCCATTATTTTTGAATTATGGAACCTCTATAAAGAGACCTATCAATTATAGTTGTTTTTTTTATTAAAAAAAGGTCAACCAAAATTATGAAAGTAAAATCCATAATATATGAAAACTGAACAAAAAAGAATTAGTCTTGAGTCGATAGTTAGAAATGATTATCATGAAAAAATGTATACACCAGCAGCTGACGGATACTTAAATAAATCACTTGAAAGATCTGGAGGAAAACCAATTAATAATTTGGTAGTGATCAGGGCTAAAATTCACAAAGGAAAATACGAGCTTGTCACGGGCGGTACACGATATGATTTCATGGTGAAAAATGGTGTTAAAGATTGTGAAGTGACGCTAATTTATTTGGAAGCTAATGATTCTGTGGAGGATTTGGTGGTCGATTTAAATAAACAAAGAATAAAAACAGGTTATGAACTCTATAATGAATTCAAACACTTTTCAAAAAAGTACCCCCCTATAAAAGGAGGAAGTTTAAATAGAAATGTGGAGATTGGTTTGGAAATGGATTTTTCTCCAGAAAAGGTGAAAAAATTAGTGATGTTGTACAATCAATTCGACAATACTGAATTTGAATTTCTAATCCCATGGGTGTTACAAAATAAAATTTCTCTTGAGACTGCACACCAATATCGAAAACTGCTAAAAACTTCAACAAACAACTACGATGTTAATACAGTTAAAAAATTAATTGAGAACAATTGTGACTATGGCAGATTATCAAAATTAGATAAGGTCATTGATCTTAGTAATGATTCCGAGTTCAGGGTTTTTAATTCATTTCTTCAAAAAACAATGAGTGAAAATGAGTATGAAAATATTGTTAGTTCTCACAAAAAAACTAAAGCAAATGTTGATAAATTTAAGAACGATATAATAAAAGTACCTGATGTAGATGATCAATTTACCTCAGAGAATTCTATTCTCTTGAAAGGGAATTCAGGTAATAATAACCTATCTCCAATAGATCATTTGAAAGGTAAAATAAAGTGTATAATTGGTTCTTGTGAGTATGGTTATGACACAAAACGACCTGGAAGAGAATGGGAGTCAGAACATGAGAAATTGAAAAATATGTCATCTCAAGAGTTTGCTGCTCATGTAGCTAGTATCTATTACAGATACAAAGAATATTTGTCAGAGGATGGGTCGATTTATGTTATCATTAATGACTACAAAAAGGATAAAGTATACTCGCTCTTCGTTGAATATTTTGTTATTGAAATGGAAAAATTAGGGTTTAAAATTATCAGTAAAAAAATGTGGATAAAAACCAACCCATTACCTCATGGTGAAAATGTTAAGGATACTACTGAAGCGTTTGAATATATTTACAGATTCTCCTGTAATCCAAAAATAACATTTACCAATAGTCTTAAAATGTATGACGGGGAAAAGATCAGTTATAAGTTAGTGAGTGGTTGCACAAATCACTCAAACAAAGAAACAGGTGTTATAGGTGAGAAATATATACAGTCGTCACTTTCAAATATCAGAAACACACTTTCTAACACGTATTGCGAAGATATTATAAGAGGTAACGTTGGAAATCCAGGAGACTACTTTAGACAACTCGAAAATAAAGAAGATAGACACTCATCTACCTCCCCTGTTTACCTGACAGGTGTTTTAACCTTGGAGGGATCTCAAAAAGGTGATTACATAATGGATATTTGGAATGGCGTCGGAAATACCATGATGAGCTCACTTTTATTGGGCAGAAAACATATAGGAATCGAAATTGAGGAAAAGTTTTTCCACCAATCAATTAAAAAGGCCATTATGGTTGAAAAATTCAATAAAAATAAAGAGACAGAAGAACTTAAAATCAATCAAGCTACAGCAGCTTAAAATAATAATAATATGAAAGATCCAACTAATACAATGTTAATTAATTCAGGGATTAAAATTAAATATCATTTTGAATTTCTAGCAGAAAGCTCAAATGACTTTATTGAATTCTACAATACTATTCTGAAACATAGTGCTCCACCACTTTTTATCTGGAAATTTGCATTTTTTAGAAACTGTTTTTTTCCAGAAGTCGAATGTGAATTAACAGTCAGTCTAAGTTTTGAGCAAGTGATAAATATCATGAAAAAACAAGAAGACTCACATTTAATGATCAGGACTCTAAAATTAATCAATCAGGAGAGATTAACAGAAGATTCTAAAGTCAAATTTACAACTCAAAATTTAATCGACCAGGAAGACGATTAGGGTAATTGAAGATGAAAAGGATATGAAGGCATGACAGCTGCAGGTGAGATATTGATAAATGATGCTCCGAATAAATATTAATAATTCTAATATTATATTTTATGAAAATAGCAAATTTGAAACATATTAAAAGTGAAATAATTAGTGGTTTTAACAGAGGTGTTGAAGATGAAATTTTAGGAATTAATTCCTTGACCTGTTTTTATTTCAACCTAATCAGTCCAATTAACCTCGATGAAATAGAAATCAATACCTGCAAGGTTGACCGTAGAAAAATAAAATTTGGGAACTGCTACGGCAACTCATCTAATCGATTAAATGAAAATCATCTTTATGTTGAAGGGATAGCTACAAACAAAAAAACACTACATCAAGTATATCACGCTTGGAATATAAATAAGAACCATACTCATATTGACTATACTTTTGCTGAAATTTCAGATGAATTCACTTACCAAGGGTTAATTATACCCAGTAAAATTGTACGAGAAGTTGGATACAGAAAACATGGAGTTTGGGGACCTGTTATTCCATTTTTAAACAATGAGGAATTAAAGGTGGTGCTTTCCAACAACAATAATCAATAAAACCAACATTTAGTATTGATGTTTACTACCGGTGGTAGCAAAATCTATACAAATAGAATTGTAATGAATTCAAATAGTGTCTTATTTCAAATCGATTATTTTATTCGAAATTCACCCTATAAAAAAGTGAAAGGATCAGGCAATATTGGTCTCTCCGATAATTCTGTTAGAAGTTATAAATCACTGAGGAGAATTTGGGATGAGTTCGAAAATCATATAGGGGGAACGGTTCATTTAACTGAATTAAATAAAGACATTCTGCAACAATTTATCCATTGGATGATACACCTCAAAAAATACTCAGTCAATTATCAAGGTCAATTATTGAAACTACTAAAATCAATATGTAAAGAAGCAGAAAGAGGTGGTGAACAAATTCATGATTATTGTAACCATATAGAAAGTTATCGTCAAAGAAAAATTGACAGGATTATTGTTACGCTCAATCTAAATGAAATAAACAAACTAAAAGAATTAGTAGACCTTTCTAGTGAGTTAGAAAATATTAGAAAATGGTTTTTATTAGGCTTGAATATTGGACAAAGAATCTCAGATGTACTAAAAATAACACCTCAAAATTTAAGACAAGCACCTAGTGGAGGAATGTATTTAGATCTTATTCAAATCAAAACAAAAAAGTCAATCACTGTGGGTATTATTGATCCTACAGTTCTGGAATTTCTGAGAAGAGATTTTCCTCAAAAAACCAATGCATCCGTTTTTAATAAAAAAATTAAGGAGTTGTGTCGATTGGCTGGTATTGATCAAGTCATCAAAGGAAATAAGATGAGTTTAGTAACGAAAAGGGTAGCATTTGGGATGTATCCAAAATATGAATTGATCACATCACACACCATGAGAAGGTCTTTTGCAACCAATTATTTTGGAAAGATTGAAACTCCTATTTTAATGGAGATCACAGGACACTCAAGAGAAAGTACCTTTTTAAGTTATATTGGGGAGAACCCAAATAAAGACGCTGTTGCAGATGTGTTTATGGAACGGTTGAGGAGATTGGGGAATGGAGGATAGTGAGTGTTCAAAACTCATAAAAAAACCTATAAATTTCAAAATCTCATGGCCGTTTCATGGCAAATTAAGGGTTTTTAAAAATTTAATGATTGAATATCAGTTAGTTATAAATTAATTGAGACTACAGTCCGTAGTCTTTTAAAAAATGAATCTGATTCTATATATTTTTAGAGAGTATCTTTTCCTCAACATCATATATTTTCATTCCTTTGCGTGTCAAAATAAAGGCTTGAAAATAAACGTAAATCTCACGCCATCTTCTTATATAATTTAATATAATATTTTTAACGTATGAAGTCTTGACTGGGAAAACTTCAAGTTCTACTTTTTCCAATAGTCCATTCATGATCTCCCATTTTTTTAGATGAAACTCATCTTTGAATATGTATTTGTTTCTTTTTGAAATACCAGAGTGATGAAACATATTTTGATTTACTGCTGAATTAAAAATATCAGCAGGGATAACGATTTTTGCTCCACTTGAATCAAAATATTCCTTATTAACTATTTCAGATTTGGATAAACATGGATTTACTTTTAAATAATATTCTTTTTTACCTCCAGTAATATTAATAGCGAACTCCCAGTTTTTCAAATTTCTTTTGGCTAAATTTGGAATTGAAGCTAATTGTTGATTGAATAGTTTGATAGTTCTACTATTTAACCTCGTATTAGATTCTAATTTGTAGTACTTTCCTAGTGATTCTTGAACATCAGTTTGATATTGCTTCAAATGAGTGTCCTTTTCTATAAAATATTTTTCATTTTCATTATTAATGAGAAATCCTCCTGACTTGGACCAGCTATCTCCTGACAACATTACTTTTAACTGACTCTCTTTAAGACCTCCAGTCTCAGAAATATCATTCTTCAATTTGAATGGATCATTTATTATATCATTTGTTTCAAAAACGTCCTTATGAAGATGACAGTGGTTTGAAGCAAATGGAATTGCATATTTAGGCTTAACATTATCCATAAACAACCTAAACGCTTCTGTATAATGAGAAGGATTGTCTAAAACTAAATCAGATCCCTGAATAGAATAACAAACTCTATCATTAGCTGAACTGTGAGACCGCATAGCAAAGTCAAACTTACCATGAATTTTCTTTATTTGTTCTAAACTGGCACCAGCAATTTTGCAATCATTCGCATTTAATAATTTAAACTCTGGAGTTTCTACAACTAATGCTGAATCATTTAAAAAAAGACCAAATTGATAAGGAGTAATTTTAATGCTACCTATATTGTATGATTCACCATGTTTTAAAACCTTTATATTTTTAAAACCAAATTGTTTTAAATCTCTATAACTTCTTTTATTCGGCTCATCGTGAGTTATAATTTCAATATCAGAGCCTAGAAATCGTTTTAATGAGGGACCATGCCAGTGGTCCCAATGAACATGAGTAATATATATAGCTTTTGGCATTAAATTGTCAATAACATCATTATTTACTGGTGGATAATTCCACCATGATCTCCAATAACAAGAACCAACCAACCATGGATCGATAAGCAGTTCATCTGACTTGTATTTTATTGAGACTGATGCATGTGATATAATTTCAAATGACATAATTTTTAAAGTTTCCTTATAGTTTGTTTATTGTTTCATTCATTCACAATCAAAGATAATTAAATTTTTATCTAAATCATCTAATATTACTCTTAGAGAATGAGATTTAATATTTTTTTGTTAGTTATAGGTCCTTCATTATATTAACTATTTGTTATAATTATAGCAACTAGTATATTAATCAAACTTATTAAATTATTTATATAACATAATATTTTATCAATCGATTCTTATTTTACCATCCATAAGATCTTTAAAAAAAACTGATCTTAGATCATTTATTTTGAATCATCATCAAAATTTTTTTTTGGTAAATTTTTAAACCATTTTTCATATAGTTTTGAAGTAGGAAATAAAATCACCCATGCAGTTAAAACTATCAATTTTATATCTAAAGAAAATGATTTATTATTTTGATACCACATTTCTAATTCGCCTTTATAAGGATAAATTTTTTCTTTATAGAAACTCCAAATATCACCACCATTATTTTTTACCTCTGATATCAATTCTTCTTCATCTCTAAAAACAACCTGTCCAATTCCTGTTAATCCAGGTTTTATACTATAAATCACTTTTTGAACTTTACTTGGATAAGATTCAAAACTAATTTTCATAACAGGTCTTGGACCGACTACACTCATATGACCAAAAAAAACATTAAATAACTGTGGAAGTTCATTAATTTTTGACTTCCTTAGGAATCCTCCCATAGGAGTAATTCTAGGGTCTCTTTTTGTAGTTATTACTCCACCAGGCATATTAATACTATCCTTAAGCATAGTTGCAAATTTCCAAATCGAAAATAATTTATTTTTATGACCTAAACGATCTTGTTTATAAAAAACATAGCCTTCACCCGTGAATTTCAATCCAATAATTACTGGAATTAGTAAAGGTGCTAAGATTATAATAGCTAGTCCTGAGAATAACACATCAAATACTCTCTTTAATAAATAATACATATGTTACATTTTTTGGTCTAAAGTTTTACCCGTCTCTATATGATTAAAGTTTGGTAAAATTTTATTCATTATTATTATGATATCTTCTTTATTATAGAATTCTCTTTTAAAAAGAGTTTCAATTTCTTTAATAGTAGCTTCCATTTCAAAAAAGGAAGGTTTTAAGGAATTTGTAACTACTCCTATAGATTCGTAAAGATCAAAATTCACCTCATCCTCAGATGTATAAAATTCTTCATATAATTTTTCCCCACTGGTATCTGTTTTGAAAAAATAAATTGGATATGAGGAGTTATCCGATAGATTTAAAGCTATTTCTTTGGCTTCTTTTTCACTTTTACAAATCTTAATGTCTTTATTTAAATAGTTAAAAAAATCCTCTGTTATTGATTTAAAATTAATCAATTGATTTTCAGATAACTTTGGAAAATAAATATCCCCACTATTTCCTAAGATACAAGTTAACAAACAAATCTCTCCACTTTCTTCTGGAGATACAAAAAATCGCTTTACATCAGATGGGCAAGAAATTGGCTGTCTTTGAAGTAGTCGCTCTATATACCCATAAAGTAATGAGCCGTTTGAAAAAGCAACATTAGCAAATCTAGCTGTAGTGATCTTAATATCATTAGAGTATGACATAATAACATTCTCCATTAATTTTTTTGAAGCACCCATTACATTCACAGGATTTGCAGCCTTATCCGTAGAAACGCAAAAAAAATGAGAGGGTTTAATTAATTTTAAATAATCTAAAAATTGTTTCGCATCTAATACATTATTCTTTATCATAGCTTCAATAGAGAAAGAATCCTTCTCACTTCTAACATGTTTATGTGCTGCAAAGTTTGCAATAATATCAAATGAACCGTGTTTTTTTAACATTTTATAAAAAACATCAGAATTAAAAGACATGGGATACGTCAAATAACTTTCTGGAACAATTAGTTTAGAATCACTCCTTAATGTTCTTGTTAACTCTGTTAATCCATTTTCATTAGTATCAACAACAATTAATTCGGAGGGATGATACCTAAGTGCTGCCTTAATATAAGACGATCCTATGGTTCCAGCGCCTCCGATAACTAAAATGGATTTCCCTTTGATTTCTTTAATTAATTTTTCTTTATTATTTAATAAATCATTTTCGAAAAAGCTGTTATCTCTTTTCGTTACGTAATTTTTAATAAAATTGGAAATATTTGGTAACATCATAACTCATAAAAATATTTAATTTCTGAAATAACTTTATATTGATCATCTATTGTTAAATTAGATGAAGATGGAATACTTATGCACTCTTTAAATATTTTATTTGATATATCATTTTGAGTAATATACAATAAATCTTTATACATTGGAAGATTATTCATAGGAGTCCAGAACGGTCTGCTTTGTATTTCTTTACTATTCAAATGATTTAGTAAAGCCCTCATTTTTTTTGTTCGCAGGGTGAATAACCAACAATTTGGATCTGAATCATTGTCATTCTCCTGAAATTTAATATCACCAACTCCTTCTAATTCTTTTCTATAAAGAGCATCAATTTCTTTTTTTCTTTTCAGGATGCGTTCAAAGTTTTCCATTTGTGCAACCCCAATAGCAGCTAGAACATTTACTAAGCGGTAATTATAACCTACTTCATCATGAAAATAGTCTAAAGGATCCGTTTTAGCAGTTGTTGTAATGTGCTTTGCTCTGTTGGCAATTTCTTTATCATTTGTCAAAATCATTCCACCACCACCAGTAGAAATTATTTTATTGCCGTTAAAACTTAAAACACCAGTTAAACCAAACGTTCCTGCATGCTTTCCATTCTTAAAACTTCCAAGTGCTTCTGTACTGTCTTCTATCAAAGGAATACCATAAGTAGCACTGATTTCTACTAATTTATCCAAATCAACAAATCCTCCTAAAACGTAAACTGGCATGATTGCACCAATTTTTTTCCCTGAAGCTATTTCTGTGGTTACCGGTTTCTTATTAACATATTTGGTTGTCGTATTATTTGCTAACCAATTTTGAAGTAAATCAATATCCATTTGCCAAGAATCTTCACAAACATCTATCAAAGCTATTTGCGCACCTGAATGTGAAATAGCATTTAATGTAGCTACAAATGTTAGATTAGGAGCTAAAACAATATCATTAGAAGAAACTCCTGCAAGGTTTAAAGAAACTTGTAAACCAGCTGTTCCATTCATACAAGCTATTGCATATTTTACTCCTGTATAATTTTGAATAGCCTCCTCAAATTTGCTAACATATGCACCAGCTGAAGAAATCCAACCAGTGTCTAGGCAATCTTTTACGTATTGCCATTCGTTTCCAGATAGGTTTGGTATTGATAATGGTATCATTTTTATTTTATTTATTAATAATAAATTAATCTTGTATCAATAAGACAGCAATCGCTGTAGCAAAATCCTTAGTATGAGATATACTAATTGATATATCATAATTTATTTTTTTTACTTTTAAATTATGGACAATAACACTGGGAGCACAACCTTTGCTACAAATTATTTCTACATCAGTTATAGCTATTTGACTGAATTTACTAAATGATTTAACAACAGATTCTTTCGCACACCATATTCCTGTCAAGGACTGACTGCTATTAACTTTATTTAAAGCATAATTGAGTTCATTTTCAAAAAAAAAGCTTTTTAATAATTTTGTTTTAAAATCAACTATCTTTTTAAATCTGTCTATTGATTCGATATCTGTGCCAACCAGTAACTTCATAAATAATTTACATCAAGAGTTATATTTAAATGGCTCTCCGTGACCAGGAAAGATTGTCATTCCGGGTTTCAATTGCTTTTTAATTTTTATCAAAGATAAATCATATTGCTTTTTATTACTGTGAGGGAAATTAAGAGGTGCTTTCATTTGATTGAGAATAGTATCTCCTGAAAAAACAGCATCTGAAGTAAAAATACAAGATCCACCTGGACTATGACCTGGTGTTTCCATAAATAAAAACTCCATTTCCTCAATAGTAAAAGATTCATTATTACACAAAATTTGTGTAATAATATCTAATTCAAAAGTTTTAATTTCATCTATATATTTAGAAAAATTATTTTTACTATTACCTATATTGATTGCCGTTATTTGTGAGCAATAAACAGGAAATTTTTTAAACTTGCAAAGACCAGGCAAACCGGCAATATGATCTGCATGCTCATGTGTTAGAATAACACCCTCAATTGACCATTGATTTTTATTAATTAAACTAAAAAGCGGTTGAACATCTGGATTACCCGGATCAATAATTATTATCTTTTTATGTTTGTTTTCAATGATAAATGTGTTTGAATTGAAAAAAGAATTTTTTATGCGATGATATTTCAATACTCTCCTATATGTTTTGCAGGATTTCCAAAATAGGTTCCTGCTTTATTTAAATTTCTAATAACTGTTGCTCCTGCTCCGATGATAATACCTCTAAAAATTCTTTTTTTAGGAATAATCGTAGCTTTTGTTCCTATAAAAATACCCTCTCCAAGAATTACAGAACCACCTATATCCACATTAGCCATCAAACTACAATATGATTCAATGATACAATCATGTCCAATATTACTTCCAGCATTAACAATAACAAAATCACCTATAACTGTATTTGTTGATATAAAACAATTTGAACAAATGATAGAACCACTTCCAATTTTGGTGAATTTACCAATTGTTACATTTGGAGCTACATAAGTGAAAAAATGGACTTTATTTATTAAAGATTCAGCAATACGCTTTCTAACTTTCGGATTACTAATAGCTATAACAACATAATCATTCTCCGTGAACTCTATTTCTTCATGAGTTCCTACTATTTCATAATTTGTTGGCTTATTTTTAAGAGATTTTGAATCGTTATCAAGATAACCTTTGATTTCATATTCATCTTTAAAATTAGGCAAATCTTCTAACCAAGATTCCATTTCTCGTCCAAAATCACCCGCACCTATAATATAGATTCTCTTTCTCAAAACTGGCTAATTTATATTTCTTTTTTTAAGTAAACTCAATATATCACTCGCACTTTTTATATCTCCAATTTCCTCTGGGTCAAATGATACATCAAATTCAGCCTCAATTTCTAAAATTAAATTCAAATGATTCAATGAATCCCATTTAATACAATTGTTCTGTGAAATATCAACCTGAACTTCTTCTAGTTCGAAAGTATCTTTAATTATACTCAAAACTTTTTTTTCCATTTTATTCTTCTTTAATGTTATAAATATCGTCTTCCTTGTATCCAAAATCCTCTAATTGTAAACTATACTTTTTTTCAGAGGAGTCCGTTTTTACTTCACTTGCGTGATGTAAACCTATTTTTTCATAGAAATCTTTTACTTGACTATTTTTTGCAGTTGCTAAATATTTTGCATTTACTTCCTTAATTCCATGGGCTTTTAGCTTGTTCAAAATATAGGAAACAAAAGCTACTTCAATTGATTTCCCTAAAATTCTACAGCTTAATAAAAGTGAATCTATATTTGCCGTTTTATTGGACTCATCCAGTTCAATGATGATCAAACCTGTGATACCATTATCACCAAACTTATCTTTCACAGCCATGGTAAATACCCAGTAACCATCCTGAACAAACTTCTTAATATCGCCTTCAGAATATCTATATGTAGTTAGATTGAACTGATTCGTTTTTTGGGTCATCTGAGCAATACGAGATATTGAAAATTCAGAAGCAGCTTGAATGAGAATATCTATTTCTAAACTTCTGAGGTACTGATCAAAATCATCAAAAGATTTCTTAAAAGCAGAGCGTTCAGAATTTGATTTATACTGCTTGGTTTTGTTCAGATCTTCTTCAGTGACATTGTATGTCTGGAAATAATCACGAACTAACTTCTCAATAAAATTCGGAAATTCATACGGATGGGCTGGAAAATCTGGTGTGGTTACTTCTGGAAGTACTTGTTTTACCAATTCTCTCTCGGTAGGGTTATCGTCGATAAAAACCATGCTATCGAGTCCAATATTAAGTTCTTCAGCAATTTCTCGAATGTTTTGCGCCTTGTTATTCCAATTGATTCTGTAAGAAGAAATATCGGATTTTTGAATGATAATGTTTGGGTTTTTATCCCATGCTTCTAAGACATCTGATTTATTGTTCTTACTGCAAATAGTTAGAATAATTCCCGAATTTTTAAGTTCAATAATACTTTTATGAAATTCAGCAAAACAGTTCCCGGGGTAATCACCTCCAATTTTTATTCCTGTAATACCATCTTCACCAAGTATTCCTCCCCATAAGGTATTGTCTAGATCTAGTACCAAACACTTTTTACGCTTTGAGATGATTGCATTGATTTGAGACTCAAACCAACCTTTAAAATTTTTAGCCAATCGGGGATTAATCATCATTTGAGAAATGAAGTAATATTTCCAATCGATGAAGTCAACTGTCTTATTGTTACTCACAAAATCAGAGATGTCTATGACTTTTACATTACTCCTAGAATCTGAAAACTTTATAATATTTTGATTAAAATTTTGAATAGTGTTTCTCAGTGAAAAGTCTCCTGTCTTTATAGGTGCTCCAAATGGATTGTGAAGTGTAAAAATGCAAAAGAATTTAGTTTCTGGAATTCTGTTGTATACCATCTCAATGTTCTGATAGTAAAATTCGATTTGTTTAACTAAAACATCCATATCGTGCTGATAAGGTAACAAATAGAACCAAGAAAAAATATCTGCATCTGTATTGATGTCTGAAATATCATCGTAGCCAGAGAACTCAGCATCTTGAGATTTAAACAATGGCTCTAAAGTTGTATTTCTAAATATATAATGTTTCATAAATATGCTCTAGGATATTTCCGAATTAAATGAACGAATAAACGATAACGTGTATTCAAGTGGATTGTGATTTTTTACAGGAAGAAAACTTACCGTCTGATCTGTTTCCATTCTAGGAAACTTATACATTTTAATTTTCAATGAATCATCACTTTTTCTTAAAACCTCACACATTTTCTGAGCTGAATGTTTAGAAATGGTATACTCTACCATATTGTCGGGCATTTCGTCTATTGCTACGGTTGATGGATAAAAATAATTCTTTGTTCCTTTTTCTTTCAAGAAGGAAACCAGTCTAATAAAAGCGGTTATATACACTGTATTGAATTCTTTGAACAAAGACTCTGAAAAGACACCTTTCACTCCCGAAAAAATAAACGGTGTAGCAAAATAGTAACAGTGTGTAGGCACCCAATCATTTTCTAAAAATGAGTCATAGGTTTCTGGATTTAGAACATCAAGTTTTAACTTCTTCGCAGATGTATTGTTTAAGATCAACTCATTTTCTATTTTCTCAGCATCTACAATCCCTCTATTATATGTAAAACATACAGATGCGCCTCCTGCAACTAGTATTTTCGTTGTAATTTCTCCCAAACCTCTCGAACCTCCAACAATCAGAACATTATGACCTTTGAATTCATCTTGTTTAACGTGTTTCGCTACATCCTGATAATTTAATTGGTCAACTGGAGTTGGACGCATGAAGGTTCTTACTTTCCCACTAAAATTCTTTGCAACAAGATCAATGAACAACATCTTGAATCGATCATCAAATTTTGTGACATTGTATTTCTGTCTCTCTTCCTTGATATCGTTTTCATCAAAAGTAAACTCTAACGAAGAAATCAAAGAATTTAATCCAGGACAATACATACCAATCACGCGAGTGGCACTTAGCAAATTGGCAATATGATATTTGGGAACATGCTTAAAAACATTCGGAAAAACTTGAGAGAAACTAGACTCATCTAAATACTGATCTAAAGCTCCTTGCGTTGTTTTTAATTTTTCAAAGCTTAATTCTTTTGGAATTTCTTTGGGTGCAACACCTTTTAGAAACCCAGTGTTTAAGGTTTTCGAAAAATTACCCTTAGCTTCAGAAAATTTCAGCTTAATTTTAGAACATACTACATCATTTTGTGCGATTTCAATAACCGCTAGGTCCTCCTCTTCTTTGACAAGCTTATAGGTAACTGTTTTTTCTAAGACAACGGCCTTGGGAAAGGTAACATTCAGTGTGTCAATCTTCACATTGGCTAATTCATTCTTGTCAAACCAAACATCAAGTGCCCAGAGTACCATATGCAATCCATGCACTATCGGTTCTCCAAACATAAAGCGTCTAGATACTATTGGATCTATGTGAATTGGATTATAATCACCAGAACATTCAGCAAAAAACAGCCCGTCGTTCATGTTAAATTTTCTTCTAATCATCACTATTTTTCAAAATTAGTTTATAAAAATTATTCTAATACTCAATGATTTCGGAAACATTGCACTTCCCAAATTCTCCATAGAAAGTACCCCAAGATAATCCCGCTCCAAAACCACAAAGTATAACTTTTTTATTTTCGATTGGGTGGTCGGATAATTCAGAGCAGATCGTTAATGGGATACTAGGAGAACTAGTGTTACCATATTTCTCTAAACAATATGGCACTAAACCTGTATTATACTTCAGTCTTTTTATTAGAAAATCAGTCATAAATCGATTTGCCTGATGTAAAACTATAATATCAATTTCCTCTAATGCTTTATTAGAAAATATCAACATTTTATTGATAGAATTCGGAACAGCTCTGAGTGAAAAGTTAAAGACATCCATACCATTCATAGAGAGTTCATTTAGAGATCTAAAACTTCCATCTTTATCTTTCTTAGGTGTTAAGTTGTCTTTAGTTGATGGCATTCTACATTGTCCAGAAGGGACAACAATCGATTCATATCCCGAACCATCTGCAAATAAATTAAAATATGATTTAGTAAAATCTCCTTTTTCTATTAAAGTAGCAGTTCCTGCATCACCGTACAATGGAGCATTAACTTTGTCAAGGGGGTTTACTATTTTAGAAAAAGTATCACCAACTAGTAAAAGAACTCTATCTATACCTTCAGAAGATGCATAAGCAAATGCAGTTGAAAGACCATAAATATATCCTGAACAACCTATACTTAAGTCTAAACAAGCTGTGTTTTTAGAAAGCTTTAATTTATCTTGAAGTATTGGAGCTGTTCCAGGAATTTTGTAATCCGGAGTTTGACTTATGAATAAAAGCATATCTATAGAATTTCTATCAATATTATTATCCTCAAAAAGTTTTTCAGCAGCCCTAAAACATAAATCTGATGCACATACATTATCTTCAGCAAACCTTTTATGCTTAATACCAATTGAATCAACTGTTTTTACAATTTCTTCTTTTGACATAATGTGATCCATGTCATAGTTTGACGAAATTTTTTCAGGAACACAAGCAGCAACGGCACTTATTCCTATACCTTCATAAATAATTTTTGCCATATTAAATTTATTGTAATGTTAATCCACCATCGAGATTCATAATATTTCCGGTTAACCAACGACTCTGTGTGGACAAATGAAATTGAACTGCGTGAGCCACATCTTCTGGTGTACCAAACCCTAATGGGTAAAGTTTTTCTTGCTCCATTAAGCTTTTAATGTCAATATTCTCTTGATTAAGCATGGAGGTAACGACTATTCCAGGATTAATTGCATTAACACGAATTTTTTGTTTAGATAACTCTGAAGCTAAAACTTTTACCGTTGAATTAATAGATGCCTTTGAAGCGGCATATAATGTTGTAGCAGGAACTCCTAGTATTGAAGATATCGAAGAAATAAAAACTAAAGATGATTGTTTATTTAATAGTTTTTTCTTTAATATTTTTTGAAGCAAAAATACTGATGAAAAATAATTAATATTAAATATTTTATCAGCTTTCTCTCTTTTAATAAATTTTATTGGAATAAATTCATTAAATCCTGCACAAAAAACAATTCCATCCAATTTTGGTAAATTATTTACTAATACATCTAAATGATTATCATCTTCAAGATCAGCAATAAGATAGCTATGACCCACTCCTTCAAGGGTTGAGATTGATTTTTGCAATTTTGACTCATCTCTACCTGTTAAAACTACTTTCGCCTTTGAATTAGCCAAAAGTTTCACTATACTCAATCCTATTCCAGAAGATGCTCCAGTAACTAATATAGTTTTATTTTCAACCATACTATTTTTTTAATTCTTTTACTATTTTAAACAACCCTTCTACAGTTTTAGCTTCAATTATCTCTTTCGCTCCAATCCCAACATCATAATCCTGATCGACCATTGCAATAACAGAAAGTGCAGTTAGTGAGGACCACTCGTCTAATTCCTCATAGATAGTATCATGTTTAATATCTTCTACAGGAGTGTCATCAAATTGAAAAGCAAAGTTTTCAATAAATTCATTTAAATTCATAATAATATTGATTTAATTAATTTTTGTTAAACATTAAGTTGTTATTTTTCTCTGATATTTTGTTCTAAAATATGTCATCACTTTTAATAATATAATATTACTTTTCCTCACAAATTGAAAAACTAATATTTTTTTCCAATTAAATTAACATTAAATGAAATTTATTAATTTTCATACAAAGTTTTGGTCATTTTAGGTTTAAATTATTAAATATAATTGTAATTTTTTAGTTGCATTTTGTTACTAAATTCTTTTTTTGCCAAACTTCTTGAGTTAATTGAATGAGTTTTATTATTTTTATTCATTCTTAAATTCTTAAGTTATTTAATTTTTCATTAATTAATGTACATGTCCTATCGACATGAAAATCGCTATTTACAAAGTTCCAAGCATTCTCCTTCTTCATATTAAAATCACTAGTATTATCCATTAATTTATTTATTGCATTCTGCATTCCTAAAGAATCTCCCGAAATAATAGCAAAACCACATTTATTTCTTTCAATATCCTCGCCAATATCGGTAATAGTATCTGTAGCAGAAATAACAGGCATTTTCATTTCTAGATAAGTTAGTAATCTGGAAGGATAATTAGGGCATGTGAAATTTATATTTAAAAAAATTAATCCAACATCACACGCAGCTAATAACTTATCATAGTCATTTTTTGGCAAAAAAGAAATTAGACTTGCATTTTGTGGTTTAATTTTCTCAAACCATATTTTAATTCGATTATATTCGGTACCAGATCCAACAATCAAAAAATAGACATCAGTTCTTTTAGTTTTTTTAATCGTTTCAAGTAAAAAATCTAATCCTTGAGGGACTCCAAGATTACCACCATATATGAATATCTTTTTATCTAAAGGAATATTATACTTTTTTTTAATGTTTTCTTTTTCAAAGCTAGAGTAATTGATGGATTTAGGTTTTACTGAATTTGGATTAATTTCAACTTTATTAAAATCTAAATGGGAATTATGAGTTTTTAAATAATCAACATTTGCTTGAGATAAACAACCTATATAGTCAGAAACATCATAAAGTTTTTTTTCTTTTTTCAAAAAATATTTATGAATTATACCATTTTTTTTTAGCATTTTCATATCAACTGCGTTTTGAGGAAAAATATCTTTAAGCAATAAGTAGGAATATGCTTTATCTCTTTTCTTTACAAACGATATAACCTTAGATAGAGTTATAGGAGGTGTTGAATAAATTATTAGATCAAATTTCACCTCTTTAAAATATTTTTTTATGGCAAATAAATACTGGTATTCTATAGCCAAGGTTGCCAATCCTTTTTCTAATAAATTTGTTTTCTGAATGTTAAGGGTTTTAACTTTTAACAAATTGAAATGGTTTTTTTTTATAAGTTCTGTTTTTTTCTTATTTCTTCTTTCGTTAGGGCTGACAATATGTATTGTGTTACCCAGCTCTTGAAGTCTATTCAAGAGATCTGTATAAATACCTCTCTCTGATAAAGAATTTATATTTGCAAGAGTTAAAAATAAAATATTCATTTTTTTTAAATATTACTTTATGGAAGACAAATATTGTCTGTATCTTATTTTATCTTTTAAAATAGCACTAATCATATCTTGAATCATCTCTTCATAGGATGGAATTTTAAAATTTAATTCTTTTCTAGTATCAACAAAGTTCTTGTAAATTATCTTTTCATCAAATGGATGTATTAAAATATTCTTTTTTGTATATTTTTTAATCAAATTAAGAAGTGAAAACTTATCTATACTTTTATTATTAGTTACATGATATAATCCTGTAGTTTTATTTTCTATTGCCCATTCAACAACTTTTGCTAAAACTGAAGTTGTTACTCCTGACCAAATTGCTTTTGTATAGCCTTTAATTTCTCCAGACTGTGACATAAACCAATGAAATAACTCCTCACCATTTGTTTTAAGTTCTGGTCCAATAACTGATGTTCTCAATGTTAAATGTTTTTCATTTATTATTTCCCCAAGACCTTTAGTCTTGGCATATGTGTCTTTACCATCTTTAAAATCTTTCTCTATGTATGGCATCTCTTTTTCACCTGAAAAAACACAATCAGTTGATATATGAATTAGTTTACTATTTAATTCATCCGCAAGACTCATCAGCCTGTGTGGAAAATAAGCGTTTATAAAAATTGCGTTTTCAGGGTCCACATTCGCTTCTTCAATTAAAATACCAATACAGTTTATTATAACATCTGGTGATATTGATCTAACTTGCTCAATAAATTTATCTTGATTTCTAACGTCACATAAAATTGTTTCGTTATTTAATTTTTTCCGATATGTAATATTATACAATTCATACTTCTCTGTTTTAACTAAATAATTAAACACTTGATGGCCAATTAATCCAGTAGATCCTAAAACTAAAACTTTTAATCTCATTATTATATTTCTTTATGCCAAACTGTTCTATTAATATAATCCGTGTATGACAAAATGATTCTTAGTATCTTCTTTGAAACGTTATCTGCTTCATAATCCTTAACAGGCTTAATAGATCTACTATCTTCTTTATTATGAGTCGTTGCAACTTCAACAGCCTCTAATACTCTATTTTTATTTAATCCAGACATTATTACTGTAGTTTCATCCATTCCTTCTGGTCTTTCATGTGCTTGTCTTATAGTGACTGCAGGTAGATTTAATATAGATCCTTCTTCAGCTATTGTACCACTATCAGATATAACACAAAAGGCATTCATCTGAAGATTATTGTACTCATGAAAACCATAGGGTTTAGAAAAACGTATTAATGGATTTTTATCTTCGTATCCAATTTCTTTCAGTTTGTTTCTAGTTCTTGGATGCGTAGAAATAATAATTGGCATCTTGTATTTCACTGTAAGTTCATCAATAGATTCCAACAGATCATTAAAATTCTTAGGAGAATCGACATTTTCTTCTCTATGAATACTCATTACAATGTATCCTTTAACTGTTAAATTCTCCTTCTGCAAAATATTACTAGAAAGAATTTTCTCCATATTAGCCTTTAAGACTTCAGTCATTGGAGACCCTGTTTTAATTATAGTTTCAGGCTTTATTCCTTCTGCGATCAAGTAATCTCTAGCTTGTTCTGAAAGAGGCAAATTAATATCACTTAAATGATCTACAATTTTTCTGTTTATTTCCTCTGGAACCCTTTGGTCAAAACATCTGTTACCAGCTTCCATATGAAAAATTGGTATTTTTCTTTTCTTTGCTGGAATTACACTCAAACAACTGTTTGTGTCTCCATAAATTAATAAAGCATCTGGTTTAATGTCTGCTAAAATTTTATCAGCTTTAGCTATTATATCTCCAATTGTTTCAGAAACTGTTCCTTTTACAGCTTCCAAAAAATAATCAGGTGTTCTTACGTTTAACTGTTCGAAAAACAACTCATTTAATTCATAGTCATAATTTTGCCCTGTATGAACTATAATATGATTGGTGTGTTTGTCAAGCTCTTTCATTACTTCACTTAATTTGATTATCTCAGGTCTTGTACCTACAATAGTCATTACTTTTATTTTATTCATATTTTAGTATTTAGTTATTTAAAATAATCGGATGCAAATTTGAATTCATCTTGAATTTCATTAATTGTATAGTCAGCCATTACTAGTAATCTTGAAGACTTAACCAACGATTGAATACTACTAACGTAGCCTTTAGGGACATGTAAAACATCGGAATTTTTATCAGAAATTTCAAAAGTGATTTTTTTTAATTCTTTAGTTGGTTTTTCCCAATTATCAATTTTAATTAAATCTATTTTAAATTTTCCTGAAACAGCTGAAAACCATCTTTGTTGTTTTTTATGTCCTTGCCAACATCTAATAAATTTTTCATCAATATTTTCAATCAAGTACATCCGTTTTACAGGAGAAAGATCAAACTTATTATTACACTTAAGAACACCTCTTTTATCTTTATGAGTTTCACCTAAAATTAGCGTTGCCATAATTTTTTATTTCTTGTATTTAATTACTTCATCTTTGATAATCGATAAACCCATTAAAAGATTTTTCATATTCTCAATATCACATTGATCTGTATTATGAGAATTGTAATCTTCAATAATAGAAATATCTTTCTCTCCTTCATAAAAATATTTATTGTAGTTAAGATCTCGATTATCAGAGGGTATTCTATAAAATTCCCCCATATCTTCTGCTTTTATCATTTCTTCTTTTGTACAAAGAGTTTCATACAACTTTTCTCCGTGTCGAGTTCCTATAATTCTAATTGGAGTGTCAGAACTAAACAACTCTTTCATTGCTTGAGCTAAATCTCCAATGTTACCTGCGGGTGCTTTATTTACAAATAAATCACCTGCGTTTCCGTGTTCAAAAGCAAACAACACCAATTCAACAGCCTCATCTAAAGACATTAAAAATCGAGTCATATTTGGATCAGTAATGGTAATGTTTTCTCCATTTTTAATTTGTTTTAAAAATAGAGGGATAACTGAACCTCTTGATGCCATTACATTACCATATCTTGTCAAACAAACTGCAGTATTATTACAGTTTCGTGCTGCTGCAACAGCTACTTTTTCCATCAAAGCTTTGGAGATACCCATCGCATTTATTGGGTAAGCAGCTTTGTCTGTACTTAAACAAATAACTTTGGTTACCTTATTGTGTTCAGCTGCATCTATTACGTTTTGAGTACCAAACACATTTGTTTTTGTTGCTTCCAATGGAAAAAACTCACAAGATGGTACTTGTTTTAAAGCTGCAGCATGAAAAACATAATCTACTCCTCGCATGGCCTTTTCAACACTATTATAATCTCGAACATCACCTATATAAAATTTCAGCTTTTCATTTTTCAACAAGGTACGCATGTCATCCTGCTTTTTTTCATCACGAGAAAAAATGCGAATTTCTTTGAAATGGTCTGAATGTAAGAAGCGATTTAAAACTGCATTTCCAAATGAACCTGTACCTCCTGTGATGAGGAGTGTTTTACCTTTTATTTTTATCATTTTTTAAATTATTTAAATGAATTGTCTTTTAGACTATTTTTTTTCCATTCATTAAAAAAGAAAAATCTATCAAATAGTATTTTGTCTTTTTCCAATTTTTGATACCCGTATTTTTTAATTTGCTTGAATACATTAGGGCAATTTGTTTTTAGGTAGAGTTTTAATTCTAAGAAATCTTCTTCTCTAAAATTTATGTCTCTTAACTTACCAATTGGCGGTGTGAATCCTTTTTTACTAGCAGTAAAGTACTTTAGCCCAAATATTTTAAAAAACACCACTTTTAAAAAAAATTTTGAACTAAAAGGGGTAAACAAAAAAATCGCTGGAATTTTATTAACTTTTCTAATAAGATTTTCGTCCATAAAAGGTGAGCGGACTTCTACACCTGAAAACATTGATGATCTGTCAACTTTTACAAGATATTTTTCAGGCCAATTGTTGAAATCTCGATCATATTGAATAACTCCTTTTAGAAAAGATTTTGATCTTTCAATACAATCATTAAAATTCTTATTTATAATTGAAGTGGCAAAGGGAGTTAGAATAGCATGATTTTTTAAGTAATTTGATTCAAATTCATTTCTGCTTCCACTAACTATTGTTTTAACACTTTGGGGTAAAAGTTTAGTACCTCCAAAAAGTTTAAGAATTTTAAAAAATGAATATAAAATGAATTTTTTATAATAATGCGGATATCCATAAAACAATTCATCACCACCATCTCCAGTCAAAACTACTTTATATTTTTTGGAAACCTCTTTAAAAATGGCAATTGATGGAATCCCACTATAATCTGCAAATGGCTCTTCATAGACAGAATAATAATCTTTAAAAGCAATATTCAAATCCTCTGAAGGCATAAGAAATCTATTTAGTTTAATTCCATTCCTTGCTGTTAAAATATCTGCCCATTTTTTTTCACTAAGTTTTTTGTCGTCAAAATCAACAAAATAACCTTCAACGTTAGGCTTTAATTTATTTAATGTTGATGTAACAATTGTACTATCCATGCCACCACTCATTAATGTAGTTACTGGAACATCACTTTGTAATCTTTTCTCTACTGAAGTATAAATGATTTTTTTTACTGATAATTTATTTAAGTTATTTTTTGTCTTAAATCTTGATTTCACAATCTTCAGCAAATTACAAACTTCACCTTTAATCTCAAAGTGGTAAATATTTGCTGGTTCAATTTTAGAAATATTTTCAATAATTGAATAGTGTTTAGGAATAAAACCTAAAGCAAAATATAATTCAATACCCTCTGGATTCAATTTATCTTGACCAGAAAGAATAGAAACGCTTTTTAAACTGGAACCAAAAAAAACTTGTTCGTTTTGTATATGACTATAATATAAAGGTTTTTTCCCTAAACGATCCCTACTTAGAATTAAATCAGATCCTTCATTTATGGCAACAGCCCACATTCCTTCAAAAAAATCAAAACAATCCAGACCATATTCACAATAAGCAGCACATACTACTTCAGTATCTGAGTTAGTATTGAATAAATATCCTTTTTTAAGTAAATCTTCTTTAATTGACAAATAATTATATATCTCACCATTAAAAGTTACAAGAATATTTCTATCTTGATGTCTATAACTAAAAGGCTGATTAGATCGATGTTCTAAATCAAGTATTGACAAACGTGTATGTCCAAAATACACAAATTTATTTTTAACTATAGCTTGATTATCAGGACCCCTTCTTACAATTTCCTTTAAAGCAATTTTCATTTTTTCCTCCGTAATATTGAGATATGTTGTTCCTATAATTCCACACATTATGTAATTGAATTATAACTGTTTATAAGAAAATCGAATGTTTTTTCAGATGTTTTTTCCCAATTGTATTTTTTCACTTCTTTTAAGTTCTTAGTTACCATTATATCATTATTACCAACATTAAACATTAATTTTTCTAAAGCAGACTGAATCGAATCAACATCATAAGAATCAAAATAATAACCATTATTTTTTAAAAACTCTGGCATAGGCTCTTTGTTACTACATGCTATTGGAGTTCCAGAAGCCATGGATTCTATTAATGTATTAGGCATATTTTCACAAGTGGATGCAAAAATAATACCATTTGATTCTTTATAATAGTAATCTATCATTTCGTAATTTACTTGCCCATGATTCTTAATAATTTTTCTATCAGGATCAACTTCATTAATTGCTTTAGCTAATTTTTTCCCTGCCGCAGCAAATATTACTGACCCAACTAGATGCAATTCAACAGGATAACCTAAACTTCTAATGTTAGCAACTGCTTTTACAACATTCCACTGGTGTTTATAAACATGAATAGATGACACGTAAACAAATTTAAATGGACTTTCTAAAGTGAATTCTGAAATTAATTTATGCTTTTTTAATGGGTTAGAAAATCGTTGTGAAACACCATGATTAATCACTTCAATTGTCTTCCCTTCAAGGTTAAATATATTATTTATATACTCTTTTGCATAATTTGATATAAAAATAATCCCATCTGAATTTTTAAAGGATCTCTGTTGCTTTTTAGAGTTCAACCAAAAACGTATAACTTCTTTTGGTTGTTTAATTTCTTTCCAAATATCTCTCTCATACAATAACATATTACGAGACATTCCAACAACAGGTTTGAAATTTCCAATATAATCTCCAGTAATAGATAATAAAATGTCACATCTTTTTCTTATCTCTTTATCGTATTGAGTAAGTTGGAATAATACTCTTTGCAGCAATCCTTTATTTAATTTTTTAAATGTCACCTTTCTTAATATCTCTACATCTGGCAACTCATTTAAAACATGCTGAGAGCTAAATACCACAATTGCATCAATTTTATTTTGGAACAATTCACTGTTATAAGCAAGTAATATTTCTTTTAGATGGGTTATTCCTCCTCCTCCTCCGATATTAGTTGCATCTATACCTATAATCATAGATTAAATATTTTTTAAATCTACTTTATTATAGATTAATTTCGATAAAATCAATTAAATTAACTGGTGAGTTTTCACCTTTATAGTGATACTCTACATCAAGATTTTCTTTAAAAAAGTTCATATCTATGTCCTCAACATCTTCAAAATACATCATATATCTTTCATCATAAAATTGAAAATTTTTAATACCCTTCCAATTAGTAATTAGTTTTTTATTATAATATACGGCTTCCCAAGACCGAAATGTACCACCTTGTGTATCACCTTTTATCAACTCAACAATACAATTCGAAGCAACTTCTCTATCAAGATAATCCTTATATTTTAAATGCTTTTCAGCATAGTCTATACCATCTGAATATTTTCGATCTTTATCCTTAACACTTGTTATATAAAAATCACATTTAAAACCAAACATTGTAAACTTTTCATATAATTTGTGTAATAATTGCAATCTATCCTTAGCTTCAGCGATAAATACAAAATCGCTTTTCGAATATTTAACCAATTTATCTTCTTCTAACTTAGAAATAAATACCGGAGAATATTTGAATCCATATTTAGAACAGTCGTCAGGGTTACTTGAAATAACCAGGTCAAATTCATCATTTAGTGTGTGCCCAATAAAACTCGGAATAGCTTTTTCGAAAAGATTAACCGTATCCCTTAAAAATAATATTTGCTTACTATTTGGATAATTTTTTCTTAACCAAGAAAATAACTCTTTATTGAACCATCCCGCAGTAAATGTAATCGCAATAATGTCATTTTTAGAAATATCATTATCAATTAGATTTTTGAACCATAACTTTTTTAACGGTAATTTTATTTGTCTATTCAGCTTTATCGACATGTGAATGCTAAATAACTTACTCAATATTTTGGAATTAAAAACTTTATTTTTGTAGATGATTTTTACGTTACTAAAATTTATCAAATCATTCATAATTATTTTTCCAAAATCCTCATAATCTTCAAAAAATATATGTTTCATTTTGTTTACTTCTTCCTAATTAATATTTTTTTAATATCATTACGCTTCTACTTAAAACCTTCAAAATGTATTTCTTATAAAAAACTAGATTAATTATAATTGTTATTATAATGTTTATTGTAAAAATTAGTGCTGCGGATAAACTCCATGAAAAATAGTCATAACTACTAATTTTAACAAAACTTGTTACTATAATCATAAAAATAACGGAAACAACATCTACCAAGAATAAATTGTAAGTATTTTTTATGTCAATTTTTATAATATTTTTGCTAAGATAATTTGCTAAATAAATTGTTCTATAAGATATTGATATAAATGTACCTATTGCTACCCCAACCAACCCTAGTTTTATAACTAATATTATTGATATTAATAAATTTATTATAGGCTCTATAATTGCGCTTTTCTGTGTCTCTTTAAAGTGCAGTGCAGCTTGCACAACCGTATTATAAGGTAATTGAAAGCATCTAACAGCAGCTCCCATAGATAGCACAAGTCCAAACATAGGTAGAATATAGTTTATATCATAAACACCATTTGTATATATCCTAATAAAGGGTATTAGTAGTATACTAGTAGTCGTAAATAATAGAGTTGATATAGTATGGGTCAACCACTCAAATTTCTCAAACAAATTCTTAAGTTTCTGAGCTTCATTTCTAGCAATCATATCCCCAATTAGGGAAGAGAACCCAGCTGCTGAGGCATATATAAATGCCTTAACCCCACTAACAATCATATAATATATTGAATAAATACTGATACTTCCTAAAGTACTAAAAAAACTAAGTACGATAATGTCAGTCTTATCTTGAATTAAATGAGCAAGGTGCTGAGCAACACCATTCCATTGTTGCTTGATTGGGCTTTTTTTAGTTTTAAAATTTTTTGTTAAATCATAATTTCTTTTGACGTAAATACCTAAAACAAGTGGTTTTAAAAAAAATATTATCGCTGCACTAATCTTTACTATATGAATCGACACTCCCGATGTTATTAAGATTACCGTAATAAAGACATTCAAAACTAGAATAATACTATTCAAATAAAAAGATATATATTGTTTTTGGTCTGATTGCAAAAGCAATGTGTAGGTTATACCAAAAAAATATTGAGCAAATACACTAATCGATATTATACCAATTAAAGATTCTATAAAAAACCCACCAAAATCCCCATCTACAATATGTGGATAGATAAAAATTAAAGCAATTGTGTATAAAATGAGGATGAACGCTATTTTATTGTAAAACTTTCTTGCATAATTAAATATCTCATTTACCTTTTTTAAATTTTTTTCTGCTAGAGGTTTGTACAAATTTGAACATATAACAGCTCCAATTCCTAAGTCTAAAATTGTGATAAATCCGAGAAAACTTGCAATGGAGTATACTAATCCATTAATCGATGAACCATAATATAATATAACTAAGCGAGGCACAATTAACCCTGCTATTATAGCCAACGCTTGGTATACTAATGATGATATTGTATTCTTTTTTAATCTATCGGCCCTACTCATTTTCTGTTGGTAATTCTAGCCATCCACCTAATATATTATCCCACTCTTCTGGATTAAAGCACTCCAACCCTCCTCCAGGATAAAAAGTCATTTCACCAAAATAGACATGTCCTTTAATTTCATAAAAATCCACTCTATTGAAAGGAATTCCGTCTGCTAATATTTCCGCTAGTTGAATCATTAATTCGTAGCTTTGAGGTCTATTAATTAAAATTGATGATTTAGGGTATCTACGCTCAAATGGCATTTTATTCCAATCAAGATCAAAGAAAGTGACTTTTAGACTCTCCTCAGTAAACCTTTCGCTACAAACAAAAGAGCATTTTGCTTTACCATTAAAAACCATTATTTTATAGTCGTTAAGTTCCGTTCCATCATCATCAACTAAATAAGTTTCAGCAATAATTCTTGGTTTTATGTCCTTATATACTTTCTCTCGTCCGCCCCAATAATAATTTCGATTCAAAGAATTATTTATTTTTTCTCTTGCACTACTTTTGTCAAATTTTGATTTATCCGAACATATAACAACACCACCACTATCATGTGTACATTTTAAAACAAATTTATTTGGTAATAATTCAAAATTTATTTCTTCAAAATTATCCCAGGGCCCTCCTATAAGAGGAATAAGGTGCTCTTCACCAATTCTTTCAGCAACATACTTTCTTACTTGGTATTTATCTACCATTTGAGTGTATTCAGACTTGAAATCGTTTAACTTTAACCATTGAATTTTTTCGTTGAATGAAGAAGGGTTATCAAGGTTTAGCTCTTTACCCACCAAAATATAATAAATAATGGATAAGTACCATTTATCAGGTGTTATATTTCTAATGATTGGTTGTCTTAGAAAAAATAAAATGGCTCTATGTAAAAAAAAAAATGTCTTCTTCCTTCTTAAACTCTCTTTTTGAACTTTCATCTTAATTAATTATTCATTTTATTCTTAATAGTTCTTACAACTTCCATAAGTCCAATATTTAATAAGGTTATACGCAGAACTCTTTTCCATGAAAATTGTAATTTCAAACTATTCCTAAAATGTGTGTTCGCTAACTTTTTGTTATTAACGGAACAATTAAATCCTAAATTATATAAAAAAGTAGCGTGGACATCAGGATACGACTTAATATCATCTTTGAACCTATTATAAATGAATTCTAATGATTTATATGAGTTTTCCGTAATGGATGTACTATCATTTTGAATATACGATGTCACAAGGAGTTCTGGTAAATACCCTATATTACATCCAGATTTTAATGCTCGTAAAGAGAAATCCCAATCTGTGAATCTGCGCACTATTGGATCAAACTCCACTAGGTCAATTACTTTTTTCTTCATTAATATACTAGGAGAATCAATAAAATTCTCTGCTAATAACATTTTATAAATATCATCGTTTAGTGTAAATTTCTCTCCTGGAATAATAGACATTTTTTCATTTTCAATACCGCGCGAAACTCTACAAAATGTTATGTCATAATTTTTATTTTTTATGTGTTGGTACTGTCTCTCAATTTTTTTCTCATCCCAAATTACATCCGAGTCTTGAACTGCAATATAAGCCCCTTTTGCAACATTAGCTCCTGCATTTCTAGCAGCACACATACCACTGTTCTTTTCTAACTGAAGTATCCGCAATCTTTTATCTTTAATATTCTCAAGGCTTTTTACAGTATCATCTGTAGATCCATCATCAACAATAATTAACTCAATATTCCGATAAGTTTGATTTAAAACACTCTCAATGGATTTAGAAATTATGTCTGCCCTATTGTAGGTTGGTATTACAACTGAGATTAATTCATTCTCATTACTAATATTATCTTTCATATTCTACCTTTTTTTACTTTTAAAAAATTGAAAATTCATAATCTATTTTTGTATTTTATAATAATTTGAATAAATATAACATAGCATCATTTTTTTTAAATCTATTTAAAGTAATAAGAATCGAAAAATGGTAAGACTCCAGTGTCAAAAACTCCATTTAAATAGATATTTATATAAAAATATAAGCATATTATTAAAATACCTGAGATTAATAATTTAAATCTATCTGTTTTGTTAAAATATTCTTGTCCATAAATAGATGAAATAATTGTTGTTAGGGATAATGATGTTAATAGCCTCATAAAAGTTAGGGCTATCATAAAAAGTGGATAAAAGATAATTGCAATTAAATTAACATATAATAGTGTATCAACATAAAAATACCATTTACCTTGATCGTGTTTTCTAACTATACTTCTATATCTGAATGCATATATTGTTGTAAGAACATGTATACCAATAGCCAGCATAAAGCCCCAGTTTGTCCTAAGAGAAAAATATGAAGAAAGTCTAGCATTATCTAAGCTATCAATCCTACTTTGCAAAGAATTAAGTAAACCTCTACCTGACAATAAATTAAACAAAACGACAATTACAGAAAAAACAACTAATGTCTTTAATAAATTTTTTCTTTTTTTTCTTTTTAAATCTACTATTAATAAAACTAAAAAAATGTAATACATGAAATGAAATCCTCCTGCCAAAAGTGTAAACAAAATAAATTTAAATTTGTCTCCTTTTTCTCGTTTTAATAAAAATGTCAATCCGTATTGAAAAAGACAAAACCCATAGAAAAACTTTAAGCCAGTATAAAAGATAAACACATAATAAATCATAAAGAAAAAGAAAAAGAAATGTGGATTATATTTTCTTTTTTTTATAGTCCAAATTATAAAACTTAATGAGAGTGCTGTCATTACAGCCCACCATTGATAAAAAGTAAGTGATAAGTATTTTCCAATTATTTCCGACCAATAAAAAAGGTAATAGAACCAAAAATCCAATCGTATAAGACTTTCAAATTCTGTATAACCACGCCAATAACCAAGAAAATCTATTGCATCACCGTTACCTACGTATTCATGACCACTCATCAATAAAAAAAGGAATATAGCTGTAACAAAAACAAACAAATAACTTTTTCTCTTATTTAAATATAAAAATAGATGTGTTATAGTAAAAAAAATATAAATAACAATTAATATATAAATCATCTAGTCATAGATTTTAAGTAGACACTTCTTTAAAGAATCTCTCCAAAATGGTATTTCAATTTTAAATTTATTTTTAATTTTTGTTTTATCCAAAATACTATAATAAGGTCTTTTAGCTGCCGTAGGATATTGTACTGTAGTTATTGGGTTTACTTTACATTTAGTATTTGTATATTCAAAAATCACCTTAGCAAAATCAAACCAACTACAAACACCTTCATTAGAATAATTTAAAATTCCTACTTCCTTATTTACTATTTGTGGTAAAACATCTAAAATAAATTTTGCTAAATCTGCTGCATATGTTGGCGTACCTACTTGATCAAAAATAATACCTAATTCTTTTTTTTCTTTTGCTAATCGAAGCATCGTCTTTACAAAGTTGTTCCCATAACTAGAATATACCCATGAAGTTCTAATAATTATGGAATTAGCGGGGTTTATATTTAGCATTGCTACTTCACCTGCTAATTTAGTTTTACCGTACACGCCTTGTGGATTTGGAATATCTGTTTCAGTATATGGTTTGTGTGCTTTGCCGTCAAATATATAATCGGTTGAAATATGTATTAATTTGATTTTGTTTTCTTTTGCTATTTTTGCAAAATTTCTCACTGCCAAATGATTAACAGTATCACATAATTCAACATGCGACTCCGCTTTATCAACAGCAGTATATGCCGCGCAGTTAATAATGATTTCAATTTCATTCTCGATACAATACGACTTTACTTTTCCATGATCAGTAATATCTAAACTATCAAAATCTGTAAAATAAAATGAGTATTGCTTGAATTCAGATTCGAAATCTTTTAATTCAGATCCTAACTGTCCTTTGCTACCAGTAACTAAAATATTAGACATATAATTTTTCTTTAAAGTCAAAATATGCTGCATTTTCAAAACTTGGTTGTTTTTTGTCTTTCTCAGACAATTTCATTTCTTCAATTTTTATACCCCAATCAATATTCAGACTCTTATCATCAAAAGCAATTCCTCGATCACATTCGGGATTGTAATAATTATCTACTTTATATGCAAAAGTAGCTTCTTCACTTAACACAACAAAGCCATGAGCAAAACCTCTGGGAATTAATAGTTGTTTTTTATTCTCTTGGGTCAGTTCTACAGCTACATGCTTTCCAAAGGTTAAAGAGCCCTTTCTTATGTCTACTGCAACATCCAATACTTTCCCTCTAATAACACGTACTAATTTTGTTTGTGCATGCGGTGACAATTGATAATGCAAACCTCTTAAAACACCATAAGAAGACTTAGATTCATTCTCTTGACAAAATTCTATTTTGTAGCCCAAAAAATCTTCTAATTTATCTTCTCTAAAAGTCTCTACAAAATAACCTCTATCGTCTCCGAAAACTTGTGGTTCACAAATGACCACATCTGGTATTACTTTTCTAGTAAATTTCATTGTCTCTTTTTACTCTATTAATTAAATATTGACCATATGCATTCTTTTTTAACGGCTCTGCCAACACTAACAATTCTTCTCTGTTAATATAGCCCATTTCGTAGGCAATTTCTTCCAAACAGGCAACTTTTAATCCCTGCCTGTTTTCAATAGTTTGTATATAGTTTGAAGCTTCTAATAAAGATTCATGAGTTCCAGTATCCAACCAAGCAAATCCTCTTCCCATTAATTCTACCTTTAATTCCCCTTGCTCCAAATATTTCTGGTTTACCGAAGTTATCTCCAATTCTCCTCTGTGACTTGGCATCACATTCTTCGCAATTTCTATAATAGAATTTGGGTAAAAATACAATCCAACTACCGCATAATTACTATTTGGTTTTTCTGGCTTTTCAGCTATACTCAACACTTTCCCTTGCTTGTCAAAATCTACTACACCATAACGCTCAGGGTCTTGTACATAATAGCCAAAAACCGTTGCTTTTTTTTCTTCTTTTACATTTTTTATTGATGAAGCTAATAGTTTTGTAAACCCGTGTCCGTAAAAGATATTATCTCCTAATACCAAACACACGTCATCATTTCCTATAAACTCCTCTCCTAAGATAAACGCATGAGCCAAACCATCTGGTGAAGGTTGTATCTTGTACGAAAACTGCATGCCTATAGTTGCACCGCTACCTAATAATTTTTTGAAGTTCGGTAGATCATCTGGAGTTGAAATAATCAAAACCTCACGGATTCCTGCCAACATTAAAACCGACAAAGGGTAATAAATCATCGGTTTATCGTTTATTGGTAATAATTGTTTAGATGTTGCCTTTGTTAAGGGGTACAATCTAGTTCCTGACCCTCCTGCAAGAATAATTCCTTTCATATTAAACGATTTCTTTATATTGTTGTTTATAATAGTTTGTATATGCTCCAGAAGTTATGTTATGTAACCAGGATGTATTGTCCAAATACCAATCGATAGTTTTAGACAGTCCTTCACGAAAATCTACTGAGGGTTGCCAGTCCAGTTCATTACATAATTTGGTAGCATCAATAGCATATCTTTTATCATGTCCAGGTCGGTCTTTGACGTAAGCAATTAATTTGGCAGAGTTTCCTTTATTTCTTTTCAACTTCTCATCCATTAGTTCACATAAGAGGTGAATTAAATCGAGATTTGTCCATTCGTTTAAACCACCAATATTGTAGGTTTCACCTTCCTTACCTTTATGAAAAATAGCATCAATAGCTATAGCATGATCTATAACATAAAGCCAATCTCTGGTGTACTGCCCATCACCATAAACAGGTAAGGGTTTTTCTTCAACTATATTGTTAATAAATAGTGGAATTAGTTTTTCTGGAAACTGGTTTGGACCATAATTATTAGAACAATTAGAGATAATAAAAGGTAAACCATACGTGCTTCCATAAGCTCTAACAAAGTGGTCGGAGCTGGCTTTAGATGACGAGTAAGGAGAGCGCGGATCGTAAGACGTTGTTTCTGTAAATAAGCCTTTTTCTCCTAAGGAACCATATACCTCATCTGTAGAAACATGATAAAACTTTTTCCCATCCCAGTTGTTAAACCAAAGAGTTTTAAAAGCATTTAACAAAATCATAGTACCAAGAATATTGGTTTTAGCAAAACTTATAGGGTCAGATATTGATCTATCAACATGTGATTCAGCTGCTAGGTGAATAACTGCTTGAAATTGATATTTTGTAAAAATTTCATGTATGTATATTTCGTCAGTTATATCTCCATTTAAGAATTTATAATTAGGTTCAGAATCTACATCTATTAAATTTTCAAGATTACCAGCATACGTTAAAGCGTCCAAATTAAAAATGTTATAATCTGGATATTTGTTAATAAAACATCTTACTACGTGAGAACCAATAAATCCTGCACCACCTGTTATTAAAATATTTTTCATTTTATTTGAGAATAAATTATCATTTTATAAACTTCCGTCTACAACTTTTTCTGATAAAAAGTTTTTTACATCATAAATTATAGCATTCTTGTTTTTTAATGATAAAAAATCAAGTTCTTTAAATTTATTATGAGAAACAGTTAAAACAATCGCATCAAACTTTTCATTGGGTAAAGATTTTAAAGATTCTAATGCATATTCGTGCATTACTTCTTCTTCATTAGCCCAAGGATCATAAATAGTAATATTAGTCCCATAAGATTTTAGAGAATTAATAACATCTACAGCTTTGGTATTTCTTACATCAGGACAGTTTTCTTTAAATGTTATTCCTAAAATTAGAGTATTAGAACCATTAATATTGATATCTTTTTTTATCATACACTTAACTACTTCAGAGGCAACATAATCCCCCATTCCATCATTTAAACGTCGACCAGCTAAAATAATTTCAGGATGATACCCATGCTCTTGTGCCTTTTGAGCTAAATAGTAAGGATCAACTCCAATACAGTGACCACCTACCAAACCGGGCTTAAAAGGAAGAAAATTCCACTTTGTACCTGCTGCCTCCAATACATCATGGGTGTTGATATCAAGAAGATTAAAAATCTTCGCTAATTCATTTACAAAAGCAATATTGATATCTCGTTGTGAATTTTCAATTACTTTTGAGGCTTCAGCTACTTTTATGGTTGGTGCCAAATGAGTCCCTGCTGTGATCACTGATTTGTATAAGCTGTCTACTTTTAAGCCCATTTCTGGGGTTGAGCCGGAAGTAACTTTTAATATTTTTTCTACAGTATGCTCTTTATCTCCTGGATTAATTCTCTCTGGAGAGTAGCCCGCATAAAAGTCTTCATTAAACTTGAGTCCAGATACTTTTTCTAATATCGGAACACAATCTTCTTCTGTAGCTCCTGGATACACTGTAGATTCATAAATTACAATATCTCCTTTTTTTAATACTGCCCCAACTGTTTCACTTGCTTTTAGAAGTGGTGTTAAAATGGGTCTATTATTTTTATCAACAGGTGTTGGAACCGTAATAATATAGTAATTACAATCATTAATTTTTTCTAATTGATTAGTACAAAACAGTCCATTTGAATCAGAGTCTTCACTTATCAATACAGATTGTAAGGTTTCATTATCTACTTCTAATGTGGAATCAATACCAGAAATTAATTCAGATATTCTGTCAGTATTGATATCAAATCCAACTACTGAATATTTTGTTGCAAAAAGCCTTGCTAATGGCAAACCAACATATCCCAATCCTATAATTGCTATTTTATTTTTTTTCATATTTTTAATTATAAATTTTCCCAGTACCATTTTACAGCCTCTTTCAAACCTTGTTGCAAGGTAAACTGTGGGTTATAATTTAAATTTACTTTTGCTTTATCCACACTTGCATGTGAATGGGGAATATCACCTGGTCTATTTGGGCCGTATATGACATCTACATTTAAAATTTTAGAATCAAACTCAGATAAATACTCTTTCAAGTACCCCATCAAATCATTTAGCGTGTTCCGATCACCATAAGCAACGTTGTAAACAGTATTAATTGACTTTTCATTGGTGGTCACAAGACTTAATAAATTCGCTTGTATCACATTATCGATATATGTAAAATCTCTTGAATAATTTCCGTCCCCATTAATTACAGGAGATTCTCCTTTCATGAGTTGACTAACAAATTTTGGAATCACTGCTGCATAAGCTCCTTTTGGATCTTGCTTTCTACCAAATACATTGAAATAGCGTAAGCCAATCGTCTCTAATCCATAAGTTTTTGAAAAAATATCTGCATACAGCTCGTTTACATATTTTGTAATTGCATAGGGTGATAATGGTTTGCCGATGACATCCTCAACTTTTGGCATAGACTCAGAGTCTCCATAGGTTGATGAACTCGCTGCAAACACAAATCTTTTCACTCTATTGTCTCTAGCAGCTAACAACATATTTAAAAAACCACTCACATTAACATCATTGGATGTAATTGGATCTTTAATGGATCTTGGAACCGATCCTAATGCCGCTTGATGTAAAACGTAATCAACACCTTTAGTTGCTTTTAGACAATCGTCTAGCCTTCTGATGTCTCCTTCGATTAAAATAAAATTAGGGTCTTTGAGAAATCCTTTGATGTTATCTCTTTTACCTGTAGCAAAATTATCCAAACACACTACTTTGTTTCCTTTTTCAAGCAAAGCTTCGCACAGATTTGATCCAATAAAACCTGCACCTCCAGTGACTAGAACTTTATTATTTGAAAAATTAATCTTCATTTATATATTTTTTAAACCAGTTTATAAATTCCTCAAGACCATCCTTAATTGAAGTGCTGGGCATATAGCCAATATCATCAATTAATTTATCAATATCTGCAAATGTTCTAGGAACATCTCCTTGTTGCATTGGATACATTTCTTTCATAGCTAATTTACCCATAGCCTTTTCAATAGTGGTTATAAAGTTTTGTAAACTCTCAGTTTTGTTATTACCTATGTTATATATTTTATAGTGTTCTCTTGATTCAATATTCTTTTCAATAATTTTAGTCACACCATTTACTATGTCACCTACATACGTAAAATCACGCTCCATTTCTCCGTTATTAAAAACCTTAATAGGTTGGTTATTTGAGATTGCCTCTGCAAATAGATAATAAGCCATATCCGGTCTTCCCCAAGGTCCATAGACTGTAAAAAAACGTAATCCTGTAGTTTTAAAACCATATAAATGACCATAGGTATGCGCCATTAATTCATTGCTTTTTTTTGTAGCAGCATATAAACTAATTGGATGATCTACATTATCTGTGGTTTCAAAAGGTACTTTTTTATTTTCTCCGTATACGCTAGAACTACTTGCATACACCAAATGTTTTACTTTATGATTTCGACAACCTTCTAAAATATTTAAAAACCCTGTAATATTGCTATCAATATATGCTTTAGGGTTTTCTATAGAATATCTGACACCTGCCTGAGCAGCTAGATTACAAACTACTTCAAATTGTTCTTGTTTAAATAAATTATCGATACTTTCATGATCAACTAGATCTATTCTAGAAAATCGTAAAGAATTGAATTTAGCACTTTGAATTTCATTTTTAAAGAGTTTTGATTCAGCTTCGTTAAACCCTAATTCATTTAATCGATCAAACTTTAGTTTAGGATCGTAGTAATCGTTAATGTTATCAATACCATAAACTGAGTGACCTTGACTCACTAATTTTTTACAAGTATGAAATCCAATAAAACCAGCAGCGCCAGTAACTAATATTTTCATCTATTTTTTTCCTATTTGATAATATTCAAATCCTTTTTTCTCGAGGCTAAAGGTATTGTATTGATTACGACCATCAAAAACAATAGGAGTTTTCAATTGTATTTTAATCTCTTCAAAATCAGGCGAACGAAACTCTTTCCATTCAGTAAGTAAAACTAGTGCATCCGAATCTTTTAAAACCTCATACTTCGAATCTACATACGTTATATTTTGAACTCCTTTTAGATAATGCTCTTTTGCTTCATCAATCGCCTTTGGATCATAGGCTTTTATTTTAGCACCTCTACTCACTAATTCTTTGATTACATAGATTGCGGGTGCTTCACGCATATCATCGGTTCCTGGTTTAAACGCCAAGCCCCAAATACCAAAAGTACAACCAGTTAAGTCCTCCCCAAAATGGGTTGTAATTTTCTGAGCAATCACTAATTTCTGTGCATCGTTTACTTCTTCTACTGCAGTGATTAATTGCGCAGTATAGCCATTTTCTTTGGCTATCTTCGTTAGTGCTTTTACGTCTTTTGGAAAACAAGAACCTCCATAACCTGCTCCAGGATAAATAAAATTATACCCTATACGTTGATCAGAACCAATTCCGATACGAACTTGATTTGCATCTGCCCCAACCTTTTCACAGATATTGGCAATTTCATTCATAAAAGATATTTTAGTCGCTAACATCGCATTGGCAGCATACTTGGTCATTTCAGCAGAACGGATATCCATAGTAATAAAACGGTCATGCGATCTAAAAAATGGAGAATACAATTGTTTCATTTTTTTAAAAGCAATTTCAGAATCTACTCCAATCACTACACGATCTGGTTTCATGAAATCTGCAATAGCGGCGCCCTCTTTCAAAAATTCAGGATTTGAAACCACATCAAATTCTAAATCAGAATTCCTGGCATCTAACTCTTTTTGAATCGTCGCTTTTACTTGATCTGCAGTTCCAATAGGTACCGTAGATTTATCAACCACAATCAATCTTTTTTTCATGGATTTTCCAATCGATTTCGCTACCGCTAAAACATATTGTAAATCAGCAGAACCATCATCTCCCATGGGGGTCCCCACCGCAATAAAAACAATTTCAACATCGCTAATAGCTTCTCCTAAATTTGTTGTAAAGAGTAAGTTCTTGTTTTTAACGTTTTTTAGAACCATCTGTTCCAAACCAGGCTCAAAGATAGGAATGAGGCCTTGCTTTAGTTTTTCAATCTTTACTGAATCTATATCTACACAAGTAACTGTATTTCCCATTTCTGCAAAACAGGCTCCTGAAACTAGTCCAACATATCCAGAACCTATAACTGTAATATTCATTTAACTATTCTATTTTTTCGACTACCACCGGTAGTCTGTTTTATTTATTTTTAATTTTTAACCACTCTTTCAAAGTCTATAAACATTGCTCTTAGATACGGCTTCGCAATCACTACTCACAGTAATGGAAATTCTTGACCAAAAAAAATCAACTGATTAATTCAGCTGAAATGATACAATGGCTCCTAATTTTTTTAACTGAGCCAAGCAATTTTTTCCTTTCACAGCGATTACCGTTGCCTCCTCTTCTAACAAAGGAACCTTTAAGGTTGAACCTACTGCTAACTCATTTTGTTTAGAGTAATAGATGTTATCTAAATAATATTTCATTGCTAATACTTCTTCATTAGAAACCTCAGCTCGTTTTTGGTTCTCAAATAAATACCTGACTACTCCTGCAACCTCAAATACCTTATTTACCTCTTTTTCATGGATACTCACAAGCACCATAGAAGGCAGTAATGGCAACAATATCTTTTTCTTTCTATCTGACCATTGTCTGACTTCAATTCTAGTGGGCGTGTAATTCTCTACCCCTAGAACTGAGAGTCTTTGAGAGACTTTTATTTCAGTTCTGGGTTTGGTATAGATTACAAACCATTTCTTAGAATCTAAGGTTGTCATTTACGATCGATTGTTTTTAATTTGTTTGATCATATCTAAAAGCGGTTCTTTGGCTAACAGATACCCAATACTAACAACTACTCCCAAAAACAACCAAATAATTACAATGAGGCTACGTTTTGGAGCAGATTTTTCTATTGGAACCACCACAGGTTTCAAAAAAGAAAACACTGGGGTGTCTTTTGCTACCTGTAATTTTACTTGTTCTAACTGAGTCACCACATTTTGAAATACGGAAGTAGCTATTTGAAGCTCTGCCTCTAAACGAGTTTGCGCATTTGAAAAACTACTTCTAGAGATATTTAAATTTCTATCTTTAAAATTAGCTAAGTTATCTTGTGCTTCAATTAATAACTTATTTTTGATGGCATATTGTTCTTCTAGATAAGCTAGTAACTCAGAACTAGACTTGGTTTTAATGGCAATGATTTGATTTTGTAAAATATTCTCTCCATTTTTAACCAACTGAGCAGCTAGTTGGGGAAGTTTACTAGTGGCTGAAATTTCTAAATATCCATCTTCATCATTGATATTAAGAGTTAACATTTCATCAATCACTTTAAAATACCCAAATTCTTCTTTAGAGATGGTATTCATCCCTTCTACAGATTGCAAAGAGGCTTCTTTGGGTTTTGATTTAAACCATCCAATAATTTTTGATGGCAAACCAATGGTGTATTCTTTTACTGTTCCTAAAAAAAAAGAAGAAGAGGAAGATTCTTGTTTAAAATAATCTCTAAGTGAGGTTACCTCTTCAAAATTTTTAAGAGGTGCCTCTAATAATGACTTTTTAAAAGTGTAGCTCTCTAAAATCTTACCGTACAACATCGGGGATATCTCATTAGCACCTTCCATACTAGAACCAATGTTAATACCTGCTAATGAAGCCAATCCTTTCAATCCACTGGTACCCGAAGGTGAGCTTCCACTAGAGTTTGGGGTAAACATGGAAGAAGCTCTGTAGGTGTTAGGAGTAAGAATGGCTACTAGAACACCAATCACAGATGCTATAACAGCTGATTTAATGACAAATTTTCTACCCGCCCAAACTTTAGAGATTAGGGCGATGATGTCTATTTGATCTTCTGCTTCTGAATGTGTTTGCTGAGAACTATTCATACCTATAAGTTTTTAGCTAAAATAAGGGTTGTAAAAGCGCCAGTTACAACTGAGAATACCCTTATAAAGTCATCGAAAAATTTATTCACACTATCGTCATTAGTTTTTGCTGGTTTTTCAGTGACTAATATTTGTGATCCAGGATATATAGTTGGGTTTTTAAACAAGCCTATTTTTTCTGTTTTTCCATTAGCTTGTCTTACTTCCATGCTTTCAATCCGTTTCTTAGTACCACCAGATTTTCTAATATAATATTTAGCTCTCTTTCCTTTATTCCAAGCAAAATTTGTCGGATTCAAAAGCCCACCTCTGGTTGATATTGTCTCTAGATTAGAACCGATTACTAAAACATCATTATCTATAAGAGTAGTCGCTTCATAATCTAAATTTTTATTAAGTTCCAAATATAGCTTAGTACCATCTCTTGTAATGTAAGAACTAGAGATGTTAGCATTAACAGTAAAACCACCTGCTAAATCAATCATTTCCTTCAACGCTACCTTATCACTCTCTATAATAACTGACTGAGGATAGTTAACCTCTCCTTGAATAGAAATAGTTGGTTGACCTAATGCTCTGATAGGTGAAGTAACAGTTATGATGTCTTTATTTTCTAGAATAAATGGGTTAGATGGTTTATCTTTATTCCCTAACATATAATCTATATCTAACTGATATTTATTCAATTTAGAATAGGTTCCTTTCTCTAAATCTCTATCCATGCGATTGATGTTCACAAATGTTTGATCTGCTACATCTAAAAAACCTCCTGCTATTAGAATGGCATCTTCAACATAGGTTGTATTCCCTAAAGAAAACTCACCTGGACTAGAAACCTTTCCTAAAACTTTATAAGTAGGTGTGATGTCTTGAGTTACTGACTTGGTGTATAACACAACCTCATCTTTTGGCATTAAATAGGTAGCTTTTAAATCCTCTAGCCTATCTAAACTATATTGAGTTAAATTGTACAAACCGGTCTGCTCATCAAATCTCTTTAAATCTAAGCGACTTGTTAATACTTTAGATTGAAACTCTAATTCATCATAAGAAACGGATTGAAAAATTAAGTCAAATAACGAAAGGTTTTCTCTAATAGTAACCGTTTTGCCCCTGACACCATATCCAGATATTGATACGGTTTTCGACCCCTCTACTTCAGCTAAAGAATAAATCTTAACTTGATCATTTTCATCTAATACAACTTTAATCTCTCCATTTAAAATACTTTGTAAGTTGAAGGTTTTATAGGAAAGGGTTCCGTTCTCATCTTCTTTATTAATATCTATTTTATCTAAATATGTATTTGGTTTTAGACCTTTTGCGCCATCTAAAATTAACGTTTTAAGATCTTTATAAACATTCAAAGCAAATGTTCCTGGGGCATATACATTTCCTGAGATAGTAACATTATTTTTTTGTTTGCTTAAAATAGTTTTCACATTTACAACATCACCATCTGTTAAAATAAAGTTTTGTTTTTTATTATTTTTATAATCTGAATAATTAATGGTTGTTAAAAAACGATCAAACACTAACTCCTGCTCGCGATCTTTAAATGGCTTTATTCGAGATACATTCACATTATTTAGAGAAGCTCCAACGGGCAAACCTCCAGAATATTGAAATAAATCTTGTAAGGTTTCATTTGGTCTTAATTCATAAATAGCAGATTTTTTAACAGTCCCTCTTAGGGTAACTGATGACAAACGAGAGCCTACAAATAAAATGTCATTGTTAGCTAGTCTAATATCTTGATCTATATTTCCTTGCGTGATATAATCGTATAGGTCAATCGTTTTTATAAGTTTGTTATTTCTATACACTTTAACATCTCTTAATGTACCTGAGGTACTTATACCACCCGAAGCATACAATGCATTTAAGACTGTTGCCAATCCGTTAACCAAATGTGGGCCTGGAGTAGTTACATTACCCAAAACAGATACTTTTACAGGTCTAATTTGAGTTAGAGAAACATCTAAGAATGTACGATTGGGTGATGATAATAACCCGCTGTAGTATTTTCCTAAAAATATTTTTAATCTATTTTTTACAGTTGCAAAAGAATTACCTGCAGCAAAAAAGACACCTAAATTTGGAAAGGATATGTTACCATTCAGATCAATTTTAGAAACAAATTCAAGATTGTTGTCTCCAAAAACAGTAATTCTTAACTCATCTCCAGGCGCTAGAATATAGCCTTCATCTATATTTCCTAACAAATACTCTTTTTGACCAAAAGGGTTGTTTACAAAAATATCATATCCGAAATAATTTTTAATATCCTTTTCAACCACAACTTTTGGTGTTGTTGGAACAGGTACAACTACTGGAGCAGATGTTACTTTTAAATCAGTAACTACATCATTAGAAACATTTGTTTTTGCAGTTTTTAAACCAGCATTGTTGTTTTTTAAGTAGTTATCAAGGAAAGTATCAAAATCTATTCCTCTTAACTGAGCCATTTCTTTTGCTTGAGACTCACTAATGCCTCTTACTGATAATTCTTTAATAGCCTTTTCTCTAGAATTAATCCCTAATCGATTGGCTTCTGAAATTACGTCTTGTTCTGTTTGAGAGAATGAAATTGTAGAAAACAATAAAGAAACAATAACAAGTATGTATTGTAGGAATTTATGATGCATGGTTTGTTGTTTAACTGTATAGTTATTATAATTTATTATAAGCATTAAACTAGTAAATTTAAGAAAATTTTAATAAGAAGTTAACTGAGAGAATAATTGATGTAGTCATAGATTTTTTTTTGGCTAAAATAATACATTAAAAAAGTTTAACAATACGATTTTCATGAGAAATTCTACTTATTTTACAAGGATAACAATTTCACCATAGATTTTTTAATCTTAACTTTTAGTCGGATAGCCGGTTGGTTTTTATTCATTAAAAATAATACAGTAAAAGCCACAAAAAACATGGATATTAATATCATCAGAGATTGAATAATGGTAAGCTTTTGAGTAACATAAAACATAATGGAGGCCACCAAAAAGTTAATGAAACCAATACAGAAAGATGCTCTTCTGTGAGAAAAACCAAAATCTACAAGGATATGATGTATATGGTTTCTGTCTGGTTTGAACATAGAAACACCTCTTGTAAATCTCAACAACATCACACGAATGGTATCTAGTGTAGGAATAAATAATACCCCAGCAAGAAATAACGGTAATTGACCTCTATTAAAGGATAATGAATTATGTGCTGCATCACCAACGGCCATTAATTTAAGGGTAAGTAATCCCAAAACCAATCCTATAACTAAACTTCCTGTATCTCCCATGAAAATCTTTCTTTTGATTGAAAAATTAAATCTTAAAAAAGCTAAAAGTGTACCTATGGTAGCAAGACTGATGGATAAATAAAAATAATATCCAAGATTAAAAAGCATAAAACTATAAAATGAAGCAATAATAATTCCAGTAATTCCAGACAAACCGTCTATACCATCAATTAAGTTAAAAGCATTTATAAGTGCTAATAAGAAAAACATACTACCTGCTACTGAAATAGCTAGTGGTATTTCATATACCCCCATAAAACCATGTAATGATACAATTCTAAAATCTGATTGAAACATTAATATAGCAACTCCAATCATTTGGAATAAAAACTTAATCCTTGGAGATAAATTTTTAAAATCATCTAATAAGCCCGTAAAAAATAAAATAGATATAGAAGCTAACAGGGTAACTGAAACATGATTTACATCTAAGTTTTGAGAAAAAAATAAAATGATAATGTAACTTACGTAAAAGATAACACCTCCAAATGTAGGCACAGGAACAGCGTGTGAGCTTCTGTTATCGGGTGCATCACTTAAATTTAACTTTAAGGCAATTGATCTAATTTTTGGAATTAATAAGAACGATACTGCAAAAACACCTAAAATACAGCACACAAAGTACATGAGATGATGCGTACCAACTTCTTGGATTAGCTTGTCTAACATAGTATATTTTTTTTCAGATTGATTTAGGGATTATTCTGATTTTCTTTTTCAATAACAAATATAGGATATTATATGAAATAAAGGCTTTTTTTGAGTTTTTTTATTAATTTGTATAGATAACTGAATTGATAAATCTAGCTTACAGAGCCAGAAAAAAGGGTCAAAAATTAAAAAAAAGACAATTTATCTACCTTTAAGAAGAATAAAAATATAGATATCATTTTTTAGAAAAGAATAAATATGATATTCACAAAATTGTAGTTTTAATAGGTAATTAAAGCATTTTTTTTAATTAATATTATAATTAATAAACCAGTTAACAAATTTAGCAACTCCTATTTTAATGGTGGTAGTTGACAAATAATCAAACTCTTCCATAAATCCAGATACATCTGCATAAGTTTGAAACACGTCACCATCTTGAATTGGCAACATTTCTTTTTTTGCAGTTTTATTTATATTTTTCTCTATTTCTGATATAAAATCAAGAAGTTTTACTGGATTGTTATTTCCAATATTATACAGCTGATACAATTTATTACTTTTTGAGTCCTTAATTAAAGAAGACACAACACCTAAAACAACATCATCTATATATGTGAAATCTCTTGAAAGGTTTCCATTATTATACACTTTAATTGGTCTATTGTTGATTATTGCATCTGTAAATAAAAACATAGCCATATCTGGCCTACCCCATGGACCGTAAACGGTAAATAGACGCAACCCAATAGTTTGAATTCCAAATAAATGACTGTAAGTATGTGCCATTAATTCATTAGCCTTTTTAGTTGCTGCGTACAAACTTATTGGATAGTCAACATTGTCGGTTTCTTTGAAAGGTATAGTTTCACTATTTCCATAAACACTTGAACTACTGGCATAGACAAATCTATAAATATTATGATGTCTACAACATTCTAATATATTTAAAAAACCCTGTATATTAGAATCTATGTAAGTTTTAGGGTTTTGAATAGAATACCTCACTCCAGCCTGAGCTGCTAAATTACAAACGATATCAAAAACTTCATTTTTAAATAATCTTGGAAGATGCTCAGCATCCTCCAAATCCATCCTAACAAAACTAAAAAATCTCTTGTAAATTGAACTTTCTGATTTTTTAAAAAACTCCTCTGCATTACTTCTTAAAATTCCTAATTCATGAAGTCTAGCATATTTTAAATTAACATCATAGTAATCATTAATATTATCGAGCCCCACAACAGTAAAACCTAATTTTACTAGTTTTTGACAGACATGGAAACCTATAAATCCTGCAGCTCCTGTAACTAATATTTTTTTATTTTTTTCCAATCTGATAATATTCAAAACCTTTATCATTTAGATTAAAAACCCCGTATTGATTTCTTCCATCAAAAATTATTGGTGTGATTAATTGAGATTTAATCTCTTCAAAATCTGGTGATCTAAATTCTTTCCATTCTGTTAATAAAATTAAAGCATTTGCATTATCTAATACATTGTATTTTGAATCTACATATCTAATGTTTTTTTCACCTTTCAAATAAAAATGTTGAGATTCCTTCATAGCTTTTGGATCATAAGCAACTACACTAGCGCCTCTTTTAATCAATTCTTTAATTACATAGATAGCTGGCGCCTCTCGCATATCATCAGTACCTGGTTTAAAGGCTAACCCCCATATTCCAAAAATCTTTCCAGATAAATCTTCTCCGAATCTTTTTACAACTTTATTTGATATGACAACTTTTTGACGATCATTTACATTTTCAACAGCAGTAATAAGTGTTGCATCATAATCATGTTTTTCTGCAATTTTTTTGAGTGCTTTTACATCCTTAGGAAAACAGGAACCTCCGTAACCAACACCAGGGTAGATAAAACTATATCCAATTCTTTTGTCAGATCCAATTCCTGTTCTCACATGATTTACATCAGCTCCTACTTTTTCACAAATATTAGCAATTTCATTCATAAAAGATATTTTAGTAGCTAACATTGCATTTGCTGCATATTTGGTCATTTCTGCTGAGCGAACATCCATTTCTATAATCCTATCATAAGACATTGTGAAAGGATGATATAATTGACGCATTTTATTAAATGCAAACTCACTGAAGGCTCCAACAACAACTCTATCTGGCTTCATAAAATCATTAATTGCATCTCCTTCTTTTAAAAATTCAGGATTAGAAACAACATGAAACTCGTAGAAAGAGTCTCTTTTATCTAACTCAACTTGTATGGTTTCTCTAACCTTATCAGCAGTTCCAACAGGGACTGTAGACTTATCTACTATGACAACCTCATTTGTCATATGTTTACCTATTTCTTTGGCCACAGAGATTACATATTGTAAATCAGCAGAGCCATCATCTCCCATAGGGGTTCCTACAGCTATAAAAATAATGGAAGCATTTTGAATGCTTTCTTTTAGAGAAGTAGAAAATTGAAGATTATCATTTTCTATATTTTTAAGGACCATTGGACTTAGTCCTGGTTCATAAATTGGAATAATTCCGTTTTTTAATTGTTTAATTTTATCTTCGTTAACATCTACACAGATGACCTTGTTTCCCATTTCTGCAAAACAAGTTCCCGATACCAATCCAACGTAACCACTTCCTATAACAGCTAAATTCATTAGGGTAAAAATTTATGTTTTAAATTACTATTTTGTATAATTTCAGAATTCCTGATAGCATGAGCAATTTCCACAGAGGGCCTTGCATCTGATAAACCAAAACCATTTCCTTCTAAAATATTTTTATAACTCTCTGTATGGAGTTCTGTAAAACCATCACTAAACTCTATTTCTGTTTCATTGATGCTAATAGAACGAAAAGTTCTTTGTCCTTTGGTTTTAATATCGTTTGGTAAATCATTCTCATCTATTGACAAAAACCATCGCACCCTTGCCTTCTCAAACTCTATATAACCTGATGCTCTTCGTTCCTCTCTTAAGTGCACTTGAACCTCTTGTACTTGACCAAAAATCCATCCCAACATATCGTAAAAATGAATACCAATATTAGAAGCTATTCCTCCAGATTTACTTTCATCTCCTTTCCATGAAATATGATACCAATTCCCTCTAGAAGTAATGTAACTTAAATCTACCTCATATTTTTGATTAGCAACATGGCTATCTATTTTATTTTTTAAAGCAATAATACTGGGGTGCAATCTTAATTGTAAGATGGTATATATTTGATTTCCTGTCTCTTGTTCTATAGCTTCTAGAGCATCTACATTCCAAGGATTTAGCACCAACGGCTTTTCACAAATGGCGTCTGCTCCTCTTCTTAAAGCCATTCTAATATGGGAGTCATGTAAATAATTAGGAGTACAAATACTTAAATAATCTAGGGTGATATTGTTTCTTTTTAATTTCTCTATGTGTCTATCAAATCTTTCAAATTCTGTAAAAAAATCTGCATTCGGAAAATACCGATCTAGTATACCAACAGAATCAAATCTATCTAGGGCTGCTATCAATTGGTTATCTGTATCTTTAATAGCCTTTAAATGTCTTGGAGCTATATATCCTGCGGCTCCTAGCAGTGCAAAATTCTTCATTATAGTCCACCGTGTTTAATAGTTGTTGGTAGTATATTTTTCACATCGTAAAGAACATGATTTTTATTTGTTAAGGAATCAAAATTCATTTCTAAAAATGCTGTATGTGCTACTGTTAAAACAACAGCATCAAATGTATGAGCTGGAACATCTTGTGTAGAGGTTAATTTGTATTCATGCATTACCTCATCCTTGTTGGCCCATGGATCGTAAATGGTTACATCCATTCCATACTCTTTTAAAGCTGCAATAACATCTACTGCCTTGGTGTTTCTTACATCAGGGCAATTTTCTTTAAACGTAATTCCTAAAACAAGTACCTTGGCTTTTTTTACATGAATGTCTTTTTCAATCATTAGCTTAACAACCTCGGAAGCTACATAATTACCCATGCTATCATTTAATCTTCTACCTGCCAAAATTATTTCTGGATGATAGCCATATTCTTGCGCTTTCTGAGCTAAGTAATAAGGGTCAACTCCAATGCAATGCCCCCCAACTAAACCAGGTTTAAAAGGTAAAAAATTCCATTTTGTACCCGCTGCTTCCAATACGTCATGGGTATTAATATCCATTAAATTGAAAATTTTTGCCAGCTCATTCACAAAAGCAATGTTAATGTCTCGTTGAGAGTTTTCAATAACCTTAGCTGCTTCTGCTACTTTTATGGTAGGTGCTAGATGCGTACCCGCAGTAATTACTGATTTATATAAATCATTTACCTTTTTGCCTGTTATCTCATTTGAGCCAGAGGTTACTTTTAAAATTTTATCGACAGTATGTAATTTATCTCCTGGATTAATTCTCTCAGGAGAATACCCTGCAAAAAAATCTTTGTTAAATACCAATCCTGAAATTTTTTCCAATACAGGTATACAATCTTCTTCTGTTGCTCCTGGGTATACTGTAGATTCATATACTACAATATCATCTTTTTTAAGAACTGAACCTACGGTTTCACTTGCTTTTAGTAAAGGAGTTAAAATAGGTCTGTTATTTTTATCGACTGGTGTAGGCACTGTAATAATATAATATGTACAGTCTTTAATATCTGAAATTGAAGTAGAACAATAAAGACCTATAGCATCGGAAGAATTTTCAACTAATACAGATTTTAAAACCTCATCTTCAACTTCTAATGTGGTATCTTTTCCCGTTCTAAGTTCATGTACGCGTTCTGTATTAATATCAAAACCTACTACAGCGTATTTTGTTGCAAATAATCTTGCCAATGGAAGCCCAACATATCCGAGACCTATAATTGCTATTTTTGGTTGATTCATGTTCATTATAAATTATTCCAATACCATTTCACAGCCTCTTGCAGGCCTTGCTTTAATGAATATTGAGGGTTGTAATTTAATAAATTTTTTGCTTTGTCTATAGAGGCCAAAGAATGAGGAATATCTCCTGCTCTGTTGGGTCCATATTTAATTTGAATATTTTTAATTTTTGGATCATAAGGTGTTAATGACTCTTTTAAACAGTCTATTAAATCATTTAATGTATTTCGCTCACCAAAAGCAACATTATACACCGTGTTAATTGCCTCTTCATTTTCTGTAATCATAGACAAAACATTTGCCTGAATAACATTATCTATATAAGTGAAATCTCTTGAAAAATCTCCATTACCATTAATTACCGGGCTTTCTCCTCTCATAAATTGACTTACAAATTTTGGAATCACTGCTGCATAAGCCCCATTAGGATCTTGTTTTCTTCCAAATACGTTAAAATAACGTAATCCAATGGTTTCTATACCATATGTTTTTGAAAATACATCTGCATATAGTTCATTTACGAACTTAGTGATGGCATAAGGAGATAAAGGGCGTCCAATGGTTTCCTCTAATTTTGGTAGTGATTCAGAATCACCATAGGTAGAGGAACTAGCCGCATATATAAATCGTTTAACGCCAGCATCTCTAGAAGCTATCAACATATTCAAAAAACCAGAGACGTTTACTTCATTAGAAGTTATTGGGTCTTTTATGGATCTTGGCACAGATCCTAAAGCTGCTTGATGTAAAACAAAATCTACGCCTTTTACTGCAGCATGACAACTAGTAATATCTCTAATATCTCCTTCTATAAAAGTAAAGTTAGGATTGGCAAATAAATGACTTACGTTCTCTCTACTTCCGGTAGCTAAATTATCTAAACAAACCACATAGCATCCTTTATCAAGTAAATACTCAGATAAATTTGATCCAATAAATCCTGCTCCACCAGTTATTAATATTCTTTTATCAATTAATTGAATATCCATAATTAAAATTAACTAATATATAATAATAGCACAAATTACAATAAAAGAATTAGTTCAAAGCACTATTCCTATCGTTTAAGTGCATTATTTAATGCATGTTTAAAAAAACAAATAATCCTGACTAAAGTTGATTAGGTTAGTAAGGGTTTAGATATCCCTAGTTTACCCCATTTTAAAATAGTAAAAGCCAACTAGCTACGCTAGTTTCTTTTTTTATTCAAGACTTTCACAAATAAATTTGCGACAGTCTTGAATAAAAAAAGTCTTAGATTTCTCTAAGACTTTCGCTCTCGTCTGTGAGCAATGAGGGATTGCAGATCCCAGATCGAAACCACAGATGCAAATACAATCCTATAAACTTCGTGTATGTATTTATTATTTACAACAAAGACTGAAATAAATTCCTACTTTGTTATAAACAAAAAATCCTGATGAAGTTCATCAGGATTGTGAGTGATGTGGGCAATGAGGGATTCGAACCCCCGACCCCTTGGGTGTAAACCAAGTGCTCTGAACCAACTGAGCTAATTGCCCTTACATGATTGTAAATCATACAAGCGGGTGCAAATATAAAAGGGTTTTTAAACTTAACAAAGAAAAAAAGATGTTTATTTTGATTTGTTTTTAATCCTATGGAAGTGAGTTTATTACAATTTTAAAAAATCAATATTTTTTTAATGCTTCTTCATAATCTTCTTGGGTATCAATACCTGTAGGACTTGAAGCTACCTCTATCATCTTAATTTTAAAGCCATTTTCTATGACACGTAATTGTTCTAATTTTTCTAATTTTTCTAATTTAGTTTGGTCCATTTTTATATACTTAGCTAAGAAATCTTTCTGATAGCCATAAATACCGATGTGCCTAAAAAAATTATACTTTTTAAGTTCTTCATTTGAGCGAATAATTTCTTGATGATCTCTCGGATAAGGGATGGGAGCTCTTGAAAAATAAATGGCATTATTTTGAGTATCTAAAACCACCTTTACTACATTAGGGTCTTGAAGATCTTTGATGTTTTCTATTTTACTCATGGCACTTGCCATGGAAACTTGGTCATCATCAAACGAATGAACTAGCTCTTCAATTAAATTTGGATCTATAAATGGTTCATCTCCTTGAACATTCACAACAACGTCACAATCTATTCCTGCAACTGCCTCCCCTATTCTATCTGTTCCAGATTGATGCGAACTTTTAGTGAGGATAATATGATTGGTGAAACTCCTACAAACCCTTTCAATCTCTGAACTATCAGTTGCTATAAATACCCCATCTATATTCTTAACCTTCAGACATTGCTCATATACTCTTTGAATGACTGTTTTTCCTTTAAGGTCTAGTAAGACCTTTTTGGGCAATCTAGAGGAATCTAATCTGGCGGGTATGACAATTACTTTTTTCATTCAAAGAAGTTTAAAGTCTTATAACCACCGTCTTTTAGATATTGGTCTTGCTTCATTAATTTTATATCACTACTCATCATATCTTTTACCAAAGATTTTAGATCATATTCTGGAGTCCAGCCTAACTTAGTATTAGCTTTTGTTGGATCTCCAACCAATAAATCTACCTCTGTTGGTCTATAATATTTTGGATCAACTGATAAAACTTCAGTTCCAACTTGAATCTGGTATTCAGGATTATCACATGATTTCACAACAGCTTTTTCATCTACTCCATTACCAATAAAATCTAACTCTATTCCTACTTCTGCAAAACTCAATTTTACAAAATCACGAACTGAGGTTGTTTTACCAGTTGCTATTACCCAATCCTCAGGTTCATCTGCTTGTAAAATCATCCACATCATTCTTATATAATCTTTAGCATGTCCCCAATCTCTTTGCGCATCTAAATTCCCTAAGTAAAATTTCTTTTGTAAGCCTAAAGCTATTCTTGAGGTAGCTCTAGTAATTTTTCTTGTAACGAATGTTTCTCCTCTTAGAGGAGATTCATGATTAAATAAAATACCATTACATGCATACATTCCGTATGCTTCTCGATAATTTACAGTAATCCAATAACCATAAATTTTAGCCACGCCATATGGAGATCTTGGGTAAAAGGGAGTAGTCTCTGACTGTGGAACCTCTTTAACCTTCCCAAATAATTCTGAAGTAGAAGCTTGATAAATTCTTGTTTTATTTTCTAGACCTAATAACCGAACAGCATCTAATATCCTTAAAGTGCCTAGTCCGTCAGTATTTCCAGTATATTCTGGTGTTTCAAAAGAAACAGCTACATGGCTCATTGCTGCTAGATTATAAATTTCATCTGGCTGAATTTCTTTTATCAAACGGGTAATGTTAGTGGAATCAGTCATATCCCCATAATGCAGGAAGAAATTACGATTGTCAACGTGAGGGTCTTGGTATAAGTGATCGATTCTATCTGTATTAAATAGAGATGATCTTCTCTTCATTCCATGAACTTGGTAGCCTTTTTTTAATAAAAACTCACTTAAATAAGCACCATCTTGCCCTGTTACTCCTGTTATAAATGCTACTTTCATTATGTATTGGATTCTAATTTAATTTGTTTTAGGTTGTCAATATTTTCTTGAAACCATTGATATGTTTTTTTTATACCTTCATTTAATTCTGTAGAATACTCCCAACCTAACTTTTTAATTTTAGTAACATCTAACAATTTTTTTGGAGTACCGTCTGGCTTTGTTTGATCCCATATTATATTTCCACTATGTCCAACAATATTTTGTATGATAACTGCCAATTGACCAATAGTAATATCATTTCCAGAGCCAATATTATATAAAAATTCAGATAACTTATTTTCTAGAGCAAAAACGACTGCATCTGCCATGTCATCAACAAATAAAAATTCTCTCAAAGGAGTTCCACTTCCCCATAATCTAACAGGTAAATTACCATTTACTTTAGCTTCATGAAATTTACGAATCATAGCAGGTAACACATGTGATGACTTTAAATCAAAATTATCAAAATACCCATACAAATTAGTGGGCATTAAACTAACGTAGTCTTTCTCATATTGATTTCGAATAGCTTGGCAGGCTTTTACACCAGAGATTTTTGCAATGGCATACCACTCATTTGTTGGCTCTAAAGAGTCTGTTAATAAATATTCCTCTTTTAATGGTTGAGGAGCAAACTTTGGATAGATACAGGAACTTCCTAAAAAAATAAATTTCTCAGTACCTGTTTTATGGGCTCCATCTATTAAATTATTCTGAATTTGCATATTCTCCATCAAAAATTGATATGGAAAATCATTGTTAGCTAGAATACCTCCAACTTTTGCTGCAGCATCAATCACTACTTCTGGCTGTTCTTTTTTGTAAAAATTGATAACAGCTTGTTGATTTCTTAAATCAAGTTCTTTACTCGATTTTCCAATTAAATTATTATATCCTTTTTTTTCTAGAGCTCTCCAAATTGCAGAACCTACCATCCCATTGTGTCCAGCTATGTATATTTTAGTTTCTTTATTCATTAAAATTTAATATCCAAAATTGTTAAGTTTCAAAGCTTATAATTACTTTTTTCATAAGATTAAACACCTAAATCATATACTTGAACTACTCCCACTAAATCATTAGATTCATTTACTACCAATAATGAATTTATTTTGTGTTGGCTCATAATATTACTAGCTGAAATGAGCTTATCTGTTTGATAAATTAACTTTGGATGATTACTCATTAAATCTTCTGCCTTTAAATTGAAGAAATCCTCTTCTCTAGATTCCATAGTTCTACGAATATCACCATCTGTAATGATACCAATAATTTTATTGTTATCGATAATTACAACCAATCCTAACATTCCTTCAGAGATTCTTTGTATAACTTCTTTGATAGTAGCTTGTGGTGAGATGATTGGTAAATTCTTCTTTTTCATCACATCTCCTACTGTGGTTAGAAGTCTTCTTCCTAAGCTACCTCCAGGATGAAATTTAGCAAAATTTTCTTCTTTAAAGTCTCTCAACTTCATAAGAGTAACTGCTAAGGCATCTCCCATTACCAAAGTTGCCGTAGTAGAAGAGGTAGGCGCTAAAAATAACGGACAAGCCTCTTTATCTACAGCAATATTCAAGTGATAATTGGTGTTTTTTGCTAAAGTAGAATCATCATTACCGCTCATGGAAATAGTGCAATTCTTTTGATGTTTCAAAAAGGGAATTAATTTTAAAACTTCGTCTGTTTCTCCAGAATTTGAAATTAATAAAACAATATCATTTTCCTCAATCATCCCTAGGTCTCCATGATATGCTTCTCCAGGGTGCAAGAAAAAACTTGGTGTTCCTGTACTTGCAAGAGTAGCTGCAATCTTCTTTCCAATGATTCCAGACTTACCCATTCCAGAAACTATTAACTTTCCAGAACTTTGTAAAATAGCATTGATGGCCTTTTCAAAATCATCTGTTAATCTTTTGGATAGGTTAGCTATCTCTTTTGACTCTATTTCAAATACTTCTTGAGCTAGTTTTTTTATGTCCATTACAAGCGTTCTTTGATGGTTTTGATTTATTTAATTGATTACCAAAATTACGAAAAAGGGTTGGGTTCTACTAATAAACACAGATTCCTCTCTTTTTAAATAACTTCTGCCACAACAAATGTACTGCCTCCAACAAACACAACATCATCTATCTCAGCATCAGAAATAGCTTTTAAATACGCTTCATGAACAGAAGTATAAGCATCTCCAACTAAATGAAAATTTTTTGCTGTAGATTGTAAATCTATTTCATTGAGTCCTCTTGGAATATTGGGTTTACAAAAATAATAAGTAGCCTTTACAGGAAAAAGTGAAAGAATATCATCTAATTTTTTATCGTTAACTACCCCTATAACCATATGTAATTTATTAAATGACAGACTAGCTAGTTGATTCATTACATAAAACAGCCCTTCTCTGTTGTGAGCTGTATCACAAATAACAAGTGGTTTGTACTGTAAAATTTGCCATCTTCCTTTAAAATTAGTGTTATGTACTACATTTTTTAAACCCTTTATGATATGACTCTCAGAAATCACATAACCCTTCAGAGCTTTTACTGCATGAATTGCTGTTGATCTATTTTTTTCTTGATAGCTTCCTAATAAATCAGATTTGTAATCATATTTTTTATCTGAAGCAAAATAAATATCAGCATTCATTTGTGTTGCTTTCTGAATGAAAACATCTCTAACTGCATCTTGTTTTTCACCTATAATAACTGGTGTATTTTGTTTAATAATACCTGCTTTTTCAGCTGCAATCTGAGGTAAGGTATCTCCTAAAAACTGCATATGATCGTACCCGATATTTGTAATCACAGCTACTTCTGGGTGTATGATATTTGTAGAATCTAAACGCCCTCCTAAACCAACTTCTATGATGGCTATATCTATATTTTGTGTTGCAAAATAGGCAAAAGCCAAGCCAACAGTCATCTCAAAAAATGAAAGCTGTTGGGTTTCTAAAAAATGTTTATTCTTAGTAATAAAATCAACAACAAAATTACGAGAAACTTCTTCTCCATTAATTCGAATTCGCTCAGTGAAATTTTTTAAATGAGGAGATGTATACAAACCAACTTTATAACCAGCTTCTTGTAAAATACTTGAAATGATATGGGAAGTAGATCCCTTACCGTTAGTACCACCAACATGAATAGAAGCAAATTTATTTTGCGGGTTCTTTAACTCACCACAAAAAGCACTAATATTAGTAAGATCTTTTTTAAAAGCTGTTTTTCCCTGTCTTTGATACATCGGAAGTTGAGAAAACATCCAATCTAATGTTTCTTGATAGGTCATTATTTGATGAGTGAAAACTTATAAATAATCGTTCCTTTTTGTTTGGTTGGAGCATTTGGATCAGCATTCCAAGTTGTTTTCAATGCGGCTTCTCTTGCGGGTTTTAATAGGCAATTTACAGAGTTAGTGGTCCCTTTTACCCCCGAAACAGCCTTAATAACCTTACCTTCTTTATCAACCTCTATACTAACTACAACAATACCTTCCTCTTCACAATTGGGTTGCTCTTTTGGTGTAAGTAAAGCTTCTCTTCCAGCTAAATTATAATTAGGATCTCCTGACTTACCTGTATTCCCGTAGAATTTAGTAGATGTTGGGTCACCTTTTTTATCTCCTTTTAAACCTGAAACAGCATCATTGCCTTCGCCAGCTTTATTCCCATCGGAAGTATCTCCTTTTAATAAATTATCAAAGGCTTTTAAGGTATTGTTCGATGGCTTTTTGGGTGTGGGCTTCGGTACGTCTTTTGGTTTTTGAAGCATTGTCGTATTCTTCTCAGTTTGAGAGAGAATAGCATCATTTGGAATTTCTTCTGGAATATCCTCGACCGTTTCATCAGACCTCTCCTCTTGGGGTTTTTGAACTATCAAAGGCTCTCCTTTCAAAAGTTCCGGTAACTTTGTAGTCGAAATATTTTTCGATTTTTTATTTCCAAAATCTGAAGATCCAAAGTTAATTGCAATTCCGTATTCTTCGGGAGGATCTTGATACTTCATCCCAAAGTTAAAAATCATCCATAGAAGTGCAATTAAAATAACAGCGGTTATTGCGGTAGATTTCTTTTTATATGTAGTATCTAAGAAAGCCATTATTTTCCTTTAACCGCTAAAATCATTTTGAGTTTATTCTTGTTAGCTATATCAATTACTTTCATTACACTTTTGTAAGGAACGTTTTGATCTCCTCTAATAACCACAGTCTTTTTCTTATCTAGGCCTACTTTATTTAGAATTTCAATTTCTAGATTTTTTTCAGTCACAAAAGTTTTATCAATATAAAATTTTGATTGATCTGTAATGGAGATTGCTACAGAGGTGTTGTTTTCTGTTTTTCCACCTGCTTTAGGTAATAAAACGTCTATTGCACTTACTGTTACTAGTGTAGAGGTTAACATAAAAAAAATCAATAGTAAAAAAACAATATCTGTCATCGAAGACATATTGAAATTGGGATTTACTTTATTTCTTCCTCGTAAATTCATTATACAGGTTCATTTAATAAATCTAAAAACTCAACAGTTTTTGCCTCCATTTGATACATCACTTTATCAGTTCTAACAACGATGTGGTTAAATGAAATATAAGCTATAATTCCAACAATTAAACCAGCTACTGTAGTGGTCATGGCAGTATACAATCCATCAGAAAGTAATTTAATATCTATTTGACCTCCTGCATTAGCTATTTCATGAATGGCTACGATCATACCTATTACTGTCCCTAAAAAACCAATCATAGGTGCAGCTCCTGCTATGGTAGCAATCACACTCACATTTTTCTCTAATTGGTAGACCTCTAATTTACCTGCATTTTCAATTGCTTTATTAATATCATCCAACGGTTTACCAATTCTAGATATACCTTTTTCAATTAACCTGGCTGTTGGGGAATTTATTTTTTTGCACAACGCATCAGCAGCTTCCAATTTTCCATTTGAAACATAATCTTTGATCTGATTCATAAAGTTTTTATCAACCTTAGATGCAGCTTTTATGGCAAAAAATCGTTCAAAATAAATATATAGAGAAACGGCTAAGAGAACAAATAGGATTCCAATAATGATTTGACCTCCTAACCCACCATCTATAATTAATTTAAATACAGATAAGGTTTTTTCTTCTGAAACAGCAGCTACTATTTCGGGTGATTCTTGTAAAGGTGACAACATACTTTTTAAATTATTTAATTTAATAACGGGGTATTAAAATATAAATTGTTCAAAAAACAATCAGAATTTATAGGTTGATTTTTTTTAGATAAATTGTCTTAGAACCATGAATGAGGCTGATCCTACAAGAAAACCAACAAGTGCTAGCCAAGAGATTTTTTTTAAATACCAGAAAAAATCAATTTTTTCCATCCCCATAGCCACAACTCCTGCTGCAGAACCTATGATTAACATACTTCCACCTGTACCTGCTGAAAAAGCAATAAAGTGCCATAATGGATTGTCTAAAGATTCAGAAAACATTCCTAAACTAGCTGCTACTAATGGAACATTATCGATAACAGCAGATCCTATTCCTAATAAAATCACAACTAAATCAGATACTTTAGTACCGGGTAATTCAGTACCTATTAAAGGAATACTTTCTTTTAAACTATCTGCAAAATTGAAAAGAATTCCAAGAGATTCAAGAGCTGCTACTGCCATTAATATTCCTAAGAAAAATAAAATACTTGGCATCTCTATTTTTGATAAAGATTGATGAACAGGACTGTGATGTGCGCCTTCTGTGTGTTCTTTTGCTTGTTCTCCCTCAACACTAGAAATTGAAAATTTAGAATTACTGAAAATTTCTGCAAATGTTGCTACTACCCCTAACGAAAGCATCATTCCAACATATGGTGGTAGATGAGTAAATGTTTTAAAGAAAGGTACAAAAACAATAGCTCCTAAACCTAGGTATAACATGATTGCACTATACTTACTTTTTGGCTTTTCTGAATCTTCTTCATCGTTAGCTATATCTCCTTGAAAAGCTGGTAAAAAAGATGCTATCACGGTAGGTACTAACATACAAAGTAAAGAAGGTATGATTAAATAAATGAATAACATTCCTGCACTTACTCTGTTAGCAATCCACAACATGGTAGTAGTTACATCGCCAATTGGAGACCAAGCACCACCGGCATTTGCAGCAATAATAATTAGACCTGCAAACCAAATTCTATCATCTCTCCTTTTAACAATTTTTTGAAGAATAGAAATTAAAACAATAGTTGCAGTTAAATTATCTATGATTGCAGAAAGTATAAATGCTAGAATAGCAAACATCCAAAGTAATTTCTTTTTACTTTTAAAATTAACATAGCCTTTAATTGTTGAGAAACCATCAAAATAATCTATAATTTCAACTATGGTCATAGCCCCTAAAAGAAAGACTAAAATTTCTGCTGTTTTTCCTAGGTGATGCAGTAATGTCTCCTCTACTAAATGCATTTTATCGGCATGCAACATAGAAGAAAAGCCTTCAACCAATCCGTGTTTACTCGAATCAAACCAATTTGAAAAACTATCAACTCCAAGTGCTACAATTGCCCAACATATAGACATCATTATTAATGCTGGTATCAGCTTATCTAACTTTAGGTTGTGTTCTAAGGTTATTCCTAAGTATCCTAGAATAAATACGATGATGATGATGATTTCCATATAATTTTTTAAATTAAATTAATTGTTTTAAAGCAATTTCAAATGCTGTTTTACAAATTTCTTTTTTACTATTATTTTTATTAAAAGTACTCATGAGAGCTCTTTTAATAGTTTCAGAGGTATCTCTAAAAATTGCTTCATCCTGCATAGGTAATTTTACTCTAGACTCCATTAAATAGGCGAAGACTCTTGCTATTCCGCAATTAGAAATAAAATCAGGTAATAAACTAACTTGAGAGTCTGTAAATTCCATAATGGGTCCAAAGAAAATTTCCTTATCTGCAAAAGGCACATTAGCACCAGGAGAAATCACCTCTAAACCAGACGAAATCATTTGAGTAATTTGCTCTCTAGACACCAATCTAGAAGCCGCAGCAGGTATAAAAATCTCTGCATTTTGAGACCATATTTTATTATTTATTTCTTCAAAAGGTATCATATGATCTGTAACGAGTTTGTTACCATCTTTGTTTAGAAATAATTGAGTCATCTCTTCTATAGAAAAACCTTCTTCTTTAATAACTCCTCCATCTCTGTCTATAATTCCAACAACTTTTGCCCCTAATTGGGTTAAATAAAAAGCCGCAGCAGATCCAACATTCCCAAAACCTTGAACAACTGCCCTTTTATCTTTTATACTTCCTCCGTAGATAGTATAATAATGCTTAACAGCTTCTGCAACACCATAGCCAGTTAGCATATCAGCAATGGTATATTTCCTTGATAAATCTGGAGAGAACTTTTTGTTTTCTATTATTTTAATAACACCTAGTCTCAATTGACCGATTCTATTAATCTTATCTGCTTCAGTGGGTTTAAAATGTCCATTAAAAATACCTTCCTGAGGATGCCAAACACCACAGTCTTCAGTAATTGGGATGACATCTTTATCTGCGTCTACGTTTAAATCCCCTCCGGTACCATAGTAATGTTTTAATAATGGGGTAACTGCTTTATACCATCGTTCTAAAACACCTCTTTTTCTTGGGTCGTTTGGATCAAAATTAATTCCAGATTTTGCACCACCTATTGAGGGACCTGATACGGTAAATTTAACCTCCATTGTTTTAGCTAGTGAGAGGACTTCATTCATATCCAGTCCTTTTCTCATTCTTGTGCCTCCTCCTGCTGCACCACCTCGTAGTGAATTAATAACTGTCCAACCCTCAGCTTCAGTCTCCGGATCCTTCCAATTGAAAACTATTTCTGGTTTTTTTTCTTCATATTTCTTTAATAAGTCCTTCATTAATAGCTATTTAATTTTAAAGGTTTGAAGTAATTACATCTTTACCAAATTAAGTAAAAAAAACACTAATCTGAGATATTTTCATTAAATATTTTTCCAGAAGAATGATTTATTTTTGCTCCGGTTACACTTGATAAACAATTAATTTTATCATCAATTTTTAACACCCCAAGTAAAGAAAAAATCAGAGCTTCTTTATAATTAATGATATCATCTGGAGGAATGATAATTTGTGTATTGGAATGAATTTGAATTCTCTTTATTAAAAAATCATTATAAACACCCCCACCTGTAAATAAGACATTATTAAAAGGATGAATAATAATCGATATTTGCTGCGAAATATGCTCAATAAATGTTCTTAAAACATCTTCTACATCTAACTTATAGTTGTCAACTAACGGGTAAACATAGCAGAAAACCCACTCTAAACCTAATGATTTTGGTGGCTTTTTTGAATAATAATTAAGAGAATTTAAATCTTCTAGCAACCCTTCATGAACAGACCCCTTAGAGGCAATAATTCCCTTATCATCATAATCTAATCCAATTTTCTTAGAATAATGATTCATGACAATATTAACAGGACAAATATCAAAAGCAATGCGGTTATCTCCAAATTCATAAGAAATATTTGCAAAGCCTCCTAAATTTACACAAGCTTCATATTTTGAAAATAATATTCTATCACCTATTGGGACGAGAGGAGCTCCTTGGCCTCCTAACTGAACATCTTGAGTTCTAAAATCAGAAACAGTAGTACAATTGGTAATATTAAAAATTTGCTGACCATCACCAACTTGAAATGTTATTCCATTATCTGGCTGGTGCAATACAGTATGCCCGTGAGATGCAATAAAATCTACAGAAGTAATTTTATTTTTAGAAATAAATTCTTTCGTTTTATTCCCCAGATACTGCCCATAATCATAATCAAGAACGAAAAGGAGTTCTGTATCTAAATGAATTGATTTTTTCAATCTAGCCTCCCAAAATTCTGAATATTTGATCGTATTTGACTGTATTATTTCGAATTCACTATAATCATTTTTATGGAACTTAACATATACAATATCCAATCCATCTAACGATGTTCCGGACATCAATCCAATTGAATAAATATAATTGTCATTCATATCCGTAAAAATATGAAATGTTTGTTGAAAATATGCTAGTAAAAAAGTATATTTGAGCTCTTTTTTTACGAATTCAATAACACAAATACTAAATGGATTTTAATCTTACCGAAGAACATTTAATGATTAGAGATGCAGCTCGTGATTTTGCGCAAACAGAATTACTTCCTGGAGTCATTGAAAGAGATAACAAGCAAGAATTCCCTAATGAGCTTGTAAAAAAAATGGGGGATTTAGGTTTTTTAGGGATCATGGTTGATCCAAAATACGGAGGAAGTGGAATGGATACTTTTTCTTATGTTTTAATCATGGAAGAATTATCAAAAATAGATGCATCTGCCTCTGTAATTGTATCCGTAAACAACTCTTTAGTATGTTACGGAATAGAGCAATATGGTTCTGAAGAACAAAAACAAAAATATTTAACAAAATTAGCAACAGGTGAATATCTAGGTGCATTTTGCTTAAGTGAACCCGAGGCTGGTAGTGATGCTACTTCACAAAGAACTACTGCTATAGACATGGGTGATCACTATGTTTTGAATGGTACAAAAAACTGGATTACCAACGGTGGTCGTTCTGATGTGTATTTGGTAATAGCCCAAACAGATCGAGACAAAGGACATAAAGGAATCAACGTTTTTATTGTAGAAAAAGGAATGGATGGATTTGATATTGGACCTAAAGAGGATAAGCTTGGTATTCGAGGTAGTGATACACATACGCTACAATTTAATGACGTAAAAGTTCCAAAAGAGAATAGAATTGGTGAAGATGGATTTGGTTTTAAATTTGCCATGAAAACACTTTCTGGTGGACGAATTGGCATTGCTGCTCAGGCACTTGGTATAGCTTCTGGTGCATATGAGTTAGCTTTAAAATATTCTAAAGAAAGAAAAGCTTTTGGAACAGAAATTTGCAACCATCAAGCTATAGCCTTTAAATTGGCAGACATGTTTACAGAAATCACTGCGGCACGACATTTAGTAATGAAAGCAGCATGGGATAAAGATCAAGGAAATAATTATGACTTGTCTAGTGCAATGGCTAAAGTATATGCTTCAAAGGTAGCTATGGACCAAACTGTAGAGGCAGTACAAATTCATGGTGGTAACGGATTTGTGAAAGAATATCATGTAGAAAGGTTAATGCGAGATGCTAAAATTACCCAAATCTATGAAGGAACCTCAGAAATTCAAAAAATTGTGATTTCTAGAAGTATCATTAAATCATAATAAGCTCTTTATTTATTATAGAGTCATTTCAACCTACGAACTCGTTTTCTGACAGGAGTAATTGTATTTATAATTCCGTTTTGGATTGTTTTCCATAGATAACTTCCAAGCCCCTTGAATTCATCTCTCTTAAAGTTCATCCTAACTATCTTTATTTTACCTCGTTTATTCGGATTTGACTTGTGAATTAATCCGTTGGCGATAGAGGATAAAAAATGATTCTCAGAACTTTTATTAGACTTTAAAATACTGGCATGCAAATTTTTATAAAGCATTGTCATCTCACCTTTTGATTGAATGTCATCACTCTCAAATTTAAAATCAATCTTATTTAATTCTCCACTTAGAATCTTTAGTCCTAAAATTGGGTAAAGAACCTTATCCAGGGTATGAAATTTGAATGAGCCTACATACCCCTCCCAAAACATGTTATTGTTTTTTTTAGACAGAGAGTTTTCCATTTTTAAACGAACAGGAGCATTTCCCATCAATTGACCTTGTAATGACATATTGAGATTAAGATTTTCATTACTATAATTTTTGATATTATTTATTTGGGCATTAATTCTATTTACATAAAATTGCACTATTGTGTCTTTATGGGGAATTTGCTCTCTTATAGTTATCTTAGAATTCCTAATATTAAGGTGATCAATAGAAATAGGAAACGTAAGTTGTTTTAAACGTGAAATTGGTAATTTAATCTTCTTGAGTTTATTTTGAGGCTTTCTCTTATCTTTATAAATAGACACATCGAATCCTGATAAATCAATCGACGATGATGTGAACTTTTTATTGATTAAAAAAGATGATAAATCAACACCAGTAATTGCCAAGGTATCAAAGGATGTATGATATATTTCTTGACTATATTGAAATTTATCAGCAAGCAATTTTTCGCTTAGTGTTGGATATATCGTAATATTTTCAGCCTTTATAAATTGATCAGTAATACTCGCATGAAAATGATCAAAGGATAACTTATAATTCTGTTTATCAAAAAGCACCGATCCTTTGTCCAAGTTAAAATCTACTTCAACATTCTTCAGATAAAATTTACCATCATTGGCCTTTTTTAATGACAAATCATCCATTTGAAAATTTAATGGCGTTGTGTGAAAAATTAAATTATTTTGAATGGTGTTAATCTGTTGTTCAAAATTAAAAACGGTATTTATAAAGGTCATTTTACTTACCGCGATGCTATTGATTTCGTCAACCATAAAATAACTCATCATTGGAGGTTCTTTAGAGGTGTTACTATCTGATTTTAAATCGGTAACTGTTGAGATAATTCTTAAATTATCATATACAATACCATCTATTAGAATTGATTTATTAAATATTAACTCGATGAAACTTATACCTTCAAATGTGAGTCGATCTAGTGCAACATTAAACAATTGTTTATGAGCACTTATATGAGAAGTGTCTGGTGTTGAATATATATGGATACTATCAATTATCAATCTACTCCTAAATATTGATGAAGAAACAGAACCCATCGTTAATTGATATTCGGTATTGTTCTGATTACCTAGTAAACCATTAAGTTTTGAAGTGACTGTTTTTTCTAAATAGTTATTTATAAGCGAGGTTGACATCAGTATAACTGAAACAACTATGAATATTATGAGATAAAACTTTTTAGTTATCGTCACACTTTTATATTGGGGTTAATTATTTACCAATATAACACAAAAATTTGTGATTTCTAGAGGACTCATAAAGGGTTAATTGAAGTTGTATTGAAAAGAAAAAATATTTCAATCAAATTTTATATCATATAACTGAAGCCCTGACCCTGGAGCAATAGTTCTTAGAAATTTTCTATCGTTATCTTCTTTTAAAGAATTGATGATAAAATCAAGAGAAATTTTGTGTTTACCTAGCTCAACTAAAACTCCCATCATTAAACGTATTTGATACCTTAGGAAACCAGCACCTTGTACTTTAAGTACATAACTAGTTTCAGGAAAGAAATTTGCAGTTAAAATAGTATTTTTCTCAATAA
>Ga0228614_1000054_pt1 | contig 69327 bp, 70 predicted proteins | sample 15DmetaG_FD_190531 | JGI IMG/M metagenome (GOLD analysis project Ga0228614, IMG submission 190531) | Seawater microbial communities from Monterey Bay, California, United States - 15D | ecosystem: Environmental > Aquatic > Marine > Coastal | place: USA: California | collected 2016-10-13
TGCTCCTCCAAGAGACGAATTCATGTAGTATTTCTGGTTTAGTTGAATATATACTAAAGCATTTAATGGAATCTCATAATTAATATAAGACCAGTTGTGGTTTGCACTAACATTGGTGTCGTTTAAGGACTGGTTAATCGAATAATTTCTTTGTATAAAGTTTATACCTGTTTCAAATGCAATTAGTTTGGTTATACCTGTTCGTACAACTGCCCCAAAGGAATAACTTGGTCTTTGTTCTATGGAAATATCAAAGTTATTGATATTTAAACTATTTAACTCTTCTCCGCCAGCTCTAGTTGATAGTATTGGTCTAACTTGGACTCCAAAATAAGTAGGTAGTCTGTTCTTTTGTGAAAAGCTACAAAATTCAATTAATAGTAAAATAAGTAAAAACGAATTTCTGAGCATTGTTTAATTATTGTTTTAAAAGAACGTAATATTGAGAGAAAAATTACATGAAATTATTCAGATATCCATTCAGTTGTATATTCAATAGGTTTTCTATGTGCCTTAGGCCACTCAATTGCTGGATAACCAATGTAGAATAAACCTAAACATTTATCTTTTTCACTTAAACCTAAAAAATCGTTTGTTTGTTTGCTGTAGATTAATTTTGGGGTAGACCAAAAACCACCCAAACCATACGCCGTACAAGAAAGGTGTAGGTTTTGAATAGCACAAGCGACAGCTTCTATTTCTTCAATTTCCAGAATTTTTTCTTCTTTTTGTCTTTCCATGCATACTGCAATTACTACGGATGATAATTTCGGTCTAGTAATTAATTTTGCAAGTTTTTGATCATTTTGAGATTCTTTTGGAGTTAATTCTAAATAGGTTTTACCTAGAAAGTCACTTAGTTTTTCTAGCCCATTATCTGTAAAAACTTTGAATCTCCATGGTTGAGTATTTCCATGAGTAGGTGCCCATTGAGCATTGTTTAGCAAAAGTTCAATTTGTTCTTTATGAACTTTTCTTTCGCTGAATTGTTCAGGATAAATAGTTCTTCTAGATTTAATTAATTCTGTTATTTCTGATAAGTTAAAACGCATAATTATTTTTTGTTTTGCATAAAAATTTTGTACCTAGAAGGAGTCTTTTTGGCTGGCCAAACATTGTTACTTAAATTAGTGTCTGCAGTCTCTAAAAATGGATCTAAACGAAATCCAATAACCTTATTTTTGAAAACAAATACTTTACTAACTTCTTTATCATTTTTTAACCAGATTTCAGCTGGAATTCTAACAATTTCAGTTGTTCCATCTTCTAAGAAAGCTCTAATGATGATAGGGGAAACCAAACCTCCAATATTATTAAAAGTAAGCTCATAATAATATTTAGAATCATTTGTTTTAATATCGTATTCAACATGGTGAATGTCCTCATTATATGCAAATTCTAAAATAGAATCGTTGTAACTTTTTCTTTTCCATCCATAATGATCATTGATAGAGGTATCTTTTTCGTTTAGAGTTGTAGAAATGCTTTCTAAATTTCTTAACGTTCCAATTGTAATATCTTGTGGTTGTTTTAACTCTAATTCTTTCACTTTTTCTTCAATTATCACTTTTTTATTTCCAGCAATTGAATCTGTAATATATTGTTTCACATTACTTAGAGAAATATCTACATTATCAGTTGAGTAAAACCACCCTCTCCAAAACCAATCTAAATCAACTGAAGATGCATCTTCCATTGTTCTAAAGAAATCGGCAGGAGTTGGATGTTTAAACTTCCATCTTTCACAGTAAACTTTAAAAGAATAATCAAATAATTCTCTACCCATTACAGTTTCTCTTAAAATATTTAAAGCTGTTGCAGGTTTACCGTATGAATTATTACCAAATTGTAAAATGGATTCTGAATTTGTCATAATAGGAGAGATGTTGTTTTTATCTCCACTCATGTAGTTTACAATTTTGTTAGCAGGACCTCTTTTGGAAGGGTAATTTCTTTCCCACTCTTGTTCAGTTAAATACTGAACAAAGGTATTTAGACCTTCATCCATCCATGTCCATTGTCTTTCATCTGAATTAATTATCATTGGGAAAAAGTTGTGACCAACTTCATGAATTATTACTCCCCACATGGAATACTTTTTTTGTTCGGAATAAGTACCATCTTCATTTGGTCTACCTCCATTAAAACAAATCATTGGGTATTCCATCCCCATCCATTTTGTATGCACAGATATTGCAACTGGGTATGGGTAATCAATAGTGTATTTCGAATATACTTTTAAGGTGTGTGCAACAAGTTTTGTTGAATACCTTTCCCATAAAGGATTACCTTCTTTTGGGTAAAATGACATCGCTAGAATATTTTTTCCATTAATATCCACACCTTGAGCGTCCCAAATAAATTTTCGAGAACTTGCAAAAGCAAAATCACGTACATTTTCAGCTTTAAATGACCATGTCTTTAAAGCTTTGGTTTTCGTTTTTTCAGATTTTAAAGCTTCTTCAGGGGTAATAATAAAGATTGGTTCTGAGGCGTTTTTAGCTTTTTCTAAACGTTCTAATTGAATTTTTGTTAATATGTCTTTTTGGTTTTGAAGTTCACCTGTTGCGGTAACAACATGACCTGAAGGAACAGTTATATTTACTTCGTAATCGCCGAAAGGTAATGTAAACTCTCCTCTCCCAAGGAATTGTTTGTTTTGCCATCCTTCCACGTCGTTGTAAACACACATTCTTGGAAACCATTGAGCAATAGTGTATAAGTAGTTTTTATCTTTTGGGAAATATTCAAATCCTGACCTTGCATTCAAAATATCTCTATCGTTTATGTTGTACCACCAAGAGATATTAAAACTAATGGAAGTATTTGGACTTAATGGCTCTTTTAAGTCAATTCTCAGCATTGTTTTATTTATGAAATAGTTTATCTCGTCACCATTTGATAGACTAACATTTTTGATTTTAAACCCTCCATCGAAGTTCAGAGTTTTTAGCTCTAATTGATTCACCGATTTAAAATTTTCCATTTTCTCGACATTAATCAATTTAGAATCGGAATCTAAACTTTTTCTGTTTTGATCTAACTGAACCCATAAATAAGTAAGGTGATCTGGAGAGTTGTTAGTATAAGTAATTGTTTCTTCACCATGAATTGTTTGTTCAGAATCATTCAAGCTTACATTTATTTTATAATCTGCTTGTTGTTGGTAGTATTCATGACCAGGAGCTCCTGCAGCATTTCGATATACGTTAGGTGTTGCAAGTTCTTCTTTTAATTGTGCAAACTTATGTTGGCTAAATAAAATTGTAGGAACTAAAATCAATAAGAGTAGTAATTTTGTTTTCATGCTTATTTTATAATTTTATTAAATGTGATGTTTTAGAAGGGAGAAATTCATAGGTTTCTTTTTCAAGTTCTTTTAAATAAATTAATTTATTTTGTTGCTGACTGTATTTATCCATCAACAAGTCAAAAGAAATAGTGATTTCTTCAGATTCAATTTTCTTCTGAGATTCAAAATAAAATTCGATATTTCCATCATCTTTTAGAAGTATACCTTTAAAGATTAAATTGTAATTAATAGAATTTGAGGAAATTATAAAGCCAGATTGAAGGAAATTATTTAGATCTTCTTTTAAGTTTTTTTCTAGCGAAGGTTTTTCTAAATCTAAAAGAGTAAAATTCGTGTTTTGTAGCCAATGGTCAATATCATGACTGTTCAGAATAAGGGTAACTTCTAGTTTTTGACTTTCTTCATTGAGTTCCATTTCTGCAAAAGCAAAATAATAATCATGTGCGTTTGAATTAAAACTGAAAATCGATAAAAAAGAGATGAAAATTATAAGTTTCATAAATCTAAGTTATAAAATGACACTACGCGAAAATAACAAATTATATTCATGATTTAATGAGAATATGTTTAAGAAAGCTTAGTTTTGTATTAAATTGTGATTACTAGTGTTTAAAAAGCACACAAAAGAAATAAGATGAAAAAAATTGGTATTGTTGGTTGTGGAAACTTAGGATTGTCTTTGTTGAAAGGTATTAAACAAAACGACAGTGAAGCAATTATTTATGGTTCAAAAAGAAATGTTTCTGGAATATCTCATTTACAAGATGAAAAAACGATTATTACTAGTAATAATTTAGAATTAATTTCAAATTGTGAAATTATAATTCTTGCCTTAAAGCCATACACAATTTTACCCTTTTTAAAAGAAAACTCTTCCTTTTTTGCCCCTAAAAAACACACTATCGTATCTGTTGCAACTGGAATTACAATTACTGAGATGAAAAGTTGTTTCGAGTTTGATATAGATGTTTTTAGAGCGATGCCTAATACTGCATCTTCAGTAAACGAATCCATAACTGCAATTTCTTTTGGTTCTGATTCTTTAGGACGAACAGATGCTGTCACTTCAATTTTTGATTGTGTTGGAGAGTCTATTGTGATTGATGAAAGTTTAATGGAGTCTGCTACAATTTTGGGTGCTTGCGGTATTGCTTATGTTTTAAGATTTATGAGGGCAATGATTCAAGGGGGAATAGAAGTTGGTTTTGATTCTAATACAGCGACAAAAATTGTTAGTCAAACAGTAAAAGGTGCAGCTGAATTAATTATTACTAATGGAAGTCATCCTGAACAAGAAATAGATAAGGTTACTACTCCTAAGGGTTGTACTATTGTTGGTTTAAATGAAATGGAACATAGTGGTTTTAGTTCCGCTCTAATCAAAGGTATTGTTACATCTTATCAAAAAATTGAAAAGTAATAATCACAGGTTTTAAAGATTAATTGTAATCTTTTTACTTTCTTTTAAATAGAAGGATGCATCTTCAAAGCTTGCGGGACCTAAAGAACCTTTTGCATTATTTGAAAATGCGTATGGTTCAGTAGGGTATCCAATAAAGTTTTTGTTTAATTCTCCATTTTTATCTTCATCTTGAACAATTACAACAGCATATTTTCCTTCAGGAAGAAGAAATTCAAATTGCATGGTAGATGAGTGGATGTTAATAATTTTACCATCCACCACTTTTGTATTATCGAGGTAACCTTCTTTTTTAAATATTCCAACTCTAAGGTACCCTTTTGTTTCCATGTTAATACCTTTTACTTCAACAGTTAGTTTCTCTTGACTGAATAGTAGTTGATAGCTAACTAGAAATAGAATTATTAGAATATTTTGTTTCATGTTTTTAACTGCTTGATAATTTCTTCAGCTGCTAATTTACCACTTATTAATGAAGGAGGCATACCTGGGCCTGGAACAGTTAGTTGACCTGAGTATACTAAATTGTTTAATTTTTTATTTTTAAGTTTTGGTTTTAGAAAAGCAGTCTGTAACAACGTATTAGCTAAACCGTATGCATTTCCTTTGTAAGAATGGTAATCATCTTTAAAATCTTTTATGCAATATGATTTTTTGTAGTCTACACTCTCCCTAATGTTTTGACCTAATTGTTTTTCCATTCGATCCATAATGATGTTGTAATATTTCTCTCTAACATCATCAGTATCTTGTAAATCTGGAGCGATTGGTATTAAAACAAAAATATTTTCATGTCCTTCAGGAGCTAAAGAAGGGTCTGTTTTAGAAGGGTTGCAAATATAAAACAAAGGTTTTTCTGGCCATCTAGGGTCTTTGTATATTTCTTTGGAATGGTCATCTAAACTTTCGTCAAAAAATAAAGTATGGTGATCAAGTCCTTCTAGCTTTTTATTGACCCCCAGGAAGAATATTAGTGAGGAAGGAGCTAAAGTTCTCGTTTCCCAATAATTTTCGGTATAATTTCTTTTTTCTTGAGGTAATAAAGATTCCATGTGGTGGTAATCTCCAGCACCAATAACGGCATCAAATGTTATCTCTTTTCCTTCTAAAGTGATAGAGGTAACAGATTTTTGGTTTGTATTAATGTTTGATATCTCTGTATTTGTATGAATTTTAACCCCTAACTCTTTAGCTAATTCCTCCATGGATTCAATAATCCTGTACATACCATTTTTCGGGTACCAAGTTCCTAAAAGTAAACCTGCATAATTCATCAAACTGTACAATGCAGGAGTATCTTCTGGAGCAGATCCTAAAAATAATACAGGAAAGTCCATTAAGGCTGTTAACTTTTTGTCTTTAAAATATTTACGAACAAATTTCTTAAAATTAGAAAAAAGGTTTAGCTTAAAAACTCCTTTTATGACATCTAGTTCAATGAATTCAACAATACTTTTCCCAGGCTTATAAATTAATTTATCCATGCTCGTATCGTATTTATACTTTGCGTCAGACATGAACTCTTGTAATTTACTTCCAGCACCTTTTTCAATATTTTCAAAAAACTGAATCAATTCTTTTTCTTCAGCTGGTATATCAACTTTTTCTTTGTTGTCGAATACAATTGAAAATGAAGGGTTTAATTTAGTTAGTTTGTAATAGTCTTCTCTGTTTTTCCCAAAATCTGAAAAGAATTTATCAAAAACATCAGGCATCCAATACCAACTTGGACCCATTTCAAAAGTATAACCATTTTCAGAAAACTTTCTGTTTCTTCCACCTACTGTAGAGTTTTTTTCAAAAATACTTACTTTATATCCAGCTTTAGCTAGATAGCAAGCTGAAGATAATCCAGCAAATCCTCCTCCTATAATAGCTACTTTTTTCATGGTTTTTAAATTAATTTATTTTTAAAATCCTCAATTGAATTTAAAATTTGATGATTTTTATCTAAGTGTAAACCAAGAATTGATTCTTTTGTTCCTCCCCAATAAAATGTTGTGTTCGGACAGTTTTTAGTGCAAATTTTAAGCATTTTATTTAGTTTTTCAGAACCTTGAGAGTAAAAGATAAAACCAACTACTTCTTTGATGTTTTTTTCATTTATCATTGTTGTAAGGTTGACAACAGGTACTTGTTGACCTAAATAATATGTTTTTATTCCTGCTTCTCTTAAGATTAAGTTAGATAGTAAAAGTCCTATTTCATGCGTTTCTTTTTCTGGAAGAAATAATATTACCTCTTTTTTAGGGTTTTCTAATTTAGGCATTTTATCAATTTCAACTAATAACTTTTGCCTTAGAATATTTGAAATGAAATGTTCTTGTAGCGGGTTGAGGTCATCTTTTCCCCACATTGTACCAATCTTAACCAATAAAGGATAAACTATTTCTGTGTAAATCTGAAATGTAGTGTATTTTGATTTTGCACTATTATATATCTCATTAAATTCATCTTCTAAGAATTGTACGCCTGCTGATAAAAGGTTATTGATGTAGGTTTCATATTTTGTAGTTTCATCTACATCGCTTTTATTTTCAACTTTAGATAACTCTTGGTGAATTTCTTCTTTTGTAAGTTTTGCAACTTTAGATATTTTGAATCCAGACTTTACAAGAATAGCAGTAGCAAGAATTTTTTTTAAGTCTTCATCATTGTAATAACGAATACCAGTCTCTGTTCTGTTTGGTTTAAACAGTGTATATCTTTGTTCCCAAATTCGAATGGTATGTGCTTTCACACCAGAAAAATTCTCTAATTCTTTAATTGAATAAGTCCTCATGCTTTTGCTTTGAATTTTAAATGTAAATAATGAGTGATAAAAGTTGGCGTTACAAGTAATAATAAATTATAAATCGTGTCTTCTACTGGTATTGTACCAATCCTGATTCCAAAGTTTTTATTGTTGTTATACCATACTATTGGTTCATCGGTAAAACTTCCAGTCAAAATACTATTGATGATAAGGAATGGTATAAAACTTATGGCGTATGTAAAAGTAAATTGTGCCATGAAAGATTTTTGAAACTTGTTTAATAGGAAAAGAACTGGCGCTGTAATGATAAAGGTGATAAAAGTATATGTTTGTTGGTGAAAGATTATCCCAATAACCAATATAGAAAAGGATAAAATGTTCCAAAAAGTACTACTGAAATTTGCAGGAATAGGGTTATTAAAATATGCTAGTAAAACATAATGTATAAAAACACATGAAAATGGAACTGTTATAAAAAATAGCCATTCTTCTATTGGTAGACTAAAGAAAGAGGTTCCAATTAAATAATCTGGATTAAAGCCCCAAATTCCCAAGCCTGTAAATATTGAATCCCAAGGAATAAAAAGGATTCCATTGATAATTATCCCTACTGCTAAGAAAGGAAAATACTTGTAAAAAGCTACTTTCTTATCAAATGAAAGTAAGATCGTACAAAAAGTGAAAATATTTATCCAGAGGTATAAACTCATTTCTTTAAACTTTTTTCTTGAATTGCTTTTTTGTAATATTTAAAAGGAACGAACAACATTCCAAAACATTCACCGTCTTCTTTTCCAAGGTGTTTGTGGTGTATTTTGTGAGCGTATCTTATTGCTTTAAAATAAGGCTTGTTTGTGTTTCTTAACCACTTAATACGTTGATGAATAAATATTTCATGCACCACAACATAGCAGAGTCCGTAAGCGATAATTCCATATCCTATAAACACACTAACTTCATTTCCGTAAATCATTCCAAGCATGATGCATAACCAACTAGGAATAGCAAAGATCAAAAAGAAGAAATCATTTTTCTCTGTCTTTTTGTTATGAGGTTCGTGGTGATCTTTGTGTAAATACCAACCAATTCCATGCATAACGTATTTGTGTGCAAGCCAAGCTACTCCTTCCATACCTATGAATGTTAGTAATACGGTAACGATGCCTAAAGTCATGAATATTTAATGTTTAAGATTAAAAAAAAGATTAATTGTGCGACAAAAACTTGTTTAACTATTCCTTTGTTAGTGTTTAAAAAAGTAAAACAAAAATACATTGTAATTATGCTTATTCCAAACCAAGATATATAGTTATATAAAGGAATAATACCATTTTCCCAACTCCAAAAATTTAGTTCCACAGCGACTGGCTCCATGATAAAATCAAATAAAACCATAAGTGATGCACCTAGAATTATTTGTAAGTATTTATTTACTTTAATGTATTTTATTATTTGCCAAGCTCCCATAGTTAATATAGCCCAATTTATTCCGATGATGATTGGTACATTTAAAACCGATAAGCCTAAATTTTCAGAGTAGGTATAGTTTCCAAATATCCAACCTTTATTAACACCAATTACCTCACACAAATAGCCTAAGGAAAATATTAAGATTAAGGTTAGTGTATATTTTTTTAAGATCGACCTGAAAGAAATAGTTACTAAAAGAAACGTTAAAAGTAAGTTTTGGAAAGATAAAGATTTAAACCATTCCGAATAAGGAGTGAAAAAACCTATCAGTCCAATACTTAAAAAGAAAATTAAAATTCCAGTAAGCAGTTTATTTAAACTAATCTTTTTCATTCTTTTAAAGAATATTGAAAGAGTGTCTTATATAACCTTTAAAGAATAATCCGTATTTCTTACTATTTGGAATTCTAACCCTTTTGTTTAGAATCACGTTTGCATCGAGTTTCTTTATTTTTTTCAATAATCCACTGTAATAAATGTATGCAATGTAAACTCCAAACCTTGTTGTGTATGGAAGTCTAGTTATTCCCTCGTACCCAATTGAAAAATCTAACTCAATGTCAGCTTCAATTTCCTTTTTTGTATCTTGATTGAAGTTGTTCATGTCAATTTGAGGGAAGTAAGACCTTCCAAGAATAGAGTAGTCGTCTTTTAAGTCTCTTAAGAAGTTTATTTTTTGAAAAGCACTACCTAGTTTCATTGCAAAAGGTTTAAGTTCTCTGTACTTGTCCTTATCACCATATACAAATACTTTTAAACACATTAATCCTACAACTTCTGCGCTCCCTAAAATATATTCTTCATATTTTTCTTGACTGTAGGATTGTGGTTCTAAGTCCATTTCCATGGAGTGTAGAAATTGATGAATTAGTTCATGTGGAACTTCATACTTATTTACAACTTCTTGAAAAGAATGGAGTAGTGGGTTGGTACTAATTTTATTTTCAATAGCTTTAAATGTTTCCACCTTTAGGTCTTCTAACATTTCTTTTTGCTTGTAGCCATGAAAAGAATCTACTATTTCGTCAGCAATTCTTACGAAGCCATAGATACCATAAATAGAGTTTCTTATTTCTTTAGCGAGAAACCTAATTCCAAGGGAAAATGATGTGCTGTAATCATTTGTCGTTTGTTTTGAAATCTTGAAAGCTAAATCATCGTATATCTTCTTCATAACCTATTTGTTAAAATTAGAATTTATACAAATATACAATATTGTTTAATACTTACAAGAAAAAGTTAAACAAAATTAGGTAAGCGTTAATATTTTGTTTAATGTTTTGAGGTTTCGAGTGGTGGCTTTACAATTTAATTCCCTTTCAATGAGGTTGTTAGTGTATTTTGTTTTGCTGTAACCATTTGGGCAGTAGAGGTAAACACAATGATCACCAAGTGATACTTTATCTTCGTTTGAATTTATCGAGAGAAGATTTGCTTCATTATTTACAGAAGTTATATTCTCTATCAAAGTAATGTGAAGGTGTTTGGTATCGTATTTTTCGCTTTTTAAAAATGGATTGTTTTTTAGTATTGTGATTAAATAACTTTCTTCTAGAACCATCAAAGGAACGTCTAGTTTAAATTCAGAAATAATTAAATTCTGAACAAAACTTTGTATCTCTTTTATGTTATCTTTTTTATGGTTTAAAACAATGTTACCACTTTGAATGTACGTTCGAACATTTAAAAAGCCATTTCGATCAAGTAGGCTTTTTAGATCTGACATTTTAATAACGTTCTTTCCACCAACGTTAATGCCTCTTAAAAGAATAATATATGTTTTCATAATGATATTAAAAGAGAATAAATATAAGTTATTAATTAATATAAGAATAACTTGCTTATGAGAATAATTCCTTAGTTTTGTGCGCGTTAAATTATCTATTAAGTATTATACATTTATATTATATCAAATGAAAAACCTCGTTTACTTTACGTTCTTATTAACTTTTCCATTGTTTACATTTTCTCAAACACAAAGTATTGCTTACCCAACTGTAGGTAAGGGAGTTGCTACTACTTTTGTTACGGATTACCATTGTTTAGGTATTAATTCTTCTGCATTAGGTTGGGGAACAGGCTATGAAGGTTATAAAAAAACTATGGGGATGAGTGAGTTTGCTTTTGGGATGTTTTCAGACTCTTTGAATGCAACAAAACTGAAAAACTTATTTGGCGGCATGAGGGACCGTTTAGTTGGAAATATTCCAGAGAAATTAGATGAACAAACAAGAAAAACAACTGTAGCAGATTATGCAGAGGCAGGAGTTTCTATGTTTTTTGATTATAATTGGGCTGGTTTTTCTTTTCAAGGTAAAAGATTTGGTGGAATTGCTTTTAACATAAAAGAGAGTTACCAGTATTCCTCCACTTTTAGTACTAAGTTTTCTGATTTAATCTTTAGAGGGAATTCATCAAGCTATTTTGATTCTCTTCAGGTAGCTTTTGATGGTGATACTTCAATGATAGCTAATAGAGATAATATTTCACCAGATTCCCTTCAAAACGTTACTTTAGGAAGTGTTAGTGTGCCTTTAAATTTATCAGAATTAACAAAGGGTTCAAGTATTAGAATGGTTTGGAATCGTTCTTATAATATTGGTTATGGAAGAAAAATTTTCGGTAAAGATTCTGTTTTTGTTCTTTATGGAGGAGTAGGAGGTAGATTTATTCAATCCATGGCAATGTTTAATCTTGAGTCTGATGAAAATGGTTTAAGAATGTATTCGTCAACCTCTCCGTCTATGGATATTGATTACGGTACTGTTGCTTCTTCAAACCCTTCAAATTTTGTAAGTTCTGCTAGTGGTTTACCAAAAGCAATTGGAAATGGTTATGGAATTGATTTGTCTGCGAGTGTGATTTTATTTTCTAAAATTAAAGTAGCTGCTTCAGTTAATAATATAGGTCAAGTTAAATATAAGAGAAATGTATATAGTGTAAGAGATACTTTAGTAGGAAGTTTATCTTTACCAGGTTTGGAGGATTATGATGTTACACAGTCGATAAACAACCTTTTATCTAGTGGTGGTTTATTAACCTTACAAGGGGAAGAGGAGTATATCTTGCCAAATGCATCTGATTTTAGACTTGGAGCAAGTTTTCAACCTTGGAAATTTTTACATGTAGGTTTTGATATGGTTGCTCCATTCAATAATGATAATCCAGGTAGTATTCAAAATCCAGTTTATTCTTTTGGAGGTGAAATCAGACCAGTGAAATGGTTAGCTCTAAGTTGTGGATATTTTGGAGGTGGTGTTTACCAAAACAATATGCCAGTAGGGATCAACTTTATTTTGAAAGATGGAGGGTATGAAGTTGGTATTTCTTCAAGAGATGCTATTGCTTTCTTCTCAAATAAAGGGAATACGATATCCACTGCTTTTGGATTTGCTAGAGTTAGGTTCTAAGGTAAGTAATGGTAGTGATTACCGTTATGCGTTCAATGGGATGGAGAGTGATGACGAGGTCAAAGGGCAAGGAAATAGCTATGACTTTGGTGTAAGGATATATGACCCAAGTAAAGTTTTACCCGCTCCGCTGGATTTGTAATCCTGCGGTTATTGTAATTTTGAGAATGATTTTAAGAAAAGATTTTAATTCATGTTTCCGCAGGATTACAAATCCAGCGGAGCGGGGACTTGTTAGTGTAAATACGGTTGATGCAGCGATTGATTTCAGTTTAAAAAACAAGTTAGAATTGATTTTTAATGGGTATAAAAATTCATACAAAGCTTTGAATGATTTTGGATTTGGAGTTGCTGGTGGAATGATACCTTCTTCTTCACCATTAATTCCTTATCAAATTCAAATGGCTCCATCTAGTTATATGTTATATGGAATTAATTATAGTATTAATAAAACTTATTTCCCCTAAATCTTAAAATAAAATAGATTAAAATGAAGATAGAAATCAAGAACAGATACTTAAGGTTTATTTTAAAAGTAATCTATGGTTTTAGATTACTTATTTTATTTTTTATTTTTGGATATACTTTTTTTTACTTTTCATATAGAAACACTCTAAAAACATGTGCAAAATTTAAGGAATATTCTGAAATGAGAGGTGGAGCAACTGTAATATTCGAGTTTAATGTGGGTAAAGAAAAATACATACGCAGTACTGGTAAATCATTTTTCAAAAGAGATAAGTTGGATTATATGGAAAATTGTGATTGTATAGAATTAGAGTATTCTGTTTATTTTCCTTCATTAACAAGTCGTATAATTGATAAGAGATTTATTAAAGAATAGGTAATGTATAAACCTATTGTTTTGTAAAACATCATCCCCCCCTAAAAAGGATGTTATAATGTGTGTTGCTATCCTAGTCAAAAACTTCTAATAATGTTGAGTGATGAATGTTTGATGGTTAATTGGTGTACTTCCCTAAATAGAGTTGACTGTTTTGGTTAATAATAAGTTTTAAAAAGTGTGAACTTTTGTTTTGGGGTGGTCAGAACAATTATTTTTAATAAAACGAGTTAAAATTTTAGTATTTCTCTATATACTTCTGCAGTAGGTAGGCCAACTACATTAAAGTAAGATCCTTTTAGTTCTGTTACTCCGATAAATCCAATCCACTCTTGAATACCATAAGCTCCAGCTTTATCAAAAGGCTTGTATTCTTTAATGTAAAAATCAATTTCATCTTTTGATAATTCTTTAAAAGAAACTTCTGTTGTCACAGAAAAGGAATGTTGCTTTTTAGGGTTTATTAAAACTACGCCCGTTATTACTTGATGTTTATTTCCTGATAACTTTGAAAGCATTGAAAATGCTTCGTTATAGTTTTTAGGTTTCCCAAGTATCTCGTTATGGATAACAACAACTGTATCTGAACAAATTAATAACTCATTTTCTTTTAGTTCATCAATGAGAGCATTTCCTTTTTTTTGAGCGATATATTCAGCGACTTTATTTGTGCTTAAATCGGATGGGAAAGACTCGTCTGTTTCCTTTGTTTTTATAGTGAAATCAAATCCTAAATCTTTTAAAAGCTCTTTTCTTCTCGGAGATTTTGATCCTAAAACTATTTTGTAATTTGTTTTCATGTTTTTTATATAAATAACATCCAATAAAAAGGAAGGATTAATCCAAGTAACATCGAAACTTTAATCAGAAGGTCTGATCTTTTCAACTCTTTTCTCGTTCTTGCTTTGTAAAGAACTATTAAAGCAATGAAGTCTACGATAAATGCTAAAATAACTGGTAAAAAGATGGTTCCATTAGATGCTAGAGAGAATTCACTGGAGTATTTTCCAAAAAATAATATTGTAAAGAAAATAGGGGAGAGTAATAAGAATATAGCTGCTAACCATTTAGACTTTTTGGTGCCATAAATTATTGGAATCGTTTTAGCTTTTAACAACATGTCACCCGATTTATCTTCAATGTCTTTTATTATTTCTCTTGAAATGTTAGATGAAAAAGCAAAAAAGGCCAATATCCAAATAAAGTTTCCTTTCGTGGAAAGGTGGTATATCCAATAGTTTAAATTGCTAGAGAATTCAACTTTTTCTATCGGTGGTAATTGGTGGTGAACATAAAAATGAACACCACATAGAATAGGCACCAAGGCAGTTAGACTTGCCACGATAAGGTTTCCGGAAAAAGGTCTTCTTTTAAAGTATAAGCTGTAAAACCAAAGTGCATTAATAGAAAGTAAATGAATGAAAACATACCAAAAACTATTATTCCTTACACTTAAATAAATAGCGATTGAAAATGCAATTAAGTTTAAGATCCAATGGTTTAAAATTGCAACTCTTCTTTTAACATGTTTTGTTATGATAAGTTTTTCTGGTTTGTTAACACGATCTGCTTTGACGTCAAAGTAATCGTTAATCATGTTTCCACCAGCACCTATTAAAAGAGTGGATAAGACCATTAAGAAAAAATCTAATTCTTCTCCAGATTTTTGAAATATTGACGCCTTAAATTGTATTTCATATAAGTACAAAAATAGTCTTGTACTATACATGGTAAACCCTATTATAATAAGGTTTAATGGTCGTACAAGTTGAAATAGGTGCTTCATTATTGTATGATTTTATATTCCGTTCTACGATTTTCTTGATGAGCTGCTTCTTTTTCTTTCTCAGAAGTTAAGTTGCTAATCATTTCATCCGTATTTATATTTACCGTTTCACCATATCCTTTATAAGTTAGTCTTTCAGCTGATATTCCTCTACTTACAATATAGTCATATACTGATTTTGCACGATTAGTTGAAAGAACCATGTTGTCATTTGCATCTCCTCTGGTATCCGTATGTCCACCTAATTCAATATGAATGGTTGGATTTGTTAATAAGAATTCAACTAGCTTGTTCAATTCAACACCAGACTCAGGTCTTAAAGTAGCTTTAGCTAAATCAAAAAATACATTTTTAAGAATAGTAGGTTTTGAATCTGTTAGTGGTGACATTGGTACATCCATATGAACCGCTTCAAGGTTGTTAGGATTTGTCATGTTAAAGTTCTGTGAAAAGAAATTATATCCAGGATAAGAAACATTTAGAGCATAATCTCTGTTAACAGGCAATGAAACCATAAATTCACCAGTTTCAGGATCCGCTTCAGAATAGATTACTTCTTTACCGGATTTAAGATCGATCAATTGGAATTTACCATTAAGAGGTTTTCTATTGGTTAAATCAAAAACATTACCTTCAAAGTAAAGTGTTTTTGTAGGCCTTAGGTTTTCAGGTAAATTAAACCAATAAATATCTAAGTCACCATATCCACCTTCTCTGTCAGAGGCAAAGAACCCAACTTCTCCATCAGGAGAAACCATAAGTGAATTCTCATCGGATTTTGTGTTTATTGGGTACCCCAAGTTCATCGGTTTTCCCCAATTTCCTTCATCGTCCATTCTAGAAACGAAAAGATCAGAACCTCCCATTCCTTTATGCCCTCTTGAAGCGAAATAAAGTGTTCTTCCATCCGGGTGAATTAAAACAGACTCTTCAGATTGAGGAGTGTTAATTGTGAAAGGAAGTCTTTCTGGTTTTCCCCAGTTTCCGTTATCTTGAAGTCTTGTAAGGAAAATATCTGTATTTGGTGCTTCTCCTCTTCGGTTTACTCTTCTGATGAAGTACAAAGTTTTTCCATCAGAAGATAGTGATGGTTGGGATTCCCAAGAGAATGAATTAACACTTCCAGGTAAGTTTACTGGATTAGTCCATCTAGCACCAAGTTTTCTGGTGTAAAATAAGTCACAACTTCCGTAACCAGTTCTTCCTTGACCATAATCGTCATTTCCAGACTGGTCGGAACAAGCAACAAAAATTAAAGACCTACCATCAGCAGAAATAGTCGGTGCTCCTTCGTTCAATACTGTGTTAATATTGGAAGGCATTGGTTCGGCTGTTCCCCAAATATTTCTCTCACTTAATTTAGAGTAATAAAAATCTTCTTGCTTTTTATAAACAGGAACTCTTTGGTCATCAATTCTTCGAGTGAATAAAACCATTTTTCCATCAACGGTGATAGTAGGGTAGTACTCAGGATCTTTCGTGTTGATTCCAGGTCCCATATTGATAGGTTCAAAAGGGTATGGGTGTTTCATTGCTTCACTAGCAAATTCACAATTTTCACGCATTGCATATGCTTGGTTAACTAAATCAGGATTTGCATTTCTATTCTGAACGTAGTAGTTAAGGTTTTTAATCGCACCTTCATAATCACCTGATAGTTGTTGAACATTAGCTAAATAGAAATAAGTACTTCCAGTAACTGTATGATTTGGGTTAATAGTTAAAGCTTCTTCAAAATGTTTGATCGCCTCAGGATAATTTTTTGTTGCTTCATAAAATTCAGCAATTACAAGGTGTGCTTCCCAAAACTTCGAGTCTTTCTCGATGGCTTTTAATAATAATTCAATTCCTTCAGGGTAATTTGGCATACCGGTTTGTAGGTTCATTGAATTAGGTGCTTTCATTGCATCTTCAAAATATTTTATAGCTTTCTTACTGGAAGAAGAATATTGATTTTGAGCAATTCCACAAGATGTGAATATGGAAAGAAATACTAAAATTAGAATTTTATACATAAGATATTTTTAAATAATTTTCTTAAAACCTTTAAATTAAGGAATATTCATGAATTTATGAGTTTGTAAAGAGATTCTCCATTGTGGATGGTCTTTAACATACTGAATTATTTCAGGCAAGAATCGTTCCCTTTTTTCCCATTCAGGTTGAAGATAAAGCTTGCATTGTTGGCTAACTTTCTTAGCGTGAGACTCTGCCCATTCAAAATCAGATGGATGGCTAATTACCACTTTTAATTCATCCGCTCTTTCATAAGCTTCATCATCTGGTGCTTTGAATTTTTTAGGGCTAAAGCAGTACCAATCAATTTTAGAGGTAAGTGGGTAACATCCTGACGTTTCTATTGCAACTTCAATTCCTTTACCTTGTAATTGATTCACTAAATTACTGATGTCGTACATAGCAGGTTCTCCACCAGTTATCACAACTAGATTAGAAGATGTTTTTTCTACTTCAGACACTAAATAATCAATGGTTTTTAAAGGATGGATATCAGCATCCCAACTTTCTTTCACATCACACCAAACACATCCGACATCACAACCAGCTGTTCTAATGAAAAATGCTGCTCTACCGCTATAGAAACCTTCGCCTTGAATGGTGTAAAAGTATTCCATAATTGGAAGTTCTATTTGTGCATTGAATTTTTTTATTGTCATTATTTAATCTGTTATTATATTTTGATTAAACATCAATCATATTATCGAGTTCATCAATATGAAGGGTTAAGTTTCCATTATTATCCATTCTAAAATTTTTGTCAAACTTTTTACCTCCCAACCATTGGTCTTGTCCGTAAGAATGTTTTTGAATGATCATTTGACCAAAAGTTTCTTCAAATGTTTCCACCATTACGATTACTTCTGCATTTCTTCTTTTTAAATCATTGATGCTCATCCCATACAATGGAGAATCATTCGTTATTTTATGAACAACTGTCCAGGTTAGTGGAAAGAAATTAACTTTATCCGTTTGAAGTTCTAGGTTGAAATAATCTTTGTTAAATTCTTCAACACCTTCCCCTTTATCAATTATAAATAAAGTTGTGATTTTAGTATTCAATAAAACATTACTTCTCAAGTTGACCAATTTGAACATTAAAGCAGTTTCTCCTTCAAACGGAGTGATGAGAATATTTTTGGAAAAATTAAGTTTTAAAGAAGGTTTAGAAAATCGACCATAGATCAAACCTGTTGTGACTGCAAAGCTAGAAAGACCGAAAAATGCTTCAATCATTGCAGTGATATCAGCCGCTTTACCTTGAGGTGAAATAGATCCGTAACCAAGAGTGGTGAAAGTTTGGGAAGAAAAAAAGAAAGCATTGAAAAAATCAGATTGATTTATATTATTTGTAATGTGTAATTGTTCAATACCAATAAAAAGATAAATGCTTGCAAATATCAAGTTCATCACAAAATAAAACAAGGTGATTAACAACAGGAACCAGTACCACTTAATGTCTAGAAGAAACTTGTATATATCTCTAAAGCCGTTGAGTCCTCCCTTACGAATAATGTTATAGCTACCATCAGGGTTCATCAGTCGATGAACAGGCTTTTGAAATACAGAACCTAATCCAGGATCATTCGTCTTAATCATACAACGAATTTAAGGAATATTGGTTAATTCGAATCGATAAAATTCCAGTTTTTTTTGAGCCTTCTGTGTTCTTTCCTGAAAGTATGTAATTCTTTTTTTGCTTCTAATTTTGAATGATTTTCATTCATTATAAATAAATAGCTGTTTTCAATCGTTTGGATGATTGAGGTATTCATAAGAAGTTCTGATATTCGATTATCAAAACTATAATTTTGAAAAATATGGTTTATTTCTATTAAGTCTTGATTTTCTTCTTCTTTTCTTTTGCTATGTTTTAGTTCTATTAAATATGGAAGAAGTTTCGCACTTAAATTGATGAAATTTCTTAGTGTTGAAATAGCTTCATTTAATTTGTAAATATGATCAACTTTCATCTTCGGGTGTTTTAGTTCAATTTAATATCCTATAAATTACAAAATATAATACGTTTTTACAAGTTTATTATTAAACACCATAGAGCATAAAAAAAGGTTTAACTATTCGTTAAACCTTTATCATTAATCATTAATCATTTTATTTCTGAATTACATTCCTGGCATTCCAGGCATACCTTTCATTTGTTTCATCATTTGAGCCATCCCTTTAGGATTACTCATCATTTTCATCATTTTTTTAGTGTCTTCAAACTGTTTTAGGAGTTTATTTACTTCTTGTATGTTTGTTCCACTTCCTGCTGCGATTCTATTTTTACGTTGACCGTTAATTATTTCAGGATTTGATCTTTCCTGAGGAGTCATTGAAGTAATGATAGCTTCTAAATGTTTGAATGCATCGTCTTTAATGTCAACATCTTTAATCGCTTTACCCATTCCAGGAACCATCCCCATTAAATCTTTCACATTACCCATTTTCTTAACTTGTTGTAACTGTGCTAAGAAATCATTGAAGTCAAATTGATTTTTAGATATTTTCTTTTGAAGCTTTCTAGCTTCTTGTTCGTCATAATGTTCTTGAGCTAACTCAACAAGAGAAACAACATCTCCCATTCCTAGAATTCTATCCGCCATACGAGCAGGGTAGAATACATCTAGAGCATCCATTTTTTCACCTGTACCAACAAATTTGATTGGCTTGTTTACAACAGATTTAATTGATAATGCAGCACCACCTCTAGTGTCACCATCTAGTTTAGTTAATACAACTCCATCAAAATTAATTTTTTCATCAAATGCTTTGGCGGTATTAACAGCATCTTGACCTGTCATTGAGTCCACAACAAATAAAGTTTCAGAAGGATTAATTGCATTTTTAACATCTGAAATTTCATTCATCATCTGTTCGTCTATCGCTAAACGACCAGCAGTATCCACTATTACAACATTGAAACCTTTGCTTTTTGCATGGTTGATTGCATCTTTTGCAATGTTAACAGGGTTTTTCTCCTCTTTGTTTGAATAAACTTCAATACCAAGTTGTTCTCCTAATACATGAAGTTGATCAATAGCTGCTGGACGATAAACGTCACAAGCTACTAAAAGAACATTTTTACCTTTCTTAGTTTTTAAATAACTACCAAGTTTACCAGTGAATGTAGTTTTACCAGAACCTTGTAAACCTGACATTAAAACAATTCCAGGATTACCTTTAGTATTGATTTCTACTTCATTTCCACCCATTAATTCGACTAGTTCTTCATGACAAATCTTTGTCATTAACTGGCCTGGAGAAACAGTTGTAAGTACATCTCTACCAAGAGCTTTTTCTTTTACAGTATTTGTAAATTCCTTAGCTGTTTTGAAATTAACATCGGCATCAAGTAGTGCTCTTCTAACCTCCTTTAATGTTTCTGCAACATTAATTTCCGTTATTTGACCATGACCTTTTAATACTTTAAACGCTTTTTCAAACTTACCGGTAAGATTCTCAAACATAATTTATAATTTTTTAATAGTGCAAAAGTAGGTTAAATCAATATATAATACAAATAGCTAAGGCTGTAAATCTTCTTTTTAATAGGAAACTGTTAGGAGTTAATATTTATATGTCACTTCAATATTGGGATTAATTCTTTTTGTATTTTTGTTTAAAAAAAATAAATCATGGCTAAATATAATTGGACTTCAATAAAAGATTTTACAGATATTAAGTTTGAATTCTGTAATGGTGTAGCAAAGATTACTATTAATAGACCTAAGGTTTACAATGCTTTTAGACCTGAAACTAACATGGAAATGTTGGAAGCAATGCATATTTGTAGAGAAAGAAACGATATCAATGTGATTGTTTTAACAGGTGCAGGAGATAAAGCTTTTTGTTCAGGTGGAGATCAAAATGTTAAAGGAATAGGTGGATACATTTCTGAGAATGGAGTACCTAGGTTGAATGTATTAGATTTACATAAGGCAATTCGTTCAATGCCTAAACCAGTTATAGCAATGGTAAATGGATATGCAATAGGAGGTGGGCATGTTCTTCATGTTGTTTGTGATTTAACGATTGCTTCTGAAAATGCAATTTTTGGTCAAACTGGACCTAAAGTTGGAAGTTTTGATGGTGGATTTGGGTCTTCTTACCTTGCAAGAAGTGTTGGACAGAAAAAAGCTAGAGAGATCTGGTTCTTATGTAATCAATATTCAGCCAAAGAAGCAGAAGACATGGGGATGGTTAATAAGGTTGTTTCATTTGATGAATTAGAAAAAACTACGATGGAATGGTGTGAAACAATTATGACTAGAAGTCCTTTAGCTATTCGTATGATTAAACGTGGTTTAAACGCAGAGTTAGATGGTCAACATGGATTAATGGAGTTGGCAGGTGATGCAACTTTGATGTATTATTTAACTGAAGAAGCTCAAGAAGGTAAAAATGCATTTTTAGAAAAAAGACAACCAGATTTTCAAAAATTCCCTAAGTTTCCTTAAAAGTTGTTTGTTTTGTTGTTGTAAATCAGGGATTTATTTACTATTGAAGATTAAATTTATTTTATTCTTGGTTGTAATAGAAATTACTCTTATATTTGCAACCTCAAAACCAAACGGCGAGGTAGCTCAGTTGGTTAGAGCGCAGGATTCATAACCCTGAGGTCGAGAGTTCAAATCTCTCTCTCGCTACAAAGAAAAGCTCAGTTTAACGACTGGGCTTTTTTGTTATATTTTTTTCAGGAACAAAATTCTTTCTATGCTAGATTTAAAAATAATTTATACTAGGTTAAAAAAAATGAAATAGTTGTCACAAAAAAAACAAGCTAAATTCATTCTTGAACTTAGCTTGTTAAATAATTAAATATTTATTAAATTCTTACATCCATTTTGCAGAAAAAGAATTAAAATCAGATCTTAGACCATTTAGCTTTTGTTCAAATGTTTCCACTAAATCTCTTTCTTTTGAATGATCCTCTTTTTTACGGTGGTCAACAGCTACTGGATTATCGTTAATTTCTTTTACAATTTCTTTTTCATCTTGATTAATGATGTGTTGAATTTGATCAATGTTGTTTTTTTGGATGATAAATTGATTTTGATATTTTTCAATTTCAGCTCTTATGCTTTGATCTGTGTTTTTTGAAACAAGTTCTTCTAAACGCTTTTCAAGAATAGCAATATCTTCTTTGTAAAAATCTAATTTGTTATTCCATTCTTTGTGTTCAGCATGTAATTCGTATAATCCAACTTTTGTGTTCATATTCTTATTTATTAATTGTTTTTAAATTTTGTTTAACAAATTTAGTTTCAATAAGTTCTATTTAATATGACTAAGGTTAGTAAGTTATATGATTATAAATAGTTTATTAATAACCTCATTAGCAATAAAGCTTTAATAACATGAATTAGATGAATCTATTGTTGAAATAGATTTTTTATAGAAGCTTTATAAGCGATATGCTTTAAATCACTAAAATTATTTGTTCTTGTATTTCTGTAATTATGAGTTTAAAACTTATATATCTCCCTTAAACAACAGGTTGTTAATTTAAGTCTGATGTAGGAAGATTAATCTCAGTTTATAAGATTTCTAGCCATAGGACCTAATGCAAAAATAGCATCCAATATGGACAGGTTAGGAATAAATCCAATTTCATTTTCAAATACTTGATGGTAGGTTTTAAATGAATCCTTATCAATATGATTTTTTTTATCAAATTGATTTCTAAAGTCAATCTCTTCGTTTAGATTATGTATAAACTCTGATGTGAAACTTACTTCCGTTTTAATCCCTAGCCATTGAGCAATAGAATTGTGAATTAAGTTATTGAATTTAATCAAATTCACTTCATCGTTAAATATTAATTCCTTGATTTCAGTTTCATAGTGATCGAAGTATGGAGAGGAAGAGTAAGCGCTTTCTATTGCTTTCCAATGGTTCTTTTGCCAGTTTGTGTCATTCGATATTTGAATATCTTTGGTTTTTGTCTTAGAACCGTTTATTTTCTTTACAGGTATAGATAGTTGCAATACTCCGTTTGATGTTACAATATCACACCTATTACGTAAAGATTGTTTTATAAAGTTTTCATTTCCTTCAATTAAAATCGAAGAAAATGAAAATAAGGATTTATAGTAAGCAATACTTCCAAAATAAGATGTTGGAAAGATAGGTGTCATTTAACTATTTTATGAAATTAAACAACCTTTCCCATCTTACTCCTGCATAACTGCTTTTTGAGAACCAAACCATGGAAGCTCTTCCGACAACATGGTCTTCAGGAACACAACCCCAAACTCTTGAATCTGCTGAATTATAACGGTTATCTCCCATAAGCCAATAATAGTTCATTGCAAAAGTATAAGTAGTAACTTCTTTTCCGTCAACATAGATTGAATTGTTTTCCTCTTTTAAAGTATGTCCTTCGTAAGCGGTAATAATTCTTCTATACCAAGCAATGTTTTTTGGAGTGATATTAACAGTCATTCCTTTCTTAGGTATTTGAAATCTATGAAAGTTAGTCATTGTATTATTTATCATAGGATCTTTCGGGAAGATTGCTATGTTTTCTTTCATTTGTGTACCTGTTGGTAATGCATCTGTTGTATCGCTATATTGAGGTGTGATGTATAATTCAAAATTAGCTTTTGGATACATTCTCTTTAATGTTTTTAACTGTGAAGAGGTAAGGTTCATTACTATTCTATTGTTATCAATATTGTAGTAGTCATTTCTTTCCCTTTCAATACCAAGTTCAAACATTTTAGCATCAGAAAGGACATCTATGTTTGTAACGATATATTGTAAATTTTGAAATTCAGGAATAAAAGCAGGCTCGTTATTTACATGTAAAACTGAATTTTTAATTTCGATCCAATCACCTGCAACTGCCACACATCTTTTAATGTAGTTTTCTCTTTTATCTACAGGACGATAAACTAATCCATGGTGTTTAATCAGTTCTCCATTTTGATGTGCTATTTTTTCTTCAGAAAGCATTGTTTTTGCTTCAGATTTCCATTTAGGTAAATCTTTGAAAAATTGCTTCATGATGAAATCGTTAGTTAATTGTTGTGTTAGACTTTCATCTTGAATATTTACTTTTGATAAACTATCTATGTAGAATTTTTGAGCTAAACCATAATTATTTCTGGTTTTAGTATCGTTTTGAAAAAGGTAAAAAGCTTCTTCATTAAGTATACCATGATAATCATGTCCCATTAAACCGTTTGGCATTCTTGGGTCATATACTGCAGTATCTCCAGAAGGATAATTAAATACTACTACATCATTTCTATTTATTTTACTAAAACCAGGAACCCTTGTATAGTCAACAGTCTCTAATGTTGAATAGGACTTCATTGTTACCCATGGTATCGTATTGTGAACTAAAGGAAAGGATAGGGGAGTGACTGGTACTTTTGGTCCATAAGCTAATTTGTTTACAAATAAGAAATCACCAACTAACAATGTTTTTTCCATAGAACCAGTTGGTATTTGAAATGGTTCAAAAGCATACGTTCTAATGATACTAGCTGCAACTAAAGCAAATAAGATAGAGTCTCCCCATTCTTTTACTTTTGTTTTTCCTCCAGGTTTTTCTCTTGAAATTGCATTCAATGCTAATGCTATAGCATGTCCAATTATTGGTAAAGACAAGAACAATACTAAATGGTCACCCCACATTCTATTATCAACTTCTTTACCATTCATCCAATTTGTTTCCGGTAAAATTGAATCTTCAGAATTTCCGATTTTAGCTAAAAGTATATATGGAAAGAAAATTCCTTGTAATGTGTCTGTAAAACTAAAATATCCAAATCTTCTTATATAGCTTACGTTAACAACAGACCACATGATTAAATGAACCCCTGGAAAAATGAGTAAAAGTGACCACCACGGTTTCTTACATCCAATTTTGAATGCTATAAAATAATTGTAAACAGGAACAAAAGCTTCCCATGATTTTCTATCTGCTTTAACAAAACTTTTATGCCAAAAAGAAAGGTAAGGGTGTATTAAGATAAATAGGTAAAAATATAATGCATTCATAGTTTAAAACTTTAAAACATCTTTCATTTGAAAGACTCCTTTTTGATTAATTAAGTATTCGGCAGCAATAACAGCACCAAGGGCAAAGCCTTTTCTATTATGTGCTTCGTGCGAGATTTCAATTTTATCTATCTCAGAATTATAACTTATTTTATGTGTTCCTGGAACGTCTGGTTTTCTATAAGAAGTTAAAGGAAATTGATTTCTATTTGAATAAGGAATTTCATCTTTACCCAAAACCCAAGATAAATAGTTCGTATTGTTTGCTAAAATATCGTCTGCTATTGATATTCCTGTTCCACTAGGTGAATCAACCTTTTGTAGATGGTGTGTTTCTTCAACAGCAACTTTATACTCATTTGTAGTTGACATCAATTGGGCTAATTTCTTATTTATTTCAAAGAAAATATTAACTCCAATACTGAAGTTTGTTGCATGTAGTAAACTTCCATTTTGATTGTTTACTTTTTCAACAATTTCATCTAATTCATCGTACCATCCGGTAGTTCCAACAACAATAGGTATATTTTTTTCAATACAGAATTCGATATGCCCAACTGCTAAACTTGGTTCGGTAAACTCAATGGCTAAATCTACATTTTCAAAGTCAGCATATTTTACACTAAGTTCACTGTTACAAATTAATACAATTTTGTGGCCTCTTTCTTCTGCAATTTTCTCAATTGCCTTCCCCATCTTACCGTAACCTATGAGAGCTATGTTCATAATTTTGAATACTTTGATAATGAGTTATTTCTATTTCTGAAATCAAGCGTTATGCCAATCCCTAAATCTTTAGGCGTAATAATTTCAGGATGAATATTTAATGTTAAATCTTGAGATATATCAAAACTTACAAAATGTGCTTCTATACCAGCATCTATAATCTGAATTAAATAAGCTGCACCAAATAAAAGGATAGAAAAATCTCTTTTTCCTTCATACTCTTTAGTAAGGCTAAGTATACCTTGCGAATCATAATTGTACCACCTTTCATCTAAAGCTGATCCTTTATTGTTTTCTCTATAATTATATTCTGCTTTTAAGTCTTTTTGTATCCCTTGATTCTGAATTAAAGAGAAGGCTGTGTAACCTATTGCAGAATAAAATAAAGGTATTTTCCAAAATACATTTCTTTTCCCATATTGTCCTTTTTTGAAGTGAATATGGTTATATATGTGTCCACTTCCTGGTAGTATAGAAGCAAGTAAAAAAGCTTTTTTTGGAGAATGATAATAACTAGTATCTACAATTTCTAAGCTATCTTTTTCTTGAGAAAAAGATAAAAATGAAATGAATAGAAATAAAACTAGCTTAACAATTTTCATTCTTTATTTAGAATTTCAATTATTCGGTTTAAATCCACTTCACTATCAAAGTTAATAACGATTTTACCAGATCCTTTTGTCGATTTGTTCAGAACAACCTTTGAAGATAACTTATTCGATAAGTTATTTTTAAAAGCTATTTGATTATGTTCTAATTGAGCTTTTTTACTTTTTGTAGAAGCTTGTTCTTCATCAACAGGTGGGTGTACTTGTTCCTCTTTTAAGTGACCTTGTCTAATTAATATTTCGACATCTCTTACTGATAAACTATCTAATAAAATTTGATTAAAAATAGATAGTTGAAGAGCTTCGTCTCCTGCAGAAACTAATGCTCTTGCGTGTCCCATAGTAATTAAATTATCTCTAACTCCAGCTTGAATATCTGCAGGCAGTTTAAGAAGTCTAATATGGTTGGTTATACTAGATCTACTTTTAGATAATTTTTGAGATAGTTGATCTTGGGTTAAAGAACATTCTTCTAATAGTCTTTGATAAGATAGTGCTACTTCAATTGCGTTTAAATCTTCTCTTTGAATATTTTCAACCAAAGCCATTTCCAGCATGGATTGGTCGTTAGCAATTCTAATGTAGGCTGGAACTTCTTCCAGACCAGCTAACTGAGATGCTCTAAATCTTCGTTCACCAGAAATAAGTTGGTATTTATCTCTACCAAGTTTCCTAACCGTTAAAGGTTGTATAATACCATGAGCCTTAATGGATTCACTAAGCTCTTCTAAAGCATCACTTTCAAAGTGTGTCCTCGGATTAAAAGGATTAACTTCAATGTTTTCAATTTTTAAAAGAGCAATCGAACCAACAGTTTCAGAATTACTTTTTTTTGAAGTTATATCTGTATTAGAGTTTTCTAATAATGCACCAAGTCCTTTACCTAATGCGGATCTTTTTTTATTATCAGTGCTCATTATCTAATTCAATATTTTTAGAATCGTTATCAATTTTAGTCATGTCATTTTTTTGCAAAAACTCTCTAGTGAAATTAAGGTAATTAATAGAACCTTTACTAGATGCATCATGCATGATTATAGACTCACCATGACTAGGAGCCTCACCAAGCTTAGTGTTTCTATGGATAACAGTATCAAATACTAATTCTTGGAAATGAGTTTTAACCTCCTCAACAACTTGATTTGCTAATCTAAGTCTTGAATCGTACATAGTTAAAACAATCCCTTCAATTTCAAGTGATTCATTTAATCTCCCTTGAACAATTTTAATGGTATTTAATAATTTACCAAGACCTTCTAAAGCAAAAAATTCACATTGTACAGGTATCACAACTGAATCGGCAGCAGTAAGAGCATTAACAGTAATCAACCCAAGAGAAGGTGAACAGTCAATGATAATAAAATCATAATCCTCTTTCACTTTATCTAAAGCAATTTTTAGCATATATTCTCTGTTCTGTAAATCGATCATTTCGATTTCAGCTCCAACTAAATCAATGTGAGACGGTAGTATGTCTAAATTAGGGTTTTCAGTTTTAATTATTAATTCTTCTGGATGAGCACCATTAATTAAACAATCGTAGATATTTTTTGTGTTTTGTGGGTCAAAACCTAATCCTGATGTTGCATTTGCTTGAGGATCAGCATCCACTATTAATGTTTTATATTCTAATACTCCTAAACAACCACCAAAACTAATTGCTGTTGTTGTTTTTCCAACTCCTCCTTTTTGATTTGCTATCGCAATAATTTTCCCCATTACTTAATATTTGAATTATAAAGATACGTCAAAAAGCACTTTTTTCAGCTTTGAAATTAAGGTATTTATTAACATTGTTCGTTTAGAAAAAGGATAATAATTAAAGGTCTTCGAAAGATATGGTTTTATCCGTATTGATTCCTTCTTCTAATTCTTTATAGTTACCAGATTTTCTCAATTCTTTGATTTTTTCTAAAACATCTTCAAGACCATTTTGAAACTTATCAAAATCTTCTTTGTAAAGGAATAATTTATGTTTCTCAAAACTATCTCTACCCTCTAAAGTGTTTTTTTTACTCTCTGTTAAAACGAGGTATAAATCGTTACCTTTTGTAGCTTTAACGTCAAAAAAATAGGTTCTTTTCCCTGCCCTAACAACTTTTGAATATACTTCACTGTTATTATCCCTTTCCATATTATATTTTTTTAGTTAAACAAATATGCTTATTATTTATTCTTGAATGGAGTTAATGTGAATAAAAGTTGTTAAATTGTTTAAAATTTCATTTTTGATTAATGTTATGGTTATACGTTTCAAATTATTGTTTTTTAGTATTTTAATTAAATTTTTAGCAGTTTCGCAAGTAGATGTTTCTTCTTTTATTGATGATAATCTTGTGAACAATAAAGTGATTGAAAGAGATGCTTTTGTCGCCTCGTTTGATACCCTAACGAATAGTGTAAGTTGGACGATATATCTACATACCATAGAGAAAAGGAATAAAAATGTTACTAGAACTAATGTGTTTAGAAATGACCCTTTATTGAATGGAGTAAATTTTTCTGACAATTACTATAAGTCTGGTTTTGATCGTGGTCACCTAGTTCCTGCTGGGGATTTAACATTCGATAGTGTTGCTATGGAAAGTTCATTTTATTATTCCAATATTAGTCCTCAGGATCCTTCTTTCAATAGAGGGATATGGAAAAGGTTAGAGGGGAAAGTAAGAGATTGGGTTGATTTATATGATTCTTTATATATTATTACTGGATCAATTTATTCTACTAATTACCTTTGTTTTGGAAAGGATAATATTCCGATACCAGATTCTTTTTACAAAATCATTATTGATAAAAGAAACAATAAAACTATTTCTTTTATAATCCCGAATAAAAAAGGTAATGGCATTTTAAAAGAATATGCCGTATCTATTGATACCTTGGAAAGTTTATTAGGAATTAATTTTACACCATTTTTAAATGAATCAATTGAATCCTTGATCAATACAGAAAATTGGAAGTGGAATTAAAATTTGTAACTCATCCCTAAACTTGGTAGAATCGGGAATTGGTATATTTTCTCTGACGTTATACGGTTTACGTAAAATATATTATTTCTATCATAAGCATTAGTAACACTTGCTACTATTTCTAACATTGTTTTGTTTTTAAACTCAAATTTCTGTTTGACTGTTATGTCTAATCTATGGTAATAAGGAAGTCTTTGACTATTGAAATCTCCTAAAATACTTGATACGTTTGAAGTGTTTGTTGTTGTATAATCCGTAGTTACACCAGCATTAAATTTCTCAGATTGATAAAAACCTGCTGTTGGTGTAAAAGGTAAGCCAGAACCTAAGTTCCATCTGATATTTAATTCCGTGTTTTTCTTTTTACCAAACATATAGGTAGTAACAATATTTACGTTGTGTCTTCTATCAAAAACTGGGAAATACTCTTGGAAACCATCCCATCTTTGAGATTTTCCTAAAGAATATACTCCCCATATAAATAATCTATTTTTAGAATATTTTAAAAGAAAGTCAACACCATAAGAAGTTCCTGATTCTATTATGAAATCTTTTTTGAATACGTCGTCAATATTACTATTTGTTGCGTTGTCTTCGTATGTTTTATTTGCGTTAATATTACTCAACTGTGAGAAATACTTGTAATACCCTTCTACGTTTACGCTGATAGTTCTGGATAGGTCGTACTCAAACCCAGCGATTCCATGCCAAGCATATTGCAGTCCATTTTTAACGTCTCTTTCTTGATTGAACTGATTTACAAATGTTTCTTGAACGTTGGTTGGTGCAGAAAGTAATCCGTTAAATAAATTAACGACATCCTTGTCCGATGATGCAGATGTAAAGTTTTGCGAGAATCTACCCCCTGAAAACTTTAACCTTAATTTTTCTGTTGCATTAAACTTTATTCCTAGTCTTGGTTCTGGAGAAATCGTAGCTAAAGATGCGTATGCTTGTATTCTAATACTTGGTTGAATCACCCATCTGTTTTTAATTATCTTATAAGAATAGTACCCTGAGATTTCAGAAGTGAAAATATCTAGCTCGATTTTTCTTTTTAGCTCATTATACGTAACAAATCTAGTATTAAAACCACTTAGATTAAAACCATAATTCATTTCACTATTGTTTTTCAAGAAGTAGGTAAAATCAAAACCTAAATCAAAACCACCAATAGAACTAAACCTTTCTTCAGATCCAACTTCATTAAAAGTTGTTTTGTAGTTACTTCCGTTTACGTGACCTTTGATGTAAGTTGAGGAACTGCTAGGTACAATCAAAAAGTTAATACCTCCTCCAGAAGCATTAAAATCCAAATCTCCAGCATTGTAAAAGTTTACACTGTCTCTATTGTGAAAACCAAAAGCACTAAATTTTGAACCATCTTCTCCGTTAAAACTTATTTTACCATATAAATCAGTAAAGTTGAAAGGCAAACCATTTCCATCGTTAACAGTTGGGTAAAGTGCCTTGGAAGTATAATCTAATAAACTATGTTTTGCTGATAAAATGAATGACCCAGGATTGATAGATCCATCTTTAGATTTTTTTAGTGGACCTTCAAGAACAGTTTTAGCTAGAAATGGAGAGATTGAAACTTTACCACCAATTTCTTTTTTATTTCCATCCCTGTAGGAAACATCCATAATAGATGAAATTCTACCTCCATATTTGGCATCAAATCCACCTGTATAAATGTCCACGTTTTTAATTAGCTCTGTTTCAAAAACAGAAAAGAAACCTATGGAGTGAAAAGGATTATAAATCGTCATTCCATCAAGTAGTATTTTATTTTGAATAGGTGTACCACCTCTAACATACATTTGTCCACCTTGATCTCCTGTAGTTATAACCCCTGGTGTAACACTAAAAGCACCAACAATATCATTTTCACCACCTACACTAGGAATTCGTTCAATTGATTTTTTATCTAGTTTGATTGTTGATATTTGAATCTCAGTTTTCTTTTCTCTATCTGCTGCTGTTATGACAACACTTTCTAGTTCTCCTGATTTTTCAATTTTTTCTAATTGGTATTTTAAATTGATATTTCCTTTTTTTTCTTCTACTGTTATTTTGTCAACTATTCCTTTAAAATTACCGTTATCAATTTTCACAAAGTATTGACCAATATCAATTTTAGGAAAGGAGAAAAAACCATTCACATCTGTATTACCACCTGTAAGAATTGAACTATCTTTTCTAAGTAAAAGAACTTTTTCAAATATTACTGGTTCTCCATTTTCTTGGTCATACAAAAAACCACGAATATTAAAATCTTGAGAGAAAATTATGTTAGTAGAGAGTAATAAAAGAACTATTAAAAGAATTTTTTTCATGATATTTTTCAAATTTCAAATACGAATATAGATAAATCAAAGAATAAAGGACTTATAGATTTTGACATTAATTCTATAAGGTATTGATTATTGATTTAAATGGTTGGAATAAGTTATTGTGTTTTAAGTTTTTGCTTAGCTTTTTCCCAATAGATATCCATTTCAGAAAGGTTTAATTCACCTATTTTTAATTCATCCTTTTGAATCATAATTTCCATTTCTTGAAAACGCTTAATGAATTTATTGTTCGTTTTTGATAAAGCATCTTCAGGGTTAATGTTGATAAATCGAGCATAGTTTATTAAAGAGAATAAAACATCTCCAAATTCTTCTTCAATATTATCTGAATTTTTATTTACCTCAATTTCAAGTTCTTCAATCTCTTCCTTAACTTTATTCCAAACGTCTTTTCGGTCATCCCAATCAAAACCAATTCCTTTTACTTTATCTTGAATTCTAGTTGCTTTAACAAGTGATGGTAAAGAGGAGGGAACCCCTTCTAGTACGGAGACTTTACCTTCTTTTAGTTTAAGTTTTTCCCAGTTTTTTTTAACTTCCTCTTCATCTTGAACAGTAGTGTCTCCATAAATATGAGGATGGCGGTGGACTAACTTATCACAAATAGACTCTAAAACCGTTGTAACGTCGAAAGCTTTTTTTTCTTCACCAATTTTACAATAAAAAACTAAATGAAGAAATAAATCACCAATTTCTCCTTTTAGTGATTCTAAATCGTTTTGAAGAATTGCATCTGTTAATTCATAAGTTTCTTCAATGGTAAGATGTCTTAAACTATCTAGGGTTTGTTTTTTATCCCAAGGGCATTTCTCCCTTAGTTCATCCATAATGTCTAGTAATCTTTCGAATGCAAGTAGTCTTTTATCCATTAAATTAGTTATAGTTTTTCAGAATTATTTCTTTTTAAATTCATTAATATAGAAAATGCTCTATCAATATCCGATTGTGATACGACTGTTGTGAATTCATTTGATGTAGAGATAATTTCGTTTATATTGATCCCGTCCCAAGCTAAATGTTTAAGAATGTAATAGTAAACTCCATGTAGCTTTACATTTATAGATGGTAGTTTTACAGTTACGGATGCTAAATTTTTTGATTCTGTATTTAACTTTTCCTTTTCAAAGATTGTTGAAATTTTCTCAGTGTGTATGGAGTTGATTATTATAGTTGTTTCAGTAATTCCTCTAGTGATAGCAAAAAAACTATCGTTCTTTTTGTTTAAGAGATTTACAATTTCAAGTTGTTTTTCTTTAAGCGTATCTGAGTTTTCGAATGTGAAACTGGCTAAATTACTCCTAACAAGTATATCTCCAATTTCTCCCATAATATTTTTGATTTTTAAATCTAATTGATGGTAGTAACCTGGAGGCATTCTCTTTATGGCCATTACTATAGCACTTTCATTGATTTGTTTTTCAGCAATTTTTTCTATCTCAGGTCTTATTTTTCTGGCTAATGAAGAGATATTAATTAAATTTTCCGACATAGCCTCCCTTAAAAAGGGACTTTTATTAATTATTTCTTCTGTAATTTTTCCTAAAGACTTCATTTTTAAAATTTAAGTTACAAATATAGAAAGATATAACTATTTTAATTCTTTTGTTTTTTATTTAATATAAGTGTTTGAAATTTAAAACTTATTTCTAACTATCTCAATTACAAATTTCAACTGTTCTTCCGGAGTCATTTTTGTATTGTCCACTAAAATTGCATCAGGTGTCTGAATCAAAGGGCTTTCTTTTCTATGTATATCCAGGTTGTCTCTTTCTTCTAAGTTTTTTTGCACCTCTTCTTTTGATATGTTTTCTCCCTTATTTTGTAGTTCTAAAAACCTTCTTTCAACCCTTGTTTCAGGGTTTGCAGTAATAAATAGTTTTAATTCGGCATTTGGGAATACAACAGAACCAATATCTCTACCATCCATTATTATCCCACCATTTTGTCCCATTTCTCTTTGTTCTGAAACAAGCTTTTGACGTACTTCTTTAATGCTGGCAACTTTGGAAACAATATTTGCAACATTTGGTTTCCTTATCAGATGCTCTACATTTAAGTCATTTAAAAATAAGTCTGACTTATCAGTTGACTCATTCAATTTAAAGGATACTTTTATGAGAGGTAGGTTCTTTATTAATTCCTTTTCTAATATCTTTTCACCTTGTATTAAGTTATTTTCTATGCAGAATAATGCAATTCCTCTGTACATTGCACCACTATCTATAAATATGTAGTTTAATTTTCTTGCTAATGCTTTCGCAAGAGTGCTTTTACCGCATGATGAATACCCATCTATTGCTATGGTTATTTTTTTATCATTCATAAAATAGAAATAATTTTCATTTTGAAAAATAAATTAGAGTTTGGTGGGATATCATCTAAGTCATGATCTCCATATCCTAAATGAGGTGGAACGATTAATTCAACTTCAGTACCAGGTTTAGATTTTAATATAATTTCTTTCCAGCCTTGAATTAAATCTTGTACTTTAAAAGTTATCGGTTTTGATTGCTTATCAAACATTTCACCATTTAATATACTTCCTTCGTAGGTAAATTGAACACTATCAGATATCTGAATAAAATCTCCTTTTCCTTCTTGTATAATTTTATAATACAATCCAGACCCTGATTTTTCAAAATCAAGTGATTTCTCTTGAATATGTTTATTGATTAATTTGTCAAAGTTTAAGATTTGCTCTTCACTATAGGTAGAACAACTAAAAAACAAAAAAATAAGTAAATTGAGTTTGATTATAGTTTTAATCATTATTATTTCTTTTTAAAGTATATTGGTTTTAAGTGATAACCTTTTAAAGTTAATAATTGCAATAACCCATTTGGTCCCCCAACATGTCCAGCTCCAACAGCAACAAAACAAGAAGTTTTGTTAAAGTTTTCCTCTAGAACAGGTAGCCAATTTTGGTTTCTATTCTTTATAAATATATCTTCATAATTGTCAAATGAACTAAATTCTTTGTTTAGTTGATGGTATAAAGAGTCTAATTTTTGATCTCTATATGTTTTTTGAAGGTATAAAAGGTTTTCTTTCACTTCTTTCTCGCTAGAAATAATATCCAAAAGCATTCTTTTTTGAATGTTCATTGGTAAAGTATCCATTAAACTTATTTGAAATTTTAAAGTTTCCAATCCTATTATTGGAAGTTTCTTTTCCTTGGAGTATTGGTATATTTTTTTTTCGTAAGATTCTGTTTTACCATCAAACAACGATTGAGTTGCAATTTGACTAACTACAAATGGTTTAGTGTTATAAAAAGCACTTCTGAAAACTTGAGGTGTTAATTGTAATCTATTTTTAGCCCAATTAATTATAGAGTCCGTTTCTTCTGAAGAAAAGTAGTCAAAAAAGTTTCCTTTATCAAGTTTGGTGTACTTTAATAATGAAGCAGGGTTAGGAAGTTCCTCTAACTCAAGAATCAAAGAGTTTGATTTTTTTAACGCTTTTTTTAGCTCCTTCGGGAAAAGAAAATACTCTTTCTCGATAATATGCATCGTTCCTAATATATAACTCTTTTCAGAACTTTCAGAATGACTTACTTCCCATAATATTGCTTGATTGTTGTTTGGATAAGGTAAAAGTTGAGCTTTGGTAAAACAAGTTAGGAGTATTGATAAAATAAGTAGTAGAAGACTTTTCATTATCAATTATTTAAGGTCAATTCAGCTAAAAAGTGATGATCATCTTCTAGAATGACTTTAGATTTAAAGCCTACCTCAGAAGCAATTTCTGAAAGTTTTTCAAAATCTACATAAAGCCAATTAAACCATTCTGTCTCCTGGTCTTTGTATTTCATTTTATATTTAAAATCACCGTAGTATTCTGTATTTAGATCAATCCACATTGCTCCTTCATCGTCTTCATAAAGGTATTTAATATCGCTTGAGTCACAAATTATTTTACCGTTTTCGTTAAGTAGGTTTTTGCAATGGTTTAAGAAGTTTTTTAAGTTACTCAATTTTCCAGCAATACCAATTCCATTCATTAATAAGCAGATTGTATCAAACTTTTCTTTCTCAAAATCAAAGAAGTCAATACGTTTCGAAGGGATGTTAATTGTATGGAGGTAGTCGATAGCTTTCTGTGAAATATCTATTGCGAAAACATTTAAGCCATTATTAATCATCTCTTTGGCGTGAACACCTGCTCCAGCGCCAACCTCAAGTACTTTTCCAGATGCTAATTCTATTGCCTTTTTTTCTATCAAAGGCATTTCTTCAAATGATCTAAATAATGTTTTTACAGGGATGACATCATCTTCACATAAATCTGAAGATACAATAATGTTTTCATCAAAATTATTGTTTGAATAATCAATTATTGCAAGTCCAATTGGATCGTTTTTACTTTTTAACACCTCTGGGAATTAGTTTTAATAGTCGTAGCTATCGTAGTCGGATATGTCTTCGTCTGAGAAACCATCTTCAAAATCATCAAACCCATAATCTTCTTCATCGTCTTCAGACTCGTATAAATCTTTAGTGAAGTCTCCAGGACTTTCGATTTCTTCTTTTGAATTTTCGTCTGGAGATATACCAATGGATAAAGTGATTTCTGGAGAGTTTGGTGCTGTTTCTTCGATACTTATTAGTTCTACTAAAAAGATCCACATTTTTAGAAAATCATAAACCAAAATAATTTTTTGATCGCTTTTTTCCATGTAGTCTTTCAAGGTAGCGGAATTCATAACAGAAGGTGTTTCTTCAGTTGGTTCTTCTTCTGAGTAAGAAAGATCCATTAAACTAATTTCGTGTCCCTTATCCCAATCATCATTCGACATATAGAAAGATGCCATTTGATCTCCTTTAAATTTAAAAGAATGGATAATGGTTTTGTATAGAGATTCAAAAGTCTCTTTTTCATTAATTAATATGTCTCTAAATACTTTATCTTCTTCTTTAGAATCTAATAAAACTCTGAATTTTAAACCTGCCATTTTTAATCTTTTTAACTTAATGTAAAGTTATTTAAATTTAATAAAATTAATTGTTATTTATACCTATTTCTTTTCCTACTTTAATCATGAATTGAAAGGCTTCCTCGTAATCGTTTTGGATTTCCCCCTCAAGAATGGCGTCTTTTATTTTAGTTTTAATTACTCCGATTTCATGACAAGGCTTTAAGTTAAAGTGCTTCATGATTAAATCTCCTGAAATAGGAGGTTGGAAATTTCTTACTTTATCTTTTTCCTCAACTTCTTTCAGTTTTTGACCAACTAACTCAAAATTCTTTTTAAATTTTTTGACTTTGAATTCATTTTTAGAGGTGATGTCTGCGTTACATAAAGTCATAAGGTCTTCAATGTCATCTCCTGCTTCAAACAATAACCTTCTAATTGCTGAGTCAGAAACCGATCCTTTTACTAAAGCAATTGGTCTTAAATGAAGTCGTACTAATTTTTGCACATACTTCATCTTATGGTCTAACGGTAGCTTTAGTCGTTTAAATATTTTTGGAGTTATTTTAGCTCCTAAGTCTTCATGTCCATGAAAAGTCCAGCCAGCATTTTGGTCAAAACGTTTAGTTGGTGGTTTGGCAATATCATGCATTAGAGCAGCCCATCTTAACCAGAGATTATCTGTGTTTTCAGAGATGTTGTCGATTACTTCTAGTGTGTGGTAGAAATTATCTTTATGTGATTTTCCATTTATGGTTTCGATCCCTTTTAAACGAATCATTTCAGGGAAAAATTGATGTAATAATTGAGTGGAGTTTAGAAGTTTTAAGCCTCTAGATGGAGTAGGGGAAAGAAGTATTTTATTGAATTCATCCATCACTCTTTCGATGGATATTATTTTTAATCTTTCGGCATTTTTCAGGATAGACTCTAAACTTTCTTTCTCAATTTTAAAGTTGAGTTGAGATGCAAAGCGAATGGCTCTCATCATTCTTAATGGGTCATCGCTATATGTTGTGTCAGGTTCTAAAGGTGTACGTAATATTCCTTTTTCTAAATCTTTTAACCCACCAAAAGGGTCTATTAGTTCCCCAAATGTATCTTTATGCAGACTAATTGCCATGGCGTTGATGGTGAAGTCACGTCTGTTTTGGTCGTCTTCAAGTGTTCCATCTTCCACTATTGGTTTTCTAGATTCTTGACGGTAAGACTCTTTTCTAGCACCTACAAATTCAACATCTAAATCTTTGTATTTAAATTGTGCTGTTCCAAAACTTTCAAAAACTGAAACTTTCTTTACCCTTAACATTTCAGCAGATTCTTTAGCTAATTCAAGACCGTTTCCAACGACAACTATATCAATGTCTTTTGATGGCCTATCCAGAATTAGATCTCTAACAAATCCTCCAATAACAAAAGCTTGTAGGTTTTTTTTTGTTGCTATTTGCGATATAACTTTAAAGACAGGATGTTTTAAGTTTTCGGAAAAGTTTTCAGAAGTCATACTTTTAATTACGTATTATTTTCACACTACCATTCAAGTCTATTTTTATGATTTGAGAAGGTGTGTCCATTTTATCTTTTAATCTATCTTCTACTATGAAATCAACTCCATTTTTTATCTGGTTACTGATTTCATCAAAGGATAACGGGTGTGTTTTCCCGGAGATATTTGCAGAAGTACTTAATAAAGGTTTTTTAAGTGCTCTTATTAATTTTACACAAAGTGGATCTTTTGTTATTCTAATACCAATCGAACCATCTTCTGCAATTGCTGATGGTGCAATATTTCTTGAGGTAGGGTAGATAACCGTTAATGGTTTATCTGCATTATCACACAATTCGTAACATACTTCATGAAAATCCGGAACGTATCTTTCTAGCATAGGAAAACTATCTACTAGAATAATAAAACTTTTCTCGTTTGGTCGGTTTTTTATTTGTGAAATTTTCTGACATGCCTCTTCGTTAGTAGCATCACAACCAACTCCCCAGATTGTATCGGTAGGATAAAGCATTACCTCTCCTTTTTTCAACTTTTCAGTATACTCTTTTATATCAAGCATCTAATTTCGTGTTAATGTATGTTTATACTATGTCAAAAATTGTACGCTTTTACATTAAACAAAAAAAAGGTTGAACAATTGTTCAACCTTTGGGAGGCTAGTGGGGATCGAACCCACGACCTACGGTACCACAAACCGTCGCTCTAACCGACTGAGCTATAGCCTCCATTTTTGACGAGTACAAATATAATAAGAATCATTTTAATAATTCAAGTTTTTAAAACTAAAAAATGATATTATTTTTAGTTTATTTTTTAAGGTAATGTAAATCAGGTTTTTATGAGTTGTATTTTTAGTTTTAAATATTGAAATTATTGTTTTTTAATAGTTATCTTCTAAAATTAGTTTATAATTTGCTAAAGGCTTTTAAATATTTTGGTGTTAATAAAAATTGTGATTTAACATGAACGACTTTTAAATAGGCGTTAATTTTACAAAAAAAAACTGAATGTTAAAAGTTGGTATTGTAGGAATTAATTTCAAATCAAAAAAACACATTGAAGCCTTACTTTTGTTAAAAGAGAGTTTTTCATTAGTTGGTTACTATGATCCTAATTTAAATAATACAAACAAATCAAATCTTGATTTAAAGTGTTTTGATTCTTATGAGTCACTTTTGTTTGAAGTAGATGTGATTGATATTGTTTCGCCACTGTATAAACATTTTGAGTTTATCTCAATTGCCTTAAGAAAAAGCAAGCATATTTTTATTGAAAAACCAGTTACAGAGTCTGAAGATGAAGCACGTTCTTTGATTAGTTTATCTAGTGAAGCTGATGTTAAGGTTCAAATTAGTTCAGAAGAAAAATTTAACCCTGCTTTTGAAGCTGCAAATAAGTTTATCAATAAACCTATGCTTATTGATTTCAATCGTTCTTTAGATGTTTCAACCTTTGTTAAAGGTCAGTGTTTGGTGTTGGATTATATGTTGAGCGATATTGATTTAGTTTTAAGCGTTATTAAATCTGGAGTGAAAAAGATTTCAGCTAATGCCTTGTCTATTTTAAATAATTCTGTGGACTTAGTTGACGTTAGGCTTGAGTTTGATAATGGTGCGATTGCAAAACTTCATGTAGATAAAATTGGTGAAAATAAATCCGTAAAATCTAAATTTTATCAGTTAAACAATTTGATAGATATTAATTTTACTGAAAATAACCTACAAGTTTTCAGCAACGAAGTGGATGGTTTTAATGGTGAAACTACTTCTTTTCAAGATGTTAATTCAATAAAAAATGAATTCGTTTCTTTTTATTATTCTATTATAAATGATAAAGAAACCAAAGTCTCTTTGTTGAATGGTTTGGATTCGTTGATGATTGCAAAAAAAATACTCGATTTGATTAACCGAACAAATATTGCTTATATAGATAATAATAACTAATTTTCCTCGTTGTTATTCGTGTTTATGAGTTTTATGTCTAATATCTTTTATTTCTTTTTATTCAGCTTATTATTTTTAACTTCTTGTGTTAAGAATAACGACGATCCAACATGGTTAGAAGTAAGCGAGTGGACATTAATTGAAAACGCGGATGCAAATTATGATGCAGGTGTTTTAACCCATGATTTCACTGATGCTTGGGTTTTTGTTGATAATGAGATTGTTGGTGTTTTTGAGGTACCTTTTAAGATACCAATACTGAAACAAGGAAATGTAAACGTGAAAGTTTATCCAACGGTTAAGAATAATGGTATTTCTGCGACTAAAAAGATATATCCTTTTGTTGAAGCCTATGAGTTTGATACACTTTTTTCTTCTGGCTCTACAATAAGTATTGATCCAACCACCATGTATAAGCAACGTTCTAAATTTTGGTTGGAAGATTTTGAAGATGCTGCAGTAAAGTTAGATAACGATGTTAATTTCAACACTTCTATTATGGTAGGTAATGATTCTGAACACCTTCGATATGGGAATTTTTATGGACATGTTCATTTAACTCAATCGGATTCAATTTGGGTAGCCTATTCAAATGGTCAATTAGTTTTACCTAAATTAGGACGAGAAGTGTACCTAGAGGTAGATTACAAGAATACAAATTCTATAATTACAGGTTTGCTTGCGGTTACTCCCTCTGGAACTAAATCGAATGTTAATGTGCAAATGAATGCTCAATCCGCTACTAACATGGAGTGGAAAAAAATATATATTGACCTAAAAGAAGTTGTTTCTTTTTATTCTGATGCAACTTATTATGTGGTATCCTTTCAAGCTTTATTAGAAGAAGGTTTAACAGAAAGTGATATCTATTTGGATAATATCAAAGTTGTTTACATAGAATAGGGTAATGTCAAAGCGATTCAATAGGTATTTATTTTTATTTCTAGATTGGTTAATTGCTCTAGTTTCTTGGTCGTTGTTTTTTTATTTGCGAAAAGTTGTATTAGAAGAACAGCCTTTTGAGTTAGATAATAAGTTTTACTTAGGGATATTTTTAGTCCCATTTTTTTGGTTGTTTTTTTATGTTTTACAAGGAACTTATTATGATGTTCGAAGACTTTATCGGTTAAAGGTTTTTAACCTTACTGTAGTTAGCTCATTTGTCGGTTCTGTATTATTGTTTTTTTTCCTTTTATTAGATGATCAGATTGACAATTATAAAATGTATTATACTTCCTTTATCATGTTGTTTTCTATACATTTTTGTTTATCAATTTTTACAAGGTTTACCTATGTTACCATTTTAGTGAATAGAATTCAAAAAAGTAAGGTCGGATTTAAGACAATATTAATAGGAGGTAGGGATAAGGCTGTTTCAATTTACAATGAAATTTCTGGTTTACCTAAAAGTATTGGTAACGATATTGTTGGTTATGCTGGGATAGGTGAAAATAAGGTTTTAAAAAGATCTAATATTGATTATTTAGGATCTTTTCAGAATTTAGATAGGATACTTAAAGATAACCGAATTGAGGAAGTTATTATTGCTCTTGAAAATGAGGATTATGGAGAGTTAAAAAATATTGTTTCTTTAATTGAAAGAACGGACATTAAGATCAAGGTTTCTCCCGATATGCAAGATATGTTGTTAGGAGCTGTGAAAATGAACAACATATTTGGAGCGTTACTTTATGAAATAAATACAGATGCAATGCCTCCAGGGCAAAAAATTGTGAAGCGAATGTTGGATGTATTTATTTCGTTTTTCTCCATACTTTTCTTGTTACCTTTTTATGCTACAATGGCTTTGTTAGTAATGATTTCTTCAAAAGGTCCAATTTTGTTTTTACAAGAACGTATTGGTATTCATGGTAAAAAGTTCAATATCATCAAATTTAGAACAATGTACACGGATGCTGAGAAAAGTGGACCTCAATTATCATCTGAAAATGACCCGAGGGTTACAAAGATTGGAAGAGTGATGCGGAAATTTAGGCTGGATGAGTTTCCTCAATTTTTTAATGTTTTAGTAGGGGATATGTCATTAGTTGGACCTAGACCTGAGAGGCAATTTTATATCGATCAAATTTCAAAAATGGAACCTCAGTTTTTACAACTTAACAAAGTTAGACCTGGTATTACCTCCTGGGGACAAGTAAAGTTTGGGTATGCTGAAAATATAGATCAGATGATTCAGCGCATGAAGTTTGATTTATTGTATATCAATAATAGATCGCTTGCTTTAGATTTTAAGATTATGTTTCACACTGTATTTATTATTCTAAAAGCAAAAGGAAAATAATTAAACACTAAAAATATGAAAACACTAACCTTACTATTTACTTTTATTCTGCTGAGTAATTTTTCAAACGCTCAATTGATATCTGGAGATTTATTAGAGTCTAATCGTTATTTACTTTCCTCTTTTGATTTCACGATCAAGTCAAGTAGAGAAGGAATCATGTATTATGAAGTAGCTGTTAATGAGCAAGGAAAAGTAACTTCGCAAAGGTTTTTACCAAAACATTCGACTTTATCATCTTCTTTAAATAGAATGGATGCAATCAATTACATCAAGAAATTTGAGTTTCTAGCAGGGAGTTTATTTCCGAAATTTCAATACGTAGTTGTGCAGATAAATTTTGTGAAAGAAGAAATAGAGTTAAAATAAGTACATTTCTACCTAAACCGATATGATAACTGGCCTTCATCTTTTAAGTCGCAATCCTTCTCGTTTGTTTTGTAGTGGGGGTTACTGTTATGGCTTCCAAGGACAGGAGAGTGACAATGAGGTTAAGGGAGTAGGAAATAGCTATGACTTTGGTGCAAGGATATACGACCCAAGGATTGGAAGGTGGTTGAGTACTGACCCATTGGAAGCTAAATTTGCAGGAATGAGTCCATATGTATTCGCTGCAAATAGTCCCTTGTATTTAGTTGATGAAAACGGTGAAGAACCTAGCCCTGCTGCATATAAATCTGCTGCTAAAACTCTAGGAGTAAGTGTTGCACATATACGAGCGGTATATACTACAGAAGTAGGTGAAAATGCTTATTTACCAGATGGCAGAATTAAGATTTTGTATGAGCGTCATTATTTTAGTTCAAAAACTGGAGGGAAGTTTGATGAAACTAATCCCGACCTGTCAAATCCAACTAGTGGTGGTTATGGTCGTTATTCAGAACAATTTGGTAAGTTAGAACAAGCCAAAATGTTAGATAAAAACGCTGCGTTTGAGTCAATCTCAATAGGAGGGATGCAGATTATGGGGTCAAATTTTAAAGCTGTTGGCTTCACTTCAGCAGAGGAATTTGTTACTGCAATGATTAATGGAACAGAAGATGACCACTTACAAGCCTTTGTTAATTTTGTTAAAAATGATAAATTTGCACCAGAAGGTAAAACAAAACAAAAAGCCTTACAAGATGGCGATTGGGATAGCTTTGCTAGAAATTATAATGGTCCAAAATACAAGAATAATAATTATGGAGCTAAAATGAGAAGTAACTTCAATAAATTTAAAGATAATCCATTGAAGGGACTGGTTGAAAAAATATCTCAAGAAAAGAGTGCCCCAAGTAAACCTAGTGTTAACCAAGTAAATAATCCTCTATTACCATCGTCAACAGGAGGTTCAACAGCAACTAAATAACAAAATGATGAAAATTTACAGTAGTGTAATTATATTCTTTTTATGCTTTATTACGCATAGATGTGGAGGTCAGCCAAACATTACAGTTTCTAATTTAAAAAAGGAAATTTATAAAAAATCAATAACAATTGAATATGAAGAATTAAAAATTAATAATTTAAGTATTAAGTACCCTAAACTAACATCGAAACATTTTAAAAGGTATCTTGAAAAATTGATGAAAAATGACCAAAATGAAAATTTCTGTGATGATGAAGGTATTGTTTTAATTCATTATGAAGTCAAGCACCTTTCTGATTATTTAATAAGTATTGTTAAAAATGTTGAAGTACAGTTTTGTACTCATTATTCGGATTTGGTTTCTAATGAATCAATTACTCTTCTTGTGTCTTCGAATGAACTATTTCAAGTTAAACTTTCTAAAAACGGACTTCATAAGTTAAATGAGAAATTGAAATCTACTGTTGAATGTACTTATAATACTGATGATGTACAATATGCTTTTTTCTTTCATAATGGACTGGCCAATGTTTATGTTTATCTGGATAAAATATGTAACTATATAGAAGATATAGGTGTTATCGAAGATAACTTTAAGATGGTAAAGATTTAGGGTAACATATCAAACCTATTGTTTTGTAAAACATAAAAACAAACCCTAATACAGATATGGATATGTGTGTTGCTATCATAGTCAAAAACATATACGATAGCTGATAGATGAAGCCTTTCATAATTTTGAATGATGAATATTTGATGATTAATTGGGTTCAGTCTTTAAATCTTGAGTCTTAAATCGATAGCTGATAGATAAAGTCTTTCATAATGTTGAATTGTGAATGTTTGATGATTAATTGAGTTCAGTCTTTAGGTCATGAGTCTTTTAATCTTGATTATTAAAACGTTAGATGAAAGATTAAGCCTTTCATAATGTAGAATTTTGAATGCTTTATGATTAATTGGGTTCAGTCTTTTAATCTTTTTAGAATTTCTTCTTTTAATTTACGTCCGTAAAAAATAACAGTAAATATTTTGTTTTAGAATTTGATTTCATATTCTTATATGGTTCTGAGAAACAGTTTTTTTATAAAAAACACCCTTAAAACTTTAATTGATTAATAATTAATCGTAAATTTGATTAATTATTAACTGTTATTTTTAATCAGAATGCAAAATCAATTTTATTCTAGTTCTAATTTAGAGATCTTTCCTGTTTCTACTGCTACAGATTTAAGTTTACCTGTTATTACTGCTGGTATATCAGCTGGGTTTCCTTCTCCTGCGATGGATTTTATAGATGTTTCTATTGATTTAAATAAGCAATTAATAAAACATCCTTCTTCTACGTTTTACGGTAGGGTGAAGGGGTATTCTATGAAAGATGTAGGAATACACGATGGCGATTTATTGGTGATTGATAAGTCTCTATCTCCAAAAAATAATCAAATAACTGTTTGTTACGTAGATGGTGATTTTACTATTAAAAGGATAAGTGTCAACGATGGTTATTGTTGGTTACTTCCAGAAAATAAAGACTACAAACCAATCAAAATTACAGAAGATAATGATTTTCAAGTTTGGGGAGTTGTAACCCATGTGATTAAATCACTCTAAGATGTATGCTCTTATTGATTGCAATAACTTCTATGCTTCCTGTGAACGATTATTTAGACCAGAGCTAAATGGAAAACCAATTGTGGTGTTATCTAATAACGATGGTGCTGTGATCGCTAGAAGTAACGAAGCTAAAGTATTAGGTGTGCCAATGGGAGCATTAGCTTTTAAGTTTGAGTCCTTTTTTTTAGAGCATAACATTCATGTGTTTTCAGCAAACTTTGCGTTGTATGGTGATATGAGTAATCGCGTGATGACAATATTGCAAGAGTATAGTCCAGAATGTGAAATTTATAGTATTGATGAAGCTTTTTTAAAACTTACAGGGTTTGAAATGTATGACTTACATGAGTATGGCCAAGAGATTCAAAAACGAGTCAGAAAATGTACGGGTATTCCTATTAGTGTTGGAATCGCTCCGACTAAATCGCTTTCAAAAGTGGCTAACCGGATAGCTAAAAAACACCCAAAAGAGTTGAATAATTCTTACGTTATCGATACGGAAGAAAAGCGCTTGAAAGCTATAAAATGGTTGAAAATAGACGATGTGTGGGGGATAGGTAGAAAGCTTTCCGTTCGATTGAAGCAAGTTGGAGTGAAAACAGCTTATGATTTTACACAGTTAAATGATTCTTGGGTGAAGAGAAATTTATCCATAGTAGAGTTAAGGCTAAAGCACGATTTAAATGGAAACCCAACTTTGGGTTTAGAGGACGTTAAGCCAAGGAGAAATATTGCTACTACACGTTCTTTTGAGCGTAATTTAAAAGATTTTAAAGATGTTCATGAACGCATTACAACCTTTGCTGTCTCTTGTGCTGAAAAATTAAGAAAACAAGGTTCTGTATGTACAGCTATAATGGTTTTTATTAGGACAAATTCACATCGATCAGAATTGGAACAGTACAATGGAGGCACTGTTGTTAAATTACCTTTTTCAACCAATTCAAGTATTGAAATTGCACGTTTTGCTGGTGAAGGATTAGAAAGAATTTTCAGAAAAGGTTATCAATACAAGAAAGCTGGTGTAATCATTATGGACTTTAAACCTGAAGGGGAGGTTCAATTAAATCTCTTTGAAAATAGTAATCCAAAACACCGTCAATTAATGAAGGTAGTGGATAGGTTAAATACTGCATTCGGACAACAGAAAATCAAATTAGCATCTCAGGATCAGAAAAGAGTATGGAAAATGAAGCAGGAAAGGCTATCGCCAAGGTACACAACAAGATGGAGTGATATTATAACAATTAAGGTTTAGTTGGTGTTGCTTATATTTAACGAAAGCTACTTTTCAGCGTTTTCGTCATTCTTGATAATTTCACTTGCTTTTTTATTCATTTCACGAATACGAAGCTTGTTAAGTTCTTTTTGTGTTTGTTTCTTTTTCTTTTTTTGACCCAATAATTTTGAGTGTAACTTTTTATTGTCTGTATTCTTTTGTTTTGTCATTGAAATAATCGATTTACATTAATAATTAAACTAAAAAAGAGTGAATATATCTAAAATATATTCACTCTTAATAAAAATCTAAGGCTTATAACAAATAATCATAAAACCTTAGCAATCGTAGATTTTTTCAAATTCATCTTTATACATTTCTAAAATCTTTTTTCTTTTCAGTTTAAGGGTAGGGGTTAATTCTCCACCTTCAACAGAAAGCTCGTGGTCAAGAAGAGTAAACTTTTTAATTTGTTCCCAATTCCCGTAAAGTGCATTAAAAGCATTTACTTCCATTTGAATCTTATCAATAAGAGTTTTGTTGTTTATTAATTCTTGGTTAGATAAATTAGAATTAATTACACCTTCCCCTTTTAGCCATTCATTGGCGTAATTGAAATTTGGAATAATGAAAGCTGAAGGGAATTTTTGAAATTCTCCCATAACCATTATCTGTTCAATAAAACGAGACTCTTTAAACTTATTTTCCATTGCTTGCGGAACAACATATTTACCTCCAGAAGTTTTAAATATTTCCTTTTTTCGATCGGTAATTTTTAAAAACTTCCCATCCACCATTTCACCAATATCTCCAGTATGGAACCAGTTATCAGTATCTATTTCTTCTTTTGTTTTTTCTGGTAATTTGTAATATCCCATCATAACATTTGGACCTTTAACAAGGATTTCACCATCTTCAGCAAACTTAACTTCAACATTGTTCAGCAAGGTACCAACTGTACCTATTTTTATACCGTTTTTTAAACAGTTAACTGAAATTACTGGAGAGGTTTCCGTTAATCCATAACCTTCTAGAATAGGAATATCAGCAGCGAGAAACATTTTAGCTAAACGTGGTTGAAGTGCAGCACTACCAGATACAATAGCTTTTATTTGCCCACCTAAAGCTTCTTGCCATTTTGAAAAAATTAATTTTTGAGCAATTTTTAACTTAAAGTTATACCAGCTTGACCTTCCTTCGACCTTAAAATCTTCAGCTAAGCTAATAGCCCAAAAGAAAAGGGTTCTTTTTATACCTGTTAGTTCTTCGCCTTTAGCCATGATTTTATCAAAAACTTTTTCAATAAGCCTTGGAACAGCAGTAAACATTTCAGGGTGCACTTCTTTAATATTCTCCCCAATTGTTTCAAGAGATTCAGCAAAATAGATATTACTACCAGATTTCATGTATATATAATGTAACATCCTTTCATAAACATGACAAGCAGGTAAAAAAGTTAAAACTTTTGAACCCGTAGAAATTGGTAATCGAGGAAAACAACCAACTACATTGGAAAGGATATTATTATGAGAAAGCATAACTCCTTTTGGGTTTCCTGTAGTACCAGAAGTATAAATAATAGTAGCTAAATCTTCATTTTTAATCGATGCTTTTAAACTTTCAATTTCATTGATGTCAATTTTTTCAGATGCATCTAATATTTCAGACCAATTCGGAGCAGAGGTTTTATTGAAAGTGTAAATATGAGATAAGCTTTTAACCTTAGGTTTAATGCTATCGATTTTCTGATAAAGCTCAAAAGAATCCACAACACATAATTTAATTTCAGCATCACCAAAAATGTAACAATAATCATCGACAGAAATATTAGGATATATAGGAACAACTATCGCACCTGTTTGTTGAATAGCGATATCCATGATGTTCCATTCATACCTATTATTAGAAGCAATTGCAACTTTATCATTAGGTTTTATACCTAATGCAATTAACCCTCTAGATGCAAGGTTTACTTTTTCAATAAAATCTTTAGTTGAAATAGCATTCCAAGAATTGTTTTCTTTGGTAACAAACATTTTTTCTTGGGGATAATTCTCTAATTGAAAATAGGGAACATCAAATAAACGGGTTACATCTTTCATAATATCAGATTTTAAAGATTAAAGCATACATTACGAATATAAGAAATAGGAATGAATATTTCTTATACTTTTTCATTCGAAATATTCATTTATACAGTCATTTTGAAAGTTAGTTGAAATTCTCACTTTATTTTTAAAAATTAATACGTACATTTATGACGCTTTACTATAAAATTAATAGATTTCAATTACTTAAGAATATATTAAAATATGAAACATTTCATATCCTTCTTCATGTTTATGGCTTTATCCTTAACTGGTTTCGGCCAAGATTTGGAATTTACACAATTTTACGCTAACCCACTTTATTTGAACCCTGCATTTGCCGGCTCGCATGGATGTCCTCGAATTAACATGAATTACCGAGACCAATGGCCAAGTCTTTCTGGATCTTATGTTTCTTATGCAGCTGCCTATGATCAATATATCTCAGGGATTTCTGGAGGTATTGGAGTTTTATTAGTAAATGACGTACAAGCAAAAACAATAAATACAACAAGTGGAAGTTTAATCTACTCTTACCATACTCCTCTAAATCGAAAATGGACATTATTATTCGGGGCAAAAACTACTTGGGTACAAAAAACATTAGATTGGAGTAAGTTGACTTTTGGAGATATGATTGATCCTAGAAAAGGGTTTGTTTATACAAGTGGTGATAAACCAACAAATGGGAATGAAGTTGGTTTTTTTGATGTTTCATCTGGTTTTGTAGTTTATAGTAAGGATTTTAATATTGGAGTAGCAGCAAACCATTTAACTCAACCAAACGAATCAATGATTGGTAATGAGGAAGATCCTTTACCAATGAGGTTTACAGGACATGCTTCAGCTAATATTCAATTAAATAAATCTAAATACACGAGTTCTACTACTTTAATGCCATCCTTAATCTATACTTATCAAAATGGTTTTTCACAGTTAAATATAGGTGCGTATGTTAAGTATTCTAACATGACTTTTGGTGCATGGTATAGAAGTTTAGACGCATTTATTTTGACGATAGGAGTAAATACCGGAACCTTTAGAGTTGGTTATAGTTACGATGTTACTGCATCAAGATTAAATAATGGTGTGTCAGGAGGTTCTCATGAAGTGTCTTTAGGTTTGAATTTAAATTGTAAACCAAAAGCTAAAAAATTCAGAACAATATCTTGTCCTTCATTCTAGTGAAAACAAGTTTATTTATTTTTTTAAAAATGGATTATTCCATTATAAACCATTTTTTATAAGACTTGTAATAGTTACATCTTTAATATCTTACCATCTTCCATTTCAATGATTCTATCCGATTTTTCAGCAAAATCATTATCGTGAGTTACAATTAGTAAGGTTTGATTATTCTCTATGGTGAGTTCCTTGAATATATCAAATACCATATCCGCATTCTTTTTATCTAGATTACCAGTAGGTTCATCCCCCATAATTATCAACGGTTCATTTATTAATGCTCTTGCAATAGCTACACGTTGTTTTTGACCACCAGATAGTTGATTAGGTTTTTTTAAAGCTTGTTGATCTATACCTAATATCTTTAGTTTTTCAATTGCTTTAAACTCTATTTCTTCTTTTGAAAAGTAACCTAATTTTTGAGCGGGAAGCATAACGTTTTCTAAAACTGAAAATTCATTCAATAAATAATGAAATTGAAAAACAAAACCAATCTTTTCATTTCTTATTTTGGCTAGAAAAGGTTCGTTTTTACCACTCATGTTAATGTCATCAATAAATAAACCTCCTTTGTAATCTGTATCCATGGTGGATAAGATGTAAAGTAATGTAGATTTTCCACAACCAGATTTACCAATTACAGAGACAAATTCACCACTATTAATACTGAAGCTAATGTCTTTTAAAACATCTACTGTAATAGGGTCATGAAAGCTCTTGAAAATATTTCGAGCTTCTAATACTGTTTTATTTTTCATTTTATTTACCACGAATAATAACAACTGGATCAACTTGACTTGCTTTTCTTGCAGGGAAATAACCAGCAAGATAAGTCGTTAAGATGGAGAATACGGAACCAATGAAATAATATTTTAAATCATAGTTTACAGGAAAAGTTGTTACAGTTGGCATTGCAGCAGTATTAAATGGGAGGTTGTCTATTAAAACAGAAAAGCCAAAACCAAATATTAACCCAAATATTCCACCAACTAATCCGATTAAAACACCAATTGTAATGAATACATATTTAACTTCCTTACCTGAAAACCCAGTTGCTTTTAATATTGCAATAGAATCCATTTTTTCAAAAATCATCATGTTTAAAATATTGTAAATACCAAAACCTGAAACGATTAATAAGGTAATACCAACAGCATAAGAAATTAATGTTCTTATTGAGCTACCTGTTTCAAACTGGGCATTAGCTGTTTGAATGTCAATTGCGTCAACAGAAAATAGTTCTTGATATTCTTTAGCTATTTTAGGTGCGTTAAGGATATCGTAAAGTTTAACTTGAAGATCAGTAATATAGTTGTTTGTCTTTCCAAGAAGTTTTTGAGTTGTTGCAACAGAACAATAACTTTGAACCTTATCAATATCTTGAAGACCTGATTGAAAATATCCTACTACTTTTAGTTGAACTCTCTCGCCCTTAGTAGTTGTTACTTGAATAATATCACCAATATTAGCTAACATTTTATCTGCAGCAACTTTACCTAAGATGATTGAGTTTGGAATATTTTTAATATCCATAAAATTCCCAGTAGTCACGTATTCATGGAAAGCAAATAGTTTGTTTTCAGGACCTGGATCAACACCGTTTATCACCCCCGTTAAATCTGTTTCTCCAACATTATAAAAAACTTGTGCTGAGATCTTTGGAGCTACTCCAAGAACTCTTTTGTCTTGTTTTAATGTATTTAAAATGGAAGTGACATTATAAATCTGATTTCTACTGTTGTTCGGTTTGATAGATGTGACAAAATTTTGTTTATTTTTATATTCATTAGATTTGTCAATCGGTTGAATTAACGTAGGTTTCACTTCATTGTAAAGCCTAATATGTGGAGTTCTATTTAATATGAGTGAATCTAACAGATCGTTAAGTCCATTCATGAAGCCTAGTAGAGTAACAAACATGGTGATACTAAAGGTGACACCAATTGCTGCAATTAATGTCTGTTTCCACCTTGCTAACATTAAGGCTTTAGCAATTCTATATACCAGTTTCAAATTCATTCTTCTGGAAGGTAAATTTTTTGGTTCTCTGAAAGTCCTTTTAAAACTTCAATTTTTTGAAAATCTTTTAATCCAACTTCAATTTCGATTTTCTCTCCCGATTCGTTAAGGACATACTTATCTTCTACAAGGTAGTTTCTTGGAATAGTAACTACACCTTTTCTTTCAGATAATAAGATATTCCCTTCCAATGTTAGGTTAGGGTAAAGTAACTCTGGTTGATTTAAAAATACAGCTTCAACGGAGAAAGTCTTGGATCTTTCATTCATTAAAGGATTGATTTTAATTATTTTAGCGTTAAATGTTTTCTCTTTATAACTATCTAGATTAACAATAACCGTTTGGTTTTTTTTGATTTTAATAATATCATATTCATCTACTTGAAGAATAATCGTATACATTTTTTCGCTTCCAACAATAAAAACAGGAGTTTGAGAAGATACCAGTTCACCTTTGTTTTTTAGAATACTGTAAACCTTTCCTTGCACCTCGCTTTTTAAAATTAAATCATTTTTAGTCAACCTACTTAAATTTAAATTATTCTTAGATTGATTATCGTTTAATTTTAATTGTCTTTTTAAATCAGTTATCTTTAGTAAAATAGAGTAGTAGTTTGATTTTGAATTGTTATAGTTTAACTCATTAATTTCAAATTCACTTTTTGAAATTACTCCTTTATCATATAACTGTTTATTTCTTTCAAAATTTATAGAATCAAGTTTGAACTTTCCTTCGATTTGACTAGCGCTTAATTCAAGATCTTTTATTTTATTGATCTGGTTGTTGTAATCGTTATAGCTAGCAACCATTTCAGCATTTTTTTGATTTGAAATTGCACTGTTGTTTAAAATAGAAGCAAGCGAATCTCCAATTTTGACAACGTCTCCTTCGTCAACAAAAAGCTCATCTAATACTCCATTTATCGTTGGATAAACCTTGTACTGATTTTTACTTTCAATTATTCCAGATGCATAAACAGATTCTGTAATATCTCCTTTTTTAACAACATGAAACACTTTTTCTTCTGAACAAGAGTATATTAGGAAATAAAAAGCAAAAAAGTATAAATAGTTTTTCATAAAAACTCATTTAAGATTAAATATTATAAATGTAAAGTTACTTAATAAATGAATCCTTGAATGCGATTTATATCATATTTAAGTATGATTTATTATGAAATTGATTTGAATAAGAGTTGATGTAAAAAATGATAGGTTAAGTTGTCTTTATTTGTGTCATCAACATCGGTTAATCTTGGAAGGTTATTTAAAAAATATTCATGGTTATGAGCAGTCTCAATCAAGGTGCTACTCAAAGACTTTGAATATTTATAAGTTGGGTTATATTCCAAAATAATAGAAGAAATAGTAAAACAAAGATCTTTATATGGTTTGAATAGGTTTTCTTGATTAATCTCAGAAATATTTTTGATTAAATAAACTTTACTACTCTCCGATAGAATAATTTTAGTCAAAAACTTTTTGTTGTATTCAAATGTATTGTTGCTTTCGGGTAATTCTTCAGTAAGTAGTTTTAATATAATTTCTAGTTTTTCTTTTGATGAATTTACATTTTTAATATTAAACATTACTAGGTATTCAAAGTAGCACCAATACCAGTTCAATATATAAAGTAAAAGTTTGTGTTTATTTTCAAAATACCTATAAACAGTAGCTTCTGTAGTATTAATTTCTTTTGCTAGTTTTTTAAAAGTAAAATTTTCAAATCCTAATTCATAAATTAAATCGATAGAACTTTTAATGATTTCCCTACCTTTAACAGAGCTTTCTGGATCTTTATTGAAAAGTTTATCGTTTATTTGAAAAGAAATGTGAAATTCCATATTAACATTTTTTAAGAGCAAATGTAAAAAATAAATAGAGTTTTACAATAGTAATTAAAAGTAAAATATATAATTTTGATAGTAATACTATTGTTTAAGTATTTTTATTATTTTTGAAACAAAAAATGAAATGAAGAAAGACGGTTATAAACCTTTATCCAGGATAATACAATTAATCTTAACGGATAGAAAGGACATTGTATCAATTTACTTTTTTGCAATAATGAGTGGTTTAGTACAGTTAAGCCTACCGCTAGGTGTACAAGCTATTATTAGTTTTGTTTTAGGAGCTACAATGGTTACTTCAATATATGTTCTAATATTTGTAATTGTTTTAGGTGTGTTTCTTGTAGGTGCATTTCAAATAAATCAAATGAAAATTATTGAAAAAATTCAGCAAAATATATTTGTAAGGAACACCTATTTGTTTGCGGAAGTTTTGCCTCAAATTGATTTAATGAAAAGTAATAATTATTACCTACCTGAAAAAATAACACGTTTTTTCGATGTGATGAGTGTTCAAAAAGGTATCTCGAAATTATTACTGGATATTCCTATCGCTAGTATTCAAATCATATTCGGACTTTTACTTTTATCATTTTACCATCCAATATTTATTGCATTTGGTTTCCTTTTGTTGTTATTCTTGGTTTTGATATTATGGTTTACAGGGAAAAAAGGAATTGAAACTAACTATGTGGTTAGTACACATAAATATGAGGTCGCTGCATGGTTTGGTGAAATAGGACGCGTAGTAAAATCATTTAAATTTAGACATGGTACACAATTAAATATTTCAAAGGCGGATGAGAAGTCTGTAAAGTATATTAAAGCTAGAACAAAGCATTTTAGTGTCCTTTTATTACAGTATAAGGCTTTAGTTTTGTTTAAGGTTTTAATTACAGTAACAATGCTTGCGGTTGGTACTTACCTTTTACTTGAGCAAAAATTAAATATTGGTGAGTTTATCGCTGCGGAAATTGTAATTCTTTCCATAATTGGAGCTGTTGAAAAACTTATAGGAAGTATTAGTAATGTCTATGACGTTATCACTGGTCTTGAAAAACTTTCCTCGGTTACTGAAAGTCCATTAGAGAAAAGTGGGAAAGTAGAATTCAAATCTATTAATTCTGGTGTTTCAGTTGAACTAACAGACTGTAATATAACTTATCCAAATAACAAGACGGTTTTAAAAAACATGAACTTTAAGATTCCTTCCAATTCAATAGTTGGAATTACAGGTTGTTCTGGATCTGGTAAAACAAGCTTATTAAACCTACTAAGTGGTAATCTAGGAGATGATAATGGTGGTGTATTGATTAATAATATCGCTTTAGGAAATTACAACCTTGAATCTCTAAGGAAAAAGATGGGAGTCTTCCTGTATAATACAGACGTTTTTGAAGGAACCGTATTAGAAAATATTACCATGGGTAGGCAAGGTATTACTCAAGAAGAGATTACCAAACTTGCTTATGAATTAGGCTTTTCTAGTTTTATTCAATCGCTTAAAAATGGTTTCGAAACTGAAGTTGACCCAGCCGGTAAGAAAATGTCAACTACATCTGTTCAAATTATTATTTTACTTAGAGCGTTTATCGAAAAACCAGACTTTCTACTTTTAGAAGAGCCATGGAATAATTTCAATAAAGAATTAAAAGATAGTTTTATAGATTATATTTTTAACAAGATGGAAGATACAACTCTTGTAATTGCTACAAATGACTCCTCTTATTTAGAAAAAGTAGATATCGTTTTAGAGTTAAATAAAGGTGAGGTTTTAGTTTCTAAAAATAAATAAAAGAATGAGAGAATTAGAATCGTTTAAGAAAGTTTATAGGTATAATAAAGAGAGTAAGATAAAATACTGGTTCTTCGGAACCATAACAATATTAATTATTTTCATGTTTCTTCCTTGGACTCAAAATATAAAGTCAAAAGGTGCTGTAACATCCCTATTTCAAGATAAAAGACCACAAGAATTAAATTCTCCAATACCTGGAAGAATTTCAAAATGGTTAGTAAAAGAAGGGGATAATGTTAAAAAAGGAGATACCATTATTATTTTGTCTGAAATCAAAAATGATTATTTAGATCCAAACCTAATCAATAGAACAAAAGAACAGCTAACAGCAAAAAAAGAAGGAGTTGATTTCTATAAAAGTAAAGTAGTTTCTTACGATGCTCAAATTAGTGCATTGGAAAAAGGAAGAACTTTAAAGTTAATGCAATTAGAAAACAAGTTGATTCAGTTAAACAATAAATTACAAGGTCTTGAAGCAGAGTATAATGCTGCTGTTAACGAGTATAATTTATCTAAGAATCAATTTGAAAGACAAGAAAAAATGTTTCAGGAAGGTTTAGTTTCTCAAACCAAACTCCAAGAAAGAAATGTAAAACTTCAAAATAATTATTCTAAAATGGTTTCTTTAGAAAATAAAATTTCTGAGGCCAAGCAAGAAATCATCAACAATAAAGTAGAGCAGAATTCAGCTCAACAAGAATACACAGAGAAAATAAGTAAAGTTGAATCTGAGCGTTTTCAAAGTTTAAGTCAAATTTCCACTGCCGAAGGGGAAGTAGCTAAGTTAGAAAACCAGCTATCAAATTACATCATTAGAAATGGAATGTATGTAATTTTAGCTCCTCAAAACGGTCAAGTTGTTCAATCAAAAAGTGCTGGGATTGGTGAGGTGATTAAAGAAGGAGAAAGAATTATTACAATTGTTCCTGGAGATGCTCAACTAGCGGTAGAAATGTACGTAAGACCAATCGATTTACCTTTAATTGCAAAAGGCCAAAAAGTTAGGTTTGTGTTTGACGGTTTCCCTTCTATTGTTTTTAGTGGATGGCCACAAAGTAGTTATGGTACTTTTGGTGGAGAAGTTGTTGCTATCGAAAATACAATTAATAAAAAAGGAATGTTTAGAGTTTTGGTTAAAGAAGATTCTCTAGATAGAAAATGGCCGAAAGAACTTAGGATAGGAAGTGGAGCTCAAGCGATAACATTATTGAAAGATGTTCAAATATGGTATGAGTTATGGCGAAATGTAAATGGTTTCCCTCCAGATTATTATGTCACGGAAGGAGAGGTTAAATCAGATAATGATAAGAAGGCTAAATAATCTTAAAAACATGAAAAAAACATACTTACTTTTATTGTTTGTTGTTCTATTTCTGAAAGGGTTTAGCCAGGAACAAGATATGACCTTATCGCTAGATCAGTTTTTAGAAATTGTAAAATTAAATCATCCAACAATCAAACAAGCTTTGAATGATGTTGAGATGTCAGAAGCTAAGATAATAGGAGCTAGAAGTGGTTTTGAGCCTAGTATTAATGGAAGCTATTCTGAAAAAGTATTTGGAGAAGAACAGTATTATCAAAGTTTTAATCCAGAGGTAAGAATACCTACTTGGTTTGGAATTGAAGCCTATGGAGGGATAAATAATTTAGAAGGAAATAAGTACAATCAATCTTCAACTTTTGGAGAATCTAGTTACGTTGGAGTAAGTATTCCGTTGCTTAAGAATTTATTGATGGATAGTCGAAGAGCAACTTTAAAACAGTCAAAATTATTTCTTCAAATGTCTAATTTTGAAAGAGATGTTGTTGTCAATGATTTATTAATGAGTGCGATTGAATCTTATTGGGAGTATGTAAACTCTTATGAGTTAATGAGTGTTATCAACGAAAATTTAGCTAATTCTCAAAAACGATTAGATTTTATTAGAAAGTCATATTTTAATGGAGAAAAAGCAGAGATTGATACGATTGAAGCTTCTAATCAATACCAAATGTTTTCTTACAAAAGAAATGATGCTGAAATTAGATTCATGAAATCGAGGTTAAATCTTTCTACTTTTTTATGGAAAAATGATAATGTACCTTATGAGTTGCCACAAGAAGTTTCTCCAAATCAAAATTGGAAAGGAGATCTAAAAAATGAGAAAGTTGAATTTATTCTAAATAAACTTTTAGAAGATTCTCAAGTTCACCCAATTGTAAAGACCTATGAGTTAAAAAGAGAAGTTTTAGACATCGAAAAACAACTTAAGTTTCAAAGTTTATTACCAAAATTAGATTTATATTATAATCATTTAGGTAAAGGGTATGATGTTGGAAATACTTTAAACAACCATAGGTATTTTGATGATAATTTTCAAACAGGTGTAAAGTTTGAGTTGCCAATACTATTAATGAAGGGGAGATCTGATTATAAAATTGCTAATTTAAAATTGATTAACAATGATTTAGATTTAGTTCAAAAGCAGAATCAAATAAACCTTAAAGTAAAGTCATATTATAATGAATATGAAATTCTTAAAAGACAATTAGATTTACAATATGTTATTTATGACAATTACAATAAATTAGTAAAAGCTGAGGAGCAAAAACTCATGAATGGTGAGAGTTCTCTTTTTATTGTAAACTCTAGACAAATGAAAGCTTTGGATGCATTAGAAAAATTAATTAATATACAAGCTAAATACTTTAAAACAATCTACGCTATTCAATGGAGTGTTGGTAGTTTGAAGTAATTCTAATCGGGTTAAATATCTTTGTTCGACTAATATAACTTTGTCATTACAATACTAAAATAGTGAGATATGATTTTTGTGAATCGTAATATTTCGATTTTCAAAACAGAAGTTGTTTGAAGTTATAAACGGAAAAGTAAGAATTTAGGTTAAAAGAATACAGGTGGTCTTCTCAAATCTAGTTTAGCATCCTTAAACATATTAGAAGTTGATCTTAAGCTAAACAAAAAACTTTTATTCCCTCCAATAGGAATCCAATTGAAAGATAGTGCCCAACAATGCATATCCCTACTTAAAGTTAGAGTAGTGTAGGTAACCTTAACGGTTTCTACATCGTAATTGACAGAACCAATAATTTTCCATCTTTTAGTAAAGCTAACGTCTCCATTTGCTGAAATTGTTTGTACTTGTCTAAAATTATCTGGATTTGTTGGCTTTCTGTCTTGATTGGCAGTAATTGAATAAACGTGAGAGATATTAAACTTCCAAGGAATTTCAAAATTTACAATTCTTTCAGGAAATAATAGGAAATAATTATAGTCAGCATTCCAATTCTCTCCGACCTTATCATTTAATTCATTTATTTTCTCCTTGCTTTCTTTTGAAGTAAAAGTTAAAGTAGTTGTTAGGTTTGAAGAGATAAACCTTCCTAAAGCTCCATTTTCAGTTATAGAATAAGAAGACAAACTCGCTCCTGTTTCTTTATTCCAATTGTAAGGACTAAAAGAAGAAGAGGAAACAATATTAATCATAGGTAATGGACTTATTCTCAAATTTAAACTAAGATTAGATAAGTTCATGGAGTCTTTCAAGAGGTCATATTGACCAGTTACAGATAATGCATCAATTATTCGAGTCTTTTTAAATCCGGTTACTGTATCTTTTTCAGATGCGCGTTTTAATTCAAATGAGTTATTGATTCCGAAATTTATTAATGCTCGATCTCTTGTAAAACGTGAATTATAGACACTGATTTCATTGTTTTCAAAAGGCGAATAGGTAAGGGTGTTTGTGTTTACTAAACCAGTATCAAGAGAATTTAATTGATTTAAATTAGGTATAAAACTAACACCAACATTTGGCGTCATGATATGTCTTAGTAAAGGTTTAGATTTACCGATAAACTTATAATAACTATACAAAACAGAAGTAGCAGAACCGTTAAAAGAAATGGTTTGTGTCATTCCGGCTTGATTAACTTGGTCTTCACGAATGCCTGATTCAACAAGGGTGTCATACGATTTACTAATTTGTTGAAAATTAATATTGTTTGAATAATTAATGGAAGGTGTAAATTTTAATGTGTTTTTAAAAAAAGAAGCGGTTGTCTGGAGAGTAGCTTTTTGTTGAACCCCATTTATAAATTCATCATTAATTAAATGAAGGTAATTTCCGTTTAAAAGAGAATCTGCAAAAGTAGCTCTATTTTGAGATTCTAAATTATAAGAAACAGCGATTCTAGAAAAGAACTGTTTCCACTCTTCTTTCCCTTTTATCCATTTTTTGAAAGGAGAAAATCTGGTTACATTTGTTGTAAAAATCGGACTATTTAAAGCGATAGAATTATTTGAAGTGTTTTGTCTTAAAGAAACTTTTAACCCCATAGTAACAGGTTTTCCAGGGAATCTTCTTTGTATGTTAATGTCTGAATTTAATTGGTTATTAAAGTATTGCGTGTTTATTGGGTCTAAACTATTTTGAGTGTTGTTATCTGAAATGAAATTTACATTTGAAGAGAATGTCCAAAACGGATTTGATTTAGCGTCTTTCTTATGAGACCAAAGGATACTAATTTTATTACTTCTATTGTTGTTTGGAAAACCATCGTTTAATTGTTGGAATTCAGTTGATAAACGACCACTATTCCTGTATAGTTTTAGGTAGTTTGTTTCTTGTTTTAATCCCCAGCTACCTCTACTTAATAAAGTTAAATAAACACTGGTGTTTAAAGTATTACTTATAGGAAAGTAATATCCTAAATCTCTAACTCCGAAACCGTAAACAGAAGAGGGGACAATTTGTGGAAACAATAAACCGTGGGTTCTAGATTTCGATTGAGGAATTACACTAAATGGAAGACCAAAAGGAGTAGGAACACCTTTCACCCATAAATTCATCGGTCCAGTTACAATTCTTTTTTCAGGAATCATGATTGCTTTAGATAGATGAAAATGATAGTGAGGGTCTTCTAACTCACAAGTAGTAAACCTTCCTTTTTTAAAATGAATTTCAGCATTTTTTTGTCTTTTGGCAACTCCCATGTATAGGTAGAGTTCATCTTGTTTAATTTTAACCTCCTCAATAAAACCTTTTTGAGAATCAAAGTTATACCTAATTTTTGCGGCATCAATCTTTTCTCCTTCACTTTCAAAAACAGGAGTTTCAATCCTATTACTGTCTTTGTCAAACACATAAGAAGCAAAGACTTCGTTTTTATCTAAATCAACTTCAATAAACCCTGCATTCATTTTTGTATCCATGAAATTAAGGTATGCTTCTCCAAATAGATATATTTTATTTTTATCTACATCAAGATATATCGAATCACGAGCACCATATTCAGCTTGATTTTCAAAAGAAGTATCGTTTTGATAAATGGTATCCTTTTTGATATTGTTTTGGCCATAGACAGAATGTTTCGTTAAAATTATTAACAAAACACTAATAAAAACAAATAAACCAATGCGAGTAATTTTCAACTTAAAAGCTTAATTTTGTCTATCTAATTTTTTAACAAATTACAAAACTATAAAAATACCTTATAATGAAAGTTAAAAGTTTCAAATATAGCAGAAAGTATGCCATAATTTTTCTGTTATCCCTATGTTCTTTTGATTTTTCTTTTTCTCAAGACAATAGTCTTGTTCGTCCGTCAATCAAAACTATTGTTATTGATGCTGGTCATGGAGGTAAAGATCCAGGTTGTCACGGTGCATCCTCCCAAGAAAAACATGTATGCCTCTCCATTGCTTTGGCTTTAGGTAAAATGATAAAAACAAATTATCCAGATATAAATGTAATCTTCACAAGAGATACAGATGTTTTTGTCGAATTAGATGAACGAGCTAAGATTGCTAATAAAAACAATGCTGATCTTTTCATTTGTATTCATGCAAATTCAGCAACACCTTCTGTATATGGTGTCGAAACGTACGTGTTAGGTTTACACAAAACAGAAGCACAACAGCAAATTGCAGAAAGAGAGAATGCTACAATCTATTTAGAAGAAGATAAAGGAGCAAAATATAAAGATTTCGATCTAACACCAGATGCTCTGATTGCAAGACAGATTCAACTTTCTGTTTTCTTAAATCAATCCATAAATTTCGCCTCTAAATTACAAAATCAGTTTAAAGAGTTAGGAAGAAACGATAGGGGGGTAAAACAAGCAGGTTTTCTTGTGTTGTATAAAACAACAATGCCAAGTGTTTTAATTGAAACTGGTTTTTTAACAAATAGAAAAGAAGAATTATTTCTTAGTAATAAAGAAAATCAGTTAAAAATGGCAGGGTCAATGTTTTCTGCTTTTGAAGATTATAGAAATGAATTAGAAGGAGTGAATTCAAATTCAATAACTGATAGTAAGAAAAGTGATGTAAAACCAAATATAAAAAAGAACTCTAACAATACATCAACAAAAAATCCTTTTCAGCAAAATGTGGTTGAAGAAAAAGAATCAATTAAGCAGAAGGTAGTTGAAAAGGAAATTTCAAAAAAATCTAACCAAACAAAATCTTTAGAAGGTAAAGTCATATTTAGAGTTCAAGTTGAAACATCTGACAGAAAAATACAATTAGATGACCCTCAATTTAAAGGATTGGAAGTATTTGAATACAAACAAAATGGCATCTATAAATATACTGTTGGTAATTTTATTAACGATTATAATGGTGCGATTAATTATAGGAGAGAAATATTGAAGAAAGGTTTTACAGGTGCATTTATTGTCGCTTTTTTTAATAATGAGCGTATTATTCTAGAAAAAGCTATTAAATTAGCAAAAAAATAAAGTTTTGAAGATATCTAAAGAAATTAAAACAGGAATTATAGCCCTTTTAGCAATAGGATTGTTGGTAACTGGTGTTAATTTTTTGAAAGGAAATAGCTTTTTTGGTGGAGATGATGTTTATTACGCATACTTCTCTAATTCCGGAGGGATTTCACCTGCAAGTTCTGTTGTTTTAAATGGAGTTGGAGTAGGGAAAGTGTTAGCGGTTGAAAATATGTTGAATGAAGTTCCTGATAAAAATGTTCGTGTTACTTTTAACCTACAAAACCACGATCTTAAAATACCAAAAGGATCTGTTATTGAAATAGGACCATTAGATTTATTTACCAAAGGTTTAGTACTAGAACTTAACACTGATCTTTCACAAGGTTATTATAAACCTGGTGATTCTTTTGAAGGAGTTGTAGCGGTTGATATTTTTACTCAAGTTAAAGCGTATGCAGATCCAGTAACTACAAGACTTCAAGGGATGATGGAAAAGCTAGACGACTTAGTGGTTTCATTTTCTTCTTTTTGGGATACTACCGCAACATCTTCATTACAAGGAAGTATGAGGGATTTAAAAATTACAATACAACGTTTTGGAAATGTTGCTAAAGAAGTTGAAGGATTAATTGTTGAAGAAAAAGTGAAGTTAAGTCACATTTTTACGAATGTTGAAAGCATAACTAAGAACTTAAAAATTAGTAATGATAAAATTACTGGTATTTTAGGTAATGCCGAACAATTAACTGAGGATCTTGTGAAATCTGATTTCAAAACAGTTATTGGAGATGCTCAAGCTACCATACAAAAGTTAAATTCAACTCTAGAAAGTGTTAACAATGGAGAAGGTACTTTAGGCAAATTGGTAAAAGATGAAGCTTTGTATAACGAATTAATTGAAACAAATAAAACGTTACAAGATTTAGTAGAAGATTTACAAGTTCATCCAGAGCGTTATGTTCATTTATCATTAATTGGACGAAAAGTAAAAGGAGTTCCGATTAATTCAAATCAGGAAGAAAAATTAAGAAATTTATTGGATTCAATTCCAGATTAATTAACATAAAATAATAATATGATCTCAATAATTTTATTTATTCTATTATCCATTTTAGGATTTGGTTTTTTTGCTTGGAATGCTAACAAAATAAGAGCAAATATTCTTTTAGGTAAAGATTTAGATAGAACGGATAATAAAGCTGAAAGATGGAAAACAATGGCTTTGGTTGCTCTTGGACAAAAGAAAATGTTTACTCGTCCAATACCTGCTATCCTTCACTTTGCTTTATATTCAGCTTTTGTTATAACACAAATTGAATTAATTGAAATAATAGCAGATGGAGTTTCTGGTAACCATAGATTGTTTAGACCATCTCTAGGAGGTTTTTATACTTTTATGGTAAGTTTCATTGAAGTTTTATCTGTATTAGCTTTTGTTGCAACACTATTATTTTTATCAAGAAGAAACTTGTTGAAACTTCCAAGACTTAATATGAAAGAGATGATCGGTTGGCCTAAAAAAGATGCTAATTTGATTCTTATTATGGAGTTGGTATTGGTTACATTTATTTTTATGATGAATGGAGCCGATGAAGTACTATACTCTCAAGGTTTATCACATGCTGAAGATTTAAATGATGGATCACTAGGTTTAGCTATCAGTAGTTGGATGGGCCCACTTTTATTTGGTGGAATGGAAGAAGGAACACTTCATGTTATTGAAAGAATAGGATGGTGGGGTCACATATTTATGGTGTTTGGTTTTTTAAATTACCTTCCTTATTCAAAACACTTACATATTATACTTGCTTTTCCTAATACCTATTATTCAAACCTTGAGAAAAAAGGAAAGTTTTCAAACTTAGAGTCTGTTACTAAAGAAGTGCAATTAATGATGGACCCAAATGCAGATCCTTATGCTGCTGCAGATCCAAATGCTGAAATACCAAGTTTTGGAGCTAAAGATGTTACGGATTTATCGTGGAAAAACTTATTAGATGCATACTCTTGCACGGAATGTGGAAGATGTACCTCCAATTGTCCCGCTAATATTACAGGTAAACTATTGTCTCCTAGAAAAATCATGATGGATACGCGTGATCGTTTAGTTGAAGTTGGAGATAATTTGAGAAAAAATGGAAAAGATTTTACAGATGGGAAAAGTTTATTGCATGACTATATTTCTGAAGAAGAATTATGGGCTTGTACATCTTGTAACGCTTGTGTAGAAGCATGTCCGGTAAACATAGATCCTTTATCTATTATTGTTGATTTAAGAAGAAGTTTAGTAATGGAGGAATCTAAGATGCCAAGTGAACTAGCAGGGATGCTGACTAATATAGAAAACAATGGTGCTCCTTGGCAATTTTCTCAAGCAGATAGATTAAAATGGGCTGATGAAGCTTAATTAAATTAATTATTTAAAATTAAGATATGAGTAACTTATTGAAAGTCCCAACAATGGCTGAAATGATAGCACAAGGTGAAACACCTGATATATTATTTTGGGTTGGTTGTTCAGGTAGTTTTGATGATAGAGCTAAAAAAATAACTAAAGCAATTGTTAAAATATTACAGAAATGTAATGTGAAATTTGCTGTTTTAGGTACTGAAGAAAGTTGTACTGGAGATCCTGCTAAAAGAGCTGGTAATGAGTTTACTTTTCAAATGCAAGCAATGATGAATATCCAGGTTTTAGATGGGTATGAAGTAAAAAAAATAGTCACAGGTTGTCCTCATTGTTTTAATACTTTAAAAAATGAGTATCCAGAATTAGGAGGGAAGTACGATGTTGTTCACCATACAGAATTAATTCAAGATCTAATAAATACTGGTAAATTAAAATTAGAAGGTGGATCTCAGTTTAAAGGGAAAAAAATCACCTTTCATGACCCTTGTTATTTAGGTCGTGCTAACGATGTATACGAAGCTCCAAGAACATTAATTGAGAAGTTAGATGCTGAATTAGTGGAAATGAAGCGTTGTAAAACGAATGGTCTTTGTTGCGGAGCTGGTGGTGCTCAAATGTTTAAAGAGGCAGAAAAAGGAAACAAAGAAATCAATGTAGAAAGAACAGATGATGCTATTGAAACAAAAGCTGAAGTTATTGCTACAGGATGCCCTTTCTGTAATACAATGATGACGGACGGAGTGAAACTTGCTGGTGAAGAGTCTAATATTGAGGTATTGGATGTCGCAGAATTAATTGCAACAGCAAACGATTTATAAAATGGACTTATCTTTAGATTCAAGAGTTTGGGTTTACCAATCCGATAGGTGTTTTGACGATTCTGAAATAGAAACAATCAACCTTTTGTGTTATGATTTCATAAAAGGCTGGGCAGCACATGGGGCTCCTTTAAAAGCTAGTTTTGAAGTTATTGATAAGTATTTCTTAGTTTTAGCAGTTGATCAAAATATAGCTTCTGCTTCTGGTTGTTCAATCGATAGTTCAGTTAAATTCATTAAAGATTTAGAATTAAAGTTTAAAATTAATTTCTTCAACAGAATGAATCTTGTTGTTAAGAAAGATAAAGAAGTTAAATTAATTCCTTTTACTGAATTACAAAGTTATTCGGATTGGAAAGTCTATAACCCTTTAGTGGACAGTTTAGAATTGTTAAGGTCTAGTTTTTTAATTCCTGTAACCGAAAGCGATTTTTATAAAATACAAGCGTAATCATATTTGGTTACTTTTAAATCTTTGCGAAGTATTGAACATTAATCTGTTTATTTTATAGTTCGTCATATATATATTATGTGTCTATTTTAAGTTTCTTTGTTATACAAACTTAAAGTATGCATAATAAACAACCTTTAGTATTTTTAATTGTAAGTTTTGCCTTTTTAACTTTCAATGTTTTTTCTCAAGTTAAAGAATTTGATAAATTAGAAATGTTATTTGACCAAGGTCATTATAAAGTTGTTTATAGAAAGTCTAATAAACTAATCGATAATCCAGAGTTTGATTATTCAAAATTACCTTTATTTTACAAAAGTATAAGTATGCTCGAATTATCTAGAAATTCGAGATGGTTTAAAAGAAACCCTAAATCGATAACTCAAGCTATTGAAAACTTAGAGGAATTAAACCTTAAAGGCTCGATTTTTAATGCTCATCAACATGAATTAGTTAAAATTTATACCGATTTAATAGATCTCCAAAATTCCAATCTGGAAGTACGTAACGAAGAATTGAATCACCAATACAGTTTTGCAACTAATTATTTAAAAAAATATTTACCTGAAAATTATAAAATTGAAAATTCGGCTGAAATAAATACAGTTGAAAATAAGGTAATAAAAAAAACAGAACGTGATGAACTAGTAGAGTATGCTGAAAAATTTATTGGTGTACCTTATGTTTATTCCGGTACAACTCCAAAAGGTTTTGATTGTAGTGGTTTTACGGCGTATGTTTTAGAGAACTCAGGCTTAATAATACCTAGAAGAGCAGCAGATCAAGAGAGAGAATCTAATAGTCTAAAAATAAAAAGTATTCAAAAAGGTGATTTAATCTTTTTTGATAATGGCGGAGATGTATCTCATGTCGGGATAATTGTTTCGAACAAGAATGGCAAAATTGAAATGATTCATGCAAGCTCATCCAAAGGGATAATTATAACTGATGTTACTTCTTCAAAATACTGGAGTAAACGAATCCACTCTTACGGAACTTTTTTTGACTAGAGGTTAGTTAGCCAATCCATAGTGTCGATACTATCTGCATAATCTGATAAAGTTGGGTTTTGAGCATCACCAAAAGGTGTGTATTCCTCACCTACAACAACTTGAATCTTTTCTTTGTGAAGTGTAATGTAATCTTCTACTTCTTTTTTATTTTCATAAAAGTGATAGTTTACCATTCCCAAAGGTGAAAAAAGTTCTTCTGTTTTTCTTAATAAAACAAAGTTGTTATCTAGCAATTCCGATTTATTCATTAAATAAACCGCTTTATTATAGTCGTAATTATTTGCGTATTTATGATGGTTTACTATTTCGTGATAGTCAACAATTGCTTCAAAGAAAAGGTCTGTATTAAATTTTTCAGGAAGGAGTATGTGAGAAACATTTCGGCAACCTAAACCAAAATATTGAAATATATCTTTTCCTAATAACGATAAATCTTTTTTACTTTCCTTTCCGGATAAAACTGCTAATGAAGTTCGGTTTTTTCGAAATATATGGGGTAGGTGACCAAAGTATTGTTCGAAATATTTCATAGAATTATCGCTTCCGGTCGCTATGATTGCATCAATTTCACCAATTTTCCCAGCAGTAAATTCTATTTGTTCTTTTAGACTAGGTTCAAAGTTTATTAAATGAGTTGCAAGAGCAGGAAGAAGTGTGTTATCATCGGAGCTTAGTTTACAAACAGCTTTATTTCCTGAAAGAATGACAGAGAGGAAATCGTGAAAACCAACAAGTGGAATATTACCAGCCATGATCACGCCAACTTTTTTGGGAGTTTTACCTGAGATTGTATAGCTAGAAATCCATTTGTTCAAATTATCTAAGGTCAAAAGCTCTCCTAAGGCAACTAAGGATTTTTTAACGTTTTCTTTTGTAAACCATCCGTTTAATACAAACTGTTTATTTATTAATTGCTCAAGTTGTTCATATTCAGTTTTAGTAATACCAATTGAATAGCCTTTCCAATTTTCTGAATTTCCAAGATCAAGCATTAACTTACCAAGTTGACTAAATGCTTTTATGTTTTTATCGTTTTTCACACTGCAAAATTAATTCGTTAGATTAAATAATAATTGAAAAATGAATAAATATTTAAACAATCTTGTATTTTTTATAAAATTAACGGTTTTGATAGTTTGTAAAATAAGTTTCTTTTTATCTTTGCTGCAGTTTATTATTAATACTTTAAATTAAGATGAAATGGCAATAATGATAACAGACGAATGTATCAATTGTGGTGCATGCGAGCCAGAATGTCCTAATAATGCTATATACGAAGGTGGTGCTGAATGGAAATACTCTGATGGAACATCGCTTTTAGGAATGATTACTACTCTAAATGGGGAAGAAGTAGAGGCAGATAAAGATTTTGAACCTGTTGATATGGATGTATATTATATCGTAACAGATAAATGTACAGAATGTGTAGGATTTCATGATGAGCCTCAATGTGCTGCTGTTTGTCCAGTTGATTGCTGCGTGGATGATCCAGATTACAGAGAGAGTGAGGATGAATTATTAGCTAAAAAAGACTTCATGCATTTATAAAAGATGTTTGTATTGAATTTTAAAAAGCCATGATTTATCATGGCTTTTTTTTATGAACATAGTTTAATTAATATTAATTTAACTTACGATTACTAAGTATTTAGATTTTATATCTATATTTGCACCGTCGATAGTCGGCTACATAATAATCATTAAAATAATATTGGCATGTATTTAGATTCAACAGTAAAAAAAGAGATCTTCGCAAAGCACGGAGGAAATGACACAAACACTGGTTCAACTGAAGCACAAATTGCTTTGTTTACTTACAGAATTAGTCATTTAACAGGACATTTGAAAAAAAATCGTAAAGATTACGCTACACAAAGAGCACTTCAATTGTTAGTTGGTAAGCGTAGAAGTTTCTTAGATTACTTAAAGAAAAAAGATATCGAAAGATATCGTGCAATCGTTAAAGAACTTGGTTTACGTCGTTAATAAGTTGCAATATTGAATAAGAAGGGCAGTCGGATAATATTCGACTGCCCTTCTTATGTTTTTAATGACCAAAGAAGGTCATGTTATTTTGAAATAATATAAATATGAATATAGGAATCAAACAATCGATTGTTACAGGTGGGAAAGAAATTTCCGTTGAAACAGGGAAATTGGCAAAACAAGCAGACGGTTCAGTTGTAGTAAGAATGGGTGAAACCATGTTATTAGCAACTGTAGTGTCGTCACCAGAAGCTAAAGAAGGTGTAGATTTTTTACCATTGACGGTAGATTATCGTGAGAAATTTTCTGCAGCAGGAAGAATCCATGGTGGTTTTTTACGTCGTGAAGCACGTCCTTCAGACGGAGAAGTATTAGTAATGCGTTTAGTAGATAGAGCGTTAAGACCTCTATTTCCAGATGATTACCATGCAGAAGTACAAG
>Ga0228614_1000057_pt1 | contig 67429 bp, 70 predicted proteins | sample 15DmetaG_FD_190531 | JGI IMG/M metagenome (GOLD analysis project Ga0228614, IMG submission 190531) | Seawater microbial communities from Monterey Bay, California, United States - 15D | ecosystem: Environmental > Aquatic > Marine > Coastal | place: USA: California | collected 2016-10-13
AACTGGTGATATGTCAGCTGAACTGAGAATGGAAGATAAAAAAAGATGAATTGAAGGTAATAAATCAGGACATCAGGAAGTTACTTACAGAATCTAAAGTTGAGATGATGTATAACTGGGTTAGAAGGGAAGACAACATACAGGCAGATAGACTGAGTAATATAGCAATGGACCAACAAAAATAATAACAAACATATTTAATTTTTAACTTATAACTTAGGAAATATGAAAATCTGAAAAATAACAAAAATTGTTTGAGTAGTAATAGATGTACAGTTTGATGGTGGATATGTACCATCTATTTATGAATCTTTAGAGGTAAAAGGAACGAAAGAAAGAATCGTTCTGGAAACTCAACAACAACTTGGTGATGGGATAGTGAGAACGATTGCTATGAACCCAATCGAAGGTTTAAAAAGAGGAATAGAAGTTGAAGCAACGGGGGCACCAATTAGTGTACCAGTAGGTGAATGAGTTCTTGGAAGAATGTTTAACGTTCTTGGAGATCCTATTGATAATAAACCAGCACCAAAAACTCAACATAAAGATCCTATTCATAGAGAAGCTCCTGTGTTCTCTGATCTTACAACAAAAGCAGAAGTTTTTGAAACAGGTATCAAAGTAGTTGATCTTATTGCACCGATGTTAAAATGATGAAAAGTAGGTCTGTTTGGTTGAGCATGAGTTGGTAAAACCGTTATCATGCAAGAGCTTATTCATAATATCGCTTCAGAACATGGGGGGTATTCAGTAGTGGCATGAGTATGAGAGAGAACCAGAGAATGAAATGACCTATTCCACGAAATGCAAGAATCATGAGTTATTGATAAAACAGCGATGGTATTTGGACAGATGAACGAAGCTCCAGGACCAAGAGCGAGAGTAGCTCTTACTGGTTTGGCAATGGCAGAACACTTCAGAGACAGAGAAAAGAAAGATGTACTTTTATTCGTAGATAATATATTTAGGTTTACACAAGCTGGTTCAGAGATATCAGCACTTCTATGAAGAATACCTTCAGCAGTATGATACCAACCAACACTTGCAACTGATATGGGGGCACTTCAAGAAAGAATTACTTCTACCAAAGATGGTTCTATTACTTCTGTTCAAGCAGTATATGTACCAGCTGATGATCTCACAGATCCAGCTCCAGCAGCAACATTTGCCCATCTTGATTCTACAATAGTATTGAATAGATCTATTGCAGAACTTGGTATATATCCAGCAGTGGATCCACTTGATTCTACTTCTACGGTTCTTGATCCAACGATTGTTTGAGAAGAACATTATGATGTAGCAAGAAAGGTTCAAAAAATACTTCAAAAATATAAAGAGCTTCAAGATATTATTGCTATTCTTGGTATGGATGAATTATCTGAAGAAGATAAGAGTACGGTAGCAAGAGCAAGAAAAATTCAAAAATTCCTTTCTCAACCTTTCTTTGTAGCAGAACAATTTACATGAACTCCATGAGTATATGCAAAAGCTTCTGATACAGTTGCTGGTTTTAAGCAGATTATTGATGGTGAAGTAGATCATATTCCAGAAAACTACTTTATGTATAAAGCAGGTATGAGTGAGGTAGTTGCTGCTTATGAGAAAGCAAAAGGGGAAGAAAAATAGCCCCCTCCCTAGCCCTCCCCCCGAGGGAGAGGGAATAAAAAGCTCCTTTCTCCCTTGGGGGGAAAGGTTGGGATAGGGGGATACTTAATAAATTAAACTTTATGAAATTAAAAATATTATCATTTGCTGGGGAGTCATTCTCATCTGACAATGTAAAGTCAGTGACACTGATGACGACCAGTGGAGAAATCACTATTCTGAATAACCATACTCCTCTCTTGACGAATATGAAACCATCAACGATGTATATTACATACATGGATGGAAAAAAAGAAGTAAGAGATGATTTTGCTATTTGATCAGGAGTTGTTGAGGTAAGTAACAATGAAGTAAAGATCATGGCTGACATGCTCGTAGATGTACAGGATCTTGATGTAGAAAAAGCCGAGAGAGCGAGGCTGAATGCCATTGCTCTTATGGAAAAATATAGAGATTCAAAAGATAAGGTAGATATGGAGAAATTCATTGAAGCAGAGGATATGCTCTACAAATCTATTGCACAGTTGAAGTTGTCAGAGTTGAGGTAGTTTAGAAGAAGAATTTTTGACAAAACATAGTTATTATATATAATAACTATGTTTTTTGGTGTTTAATGTGTTGTTCTTTTCAATTTAAAATTATGTACCATGTTATATATTATATTTGGTTTTTTGTTTGCTTGCGTATTTTTTTCAGCAATGTTGGCAATGATTTGGAGTATGGTTTATGACTGGAGAGAAAAGTTTTTTTTGAAGAAGTGCTCTATATCTTCTTTTCATAAAAAAAGAAGGATTAAGGATTTTTTTGATACTATTTTTTATGTATTTTTTCAAGAAAAAGGAGAAATTAAGGACTTTTCTGGTACGGTGTTTTACATATCTATTGATGGAGTAGAAGTTAAAGCAATTACCGATGGTCTATTTGTATATATATCTTCACTTTGTATATCTCCTTTTTTTCGTAGTATATCAACTCAAGCTGGTAAAACTTTAAAGGGTATAGATATCCAGATTCTTAATAGTATTGGTATATCTGGTGATACAATTTTAAAAGGGAAGTCCTTTCGCTATTCAAAATTGTTTTGTAATATATTTATTTATAAGTTAATGAGTTATACTTATAATAAAATAGAAGAAGGAGGTTTTAGAACTTCACCAAGGAGAAAAAAATAACTCTTTAAGAGAGTCTTTGCAAAATATCAAAGGCTCTCGTACAAACAAAAACCCAAACTTATGTTTGGGTTTTTTCTTGCATGATTTTTTGACTTTTTATATTTTATTTTTATATTATATTGATTCACAATGTTTTATTTCTTTTCACAAGAATACTATAGTGTGTGAATATTGTTCTTTTCATCAACTCTATAAGGTCTATTATGAAAACAAGTACTAAAAAAAGCTATATTTTAAATAATCTTTCTGGAGTCATAAACATGGTTTTGCTTCTAGGAGTTATTTTTTTCTTTTGTATCCCAATGAGTTACGATATATCTCTTGGAAATAAGAATAAACAATACGTTCAATCGTTTCTTCAAAAACATTCTTCCCCTTATTCTGTAACTCTTAATGGGGAAGCAGATGACTTTGAAGAAGTATACTACCTTATTCGTATAGATGATACTGAAGCTATAGTAACAGTATCAAATTACAATATATCAGTATCTTCTTTAGATATAGGAATTGACGGTCACGTATCAACACTGTATGATCCATTAAATGACTTTGATATAAAAATACTATCAAATGCTGGCATTGGTGTAAGTAAGTTACAAGCAGGGCAGAATATTAATGATTATAATAATGCTGCTGTTGGTAAACTTATCAAATATTTATTTGTTGAGATAGAGAGTTTTGGTAATAAACCAGCACCTCCTGAGCAGGATAAATATGCTTATTAACTTTTAGAGCTTCTGCAAATTATACAGAAGCTCTTTTATTTTCTAAATATAAAATAATTGACTTTTATATTATTTTATATATAATATAAAAACTTCATTGTCATAATGAAGGAGTTTTCTTTTATATAGAAAGCTAGTTCCTTAATTAAAATTTATACTGCTATGTTTAAAGAGAGTTCTCTTCCTTTATTTTTAATTCCAATTTTATTAATAGCTTTTATGTATTCTTATAATTATAATCTTGAGAAAGGTGAAAAGTATACTAGGAATTTTATTGAAAAATACTCTACTCAATCTTCTACAGATATAGAAGGATGGCATACTCTAAATTATCTTATAGATATTGATGGCGTATCTGTACCAATACATATTTCAGAAGCTAGTATAGAGGTATCATCTTTGAATATTTATAGTGGTGATCTTTATACAAAAGGTGAAGAAACCTTGAAAGCTATTGATATAATAATACTTAAAAACGCAGGTATTGATGTGAATAAATTGAAAATAAATCAGCGTTTATTGCCTAGTAGAAAAACATTTTTTTTCAATAAAGAGGATTACACTAATAGTGCAAAAATTATGAAATATCTTCTTAAAAAGGTAGAAGAAAATGGCTATACAATTATCCCCCAAGAGTCAAAATAACTTCTTGAAGAGAGTCTTTGCAAAAATCAAAGACTCTCACACAAACAAAAAACCAAACTTAAGTTTGGTTTTTTTAGTGTCTTGCTTATAATTTCTATATTACAATACAACTTTTATGTTATGAATGATATCCACCTTCCAGTTATCGTAAAAAAAGATGACAATAATACCTTTATGGCATATTGTCCAATTTTTAAATGATGCCATACTTTTGCTGAAAATAAAGATGATTTAAAACTATATCTTGAGGATGTAATGGGAATGTATTTTGATATGTATAAAGATGGAGAAAAAAATATTTTCGAAGGTGATAATACTTTATTTCTAAATTTTGATGCAAATGGTAAAATTACCAACGATTTCAGCAAAGAATTTGATAAAAATTCTGGAAAAGTATTGAGCTAAACAAATAAGGCAGAAATGAAGTCATATCTTGCTTGAATTTAACGCTAATAGGACGACTATTCCACTTCATTGAAATAAAGATTTATGAAAAGGTCTTTTGAAACAAATTTTTGATGATTTGGATATAGAAAATTCACAAGCATATGAAAAACTTATTAATTAAAAAACCAAACTTAAGTTTGGTTTTTTAAATTGCCTCAATATAATGTGTGGCATAATTTATTTTTTAAAATGTATATAATGGCAAACCTATTCCATGATTTGAAACTAGGGAACGATGAACTTACGGAAGTAAACGCAATTATAGAAATACCAAAAGACTCTATGGTGAAGTACGAGTTTGATAAAGAACTTGGGTGTATAATGGTTGATAGAATCGGGAGAACACCAATTCCATATAACTTTAACTATGGATTACTCCCACAAACTTGGAACAAGGACGATAACGACCCACTTGATATTATAGTACTTTCAAGATTTGGGTTCGCTCCTGGAGTAGTAGTGCCAAGTAGAGTGGTATGAGGACTCAAGATGATAGATGGAGGAGAGTTTGATTATAAAGTAATTGCTGTTGCAGATGATAAATATTATGATGATGTGAATGATATAGATGATATCTCAGAAAAAGAAAAAGAGGATATATATTATTTCATGAATAGATACAAAGACCTTCATAACAAAACAGTACAATTAGAAGGATGGGATAATAAAGAGAGTGCAATAAAGGTGTTACAAGACTGCAAAGATTACTACCCAGTCAAATTTGCAAAATAAAAACATAATGGATTGATAACGAATTTCAACCAATAGAAGTTTAAAAAATAACTTTCATAAAAGTAAATAGGATGTCAACATAAACCTTTGATATCCTGTTTTTTTTCTATATAATATGGGCAAATTTTACTTTCTAAAAGAACACGTACCTATGGAAGGATTTTTGAACACAGTAGTTGAGTGACACAAGTTTGAGTTATTGATAGATAAAGAAATTTTTAATAAAGATATTGTGCTCAAGACTGCTTTTTCTTTCTTGGATAAAGGTTTCTTTTTTTTCAAGAAAGATGAAAAAGGAAATCTTATATTGCAATTTACTGCGAAAGATGGAGTAAAAGAAAAACCTGAGAATATTATCGGGAATTTTTCTGATAGTCTTTTGGAAACTCTCCTGAGAGATAAACTTGAAAAGGATAACAAAGTCATTAGAGAAGCAATTGTACTCAAAGCTATTAATGGCCCTCTTGATCAAGAAAATTTTGTTTCTCTTGATACTGACCAGATTCAAAGCCAGCAGGAAAATCAAGAAGGAAATCAAATTGACTTTGATAAGGATATCGATGATATTTTAAAAGAGATAGAAAATGATCCAGAATTAAAGATCGATGAGGAAGAAATAGAGAATATACTGAAGGAAATAGAGGAAGAGGCTGGAAATGATGCAAATAAACCTAAAATTACACTTGATCCAGAGGGGCTTAAAAAAGCAAAAAAGGACTTTAATAAATAAGGTGATAACATAGTTTCAAAATAATTATAAACATATGGAAAAAATATACACAATAGATGCTCTGATCTACCCAAATGCTTTCATTGAAAGGACCATTGTTGATTTTAAAGAAGTAGCTGAAATTACATTCAAAGATGGAGCGGTAACTATTCCTTGAGAAGATGAAGTTGAAATAGAACATATTTTTAATGAACTTATAAATTATGCTACTGCACTTATAAATGATTAATTCATACCTATTTTTGGTATAGTAATAAATAAAAAAAAGAAGAACCATGTTAGATTTACAAAAAATACAGAATTCTAAAACTGATGAACTAGGTTTTTTTAGATTCAAGAAATTTGATAATAAAGACTACCTTATTACGAATGATGTTGGAAAGTACTTATTTTTAAAAGATAAAGAGTTTGAAGACCTTCTTTCTTGAAAAATTAACTCTTGAGGGCAGTATGATGACTTGGTTGCGAGAGGTTTTATAAAGAATGATACCTATGAGTCGAGAATGTCAGGAAGTACAGCGTTAAGGAATCATTTTGTATGACTCGGTCCCACACTTCATATGATAGTCACTACTTTAAGATGTAATCATAAATGCAAGTATTGTCATGCAGCAGTTGCTCCAATGACGGCAAAGGAGTTTGATATGTCTAAAGAAACAGCAAAAAAAGTAGTAGATACTATCTTTTATACCAACTCACCTTCTCTTACTATTGAGTTTCAGGGAGGAGAGTCACTAGTAAACTATGAAGTAGTACAATACATAGTTGATTATGCTCTTATCAAGGCATCTCACCTTGGGAAGGAACTTGCTTTCTCTTTGGTCAGTAATTTGACTCTTATGACAGAAGATAAGTTGAGCCGGTTGCTTGGTCACTGAGTTGATATATGTACCAGCCTTGATGGGAATCAATTGGTGCATAATTCAAATAGAGCTTGATTCGAATGAAACTCATTTGAAAAAGTAACTTATTGGATGAAAAGAGTAGATGAAGAAAAGCAAAAGAGATGAATGGGGAAAATAGGAGCACTTTTAACGGTTACCAAAGAAACGCTCCCAAAGTATAAAGAGATTATAGATACCTATTTGTGATTAGGACTTGAAGGAATATTTTTGAGATGGTTGAATCCATATGGCTTTGCTGCTTCAGAGATGAAAACACTTGCTTATGAAACCGATGATTGGATTAATTTTTATGAAAAATCTCTTGATTATATTATAGAAATTAATAAGTCTGGAACATTCTTTAAGGAGTTTATTACCTCGGTATATTTAATGAAAATAATGAGCTCAAAAGATCCTGCATTTATGGATATTAGGAGCCCTTCGTGAATTGGGGTTGGATGAGTTGCTTATAATTATGATGGAAAAATATATGCGAGTGATGAATCAAGAATGTTAGGAAGAATGTGAGATGATAGCTTCTTTATGACAGATCTTTCTGATAACCCAGAAGAAAATTATAGAAATATGATTAATAGTGATGTTGCGAAGGCTGCAGTACAATCATCTACCCTTGATGGTCTTCCAGGTTATAATGAACATGTATATAAACCATATTTATGAGTAGATATAATACATAATTATAAAACAACGGGAAATTTATATAATCCTATGAAAAAAGATGAAAAAGTAAGGATACAAGTGGCTATACTTGATTATATATTTAAAAAACTTCAAAATGAAGAAGATAAGAAGATACTATTAAGCTGGCTAAGAGAACCAAATAGTTAATATACTTTTCCATTATTTTATACTCTAACTTATGTTGCTTTATGGCTGAAGAAAAAAGGAAAGTTTTTCCAAAACTTGGTAAGAAAATTAAGAGTTTTCTTGCAAATGAATCAGGGAAAATTAGTAAGAAAGACGCACTTTGACTTGCAGCAGGTTCTGTATTACTTGGAGGGATTAATGAGGTAAATGCTTGAGTTGCAAGTTGTTCTGGTCCATCTGTCGATCATGCGAGTGCAGTGACTAATGGACATTATAGTGCTGTACCAAATGCAACTTCTACTCCATCATGTGATTTGAGTTCTACAGGAATAGATCCATGATTTCCAAATGGGCCTGACACATGACCAAATGGAACTGATACTATTGTATGTAGTCCTAGTGTTAATCATTGAAGTTGAATAGTAAATGGTCATTACAGTGGTACTCCAAGTGGTACGGTTGCTCAGAGTGGTCACTGTAGTCATGGGTCACATGGGTCACATGGATCACACGGATCTCACGGTTCGCATGGATCTCACGGATCACATGGGTCGCATGGATCTCACGGATCTCACGGTTCGCACGGGTCACATGGAAGTAGGTGGTAGTAAATTGTAATTACTTTTTATGGAGAACAAATGAATAGAGATCTTTTTATGATATGCCTGCAGCTTAAAATGTAGCTTTTGTTTTCAAAAGGATTTGAGATATGAGTTTAAAAAAAATCTTGAGTTTGAAGAGGTGGAAAATATGATAAAAAAAGGATTCCTAGATGGGAAAAGATTTATAGTATTTTCTTGATGAGAATCTACTCTTGATAGAAACTTAAAGAAGTACGTTGCTCTTTGTAAGGAAACAGGGTATGAGGATATCAGAATACATACCAATGGTTTGAGTTTTTCAAATGCTGATTTGTTGAAAGAATATGTTGATTTATGAACTACTGGAGTGGTTATCTCTATACATGGGTATTGAGCTATACATGATAAATTGGTAAAGTTAGATGGAGCTTTTGAAAAAGTAAAGAAAACACTGGTGAATCTTTATGATATAAAAAAAGAAAATCCAAATTTTACGATCGATACAAATAGTGTTCTTACAAGATATAACAAAGGAAATTTAAAAAGCTTATTCAAGTTTTTATCATACTTTCCTATAACAAGAGCTCAGATAGTACAGTTATATTCTCTCTATTTATTTACGAAGGAAGAGAAACAAAAACTATATGTGCCGTATGATGATTTTCGAGATGAGTTAGATGATATAGTAGATACGCCAAATATAAACATAACTCTAGAAAATTTTCCATTCTGTAAGGTGAATGAGAGAAGTTGGAAGCATATAGAAGAGAGACAAAGATATAACAATGATGCATTTTGATACTTATGAGAAGGACTCGAAGAATCTTCCTGTTCTTACTTAAAAAACTGTTTAAATTGTAAACGAAAAGAAAAGTGTACTTGAGTTCCTAAAGACTATAGAGAAGTCTTTCCAAATGAAGAATTTATATTATAATTATTATTTTATGAGAAAAGTTGTAGGTGCATTGTTACTTGTTTTTGTATTATTTCTATCTGGGTGTTTTGGTTGAGATACGCAAGAAGATACTTCTGTTATTCAAACAGAAGAGTGAGAAACTTCAGAGGTATCAGTAAATGAACCTAATGAGACTGTATCGAATAATGATGAAGGAGTTATACCAAGTGATGACTCAGTTACTGTAGAATTTCCTTCTGAATCTAAATGATCAGAAAGTCAGGCTCCAACAGAAGAGCAAGCTGCTTTTGTTCCAGATGTTTTTGTAGAAGATGCTGGGCCAGATCCTGAGTTAACAAAAGGTGAATTTTATGACTTAGAAGTTGATAATACACTGATTGTAGATACCGATACGGTTCTGGGTATTGGTATATTTGCAAATGATATTACCGCGGCAAAAGGAAATACAGCAGATGAAGAAACATTTCATATATGGAGAGACTTCTTATTCTGAGAATCTAATCTTTCTGAGAGTGATGCATTTGCAAAATGTTTAGAAACAGGTAGTACACAAGGTCTTACTGGAGTATATAAAACTATATGTGAGTGAAAAGATGAGTACATAAGCGATCAGAATACTAACTATGCAAAAATTAAAGATTTATTTTTAGTGGCAAAGAAAGCAAAGGAGACTTCGAGTGATAATGAATGTAGAACACTTCTTACCTCTGAGTATAAATGGTCAGGTCTCAGTGCTGAAAAACTAAATGGTTACTTATTTTGTCAAAAAGTTGCGAATGGTGATAGTTTTGATATAAAAGAAAACTACTTCTTTTTTCATAAAGCGGTTGAAATACAAAAATGTGAATTCTTAAAAGATGAAAATTTAACTAAACTATGTAATGATGTTAAAGCAGATTTTCCAGACCTTACAGAATAATTCATTGATAGATTATGATTATTATCATTTATATAATAATCATAATCTTGATTTAGACTATACTACCAATGGGTATAAAAAGAATTATATTGTATACATACTCGGGAGTGATTTTACTATAGCAAATAAGTTTTTAGATACAATAATTTCGAATGAGTCTATAACTGATGTTTTTTTGGAGAGGTGATTACTCACTTCTTCCGAAAAACATCTTTTGTTTTCTTCTCAGTTTAAAGAATTATTTTGGTTGCGACTCAATAATCTTAACATTGATCAGTGAGATTATGAAGATCTTGTTGGTTTTATATACAAGAACTCTCTTGATATAAATAGACTATTTTTGGAGGAATCTTGAATCAAGGATACTTTTTTAGAAAAGTTAAGTGAAACAAGGTGATTTTGAAATCTTACTTTTATGAATCTTGATAATAATTCTATTTCAGATACTGGTATAGAGTATTTTCTTTCTTTTCTCACGAAAAACAATATTGATTTAGAATATTTAAGTCTTGCTGGAAATGATACCTCATCTTTTTGAACGGACCAAATTCTAGAATATTTTCAGATCTCTCAACACTTGAGAATTTTGGATCTTTCTATGAATCAGGTGAATGAAACGAGTCTTCTTGATTTTTTGCAACACAATACTTTTACAAAAGAGTTGTTTTTGAGAGGCATCACTTTTACGAATAATATTCTAGATTCTATCTTGCAGTTGTTTGAATCATGAAAAACAGGTATATATATACTACGCTTTACTCTTACAAAAGATCAAAAGCATTATCAAGAAGTTTTTGACGATTTGTGAAAAAAGTTGTGAATAACTTTTGATATTGATTTGTGACAGGAACAAGAGAATAAGTATTACTCAACTATTTATATAAAATGATCTCATGGCGAAGTATATGAAAATATAAAAAATCTCAATAATAGTTCCTTCTATAATATTGATACCAGTAACATTGATTCTGAATTTGAAAAAATGTTAATAAAATGAGATTGATATTTCAAAAATGGTATAAATCTTTTTCTATTCGATTTTCACGACTATAAGAAAATTAGATATTTACTCGAAACATATAACTTTAATTATATCTATCTTGAGAATTATCATATATCTGATGAGGATTTTATTTTTTTTATACAAACCATTGCATCACTAGAAGCTAAAAAGTATAAAATCAACCTTATCTCTTTAGAGATAAATCAATTCCAACTTGATTATCTCATTGAAAATATACCAGAAAATATATTTTATGTAGAGGTAAACTTAAACAAAATTGAAAAAAAAGAGAGATATATAGCGAAAATGCTCAAAAACCCAGCTTTTATATTTGAAAATATGGAACTCTATGCGAAGATATTTAAATAAGAATTTTATAGTATTATGCACACCCAGTTTCTAAAAAAATCGAAATATCTATTACTCCAGTTTCTCAAAGAACCAGGAGGATTTAGTTTTTTTCCGTCTTCATTTTTTTGGGATAAAAATATAAAAAATGAGGATGTAGGAAGATCATTAGAAAAATATTTTAATTCAGAGTATTCTAATATAAGTGATAAAAATAATAAACTAAACTTATATATTCATATCCCTTTTTGTACGAGAATATGTTCATACTGTAATTGTTTTAAGAAACTTCTCGATCAGAAAGGGGAGATAGATACATATATAGAATATTTGAGAAAAGAAGCCAAGCTTGTCTATGCAATAAATGGGGGTATGAAAATACAGATTAATACTATCTTCATATGATGAGGAACTCCAAACCTCCTGAGTAGTGAACAGTTTAAAAATATGTATTCTATCATAGGAGATTATTTTGATATATCTACTCTAGAACAGTTTCTCATTGATGGACACCCAAATTATTATACTACTGAAAAAATAGACTATCTAAAAAGTATTTGAGTAAATAGACTCACGTTTGCGGTGCAAACATTCGATGAAGCAGTACTGGAGATGAATAATAGAGATAAATATAACAAGGATACTCTGAAAAAAAATCTGAAATATTTGAAACAAAAAAATATTACTTCAAATATAGACCTTTTAATCTGACTGAAATGACAAACTTTTGAAAGTGTAAAAAATGATATTGATACTCTCAAAACACTGGAAGTAGATAATGTTTCAGTACACTATTTCATGAACTCAAATAATATTGATTATGAGATGGGTGAAAACTACCTAGAACTTATAGAACAAATCAAGCAGTACTTACAGAAAATAGATCTTCCTCATAGAGCTTCTAATGTTCAAGAAGACTACTTTGCATCAAAAAGAAACTCTACACTTTCACTTTGAGCAACAGCGGTAACAAATATATTTTGAAATACAATATTTCAAAAACCAGAGAATAAAAGCTATTATGAGATGCTTGATGCCTGAAAACTCCCAGTAGGGAGTGGATTGCAGATTACAAAAAAAGATGAAATGATAAAGTATATTTATTTGAATATACTCTTCTGAGTTAATATAGCAGAATTTTATAACTTGTATAAAACTGATATATTTGAGTCTTTTTCAGGAGAGTTTAAGTTTCTAAAAGAAAATAATATTATTTCTATTCAGAATGGAAATATAGTATCAAAAAAAAGTGATTTTATAACTCTTTTATATGCTGGTATTTTCTTTATAAAAAACTTTGCTGTATTTCGTTTGTCTGACTATAATGAAGATGAACTGAAGAATTTTTTTTCAGACACTGGAGAATTAATTGATAAATAAGAGAAATGTTCAAGCTCTTTCCTTTGGATTTCAGGGAAAATCCATACATATCTATCAAATTAGGAAACTCATGCCCAGCATCGTGTGATGCTTGTAGGTATAGTTCAAAGTACGTAAGAAATGTAGAGACCTATTCTTTAGAGAATATTTTCAAGGTGGTAGATGAATGTGATAAAAAATTTGAAAAAGATTTTGATATAGTCTTTGGAAACCTGAGCTCTACTTCACATCCATATATTATTGATATACTCAAATACGGTATAGCAAAAGGAAGAAAAGTAAGGTTTCAGCTTGGATTTCATTTAAATAAAAATGATCTTATTCTTCTTAAAAAAGTAGAAAGTGAACTTGGTCATAATGATATACAGGTCAAAATTGCAAAGAACTGTAATGATTCTGATGACTGGAAAAAAGATTTATTTGTTTTGATAAAGCTCTTAACGAGTTTTACCAAGTTTAAGTTCTATATAGATATTTTTCTTGATATAAAAAAGAATGAAACATATATTGCTTCACTTTTGAAGCACTCAACTTCTACACAAAATGAACACCAACACAATTTTTGTGTGTGAAACCTCATAGATGTAAAATTCCATGACTATTCTTGGAAAGTTTGTGATGAAAAGAAGACTATTTCTGATCTCAAGATGAGAAAATATTGTCAGCACCTTGATCAAATATATTGTGAAAACTGAGATGTATTTGCAAAAGATAGTATCGATGTATTTGAGAATGGAGATATGATGATTCATGATAACCTGTGTAATATATGAGATCTTATGGTATCAAATGTATTTTTCGATGAGAAGAGGATATATACTGATTTTGAGAAGTATATTTTGAGGCTCAAGGATCTAGAAAAAAAACATAAGAATCAATGAGATATGTGTTATGACTGTATTAAAAAATCTTATCACTATAATAAATAAAAAATGTCTACCTATACCGAGTTTGGGAAACTAAAAGAAATAATAGTCTGAAATGTACAGAATTATAACCTTGATAAGCTTGATATTACTTTCAAGATTGCTTATTGAGAGAATATGAAAGAAAGTACATTTGGTGACTATGTAGACTATAAAGTAGATAAACAAAAGATTATAGAGAGGACTGAGGATCTCAATAACTTTGCAAAGCTTCTAGAAGAGAACGGAGTGAAAGTAGTTCGTCCAGATGAATTACAATCTTTTCAATCATTTAAGACACCAAAATTTTCTGGTTTTTTGACTCCAGTTTCCAATCCAAGGGACAAGGTAATAGTACTTGGAAACAAGATTATAGAAACTCCAGCACTTTGTTCGAAAAGGTATTTTGAAAATCAATTGCTCTATAAGCTTTTTCAAGAATATTTTAATAAATGATATACTTGGTTATCTGCACCGATGCCACCTCTGACAAGAGAAAGATTTGATGAATGATATTGGCTTGATAAAAGAGATTTTAAAAAATTTGATATGAACGCGTATGATATCGCTTTTGATGCGGCTCATATGATAAAAATAGGGAAGGATATACTCTTCAATGTATCGAGCTATAATCACGAACTTTGAGCTCGTTGGATGCAGAATTTCCTCTGAGATGATTTTAATATTCACAAAGTATATCAGCTCGATGATACTCATATCGATGGAAAAATAAGCGTTCTCAGACCTGGAACTTTTCTTGTGAACAACTCTATGATGGATAAAAATATCAAGTCCTATCTTCCAGAAAAGTTTCATTCTTGGGATTTTATCTTCACAGCCGATGATAGAGAATATCCACCAGATTATGTAAATAGTGGAACGAATTTTATTGAACTCTGTAGTCTGAGAGGATCAGATACCAATGTACTTTCTCTCGATGAAAATACCGTTTGTGTCATAGAAGATGCTATTGAGACCATCAAAGAACTTGAAAAAAGAGATTTCAAAGTGATTCCAGTAAAGATGAGGCACAATGAAATATTCTGAGGAGGTCTCCATTGTGCGACGCTTGATATTGATAGGGAAGATGAGCTTATAGATTATACCAAATAAATATGCAAAAAGTTCTCGTAGTATGACTCTGAGGTCAATGACAAAAATACCTAAATTATTTTATGAAGAATAATTATGAGGTTTTTTGAGTGTGTAGAACTGAGGAGACGAAAGAAAAAATAGGGAAAGAGTATGGGATTGAGGTGAGTTTAGATTATGATGAGTTTTTGGACCACCCCCAACCCCTCCTTAATAAGGAGGGGGGCAGAACAGAAACTCCTCCCCTTAATAAGGGGAGGCTGGGAGGGGTCTTTAATATTGTCATTGTTTCTTTACCACCAGAAGTACAGTGAGAAATAGCACTCGAACTTGTAGAAAAATATCCAAATATCAAAGTTATTGTTGAAATACCGGTTTCTTGGGATAGTCATGTTATTGAAAAATTAAAAAAATATGAGAACTGCATTTTTTATCTCGAAGAATATTTTACTCTTCTGTGACAATTTCTGAGAAAAATAGATGTTTCTCTTGTGGAGGAAATCGATATCAAAGTAACCGTTGCAAAAGAGGATTATGAGAATGAGAAAGCTTCAAAGGTCACTCATGTACATATTATGAATAACTTTCTTGGTTCTTGAATTGATTCTGAAAAACTCAATCTTAGTTATCAATTTCACAATAGAGAAGATATCTTTTATGAAGTTGCTTTTGAATATAAAGGAACTAAAATACTCTACATTTTTAATCAGGAGAAGTATTTGATGATAGGAGAGAAAAAATATAGTGATGAATATAATTTTGATTTTGTTTTGGGGAAGATCTTGGATGGAGAATTATGAGACGGTGTTAAAGAGGAATTTTAAAACGATATAAAATATATAATGTTCTTTTCGTTAACATTCTATGATTATTTAAAATGAAAAATAAAATAAAAACTAATGGTATTGATATATACGAACTAGTAAGGCCTTCTTTTTCGCTAATAATAAGTCTTTTAAACCTATTCTTATTTGTAATTATTGCCGCTCTTAGGAGTGAGAGTGAATTTATATTGTATATATTCTGGTTTATAGGGATTCTTATAATCGGATTAATTCATATATTCACCATAAAAAAGAACTTCTTTTTTGGAATTTCTGGTTCTATAATATTTATGCTTTTTCTTTTATACAGTATATACGATGTAATTATTATAGTAATTTAAGAATTAACTCTCCTAAAAAATAATCCCCCTTATTCATTCTCAAATTAGAATGAATAAGGGGCTTTTTCTTTGCTCTATTTTCTGTAATCAAACCCTTTTCTAATACACTTAAAACAACTCTTTTCCATATTTGTATTCAACTCAGCTAGATATTCATTCTTGTATCTCGAAAAATTTTCTAAAATAACTTTTGTTTCTTGTCATATATTTGAAATCTTTGGGTATCAGATATAACACAGAGGATTATGGAAGGTAACATCAAGGTTGGGCTCTATCTCTATATGGTCATCTATATCTATACTCTCACTTCCTATTTCAAACGAATCATACACAAGACAAGACTTTAAGTTAAGATTTTCAACCGTTTGTTCTTTATAGTTTATATTATACAGAGACCTCAAACATATTCTGATATTTTTCATATCAAGGTGGTAGAGTCATTCTCATTCTTTTTCAAATTCTTTTTTTAGAATACTCTCAAATACTGCTTTATATTTGAGGTCTATGAGAAAATCATAGTTCACAAATATATTTTCCTTTCAGAAAAACTCTTTGATACTGGTGATAACTTCCAGTATCTCTTTTTTTTCGGTTATTTTTTTTGATACTATGAATATAGATATCTTCTTTTTATTCTTTCCTGTTGACCCCCTCCCTAGCCCTCCCCCCGAGGGAGAGGGGATAAGAGGTTTGATATCGTTATATTCTGTACTGAGAGGAATTTGAATTTTGTATTTCCTTCAAAGATTTTGTATATATTCAGTTATGCTTTGTATTTCGGGATTGGTTATATTATTCGTTCCATAAAGAAAGTAAGAAAAATTTTGGTCTGACAGCGAATGAGAAACATCAATAGCATTTTGAATATCTATCAGTTTGAGAGACTTGTTTGGTTTCAGAGTCTTTTGACAGCTTTGGCATCAGGTAGGGCATCACTCTCATATGCTGATGAATATTTCAGCTCACTGATTTTTTGAGGTAAAAAGAGGCATTTTCTTTCTTTTAAAATCTATTTTTTTTATTATAATGCTTTTGATATTGAAAGCAAAAGAAACCCCTCCCAGCCTCCCCTTGTCAGGGGCGGGGTAATATATTTTTCTGCTTCCCCCTGACAAGGGGGATTGAGGGGGTTTTAAAGAATCAATTTATGAAAAACAACGTTCTCATAGAACTGATAATAAATAATCAATGTAACAAAAGGTGCGACTACTGTGACCTTGATTTTAGGAACAAGAAATTTGAGAAAGAGGACTTAGATATATTTATAGATTTCTTGAGAAAGAACAGTGAAGAAGTAAACTATTTTTTCATCAATTTCTTTGGATGAGAACCACTGCTTTCATACGAAGAAGTGAAGTACTTCGTATGAAATGTATGAGTGGAGAATATTAAATATTCTATTGGAACTAATGGAGTATTTCTGGATGAAGAAAAGCTAGAATTTTTGAAGAAAAATAATTTCAAAATATATTTATCGGTTGATAATATAGACGGAAAACCTTTTCTTGAGAAGAAAGATTTTTATGGATACCAAGATATGATAGAAGTAAACTACATCAATGATCCTGATTTTCTTTATAACTCAAGACTCACTCTCGACCTTATTCTCGAGAAAGGATTCAAGAATATCAATTTTATGCCAGTATTCACAACGAAGAAACGGGATAAAGAAAAACTCAAAGACTTTTTAATTTTAAAAAACTATATTTCGTCTCTTCCAGGCCTCAATATTAATTATTTTTCATACTATAATGGTTTCTCATCTGATATTCAATTTATGCTGGACACAGATATGTATTTTTACCAAGACCTTGATTCTCTTATTTGGTTGCAAAAACAGTATAGCCTGTTACCAGCAGACTTAAAAAAAGAACTCCACGAAGGTACTCAGCTTTTTCACCTTGGAGAGGAAACTTTTACTGTAAAAGATTTGATAAATCGTTATAATGCGAAGAAAGTATTAGAACTAGTGATGAAAATACCAAAGGTTCTTGGAACCTACCAAGAAAATATATTGATTGATAAAATACTCAAGAATGGAGCCTAAAAAAGAAAATGTCTTTGAATGTAGTGCGGTAACGAAGTGAATTGAGATAGAACTCACGAGTTATTGTGGTATGAAGTGTTTGGTATGTGCGAGGGGTGACCTCGAAAAGCATACTTTTTTGACGTTCGAGAATTTTAAGAAGATGGTAGCACTTTTGAAAGAATGAGATTACGAAGAAGTAATGGTATGTGGCCTCTGAGATGCTTTTATTCACGATCAAGTGAATGAATTTATGGACTATTTGTTTCAGGAACTTCCAAATATCAATCTCTTTTTTATGACGAAGGGACTGGCTCTCAAAGATGAACATATAGATAAAATAAAAGAACTCAATGAAAATGGTTTCAATGTTTCTCTTACGTTCTCAGTTTTTTCTCTCGAAAAAAAGATGTATAACTACCTCACTGGTTGAGATTTCTTTGATAACTTTATGGAGACTTTAAACAAGTGTCATAAGAAGAAGATTAACTATTCTATGGAGTTTATGCTTTCTACTCTTACTCTCCCAGAGCTTGATAAATTTAAAGCTTTTGCGAAGAGTCTCAATAAAGATTATTGAGTTTCTCTCGTTCATAACTGGGGAGGGAGGATTAGTGAGAAGATTCACAAGAAGCTTTTTGATGAAAAGAAGTTGAAGGGGCATTATATCAAGAGGGAAGAAGGGGATATTTGTGAGGTGATGAAGTATGATTACCTATATGTAAACTCATTCGGAGAGGTGTTCCAGTGTTCACTCAATGAGATAGATAAGACGGGATTACTCTGAGAGCTTGGAGACTATTCTCTTGAGGAGTTTTTAGAGAGGAAGAGAGCGATTGACTACAAAAAAGCTTGTGAGAAGTGTTTTTATTATGGGTTTAAGACGTTTAGTTAGGAGGAGTATCAACTAAATCTTGATTTTCTTCTATGTAACGAAAAATATCTACTTCACGAAAGTGAGGACTTTTAAATGCACCATGAGTTTTTTTTAAAAGTCTTTGTATTTCAATTGTATCGGAAAAGTATGTTACGTTATCAGCTATCAGTTTTACAAATCATTCATTTGTCTTTAAGAAGTTCAGTTTATTATTCTTTACTTTCTCAGACATCCTTAAAAAATCACCTTTTCCTATGGTGTCCTCTTTATAGTTTTGAACCATTGTATCATAAGATTTATTAATGTAAAATCTTACTTTTTTCGATAATTTTGTATCTTGTTGAATCATAGATATCAAGTTGTTTTTGAGACCATATTGAGGTATACTGTGTAAAAATATATCTAAATGTTTGAATGTTTCTCAACGTCCATTTCTTCATGCTATACATTCTTTTATCAGTTTTACGGTATTGTCATTATAGTATAGTACTTCTGAGCTCTTATTATCTGGTGTATGTGGTAAATTTGTACTTATAATTTCTATATTTCTTCTGCTTATACCATTTTTAAGTAGAGGTTCAGTAAAATAAGTATCTATTTCTCGAAAGCTTTTATTTTCTTTTTTTAGAGTAAGTATATTATTAAAACTATATGATGATGTTTCATCATTAAAAGAAGATGATATCATTTCATGATATTTTTTATAGTTTCTTATATTAAGCTCTCAAGCGTATAGACCAAAAAGAGGTACTTTAAGATCCTTTTCTTTAATTTCGTTATTAAAATATTTCTTGAACCCAGGGAAATAGTGCTTAGATATACCGAATAGTATATCAGTTATATTACGCTTGATAGCATCTTCTACACGAATTATTTTTTCATTCTTTTTTGCAAAATTTTCTATATGTTTTATTGGTACTGATATGGTATCATAGTATTTCTTCACTTCACTAATCTTCACTTCACTAATATGCATATTATTTTTATTTGGTAAATATTAATATTTATTATAGTGACAATAATCTAAAGTCAATGTATTTATAAAATTAATCTCCCTTTACCAAAGGGACAAGGTGAATTATCCTGTAAGGATAAGAGAGAGTGCCCTGGGGTAGTACCCGAGGTACGAGGGGGGAGGGATTCTCAAATTTCCCACAAAAATATTTGAAATATATTATTATATGTATATAATTCGTATATGTAATTTATTACACCTTTTCAACAAATTGCTTCATCTATTTGCCTCTATTAATCCAACTAACAATGAACCAAAACCTAAAAAGAAAAATCATTCAAATATGTGAACAAAAAATAGAGAAGAAGTGAGCAAATGTCGGACTCTCATTCTATGCATTTTTTGAGAATAAAAATGACAATCCAGAGGAACTCATGGAAGTCGCTGAATGGTGGATAATGAAACATAAACTCGACCATTTTGAAAAAGCTGTGAAAATTAAGGCAATGATCGAAGAGTAAAACATATTGATAATATATTTTATTATGTATAATGACATTATAAAATAGTTATATTTTGTCTTACTTAATGTAATGACACTCTCTACTATTTTATTGTTAATTTTAAGAAGGTTATAATATGGATTATTTAACAATTTATTCAATTGCTTTAACTGCTGCCATAGCAGTACTTATTTCTTTAGCTTCTCATAGTAATCTTTATGGTATAGGAGCTGGACTAAGTTTACTTGTTATTATGAATTCTATTACTGTATTAGGAAATAGGATTGAGATAACAATAAAAAAGTGTAAAGGTAAAGTATAAAAGTAACTAGACCTTAAAGTATAAGCCACCGAGTTACTCGGTGGCTTATCTTTTTGAGAACAAAAATGATAATCCAGAGGAACTCATGGAAGTTGCTGAATGGTGGATAATGACCCATAAACTCGACCACTTTGAAAAAGCTGTGAAAATTAAGGGGATGGTGGAAGGGTAGAGTATCTTGAATAAAAGAAATTAATATGCAATAAAAAAGAGATAATCATACTTTGCGTATAATTATCTCTTTACTTTACTTACTCAAAATTGTAAGAAGATATTATTTCCTTAATTTTCTTTCCAGTCTTAATTTTTTTATTTCTTCTAGGAAAGTATTTATTGCCTCTATTTTCCTTTGAGATGCAATTATCTTTGGGAAAACTCTATGAGCATCTGCAACCATTTTATCATGCTCTGCGATACTTATTTCAGGAAGACAACAAGAACACCTACATTGTGGTTTTGGAAAATTAAGAGGTTTAGTTCTTTGGAAGACTATTAGAAAATCATCTTTCATGAAACGTAGGTGCATTCTCAGTGCTCTCATAAAATTAATATAAAATGCTATGAAACAACGAAGGTAATAATTTTCAATTTTTGTGTACCACATAATAAAAATATTAAAAAGGGTTATTCAAAAATACATATCTTAAAGAAGTATATAAAAGAAATTATAAAAAAGAAAATGGTAATGAACATACAAAACCATATCTTGAAATATAAATTTTTTTATAAAATCAGAAAGATTTGTACATACTTATATATAATAAGTTTTAAGTATTAAAAGTCAATATAATATTTTATATATTTATATTATTTTGGAGCTAATTAATAGCACTTATATAAGTATTCCAAAACTATTGATTTTCCCCAAAAAAGCATTAATCTTTTACACGAAGAAAGATGCTTTTTTTATGCCTCTAAATAAAGATCTATGAAATTCTCAATCTGATACAATGAAGAAGAATCATTCTATGATATACTGGAGAAATACAAAGACAATATTTCCACCGTATACTTTGGTGCTCCAACATCACTCTGACCATCAGGAAGAGCCATCACACAAGACGAAAACTATGATAAACAAATAAGAAAACTTCTCATTACCTGTAAAGAGTATGGAATCGGAACGATACTTGCCCTGAATGCTACGACAGAATGAAAGAAAACTGGAGACAAAGACCATATGCTGGAACTTATAGCATATATTAAGAAACTAAAGAATGATTGACTCACTTCCGTATCCCTCACGAACCTCCTCTATGTAAAATTCATCAAAAAAGCTGTACCAGGCATAGAAATATATTCATCAGTAAATTGCTACCTCAAAACCGTTGAACAAGCTCTGTATTTCAAGAAAATATGAGTTGATATCCTCACAGTTGATAGAGATATAAATAGAGACGTCAAACTAATAGAACAAATCAAAAAAAGAAGTGGGCTCAAGATACAGATAATGCTGAATGAAGGATGTATCAGAAACTGCCCATTTAGACATACTCATTTCAATATCATCGCAAATAATGTTGAAGATAATAGGGAAAACCAGAAGAAAGGGAAGTATAACCTAATAGAAAGATTCTCTTGTACTCCACTGCTCGCAGAAAATAAAAGAATGATATTTAGAATGCCCATTATCAGACCAGAAGATCTGAAATATTTTGACGGAATATGTGACTATTTCAAACTTGTAACGAGGGGACTATCAAGCGAGAAAATAGAAACATTTTTGGAAGCTTATACAAAATGATTTTACCATTGAAATTTATTTGATATACTGGATATGAGCATCATAGACTACCACCTTTTCGTAGACTATGTTGATAATGATAAACTGACAGAATTGAATTTCTTTGAAGATATCCAGAAATGTCCTGGAGACTGTAATACTTGTACCAATTGTGATAAATATTTACAACTATGATAACACAAAACTTCTACGCCCTCGTTCTCTTTCCACTCATCAAATATGATGAAAAAGTTGGGAATAGTGAATACACCCTCCTCAGACTTGAAGAATCCAATTTTTGAAATATAAAAGGAGTTTTTTTATGTGATAAAAATAATGAAACCTACATAAATTTTAAACATATAGACTTTTGTTCTACTTCCTCCCCTGACAAGGGGAGGATTGAGGAGGGGTTTACTAAAAACTGGTATATAACTTGAGATGACCAAGATCTCGTTGTTGAACTCACAAAGATATTTACAAAAGCTGATACGACAGACTTCCATTTTTTCAAAGACAAAGAATTTTATGACAAAATACCATTTGGAGTGGTACTTACTATTACCAGTAAATGTAACCTCTTTTGTGACTACTGTTTCAACGACTATGACTACCCACTCAAAGGGAGAAATACAAGGAAAGGACTCGGACTTGATGACTATAAGCAGATTGTAGATAAACTCCATAAGGCTGGGGCCAGAGATATAATACTTACGGGATGAGAACCATTTGTAGCACCGTTTTTTTGGGACCTTATGGACTACCTGAAAGAGAAAAGAATGTTCATCAGAATCAATACCAATGGAACCCTGTTGAAAGAAAATGTTTTGGAAAGACTCAACGAAAACTATGTTGTGAACCTGATGGTATCGATGCATGAGTTTAATAATAAAGATTATTTTGATATCAACAGAGTTGGAGCTAAAAATACGCAAGGACTAGAAGGAATTAAAAACTTTGAAAATAAGTTTGAGAAAAAAGTAGAGGAACTAAAAAAAGTAAAAAACTTCAGAAACCTGAGTCTAGATTTTCTTACTATTCTTACACCAAAGAATATTCTTTTTCTCGAGAAGCTTTATAAGTTTACGATGAGCAATTTCGAGATAGGGAATTGGCATTTCTTCAGGCTCTATTCAACTGGAACGACAAAAGGAATATCAAGATCAATGATAAACTTAGCAGTTCATAAGCTCTATAAACTCAATAAAATATATAATACTAACTTCAAAATAGTTGATAGTGTCCCGTACTGTATTACTAAAGACACTGAACTTGCTTCACAAGTTATAGATGGAGAACTCTCAGATCAACACAACGTAAAAACTATTATTACTACTGATGGAAATATACAGATAATGTCTGCTTTTGATAGCAATCTAGGAAGTATATTTGATCATGATATTTCGGAAGTATGGAATGGAGAATATGTACAAAAGATGCTCAATAATTGATTCCTCCCAGATGAATGTCAGGATTGTAAATATAAAGAGACATGTAGAGGGGGAAGTAGAATGGACGGAAATATCTACAATGGAAGCTATGGAGCATTTGACCCTCTTGGTGATGTGAAGAACAAAGTGAAAGTTTAATGAGACCACCCCCAACCCCTCCTTGCCAAGGAGGGGGGAGAATAGAAACTCCTCCCCTTACTAAGGGGGAGGCTGGGAGGGGTCTCTATAATAAAAAAAGCCTAATGGACCTAAGAATAGTAAATACCTGTAATAGCAACTGTCTCTATTGCCTAGAGCAATCTTTAAGAGCGAAAGAAAAACATATCCCAAAACAGGAAATATTTGATGAAATAGAGAAGAATAGAGATGATAAAATTATCACTTTTTATGGGGGAAATCCACTGCTTCATCCAAACCTAAAAGATATTATTCGCTTCAGTAAAGAGAAAGGTTTTGAATCAATAGGTCTCTTGACCAATACACTTTGACTTGATGATAGCCTTCTCTGAGAGTTAAAAGACTCTGGACTTACGAGTATAGGTTTTTATTTTCATAGTTTCAATAAAGAAAGACACAGTAGGGTAGTATACTCTGGAATATCTCTTGCTCAACTGCTCAAAAATATAGAAAATATTCAGAAATCAAGGCTGTTCTATAAGGCAATTATTCATTTAAATAATCAGAATATTGGAACGCTCTTTCGTGATTTAGTAGTTTTGAATAAGAAGTTTGGAATTACAAATATAGAGTGTATTAACTACTTTCCTTTTGATAGACCATATAATGAACATAGAGAATTGTTAGAGTATGATGTACAAAAGAAAAGACAAATAATAGACACTATTTTTAAAGCAATAAAAACGTTGAAAATAGAAGCAAATTTCGTAAAATTTCCAAGAGAATTCTTTTGAGAATATGATGAGTTTTATAATTTTGAAAGATGAATATTCGAACAAATAGGAGATGAAGATAGAGAAAGGCTTTGAGAAGGAAAAGTGCCATTTTGTTTTGAAGAAAAAAGATGCGGGAGCTGCTTTATAAAAGATAACTGTGAGTACTATGGATTATAAAAGAGTAGAAATGTACGTTGGGTGGACCTGTAATCAGAAGTGCACCTATTGTATGGAGTTCCCAAATATGGAGAGAACCTGGACGAAAAAAGTAAGTAAATATGATATTTTGAAAAAGCTCATTAAATATAAAAAACTTTGATATAATCACGTGACCTATCTCTGAGGAGAACCTTTTATTCAACCAGTTTTTATGGATGCACTGAAACTCTGAAAAAAACTTGGGTTTACCATACTGGTAACCACCAATGCCACTACTTTGAATTTTGAAAAACAAGCAGAAAAGTTTCTACCCTATATTGACCAACTTATACTTTCAGTAGAAGCTATAGACCAAGAATTACAACAAGCAATTTCTAGAACCAAAGTATTTGTAGAATGGGATAAAGTATTTGAGAATATAGAGAAACATTGGAGAGGAAATATGCTCAAAGCAAACATTGTGATTACTCAGGATAATCTTCCAGAGCTCTTCAATATTGTAAAATTCTTAGATGAAAAATGATGTAAAGAGGTTGCGATAACATATCCAGATGTAGATATAGAATATTATTCTAGAGAACATGTATTAGAAAAAATAACTCCAACATATTCAGAATGTATGGAACAAATAATTCCGATAGTAGAGCTCTGTGAAGTACAGAATATACGATTAAAACTTCCAGATTTTCCATTTTGTGTATTTCCAGAAGAGGGGAGAGAAAAATATATTCCACTTACCGATGATTTTGATTATGCTAATAGAGTCAAAGCAGCTGATGTAATCATGGCTGATAATAAAGTCTATCTCTGAGAGGTAGACAGGGAAGAGGTATCTCCAAGAGAGAGAGAGCATGTTAGCAATTGTGAATGATGTAAGTACAAACAAATGTGTTGGTGACCTTCCAATAAATATGAGGGGCTCTATGGTTTAGATGAGATTAATTCTATAAGATAATATATTATGAATAAACAAACATCAGATGCATTCTCTGTTCTCTTTGCTTTTCTTTTTGTAGAAGTGCTCGCTCTTGATTTGAGAGAAGATAACCTATGAAATGTTTTATGAGAACCTATAGAATATCTTAATACTCAATACTCAGATTATTTTCGTATTAGCTATACCTCTCCACGTTCTCCTTTGTGTGAAGGGGGGGATATAAGAGGAGTAGAAACATGTAAAATATATGTTTCTATTATAGACTATGATAAGGTCTCAGAACTGCACCCAAATATAATAAAATCTTTGGAAATCCTTACATTCAAAACAATAGATGATGAAATTATAGAATATATTGAAACGAATCTTGAAGGGCACTATAAATACAAAATGAAGATACTTTTTCTTACCATTATGTGAAAAATTGGGAGAAGTGCTTTTCTATATAAATATTCTTCGTCTCAGGAAAATGAAGTACTTAGAACTATACTACTCGTTATATATTACTGAGTAGGAGCCTATGATATAAATACTCTTAAAAAATCTATTGAATACATTGATGTATTAGTTGAAAAATACCCAAATATTATATCATTCTATTTACTCAGAATGAGGCAAAAGTTTGATTTACTCTACAGATGTGTCTTATGAAAGACGAAATATAACAAATTAGTGAGTACTCAGAAGGGAAGAGACTTTATATACAAACAGAGTCTCACTCAAGAGTGTTTGGCAGATTTGAAGAAGGCTGATGAAGTATATCCAAATAATAGTACGTATTATTATTTTAAGGGGAAGTTTCTCTTACATCTTTTAGATGCTTCTGGAATAGAAGACCTTTATAAGTTTCTTGAAATTAAGGGGTTATATTATGATTTTGATGTTTATAGTTGGATTGGAGTATACTATCTCCAGGTAGGAGATTCGAAGAAAGCAGATTTTTATATCAATATAGCAAACTATGATATATGAGATAAGTACAAACAATATGCGAAACAAATTTTTTATCAGGTATTAGAAGAAGATTTCACAAGGTTTCAGTATTTCTTGAAAAAAAGATATTTTCAAGCATTTCTTTTTTGGAAAGGAACATACTATAGTCTTATAGATGGAAAAGTGCAGGAAACAGACTTTAATGATAGCGTAAATCTTTCTGCAAAAATGTGATTCAAAATTAATAATTTAGACATGTTTTTACAGAAAGAGTTTGTGAGTGAAAAAACTTTTTTAGAAGGGGTCTATGAAAATATATCAAGACATTTCTATGATCATTGGAATTCTGATATTTGTGATAAAGTTGTTTTTGTATATCCTGAGTATAAAGGGTTAATGTGAAATACCATTGCAAAGGGGGAGGAAGAAAATAAATAATCACTATGAAAAAAATAAATCTCGACATATATGAAAAAAAAGAAATATTTAAAGAGGTTCTTTCTCATCCAGAAGAAACCTATATTTTCTATAACTCTGACAAAGGGGAAAAACTCAATAAAAAGCTTATTTATGAGATAATTATCTTTATTAAAAAAACAGGAAAGAAAATAAACTACTATTTCTATAATGTTCCTTTTTGTATCTTCAAACCATTCTGAGAAAAATATATCACTGACCATTGTGTTCGTAACAGGTTGTGTAACTATTACGTATGATATGTAGATCATAACAAATGTAATAGGTGTAGCTATGGACTGTTTTGTAATAATTTCAATGAAAAAATAGAGGAAACAGAGGAACTTGAAGGATTTTATGCAGATACGATTGATTATAAATTTCTTTTTTCAAAACTACTTATCATCTACGATTTTCTTCTTGAACTCGGATATCAAAACGATGAGATACTCTTTAGTTCGACTCAGAAGTATTTTGATGATTTTTTGGAGTGAAAACCAATGTGTCTCTCTTTTCTTGACCACCTGAGTCTTTTTATAACTCTTACGAATCGCTCACTCAATAGAAAATACTTTCTTGGAAGTGATCATCCAACACTCATATTCAAAACAAAGGGGAGAGAACAACGTTTGCTTGATATCCAAAAAGAAGTTGGACTGAATATCATTCTTGTTTCTGATGGCCCACCAATTAAGATTAAAAATTATGAATACAAAGGGAGAACCCTTCCATTCAACTATGGGTATGCAAATTCTTATTACCTTGGAACCAAAGATTTCTTTGATTTTAGTCAGACAGATCTACTCTCCGAAATCGAGAAAGAAAAGGATACAAAAATATTTAAATGAGATGTATTGTTACCTTGAGATGAATTATTAGAAACGGAAATGATTGCTATACGTAATGTAAATGATTTACTCAATAAACAACCAGATTTCTATATATCGAGATCTATATTATCTGGGATGAATCTCAATAATTATAAGTGAATTTTGCTCAGTTCTGATTTTCTTGGAACGCAAGAGAGAATTTTTCAAGTGGTAAAAAATCTCAAGGTTCCAGTAATAGTAAATATCAAACCAGATATTACAAAAATACTTTCAGATGGACAGAAAATAAAGATAAACTTTAAAACCTGAATAATAGAAAGATGTGAATAAAAATACCAAAAGAAGAGCTGATACAAAAACTCTCAGACGGGAGCAGATATAAACTCTATGATTCCAATATAGGATTCATAATTATTTTGGCTGATAGAGTATACAAAGTTTTTGAACAGCAGGATATATATGATAAAGAACTTGAGTATTATAAGTTATTTTGACACAATGAAATTCTCGTACCAGAGTATGAATGACTCTGAGAAAAGGATTGATATTATATTTTGAGACTTGAGAATATTAGAAAAGATTTCAAAAGGAAAGATTCTATTCTTGAACTGGGGATAGAGAGGATTGCTGAATTATTGAGGAAGATTCACTCTATACCTCTTTCTAAGGCCCCCTCCCCAGCCCTCCCCCCAAGGGAGAGGGAGTGTATAGTTTTATGAGACGTACACGTATCCAATTTTTTCAAAAAAAAATGAGAAGACAAGCTCTGAGTCTTTGATTTTTCGTCAGCCCAAAAGGGAGAAAGAGAAGCTGATATTGCCTGTTTTTATATAGAAATAGGTATAGATGAGAATATCCTTGAACAGTTTTTTGAGACCTATAAACTCCCAATTGATAAACAAAAACTCTACAAATATACCACCCTGGAATTACAAGAGATGATAAAGAATGGAATGAACCTAGGGAGGGAAGCAAAGATGAGGTATTATAAGTACTTGTTGGTATTGAAAGAGAGAATGGATAAAAAGTAAAAAAGTATTTACTTTTTTACTTTTTTCTATTATAATGAACTCATATTATTCTTTATTTTAATGCTATGACAAGATTAACTATAGACCTACCTGACAGTCTTCATAAGACTTTGAAATCTCTTTCGGTAGTAGATGGTCAAACAATGAGAAACATTGCTATATCTGCACTAGAGAGATATGCAGTATCAAGAGTAGGGAAAGAAAAAGATATAAATGAAAATGAAGTTGATGAACTATTAAAACCAGTATTATTGAAATATGTAGAACAAATAGAAGAGGGAAAATTTGAATGAAAATCTTGGGAAGAGATTAAGAAAGAAGTACAGTAAAATAGAAGGCAAGATCATTGTGTTAAATATTTAAAAAAGTTTGCAAATCAATATATTTATGAAAATTATTTTCTCTCCACTCGCAGAATCAGAATTAAAAAGGTTATGAAAGAAGTATAATAACCTTTTTTCTGATTTGGATAATTTCATTAAGGAAATCAAGAAAGGAAATACCGTAGTGGCTGATAGATTACAGGGGTTTTCAATTCCTATTTATAAAACGAGAATTAGAAACTCATCGAGTAACAAAGGGAAGTCTTGAGGTTTTCGAATTATATATCATCTGAAAATCAATGATACATTCTATATTCTTGCACTCTATTCGAAAAATGAAATGGGAAATATAGATAAAAAAGATATCATTCAAAGTTTGAAATCTTTAGAGTTATAGAAGCATTAAAAATGGAATGAACCTAGAGAGAGATGCAAAAATGAGGTATTATAAGTATTTGTTGGTGTTAAAAGAGAGAATGATGTAATCTAAGGTTTTATTTGACAATTTACTATTACATATATAATAATTTTATCTTAGATATTATATAGATACGTATGATTTTAAATCCATTCAAAAAGCTGAATGATAAACTTGAAAAAAGATTGAATGATGATCTTGAGTTTTTATCGAGGGCTAAAAGGAATAAGTGGTGTATTTGAAAGGAGTCAGATAGTCGTATGGAAGACGCGATGAGAGATATAATAGAGGTTATATGTAGTGCACGTAACCAGGTTATGATATATTTAAATAAAGAGGAATGAAGATTTTATGACGATAAAAAAGTTATTGATGTTATAAAAAGGAGCTTAAAATTTCGTAATCTTCATATTGCCTGGTTAATTTCTCGCGACCAAAGACCTTATCTAAATCAGAAAATATGTAATTTAATTTCTCAGTACAAGGGTCAGATAAGTATGAAATTTTCATCTCAAAGGGATGATGAGGGTTGATTTATACTTGCGGATTGCTGAAAGTATCGAAGACAAATAGTTCACAAAGAAGCCGATATGTATGAGGCTAAGGTTGGAATTGAATCTGATAAAAGAGATATTCTTACTGATAGATTTAATAAAGATCTCAAAGTGGCTCGTTCTTAATTGGTATTTGTAAAGCCAAAAAACTTGTTTTATTCACGAAACTGGGTATATATAGAGAAGAGATATACTCAGTTTTTTTGACTCTATGAACACATACAAACATATAGAAATAAATATAGGAAAAGCCTGCAATAATAAATGTAGGTTTTGTATGAGTTCCAAGCCAGAACTTTGGGATATCAAGTTTTCAGACCTTGAAGTCGTAAAAGAAAAACTTCATAATTATTATAACACGGGATACAGGTCGGTATGATTCCTATGAGGAGATATATCTATTCACCCGAAAATATTAGAAATCATTTCTGAATGTAAAAAACTTGGATTTCTGAGCATCAATGTCATCAGTAATGGGATGAAATTTGACGATCCAGTTTTTGCGAGAAAGCTCGTAGAAGCAGGGGTGACGAGAGTCAATTTTTCTATCCATTCACACCTTCCAGAAGTGGAAGAATATCTCATACAAGTTCCTGGAGGGCTTGAGAGAAAAATGAAGGCTATTGATAACTTCAATGTACTCTATAAAGAATGACTTTTGAAAGATGCTATTAGTGTAAACATTGTTCTCAATAGTAAAAATTATACAACCATAGTAGAAACCGTTCTCTATTTCTACCTCAAGAAAAAAATAAACGATATAAGGGTAAACTTTATTTGGTTGAACGAAGATACCAGAGAAAATTGGGATGATCTTAAACTCTCATACGAAGAGTTTTTTCCATACCTCAAAAAATTGGTATATGTATCAGTCAAGTATAAAATCAGGATTACCTTTGATACGGTTCCAGCTTGTATTCTCTATAATTTAGATACAAAAAACTACAAAACGATTATACGTAAGTTCTTATGAGAAGATTATGATCATATTACTGAAATAGATGCAGTAAATAGTGGAGACTTTTTTGATTGGAAAAAGAGAAAAAAAGATACTCTGAAGACTCAATTTGATGATTGTGAAAAATGTATCTATAGGAATTCCTGTCAATGAGTCCGGAAATGATACGTGGAAAAATTTGGATGAGACGAGTTTAAACCGATAACGAAGTAACAATGAGTGTGAATATAATTCTCCACATAACAACATCATGTAACTATGATTGTTCTTACTGCGATGTTATAAAAGATAAAAGAAATATCTCTCATCAGAATAGAGATGCTGTTATCAGTTTTATAGCGAAGAATAAAGGTTCAATAGGGAGGTTTAAGTTCTTCTGATGAGAACCACTTCTGGCTTTTAAAGATATGAAATATATCATAGGTCAGTCTCATCAGGATATAGGAAAAAACTATGAAATAGTTACCAATACCACACTCCTTTCAGATGAAGTGGGAGAATATTTTGAAAAGCACTTTAAACTCATTTTTTTTAGCATTGATACCGAAAACAAGTTTGATTATGAGAAAGTAGAGAAGTTTACACGTAAATATAATTTAGAAAAAAGACTTTATTTCAACCTGGTTATATCACCAGAATCGGTAGATGAAAGCTTAGAGCAATTTAAAAAACTCTATGAACGATGATTCAAAGGATTTAATATCTTACCTGTTTATTTCACTAAGGTTTGGGAGAAAGAACATTTACAGAAACTAGCGGAATCTATGAAATATATTCTTGATACTTCACTACAAGATGATGAACTCAGGCTATATGGATTCCAAGAAAATGCTGGATATGATACTTCGCTCGCAAACAATACCTTTTTCATAGATGTAGACGGAAAAATATATTATTCTGATATGGTTTCGACCTACTTCTGAAAAGCAATTAAAAATGATCTCTATCTTGGAAACATAGGTGATGGAGAACATACTTTTTTTGAAAAAAAGGACTTCACAAATGAGATAGAACGTATTCAAGGATTAGAAGAAAATATCTATTCAAAAGTAAAATGACAAAAGGAACTCCATAAAGTAATGGATTACTTCTCGGAATACTTAAATAGATATTCTTCCCCATAAAAAATTGTTTTATAATCCATCCCCTAACCCCTTACCTTTAATTTTAAAGGAAGGGGAGAATGAAGGAAATAATAAAAACAGAAACAATGAATTAAATAAATGCCCCTTCCTTTCGTATTAGGGGATGGATTATTCAGATAAAATATATTATAATCATAACAAAATGCCAAAATTATACCTGATATCATGAGTACTTTGAGACTTCCGTGATATATCAAACAATATGATACGTACTATACAAGATAGCGAAGTGATATTTGTTGAAGAAATACCAGTATTTGAATTTTTCTTAAAAGAAAACAAAATAGATTTTAGGGGACAGATTCTTGAAATATCGCATAATGAGAATCCTGAATATAAGAACCTTATTCTCAAGACTTTTCTAGAGTGAAAAAACGTATGAGTCTTTGAATCATCATGAATTCCATTCTTTGTAGACCCTGGGTTATATATTCTTCAGTTTGTTTATAAACTGAAAGCAAAAGTTGATGTTGAGATCGTCTATATACCATGAGGTTCTGCTCTTACAGCAGCACTGAGTTTATGTGGGTTTGATATCGATAAGTTTTCATTTTTGTGATTTATAGGAGCGCATACAAAAAATGAAGTATACTCTAGTAGTATTCCAGTAGTATATTTTGTGAACCATATTGATGTGAAGAAAATATCTCAATTTCTAAGTTTTATGAAGGACTTAGGGAATAGGGAAGTATTTATAGGAATCAATATTGCAAAAAGACTCTGAGAAAATGGAGATATAATAATTAGATGAAAATCAAAAAATGTTTATACTGAATGTATAGAAAAGGTGGAAGGATTTTTACAAAAATCTGAAATACCAGATATTCTTATTGTTTTTAACTGAATAGATGGAAAATAAACAGAATCTTTTAGCAAAAGAAAAAACAACCAAACAGAATCGTGTATGGGTACGTATAGCAGCAGCTTGTAATAACAAGTGTATTTTTTGTCTTGATTCGGATGCACAGAATGGAACCTTCCCGAGTGAAGAACAAGTAAAAAAAGAAATAAAAGAATGATTCAAACCAGGATATGATAACAGAGTGATTATATCAGGTTGAGAAGCGAGTATTAACCCGAAATTTCCGCTCTACATCAAGTATGCAAAAGAAATAGGCTATGATAGGGTACAAACCGTTACGAATGGAAATATGTTTTTCAGGGAAGAGTTTTGTAATAAAGTATTTGATGCTGGACTTCAGGAGGTAACGATGTCATTTCATTGACATAATTCGGCGCTTCATGATTATCTCGTAGCAACCCCATGAGCCTTCAAAAAGTCACTAAAATGACTTATATTTATTAAAAAATACCATCCAGAAATTATTCTGAATATCGACATAGTAGTAAATAAAATGAATGTTGCCTATCTTCCAGATATTGTAAAATTCTTTATGAAACTCTGAGTCTATGAATTTGATATCCTTCAAATAATTCCATTTGGGAGATGATTTTCTCAGTTTAGAGAAAAACTATTCTATAATACGGGGGACTATATAAAACCTCTACAAGATACATGGGAACTTTCAAAAACTCCTTGAATGTATATGTGGACGAATAGGTTTCCTGCAGAATCTTTTGAATGATATGAAGATCTTATACAAGATCCAAGAAAAATAAAGTCAGAGGTAATGGGGGAAGCTTACGGTATGTTTGAACCATTTATAAAAACAGATGGAAAAAAGAAGCCTGAGTGTTACGGAGAAGCGTGTGGTGTTTGTTTTCAGAATCAGTACTGTCATGATTTTATGAAAAATAACAAAAAAGAAAAACGAGAATCAAAAGAAAATGACTTTATACTGAGAGGACAAGAATTCCCATCAGAAGTATTTGAAAAGTATTGAGAAGAAAAAAAAGATTTTCTAGGCTTTTTAGAACAGAAGAAAAAAGACAATAAAAAACTTATCAATGTTCCAAAATGTCTCTGATGAGAGGGAGTATATGAAACCTATAATGATATAAAAGAGGAGAAGACATTGGAAGATTATACCTATAAGTACATCAAAAACCTTTATAGAAAAAAATCTTTGAGATGTAAAACATGTAAGTATGATAAGAAATGTGAAGGAATCCATATAAACTTTATCAGAAGTTATTGATTTGAAATTTTAGAACCAATAAAAGACTAATACTATGGCAAATATTTGATACATACAAGTAAATAGGCACTGTAATAATGCTTGTCACTTTTGTTCGAATCCAAGTAATGGAAACAATATTACCCTCGAGAGAGGAAAAGAACTCGTAGATGATTTTGTGGAGAGATGATATCATGGAGTTATTTTTACGGGGTGAGAACCAACTCTTTCACCTGATCTTCCTAAATGGCTTGCCTATACGAGAGAAAAAGGACTTTCTAATAGAATGATATCGAACGGAATGATGTGTTCTAATCCTGAGTTTGTAAAGAGATTAGCTGATAATGGACTCGAACTCGTACACTTTTCTGTATATTCATGTTTTGCAAAGGTACATGATTTTTTAACCGACACTCCTTGAAGCTGGGAGAAGCTTATGAAGTCTATTACTAATGCTCTTAATAATGGAATCAGAGTGCAAATCAATACGGTAATTAGTCACTACAATGAAAGTCACCTTGATAAAACTGTGAAATTCCTTACGACTCATTTTCCACCTATTACTCATTTTGTTTGGAATAATCTTGATCCAGAAATGATGAGGAAAACTGATACTGCTTGGTCTACTCTCCCAAATTTTGATAACTTCAAACCATCATTAAATAGGGCAATGAAGTATTTAGAATCAACAGGAAGAACATTTAGAGCTGAGAAATTACCTCTTTGTTATATAAGAGGGTTTGAGTGGAGTTCTACTGAAACGAGAAAAATGGTAAAAGATGAAGAAAGAGTAATTCATTTTCTTGATTTTAGAGAAGAGATACACGAAACCAATTTTGAACACGAGAAGCTCGAAGCCTGTAAAAAATGTGACCTCAATAGTATCTGTTCGTGAATCTATGAACACGAGAAGTACTATGATTATGTAAAAGTATATCCTCAGACATTAACGAGGGAAGAAAAAGAAAAGATTATAGAGGAAATAAAGCTTTAAACATAAAAAGACTTCACTACTTCTATCACGTAATCAAGTATCCCTCTAAAAATACTATTTCCTAGGAAGTAGGTAATCATAAATCAGCAGAATATGTATCCTCAGAATGAAAAAGTTTTGAGGACTTTTATATGTTCTATTTTTCAATAATTTGGAGTTTTCTTTCTTGCATGATACCTATTTACAGCAGCATAGGCTTTTTTAAGGGTCTTTGTTGTCTCTTCATCAATAGGATTCTCTAGATTTTTAAAATATTCAAGAGGATCAGGGTAGAGAAGAGCTTTGGTGTTATGTCTTTTATCTCACTCATCGATATGTCAGAGAGCCTTTTGATTTCAAAACATTTTGATGAGATAGTTTTTATCTACTATTTCTCACTCTTTCAGATCTTTTATTCTTATAAATTCCTGCTCAGCAATTCAGAAAGTAATTTTATAAGAATAGATCAATATTTTTGCAATTATATAGAGGACTATATAAATAGTGAATATTCTATAGAGAGCGACACTGATGATATCAAAATTATGAATAAGTTCGTGGGTGATAAACCATACCAGTCACAAGAAAAGTATACTTAATAGTATGATGTTGAGTTTTGCATTATTGAGTCAATACTTCTGATACCTTGCCATAATAATATCCTTGGACTTATTAATAGCGATACGAACTCAATATATAAGTCCAATAAAACCAAGTAAAAACAGAGCAATTACATAGACATGGTAGTCTTCGAGGATTTTTTGGAGAAGTGCATATCGAGAACCTTCACCATTTTCACCACCTAAGGCGCTATTGAGAAGATAGATCCTTGAGAGCCTAATAACTACAAATATCATAAGGAAAATAAGAATCCATTTAAAGAGCTTGAAAATAGCAGTTCTTTTTACTATTTTTCATTGAGGATTATTGAGAAAATGTGCAAACTTATCTTTGATATCATTTCTAATATCCTTCCAAAGGCTATTTCTATAACTACGTACAAAAATACTCTTATAGAAATAAAAATATATAAAATAACCAATCAGATATACCAGAGTGAGCAGAGCAATATTTCATATAAAGGGTATGATACCGATATGAGGTATAAAAAAGCTCAAAACAAGTAAATATTTTGCATCTCCAGCTGACCATATTCAGAAATAGTATAAGACAAACGATACTATTAAAGCAAAAAGTATTTGAAGGATAAAAGTAATAATACTGACATCAGGGAAAGTGACTCAAATATAATAAAAATTTAGAGGTACCAAATAGAGTATGAATAATAAGAGTTTATTTGGGATAATTTTTCTACGAATATCAGAACGAATTATTTTATAATTAAAATAGAGAAAGGGAATAGCTAAAATATAGAAAAAATATTGCATGGAGTCTGAATAAATATATAATTTTTTTGTTATTATATAGTTAAAATATGTTTCACAAAAAATTAATTTTGTTTTCCTATGAAAGACCTAAAATATTATGTACTCTGAAAAAAAGATTCTCCACTTCTGAAAGAATATAAAGAAAAATTTTATCAGAAACTCATTCAAGATTTACAGAAAATAGCTGATAATGGAACTCTTAAAACTGAAATAGAAGCACTACTATGATCAGAAAATAGGGATTTTATATTAAACCCTGATATATCTTCACTAATAAATGGTTTATCCATAGAAGGATTATCAGTATATGAAGAAAAATTACAAAATGAGATAGGTTTCTATCTAGTTTGAGAGTCTGAGAAACTTACAATGAATAAGTGAAAAAAAATAGCTGGGACAGATATTCGACTTACTATAGAAGATAATAATCCGTACAACCAAAATGAAGCGCACCCAGAACACCGTCTGACTTGATGAGTTATTTGATGGGGGGAAAAAAGTGAAGAAGAATGGCTAAAAGTGTATATTAAAACTTTTGAACTCCTAAAAGTATTGGATGAAGGAATATATGATGAACTCAATCAAATAATAAAAAAAATAATACCCCTTTGAACCGCAGAATCTCTTCATAACTCAGCATCATATAAAGAATGTATAGGGCACTTATATATGTGATATACTACTGGTTCAGATAAACCTGAGATTAATAATCTAGAAGCAATTATTCATGAATCTTCACACAATAAACTCAATCTTATCATGCAGTTTGACCCAATTGTAGTAAATGATAAAACCGAAAAATATTACTCAGCAATTAGACCTGATGCAAGACATATACATGGAGTATTACTCTGAATTCATGCCTTTGTACCTACTGTTTATATGTTAATGAAAGCGTATAAGAGTGGTATGCTTTGAAATGATCAGCACTGGTTAGATAAAATAGTGCTTTATTACATAAAAAATAAATTTATGTATAAGGTTATGACAAAGTATGCAAAATTTACTCCATTATGACAGGAGATATTTGATGAAATTATATATGTTATATGACTATCTGATAAACTATTTAAAGAACTTAATCCAAGTAAAGAGTCTATAATGAGAGCAAAAGAACGTCAAACAGAACATTTTATGCAAGTCAATAAACATTATCCTCATCTTGAGTATTAATACGAAAGAAAAGTTTGCATTCAGGCATATTTTTTTTACACTGTAGACTAATATATATTAATTTTGTTATCAATGACTACAAAAAAGGTTTTTCCAAAATTAAAGACTAAAATCAAGAATTTTCTAGCGAATGAATCAGGTAAAATTACAAAAAAGGATGCTCTTGGTTTGGCTGCTTGAGGGGCCCTCTTTGCTGCTGCAGAATCTGTATCTGCACTTGGTCAAGTTCCAAGTGGTCATGCAAATCATGCTGCATGATGACATTCAAGTGTGGCATTGAGTAGTCCAACTTGATTTGCATGTACGGCAAATACACCTGCGGCTGTTCATGCCAGTTGAGTTATTAATGGTCATTATAGTGGGAACGTTACTTCTCCTACACCGAGTGCTTACTTAAGTGATACGACAGGTCATGGATCACACGGATCACACGGATCACACGGATCACACGGATCACACGGATCACACGGATCACACGGAAGTCGTTGGTAGTATACTTTGAATAAAAGAAGTTCAAAATTTGTAAAAAAATAAAAAATATGACACAATAGTAGGGATACATTTATATCTCTACTATTTTTTTGTATGAGAAAAATACTTTTTATTCTTCTTCTTTTCCCACTATTCTGAGTAGGTCTTGCCTTTTCAGATCTTTCTTATACCTGATCTTCAGGGCTGCAAGAGTGTGAGTGAAACTTAGATGATAACTCATGACTTAAGTGGATACCATCCATAAACAATCCATCAGTTCCTTCTACGGGAACAATTTGATGTACTCAAAATGGGTATTATTCTTGAGTCTGGGGACCATGGCAAGCACTTGGGAGTCATTATGCATGTCCTTGAGATGGCTATTGATCTAATATAGAGTATTCAGGAAATAATTTCAGAATATATTGTAAGGTACTTGATAATACACCACCTTCTCCATCAGATGTAACGTCTTCATTAAGTGATGGTTGATATTATATGGCAAATATTGCAAATATAAGTATTACTGGAGTGCCTGGAACTGGATCTCCGATTGTAAGGATAGATTCTGAATTTGAAGAAGCTTCAAATGAAGGGAGTTTATTTGTTCGATCGTATAGTGGCTCAGTTTCTTCTTTTGTAGAAGACTATTCTAAAGTAGATGTTGATAATAGAAATGATGTAACTGTAAATAATTATAGACCATATACGCATAATATTACTTTGGTCTGTGATGAGGCTTGAAATTGTGTAAACGATATAAAAACCTTTACCTACAATATTTATGCAAATAATTCAGATGCTTGAGTGTCTCAAATAAGCTGAGATACTCAGTTAGTAGATGGAAGTGCTATTGCAGATGGAGAGGTGAATACGCTTACCTTATCATTGAGAGATATGTATGGAAACAAAATAATACCCGTATATCAATCAAATGGAACCACGAAAGTAAGAGACGTTTCGATACAGATGAACTATGATAATGATCTATACTTAAATCAATATACAAAATCTGGAGAATCTTGAGTTTCTATAAAAGGACCAACCGATGGATGATATAATCCAGCTTCTATTCAGTTTGGAGCTGATAAAACGAATACTCTCACTGATAAATCACAAATTTCTTGAGACTATGGAATTGATTTCAAAGTATATACTCCTACTTCAAGTATTTATAATAAGGCTACTTGATGATTTTTGATTCATACATTGAAGTCAGTTGTATCTGATATTGTATGAGAAGTTACGCTTTCTTCTTTACTGAATCTTAGGTTTAGTCCTTTGTATAAACTTGATATTACTTGAGATATCAAAACCAATGGACTTTCTTCAGGAACTCAAAGTGGAACCATTACAATGGTTCAAAATGGATGATCTAGTAATGCAATCAATAAAAATCTCTACTTGGAATTTGGTTCTTGAGTTACGAATGTGGTATCGCCAAAGTTAAATATGGAACAATTGGTAAATACGCCTTATTCTCAACTATGAGAATGAAATGGAAATAAAAGTTTATTTGAATCAAATTTCATTACTACTAATTATCCTTTAGTGACATACTTAACACTTTCCTGAGGTTTATTAACTGATATAGAAAATTCTTATCTTTCTACTCATATTGAATATAACCTTGATTCAAAGGCAGTAGTATATAACTCAGACATTATCTGAAAAGACCACTATTGGGGGTCGTTTACTGGTGCAAATTTGATACAAAAATGAGTGAAAGTATTATGAAAAACACATAGTCAAAAACAAGAAGATATACTTCTAGGTCAAGATACAGATGATGTACATGCACTATGAAATATAGAAAAATCAGATTTAAAACAAGAAATAAGAAAAAAAGTATTTGCTATGTTGAGAAAAGTTTCTTCAAGTAATGGTACTGGAAGAATTTCAGACCTAGATGGTGATGGGACTGATACATGAATCTGGGATAATCTTGATGGAGTGAAGCTTCAAGATAATAGAGTTCTTTATTTTTGAGACCTAAACGGATCAGATATATCACTTGATGTATGACCAACTCATAAAATGAAAGGGAGCAAGACAATAGTAGTAGTATGAGGAAACCTGTATATAGAATCAGATATAGTAAATGATACTTCTTCAGATATTCTGTGAATTATTGTACTAAAAGATGATAATGGGAATGGGTGAAATATATATGTAGACCCTCAAGTAACCAGAATTGATGGTATACTGTATGCCGATAAATCTTTGGTAAGTTATGATGGAGTTAATGAATTGGATTCTAATACGCCAAATCAAATCATTGCAAATCAACTCTATATATATGGAACTCTATTTTCTGAGAATACCATATGATGATCAGCTAAGGATCCTCCAGATTGTCCTTACTATGTAACTTGTAGTGATGTATCTGTTGCACAAAAATATGATCTAAATTTCTTGAGAAGTTATCGTATGCGAGTGGACGGAACAACAGCAAATAGTGGAATGAACTACTTTGGAATATATGACAGTTCATATGAGTATTATACATTCCCATTAGTGATAAAGTATAATTCCAAAGTTCAGACTGCACCTCCACCATTATTTGGACAGTAATCAGATAGAATAATAAAATTTAATAATAAATATTATGAGAAATGGTAATAAAAAAGGTTTTACATTAGTAGAACTTATTGTAGCAATAACAATATTAGCAGTGCTTGCTACTATATGATTTCTTGCTTTTAAAGATTATACAAGATGAGCAAGGGATTCTGTAAGATATTCTGATGTATGAGTTTTGACAAAAGGTTTGGAACTTTTTCACCTAAAAACCGGTTCTTACCCTGACCCTGATAACTATTCAAGTATCACTCATAGTTGAGTATTACTTTGGAAACAGGGAGTTATTTGAGAAAATGTGATTGAGAATCTCAATACCCTCTCAAGTGTACCAATAGATCCATTATTCACGAACGAATATGCATACTCAGTAAGTTATGACAACCAACTCTTTCAGATATGATTGGTTACTGAAGAAGCAAGAGAATAGTACATTTATAACTCAAATTTTCATTATTTTATTTTAATTATTATATATTCATGAAAAAAGGAATTTTAGCACTATTCATATTTTTAGCAATATGAGTGAATACAAGTTTTGCCGCTTATTATAATAATCATACATTTAGTTATAATAATCCAGGTTGAACTGCTCTGACACCAATAAGTTGAGGGTGACCAAATCAAGGGACCTTTTGTGATGATGATGGTGATGGAGATGGTACGAATAATAAATTAGCTGAGAACAACTCAGCTGCAACACTTATTCCTAATGGGGATAGTGACATTATAGTTCCGGTATCTGGAACCATGAATTGTTTGTACTGGGACCCAACAGCTCCTACAGATACAACAGGTTATTCAACAACAGCTTGGACCAATGGGAATGTAGAAGTGACCATTACCTGTAGTGATACGGGTTGAAGTGGTTGTGATATGTATGATATAGCATGATGGACGAAACATGTTGTGAATAAAACATATAAACAAACCTTTACAGCAAATACCTCTGGCTCTATTGCTCTTAGAGATGTTGCATGAAATACGCATAATGTAGCTTATTCTATAGCGAATATCGATAAAACAGCTCCTGTTCTTGGTGATATATCTTGATTATGACAATCATTAGCAAATACAAATATGGAACCAGTAAGTTCAAAAGAGTTTTCTATTTCAGTAGATGCTGCTGGAGGATCTTCAATAGCCAGTATAGAGTGATATTTTGAAAATGTAAGTACAGATATTACCCCAGGAGAGCTGGAAGTTTCTTGAGATTTACTTACCTCAACCTCTAGTACGATGGTTATTAATAGAGATATTTCAGTAGTGAATGCAAATGATTCTAGAGAGTATAGTTTTAAAATCACTCAAGTTTGTGATGATGTAGGGAATTGTGGGAATGATCTTGCAACATTTAACTATAATGTAGTTTCGAGTATCCCTACAGCAACTGATAATGCATTTACTGGTTCTATAATTTTATGAGAATATTCTGCACTCGTAAAATGAAATTATAACGGAAGGTTTTTAAAAGTAAGAGATGGGTGAAAAGATAAATTTTATGCTATTTCAAGTATCCTTCTTACGAACACCTGAGATTTAGATTTGAGTACTGATGACTATAATATATCTGTTGATAAATATGGTGACCTTCCAGCTGCTTATTCTCACTTATGATATGGAAGTTGAGGAACATACTTTCCAAATAATAACATACTTATTTACGATATTGATACAAAAAAAACTTATAATGATTCTGAGTTAAATATTATATCAAATAAAATCAAGGCTCTTTATCAATGAAGTTTTCTTGCAAATGATGAGAGTTACGATGATTTATTTGGTGATAGTAATACATTAAAAGAGTCTTTAGAACTATATTTAAATGGGAATGTTGGTTCTGATACAGAGACTCCTACATATGAATGGAAGTGACTTGATAGTAATTGTGATCAAGCTGATATTATAATTGCAAGCCAAACTTGGGCAGCTTGTAATTCAACTCTTTGAACTACAACGGCTCTTTCAACAACGAGTAATAGTTGTTATGATTATAGTGGGACTATTGTACCTTGTACCGCAACTTCAGCATCAAATACTGAAGGTAACTTTATTTCCGGTAAATCGAGTAATATATGGTGAAGTTTTTATACACATTCTAATATTGATTCGGCTTGTCCTGCTGGATGGAGAGTTCCTACTGATGAAGATTTTCAAACTTTAGAAAATAATCTTACTTGTTCAAATAGTTCGAGTCTTGGTTGGAGATGTGATGGGTTATGATGGAAGTGAGATCAAACAGTCTTTAATAATCTTATAAATACTCTAAAACTTCCATTATGAGGTTATTTAGATAATTCTGATGTACTAAAAGAAAGGTGATACACTGCCACTTACTGGACATCTACTATAAATGGATGAGATTCACAAAATATAGTGAGAGAACTTTACTATAATAATAGTACAGAAAATAGGGCATATAAAACAAGAGATAGGTCATTTAGTGTACGTTGTATAAAAGAATAATTATACAAAAAAATCTAATAAAAAATAATTCCGCTTAAGCGGAATTATTTTTTATTAGAAAAACTTTATTTTATCTGCATTTGGATGTTCTTTTAATTTTTCAAGGGTTTTAGATTCTATCTGTCTGATTCTTTCTCTGGTTACTCAAAATTCTTTTCAAACTTCTTCAAGAGTATGTAAATCTCATCCATCAAGTCCGAATCTCATTATGATAATTTTTCTTTCACGAGGAGTAAGAAAATCAAGCATCTCATAGAGGTTCTCTTTGAGAAGATTCATATTGGTTTGGTTGTCAGGAGTTGGATTTTTATCATCTTCGATAAAATCTCAGAGAGAAGTATCTTCTTCACTTCCTACAGGGGCATCAAGAGAAAGAATATCTTGAGAAATTCTCATGATTTGTCTTACTTTTCTGATATCCATATCGAGTTCAGTTGCAAGCTCTTCCATAAGAGGTTCACGAGTAAGCTCTTGAGTCAGTCTTCTATAAGTATGAGTAAACTTATTAATGGTTTCTATCATATGAACAGGAACTCTTATCGTTCTTGCTTGGTCAGCAATTGATCTGGTTACTCATTGCCTGATCCACCAAGTGGCATAGGTAGAAAACTTAAATCATTTATCTGGATCAAATTTATCAACAGCTCTAAAGAGTCATACATTTCATTCTTGTATAAGATCAAGAAGTCAAAGCCCCCTTCACATATACTTTTTTGCTATTGATACTACGAGTCTGAGATTGGCAGCAGCAAGTTTCTTTCTAGATTCTTGATCTCAAGCTCTTATTTTTTTACCAAGAGATATTTCTTCTTCACTCGTAAGGAGCTCAACTCTTCATATTTCATTTAAGTACATTCTAATAGAGTCATCACTGATTTCTGAGAGTGATATAGAACTTTTTGCTTCTTTTCAGTTCTTATTTGCCTTAAATAGGTTTTCTTTATCAAGAGAATCTATAATGTCTATTTTGAGCTCTAAAAATCTCTTGAATACATCATCAAGAAGATCGAGATCCTCTTCAGCATTTGGTATAGCATTCATAAGTTCATCTTGAACGATATACCCTTCTTTCTTTCATTTTTTCATGAGTTCCTGAACCTCGTCAGGCATTCCATCTAAATATTTTTCTTCGACGGTATTATCGATAAAGCTTTGAATCCCTTTTCATACTCTTCTTTTATCTTCACTTCTTTCTTTTGGAAGTTTAGTAAGTCCTTTTTCTTTTTGCAAAGAAAAAGCTATTTCCTCTCACGAGGAAGTAGTAGTGATATTTTCACTTTTTTCTTCGGAAACATTTTCCACCTCTTCTGTAGTGATTCAAGCTTCTCTTAGTTCTTCCAAATCATCTATTTCTAGTGCACTTAGATCTATTTCTTCTATTTGATTCTGTTTCTTTTTCTGGTCTTTTTTATCCTCTTTTTTAGTCATTCTTAAAAGTAAGGAATAAGGTATTTATAATGATGCCGAGTATTATATAAAGAATACTTTTTTTAGCAAGTTTTATTATTATGGCAGAGGAATTTAATATGCCAAAGGATTTTGTATTCTTTTTTTTTGATTTTAGTATCTTTTAGGTATGATGGACAGATATAAATTTATCTCTTTATATTATTCTTATGAAAAAACAGTTTCGTTGATTTACCTTGGTGGAACTTATAGTGGTAATCACTATATTAGCTATTTTGTGAACCATTGCTTTTTTGAGCTTCCAGAATCATGCGAAGAATTCGAGGGATTCTGTAAGGGTGGGGGACTTTTTTAATATAGGAAAATGACTTGAGCTTTTTTTAGTAAAAGTTTGAAAATATCCGCTTCCAAATGATGCACAAACTGTTGTTTATAGTTGAGCTACTCTTTGGACACAAGGAACACTTTGAGATGGAGTAGTATGAAATATAGGAGTTTTAAATAAGAAACCTGTTGATCCACTTTTAGGAACCGAGTATACCTATTCTGTTATTAATATAAGAGATGAATACCAATTAGGGTGAATACAGGAAGCGTGAGACCTGACATATAATGTTGTGAACCAAGCGAATGCTGCATCAGATCAATATAGAGCTGTATTGAAATGAAATTATAATGGAAAAATACTGAAAACTGCTACGGGTGGAACTGATTACGTGTTTGCTCTTCCAAGTATTATAGCTACTGATCTTGACAGTACGGATGTTGAAGAGGTCATTAGTCAGGAAAAATTAGTATATACTGGACATAGAAATATTCCAAGTACTTATAATACAAATTTGGATACGGGAACGGGATGATTTGAATATACAACGACTCAACTTATAGTCTATTCTGGAAGTGTATCAGATTTATCGACATCTACAGGACAAATTATTTTTGCAGATAATCTTCAAAAAGCATATTCAGGAACCGTACTTATGGCAGATATTAATTACAGAGAGGAACTCGCTATAGATACATCAGGGCAGGAAGAATTATCAAAAAATGTAGTAAAAAATTATTTAAATAATACGTATGGAGGACTTATTACTTGAGGAACCTATGATATAGTATCAGTTGGTTGAGGTGGATGATGAGGTTGAGGTGGATGATGAGGTGGATCGAGTTGTGTATTTTGAACATCAACTTTTCCTTGTGACCTTTAATTGTAAATTATACCTAAAGTTATGAAGCTAAAAGAATTTTGAAAGAGCTTTGGACAAGGACTATCAGCATGAGCCTGAATAGTCCTTGTTCTTCTATTGTCGTGAGCTGTTTATGCAGCTTGGGATTACTCTACAACCGTCAATACTGGAGACTCTCTTACAGCAGAGAAATGGAATTCAGTGAAAGATAAGGTGGTAAGTAATGACAGTAGTATCACGGCAAATGCCTGATCTATAAGTACAAATGCTGCCGCTACAGTTCCAACGGGTGCTATTATGCCATTTAATTTGGCATCATGTCCAACAGGTTGGTCAGTAGCAGATGGAACTGGCTGAAACCCAGACTTGAGATGAGAGTTTGTAAGGTGACTTGATAATGGAAGGTGAGTAGATTCAGGAAGAGTTCTTGCAAGTGCTCAGTTAGATGCATTTCAGAATATCACGGGATCTTTGTATGCTACATATGCGGTGGTGAGGACCAGTGTTACTTGAGTTTTTGCTGGGTCTAGTATATCTGGATGACCAACAATGTCTTCACCTTCATTTCCTTGATCAGCGAGCTCAAGTCCACTGATATTTGATGCTTCTAATTCTCCATGAGCTAGAACATCTACAGAAACAAGAGGGAGAAATGTAGCCTTTCTTTATTGTATAAAAGATTAATATTGACTATTTATGAAAACAAGAATGAATTGGAAATCCGTATCTAGGGAGGTGGTTATATCACTTTTTATTGTTTTTTCTATAACTGGAACATATGCAGCACTGAGTTCACTCACAGCAACAACTGGTGAATCATTAACTGCTGCAAAGTGGAATGAGCTGGTGAATCATGCTACTCCAAGTGGTGCCATTATGGCATTTAATCTTGCATCATGTCCAACAGGTTGGTCTGCAGCAGATGGGACAGGGGGAAATCCAGATTTGAGATGAGAATTTATTAGGGGACTTGATGATGGGAGATGAGTGGATGCTGGTCGTGTGCTTGCGAGCGCTCAGTGAGATGATGTTGAGCCACATAGTCATCCCCTCTCTTTAGTAACAAATAGTAGTTGAACAGCTGGTGCTGGTGGACAGGCAAGGGCAGCAGATCAATTCTGGAACCCTGCAGCTCCAGATACAAATACCTATAATTCTACTGGTGTAGAAACTCGCCCCCGTAATGTAGCCTTTCTTTATTGTATAAAAAATTAATATTGACTATTTATGAAAACAAGAATTAATTGGAAATCTGTATCTAGGGAGGTGATTATATCACTTTTTATTGTTTTTTCTATAACTGGAACATATGCAGCACTGAGTTCACTTACAGCAACAACTGGTGAATCATTAACCGCAACGAAGTGGAATAATCTAGTAGATCATGCAACTCCAAGTGGAGCTGTGATGGCTTTTGATTTAGCTGCATGTCCAACTTGATGGACTGAATATACTCTCGCATATGGAAGATTTATTAGATGAGTAGATAAAAGTGGGAGTAATATAGATCCTGATGGACAGAGAGCACTTGGGAATATACAAACAGATGCGTTGCAGAATTTCACTGGATCGTTTACTCCTTACGTGTCAGTATCTTCAGTTAATGGAGTATTCAGTCCAACAGGTATTTGAGGTGGTGGTTCTGCAAATTCTCCTAATGGTTATACGAGAATTGATTTTGATGTATCAACGGTTGCTCGTACCTCTATAGAGACTCGTCCTTTAAATATATCATTATTATACTGTAAAAAAGATTAAAAAATGAAAAACTTTCTAAAACATATTCAGCAATGAGTCTCTATTTGAATAGGAATCGTTCTTATTCTTACTTTATCTTGAGCAGTTTATGCTTGGGTATGAATTACAGCTAGTGACTGAGATTCACTAGATTATACCAAGTGGAATGAAATGGTAACTATTTTATATAGTAAGATTACAAATACTTGAAATGAAACAGTTTGAGGTATAAAAACCTTTTCTAGTTTCCCAGTGACTCCATCAAGTAATCCAAGTACTGATTATCAAGTATCAAACAAAAAATATGTAGATGATACGGTTGTAAGTGTACCAAGTTGAGCCGTGATGTCATTTAATCTTGCTTCATGTCCAACTGGTTGGTCAGAAGCAGATGGAACTTGAGGAACACCAGATCTGAGATGAACGTTTGTAAGATGAAAAAATGGTGATGCAAATGGGAGAGATGTAGCAAGATGACTTGCAAGTTATCAAAGTGATTCACTCCAAGGTCATTGGCATAATGTATACCATATAGAGTCATGAGTTGGGAGTGCTGCAACAAACTTTAGTGTGCCAAATGCAGTAAATCTGAATACTGCAGGAAATGGTTCAACAGACTTTATGGCAAAAAACCCTATTTCTGATGGATCAAATGGAACACCAAGAACATCATTAGAAACTCGTCCGAAGAATGTGGCACTATTATATTGTGTAAAAAATTAATATTTAATGATTATATTATGAAAGTAAGAAATTTTTTAAAGAGCTTCCAACAGTGAATATCTATGTGAATGTGATTTATATTTATTATTGTACTATGATGAGCTGTTTATGCAGCCTGGGATTATTCAACGACTGTGAATACTAGCGAACCTCTCACTGCAGAGATGTGGAATTCAGTGAAAGATAAAGTAGTGAGTAATGATAGTAGTATAACTACCAATGCTGCAGCAATTGTACCAAGTGGAGCTGTAATGTCATTTAATCTTGCTTCATGTCCAACTGGTTGGTCGGAAGCAGATGGTACCTCTTGAACTCCAGATTTGAGAGGGACATTTATTAGATGAATGAATGGGGATGCGAATGGAAGAGATGTTTCCAGGGTACTTGCAAATTATCAAGCTGATGACTTTAAAAGTCATAATCATAGGCTTCATTCTCTAACTACACAGTCTATTCAAACAACTTCTGGTGCATGAGGTATATATGCACCCATGATAGGGCCAGCAGCAACTATAGATAACTGGCCTACTACTCAGAGTACTGGATGAACTGAAACTCGTCCTAAGAATATAGTATTATTATATTGTGTAAAAGATTAAAATATGAGAAAGATTTTAAAAAATCTGCAGGAATGAGCTACAATAGGAATTTGATTTTTACTTATTGTTTTCTTATGATGAGCTGTGTATGCAGCCTGGGATTATTCAACGACTGTGAATACTAGTGAACCTCTCACTGCAGAGATGTGGAATTCAGTGAAAGATAAGGTAGTAAGTAATGATAGTATTATTACTGCAAATGCAGCTGGAATAGTTCCGAGCTGAGCAGTGATGTCATTTAACTTAGCGTCTTGTCCAACAGGATGGTCTGAATATACTCAAGCGTATGGAAGGGTAATAAGAGGAATAGATAAGAGTGGAACGAACATAGACCCAGATGGTCAAAGGGCACTTGGGAATTTACAAGCAGATGATTTTAAAGCACATGATCATGGTGTATGGTTCTGAGTTCCAAATTCTGCAGGTTGGGCTTCTGGTTTTCATGGTTTTGCAGTAGGAGCTTCTTTTCATAATGGTGATCCAGAAGCTATAAAAGAAACGAGTGAATCTACTGGTGGAACAGAGACACGTTCCAAGAATGTAGCACTCTTGTACTGCCAAAAGGATTAATATTTTTTATATTTACTCAAGATGAAGAATTTTTTTAAAAATCTACAGCAATGATTTTCTATTGGAATAGGAATTGCATTTGCTTTATTACTTTCAGGAATTGCTTATGCAGCTTGGGATTATTCTACCACTGTAAATATCTGAGATTCACTAACCGCTGAAAAATGGAATTCAGTGAAGGATAAAGTAGTGAGTAATGATGCAAGTATTATTTCGAATTCAGGAGCTATTGCTTCAAATACTGCAGCAAATGTCCCAAGTTGAGCAGTTATGTCATTTAATCTTGTATCGTGTCCAACTGGTTGGTCAAAAGCTGATGGAACATCAGGAACTCCTGATTTAAGGTGAACATTTATAAGGTGAATGGAAGGTGATGCAAATGGAAGAGATGTGACGAGAGCTTTGTGAAACTATCAAACAGATGAATTTGAAAGTCATGATCATCAAATATCAATTTATCTTCAAGGGAATTGAGGGGCAACTGGTCATGGGAGTCAGTATAATTCTAATGGAGGAGGAAATTGGAGAACAAGTTCAGCAGGGGGGAGTGAAACTCGTCCCAAAAATATTGTATTACTCTATTGTGTAAAAGATTAAAAAAATATTCCACCTTGTTGTGGAATATTTTTTTATTTCATTCATAACTTTTTTGCTTCTTTGATGAGTTCAGAATATTCTCTTAGCGCATCAGAATCTCAAGTATTCATTTTGTTCTTAAGGAGATCAACTTTGTTCTTATAAATTTCTTTATTCATTCATATAGCAGTTTTGATAATTTCTTTTTCTACGGCTTCTCTTGTTTTTTCTTTGTTTTCTACTTCAATCTTTAGAGCAATTCATCTATATTTCTCTTTTTCACTCAATTCTAGATGATTCAATATTTCATTTTCTCATACTTTTGAGTGGTCACTTTCTAGAAATTGGCTGAGAATCTTATTGGTACTTTCATCAAGAAATGTAATGGTCTCTTTTAGAAGACTTATATTTCTTTTCAGCTCTTCATCACTTCCACTCGCTAGAATATATCAGATAGCAAGATCTTCACTTTTTGCAACATAGGTTTTCTCATTTTCTTTTTCACCACTACTTTTTGGAAACCTTACTCTATTAAAACTGTCGTAGACAATTTTACTACTGATATCAAGAAGTTTTGATATCTCTTTGAGATAAAAATCTTTTTCTATATTATCGGAATAGGATTTTATAATATCAAGAAGTTCAGAGAGTGCTTTTTTCTTATCTTCAATACTTTCTAGATTAAAGTTCGACTTTTTAATATAGTATCATATTGGAGTGACGGCATCTTTTATGAATTCTCAGAAATCTTTTCAGGATTTAATAATGTCATCAGGGTCTTTTCCTTTTGGTAAGAGGATTATTTTTACTTCAAATCCTTTATTTTTCATAATTTCAAGAGAGTGTTTCGTTGCTTTTTCTCAGGCATTATCTCCATCAAAACAGAGATATATTTTATGAGTGAGTCTTTTTATTACTGATAAATGTTTCTCCGTGAGTGCTGTTCCAGAAACGGCAACCGTATTGAAAAAGCCAGCCTCTTGGAGAGCGATAGTGTCCATATATCATTCAGTAACGATAATATAATCTTCTTTCGTTATTGTATTTCTAGCATTATAGAGACCATATAAAACATTTGATTTATCATATATATGACTCGCAGGTGAGTTGAGGTACTTTGGTTCTCACTCTCATACTATTCTACCAGCAAGGGCTATAAAGTCTCACCTTTGATTCTGGATAGGGAATATAATTCTGTTTATAAATTTGTCTTTTCTCCCTCTAACATCTAGAAATATCTTTGATTCCTCAATAAGTGCATCATCGTATCATTTATTTCTAAGATAGTTATAGAGATTGAGCCCACTATCAGCATATCAAAAATGAAATTTTTCTATTGTTTCTGATGTGAGGTTCCTATCCATCAAATACTTTCTCATTTCAGGATAGTTCTTGAGAGCATCTTTATAGTAATTTACAGCATCTTTATAGAGAGAATATAGATTCTTTTTTGTTTCAAACTTTTCTTTATCGAAGTTACTATTTACTTTGATCCCAGTAAAGCTTCCAAGTATTTCTATAGCTTCTTTAAACTCACAGTTTTCTATATCCATTATGAACTTCACCGGGCCACCTCATTTGTGACAACCAAAACAGTATCAGAGCTGTTTGCTTTTACTCACCATAAAACTCGGGGTTTTTTCAGAATGTCCTGGGAAAGGGCAGGTACTCTTATAATTAACCCCTGATTTCTTCAAACTCGTGTATTTTGAGACAAGGTCTACTATGTCTATAGCAGACTCTAAGTCTTCTACGATTCACATACGATTTTGTTATTATAGTATATCTTGTATCTATTCTAGAGGGAAACTATAAATTGTAAAGAAAAATTGATATTTCAGAATGATGTATTTCCCATAAAACTTTGTAATTTACAAAAATCTATATAATGAGGAAAAGAGTTATTTTTTTAAGAGAAAGCATATATGTTTATCGTATTTGAGTGAGTTGATGGTTCTGGGAAAGACACACAATTAAATAGGGTGTTTGAATATCTTGGAGAAAGAAACAAAAATCTTCAGATATGGAAAACTAAGGAACCTACAGGGTATACAAAGTCTGGTAAAGAGATACTAGAAAAACTCAAGTGAGAGTGATTTTCATCTGCAAAAGAAGCTCTTGATCTCTATGTAAAAGATAGGGAAGAACAGACTATTATAAGAAAAGAGATCCTTAAACATTCTTGTATATTATGTTCTCGTTTTGATTATTCGACTTATGCATATCAGTGACTACAGGGATTGAGTTTCGAGGAAGTATATAAGGCTCATAATTATGAAAATATTATTATTCCAGATATTACTTTTATTTTCGATGTAAGCAAAGAAAATATTGCTCTCAGGCTTGCTGCAAGATGATGAGAAAAAGAGTTTTTTGAAGATATAGATATGTTGGAAGATATCAATAACAGATATCAACAGATTGCTGAGAGATTGAAAGATGAGAGGAAAATATTTGGTATTGATGCCAATCAAACCAGAGAGAATATATTTGAGAATATAAAAATTATTTTAGATAGAGAGTGTATGGAGCTATTTAGATAATCCACCCCAACCCTCCTTTCATACGAAAGGAGGGAGTAGAACATCTTATATATTTTAATTTTTGAGAAGAAGGATGCATCATATTCCAGGTACTTTAAAAAATGCTGCAAGAGAATTAAGAAAGAATATGACCTCTTCAGAGAAAAAATTATGGGAGGAAATAAGGTGAGATAAACTATGAGAAAGAGTTTTGAGGCAAAAAGTTTTTTATGTATATACAGAAAATTCGGGTCTTGATAGGTATATAATTCCAGATTTTTATATAGCAAGTAAGAGATTAATTATTGAAGTTGATGGAAGTATTCATAAATTATCTGAGATTCTAATACTAGATAAAATAAAGCAGGATAAGTGATTTAACTTTATTAGAATAGCAAATGATGAAATTGAACAAGATATTGAAAAGGTAATAATAAAAATAAAACACAAACTTATTTAGAATTATGTTCTTGCTCCCCTTCCTTTCGTATGAAAGGAAGGGGTTGGGGGATGGATTATAAGAAATTACTATGACATCAAGTAAAAAAACAGGAGACCAGTGAGAAATTGTAGCTATTAAGTATCTACAAAAAAATGGCTATACCATTTTGGATACCAATTTTAAGTTTGGGAGATTCTGAGAGATAGATGTAATAGCAAAAAAAGATGATATAACCGTATTTATCGAAATTAAATACCGACTCAGTACTGTATTTGGTTCTCCGGAAGAATCTATTACTAAAAATAAACTTTATAAATGTAGAAAAACAATGGAATATTACTGTAAAAAGAACCGTATTGATTTCGAAAAAATTAGGTTTGATGTCATTACCATTTTGAAATGAGAAACTTCACATAAAGTGACTCATTATAGGAATATAGAGGTATAATTTAAGGAAGAGTTAAGGTACTTACTAATAATAAAAAGGATACTCCTTATTTTCCCCTTCCTTTCGTATGCTAGGTCCATAGATACCCCTTGAGGGTGCAAGGGGCTAGGGGATGGATTATAATCATAAGAAAAAATGAAAAAACTACTCAAAAATCTTAAAACTTCTGACAAAATTACCCTCTCTTTTTCATTGTTTAATTTTTTCTCTCTTCTTATTCTCCTTATAGCAATTAATATTACCTATTTCTTTGTTTGGTATTCGGATCAGAAAGAGGAGAGTATGTATGATATGAATATAAACTATAATTCATATACTGATGGTATGAGTGAGAGCAACATAGAAGCTTTTAAGGAATATATTCTACAAAAAGATACGATTATTATACCAAGTGGTGAGGAAGAGTATGTATGTTCACCAGGGGTTTCGAAGAAAATACACGATAACCTAGATCTCATTAAATGAAAATTCTTGTATAAAGATGCTGGAAAGACATACTTCATTTTTTCACAAAACTATCCGTCTATATGAGAAGTGAAAATTCTTTTTGATACTACTTCGTATGTAAAGTCTCAAGTCATTATTATTAAGCTCAGTTTGATTATTATCTTTCTCTCTCTCTTTTTCTCATTTTTCTTTTGAAAAAAGGTATCGAGCTATGTACTTAAAGATTTAAAAAATATTTCAGAAAAGGCAAAAAAAATAGATATAGAAAATGATTTTGAGCCAATTGAGATTACCTGAAACCCAGAGGATGAAATTAATATTCTGGCTGATACTATTAATAAGAGCTTCTCAAAAATACAGAACCAAACATCAAATTTGAAGCAATTTATTACCGATGTAAGCCACGAATTCAAAACTCCACTTATGGTCATTAACTCTGAGATAGATGTATATAATAAAAAATTAGAAAAAAATGTACTTGGGAAAGAAGAGGTAGAAAATCTCCTTCAGAAAATAAAAGAAAAAACGAATAAATTAAATAGACTCCTAGAAACTTTTCTGCTCCTTTCAAGAATAGAGAATGGAATTGAAGCACTAGATAAAAAAGATATTAACCTATGAAATCATATTCAAGATATTACAAAAAATATTATATTCTGAAATAAAAAAACATTATCATTACATCATAACATAATGAGTGACGTAACTATTCACTGAGAAGAAGGAACATTTAATCTCATAGTTGAGAATTTATTGTCAAATGCTATAAAATTTTCTAGGAATGAAGTAAGTTCTTATATTGAGATAGGAGGTGATGAGAAGAGTTTTTGGATAGAAGATAATGGGGTTTGAATACAAGAAGAGGATATAGAAAATATTTTTAATAAATTCTATAGAGCAGATACTGGAAAAGAATGATTTGGGGTTGGGTTATTTATAACTCAGAGAATTGTAGAACTGTATGGTTGGACCATAGGTGTGTCAAGCGAGGTATGAAAGGGAACAAAATTTACTATTAAATTTTAAGTATTATGAAGAAAATTCTTTTAATAGAGGATAATAGAGACATTAGTAGAAATATAAAAGAGTATTTTGAACTGGAGGGGTATAGGGTTGAGGTAGCCTATGATGGGGAGGTTTGAATTGATAAAGCCACTGAAAATAAATATGACCTTATTTTACTTGACCTTATGCTTCCAAAAATTGATGGTTTTACGATAGCGAAGAAGCTACAAAGAAAAATAAAAACTCCTATTATTATGACAACTGCCAAGGATTCAATAGATGATAAGTTGCTATGATTTGAGAACGGAGCACTTGATTATATTGTGAAGCCATTTGACCTGAGAGAACTCGAAGTAAGAATAAATATTCTTCTCAAAAGAAATGAAAGTACTCAAGACATTATTGAGTTTCAAGATGTTGAAATGAACTTAGAAAAAAGAGAGTTCAAAAAGAACAGTATTCTTGTGAATATCACTCAAAAGGAATTTCTTATATTCGAATACTTATACCAGAACAGATCAAGAGTAGTAACTAGAACCGAACTCATAGAGTATATCTGGTGAGAAAGTTGATTATTTGAATCTGATTCTAAGCTGGATGTTTATATTTCAAACCTGAGGAAAAAATTATGAAAAACTATTATTGAAACAGTGAAGGGGGTAGGGTATAAAATTGGTATATCTTAAGTTGCATTAAGAATTATTTAAGGTAGTATGATATGGTAGTGATACACCATACTTTATATATTAATTTTCCATAATATTATGAAAATAAATAACAAATTAGTTTTTTTGATAGTGGCTCTTTTATCTACATCACTTTTTTTATCCTCTTGTTGAGATGATAAAAAAGAAAGAAAAGAAGCAAAAGAAGGGGAAGCAGAGATTCAAAACATTGTTCAAGAGATTGAAGAAGCAGTTGAAGAGGCAGAAAAAGTTGCAGCTGAGATAGCTCCAATTGTAGAAGAAGTTTCTGAAGTTGTAGGTGAAGAAAATGTTGAAGAAACAGTAGAACCAGTAAAAGTAGTTCAAGAAGTAACTACTGCAGAAGAACCAACATTTGCTGCAGCTTGAAAATACGTAGAGTATACAGAAAGTGAAGTTGCAAATGCAACTGGAAATATAGTACTTTTCTTTCACGCAACTTGGTGTCCATCTTGTGTTTCAGCTGATAAGAAAATATCTTCTGAAGAGGTTCCAAGTGATTTGGTTGTTTTGAAAGCAGACTATGACTCAAGTACAGATCTAAGAAAGAAATATTGAGTAACATCTCAGCACACATTCGTACAAGTAGATTCAGGGGGGAATTTAATTAAAAAATGGGTATGAGGGAGAGATATTGAAGATATAACAGAAAGATTGCAATAAAAGCATTTTAAGATAAAATTAAGGTATTCTTATATGATAGGAGTACCTTTTTTAAGCTTTCCATTTTCCCCCTTCCCTTCGTATGAAGGGTAAGGGGTTAGGGGATGGATTATTTCATAACCGTACATATATGACACTGATTATAATATCTTTTCTTGCTTGAGTACTCACTATTCTAGCACCCTGTGTACTTCCACTTCTTCCAGTAATTCTCTGAGCGAGTATTGATGATCCTAAGGATAAATATAGACCCTATATAATTATAGCTTCACTCTCTTTCTCAGTTTTTGTTTTCTCCCTTTTACTCAAAGCAAGTACTATTTTTATTGATATTGATCCTATTGTTTGGAAAATCTTTTCTGGAGTTATTTTGATACTCTTTTGAGCCTTCACTTTTTTCCCAAATTTATGGAAAAATATCTCAAATGCTCTCTGATTTTCGAATAAATCAAATGCAAGTTTTCAAAAAAGTACTCAAAAGAAAGGAATTACTGGAAGTATACTCGTTTGAATGTCGCTTTGACCAGTATTTTCAAGTTGCAGCCCGACCTATGCTCTTATTCTTGCAGTAATATTACCAATCAGTCTTTTCGCATGACTCATAAATCTCATTGCATATATTCTTTGATTAGCACTTGTTCTTCTTTTGATAGCTCTACTTGGTCAAAAATTCATTAAAAAAGTAAAATGGGCTAGTGACCCGAAATGAAAGTTTAAAAAAATACTTTGAGTTATTTTTGTGCTTGTTTGAGTAGCTATAATTGGATGATTTGATAAAAAAATTGAGTCAAAAATCATAGAAAGTTGATATTTTGATGTAACAGGAATAGAACAAATGATATTAGATAAAGTCGATACTGATTTGGAAAAAAGCATAGAAGAAAAAAAACAGAAAGCAAAACAAGAGTTTCTAAGAGATGGACTGAAGACCAACACAGAGAATAAAAGTATTTCACTAAGTGATGTGCTTGATTGAGGACCTGGAAAAGATTGAATTCCTGCAATTAATAATCCAAAATTTCTTAATATAGAGTGAGCAAAATCTGACTTAACCTTTTTGAATAATGATTCAAATGGTATTGTCGTGCAAGTATGAGATACAGCAAAATTCTACCCGTATGCTATACTCGTTTGGCACGAAATAGTAAATGACACTATTGGGGACGAGAAAATATCAGTTACATTCTGTCCATTATGTGGAAGTGCTATTGTATATAACAGAGTATTAAATGGAGAAGAACACTTCTTTGGAGTTTCTGGAAAACTCTATCAGTCAAACCTTTTGATGTACGATGATAAAACAGAAAGTCTTTGGTCTCAAAGTTTAGGTGAAGCACTTGTTTGAGATTACCTTGGGCAAGAACTTGAATATATAAGATCCAATCTTATGACCTTTTCTGAATTTCAAGAAAACTATCCTCTTTGAGAAGTACTCAGTGATGATACCGGATATTTTAGAAGTTATGGCCGTATTCCATATGGAAGCTATGATGAAAATGATACCCTCTTTTTCCCAGTCAAAAATCAAGATTTGAGGTTCCACAAAAAAGAACTGTTTTACATAGTAAACAATAAAGAGCTCTGAGAATCAGTGGCATTTTTATTCAAAGATTTACGAGAACAAGGAAAATGAAAAATTAAAATATGAGAGAGTACATATAAAGCAACTTTTAAGGATGGAGTAGTCGAAGTGATCAGAGATTGAGAAATACAAAAATGATATCATGAAATGTGGTTTTCTTGGATTACTCACAATAAAGAAAGTAAAAGTGTGTGGTTTAAAGAATAATCCCTCCCAACCTCCCCTTATCAGGGGAGACCGAGGGGGGGTAATTTTATTTCACAGAATATAAATATGAAAAAAATATTGATTTTAGTAGTAGTACTTATTGTAGTATGATACATATATAATCTGAAAACACAGAAGAATACTGTGATTTTACCATCTAAAAATATAAGTATGGAAAACCTTGAGACAGCATATTTTGCAGGAGGATGCTTCTGGTGCATAGAAGGAATTATGGATGGACAAGAATGAGTAGTAGAAGCAGTAAGTGGATATGCTTGAGGAACAGAAATAAACCCAACCTACGAACAAGTTGCTTGATGATTAACGAGCCATAGAGAATGAGTAAAGGTTCTTTTTGATCCTGAAATTATTTCTTATATAGATTTAGTAAATATATTTTGGAGGCAGATCGATCCAACAGACGATAGTGGCCAATTTACAGATAGATGACATCAGTATACTACTGCAATATATTATATCAGTGAACAACAAAAAGAAATAGTAGAGAAAACAATAGAAGTGTTAGAAGAGAGTTGAAAATATGAAAGTGATATTGTCACTGAAATACTTCCATTTACCGTATTCTACAGAGCGGAAGATTATCATCAAGACTATGCTCAGAATTCTTCATTTCGCTATAATTTGTATAAAAAATGATCCGGAAGAACTGATTATATAAAAGATACTTGGTGAGATGAACCTTATAAAATAACTAAAAAAACTATGACAAAAGCAGAATTAAAAGAAAAATTAACTCCAATTCAGTACAAAGTAACTCAAGAGAATGGTACAGAAGCACCGGGAGATAACGAATATAACCATTTTTATGAAGATGGGATTTACGTAGATATAGTTGATGGGACTCCATTGTTCTCTTCTACTGATAAATATGATTCAGGATCTGGTTGGCCAGCATTTACGAGACCAATTGATGATAACTTTATTAGAGAAGAAGTTGATAAAAGCCTTTTTAGAACTAGAACTGAAGTAAGGAGTGAGAACGCTGACTCTCATCTTGGGCACGTATTTAGTGATGGCCCAAAAGATGATGGATGACTGAGATACTGTATCAATTCTGCAGCACTCAAGTTTATTCCAAAAGAAGAACTAAAGGGGAGTGAATATGAGAAATATTTAGAATTATTTCAATAAGAAAAGAATAATCCATCCCCCAGTCCCTTGCACCCTCAAGGGGTATCTATGGACCTAGCATACGAAAGGAAGGGGAGCAATATTGAAAAATATTAGAGAAAAATTATAAAGTAAATTCCCCTTCCTTTCGTATGAAAGGTAAGGGGTTAGGGGATGGATTATAAACTCATTGCAATACATTAACACAAAAAACATGAACAATTTTTTTGATATATCATCTGTAGTAATTATTTGAGCTTCACTCACAAAAGGGAAGATTGGAAATGAACTCTTGAACAACCTGAGAGATTTTGAAGGGCAGAAATTTTGAGTGAATCCAAAGGGATGAGAATATGAGGGAATAGAAATATTTCCTCATATTCTGGATTTACCAATAATACCTGATGTTGCAGTATTTACTATTCCAGCTTCAGGAGTAATAAAGTCTCTTATAGAATGCTGAAAAAAAGGAATAAAAAGAGCAGTGATTATATCAGCCGGATTTAAAGAAACAGGAAATAAGAAGTGAGAAGAAGAACTAATCGAAGTAGCTGAAAAATATGGGATAGATGTTCTTTGACCAAACTGTTTATGATATGTGGATGTAAATAAAAACCTGAATTTGAGCTTTGGTGCGAAGAATATAAAACCGTGAAATATTGTGCTTATATCTCAGAGTGGAGCTATGGCTGTTGCACTAACCGACTGGGCAGCATCAACAAATATAGGTTTTAGTAAAATGATATCAATGGGGAATAAAGCAGTAGTAGATGAAAATTCTTTATTGCAGCAATTAGAAAGTCATCGTAATCACACCAAAGTTATAGCACTCTATCTTGAGAGTATTCAGAATGGAGAAGCATTCTACCAGGTTACTAAAAAACTTTCCAAACAGGTTCCAATAGTACTTATAAAGTCTTGAACATCTTCGAGAGGATCTCTAGCAGCGAGTTCTCATACATGAGCACTTTCATCGGAAGCAAGTATTCTTGATGCTGCTTTTTCACAGTCTTGAGTTCACACAACCGATTCATTAGAAAACTTTTTTCTTTGGAGTCAGGCTTTTTCTCAAACAGTTGATATTGAAATACCAAAAGAGTTACTTATTATTACGAATGCTGGAGGTCCATGAGTCATGGCAACTGATCATACTGAAAAAAATAATGTTATATTGACTGAGTTTTCAGATGAGGAAAAAAGAGTATTAAAAAGAGGTCTTCCAGAAACTTCTTCAGTAGCAAATCCAATTGATATTATATGAGATGCAACTTCAGTAACCTATAAACAAGTTCTAGAAAATATTACTCAGTTACAGAATAAAAGAGCTATTCTTCTTATACTGACTCCTCAATCTATTACTGATGTAGAAAATATTGCACAAGTTATTATAGGTTTTCAAAAAGAGAACCCAGGTCAATTTATAATGGTTTCTTTCATAGGGTGAGTATGAGTGGAGAAATGAAGAGTAGTTCTTGATAAGGCAGGTATATTAGAGTATGATTATCCTAAGAAAGCTATTATTACTTATTGAGAATTATTGAAACAAAAAGAGTGGGAAAAAGAACAAGAGAATAGACTAGAAGAGATTCAACTACTAAAAAGTTCCGTTATAAATAATTTGAAACAAAAGCTAAAAAATGAAATACATTCCCCTTCCTTTCGTATGAAAGGTAAGGGGTTAGGGGATGGATTATTGAATTGTTCCAATACTTTGTCAGCAGAAATACTTCAAGCCTTTCAAATTCCAGTGTTAGAAGAAGTATTGGTAAGGTCTGTTGATGACATTGATAATATGTGGTATTATCTCAATGATAGTCCACTCATAGCTAAGATTGTTTCTCAAGATATAGCTCATAAAAGTGATGTATGATGAATAGTGTTTGATATTACTTCTAAGAAAAAGTCAGTAGAGGCATATAATGCCATTCTTCAGAATACAAAAAAATATTTTCCAGAGTGAAGTATTGACGGAGTCAGTTTTTCGAAAATGATAGAGGGAAAATGAGAAAACCAAGAAATATTTGTTGGTTTTAAAAGAGATAGAAGTTTTTGAAACCTATTGCTGGTTTGAGCTTGATGAATCTATGTAAATGTATACAATGATATCAGTAGAAGGGTTTGATTGATATCAAAAGATGAAATAGAAAAGATGCTGAGAGAGCTTACTATATATCCGATTTTATGTTGAGTGAGATGACAGAAGGGGATAGATATTGATTTACTTATTGATACTATCTATAAGCTACAATTTGTATTTGATACTTTTAGAGAAATATCTGAAATAGATATTAATCCTGTAATATGTGATGATACTTGAAGTATTATAGTTGATGCAAAATTTTATTTAAATAATTAGGTGATTATGACCAAAACTATGCATGATAGAGATGATCTTATAGTAAGAAAAGTGGAATGACTTTTTCATGTGATACCACTTAATAAGCTCAGAGAAACAAATAAAGTAACATTTGAGTTGGTACCATCATTTAATAATATTGATGCAGTTGATATCGTTACTCATCAGCCTTGAGCAAGATCTCCTTGAAGTGTATGAGACAAGGATAATCTATGGTATATGCATAATGGTCAGGAAGATAACTTAGTTACTTTTAGTGGGACAAGGTTTGTTGAGCTCTATAACAAAGAACATTGAGTGATTGAAAAATTTGAAGTTTCTCATGCACAAATTAAATGGAATGGTGAAGTCATACTTGATCGTGCTGGTATTCTCGGTTGGCCAACGTGAGTATTTCATAGGCCATATTCTCCAGAGTGATCAGTAAGTATGAACTTTGCTGTGAGAAATGATACGTTTGATATTGATACTGAATTTAATATCTATGATGTAGATACTACTACTGGAGCATATGAGGTGGTGAGATTAGGAAAGCTTGATCAACCAAATCAATAGACCTCCCCTAGCCCCTCCTTACTAAGGGGAGGTTGGGAGGGGTCTTATTATTTATTAAATAACAAAGAATGATGTCACTTCAAAGAATAGCAACCATTGTTTCATCCCTTACTGCATTTTTATTGGTAGTGATGAAACTTTCAGTAGGACTTTTAAGTTGATCAATAGCAGTTCTTTCATCTGCAATCGATTCACTCTTAGATTTATTTGTCTCTCTTTTTAATTTTTTTGCAGTCAAAAATGCAGAGAAACCAAGAGATGCAAGGTTTAATTATGGAAGAGGAAAGATAGAGGCTTTGGCAAGTTTATTTGAGGGTATTATTATTACACTTTCAGGATTATATATTCTCTATGAATCAATAATGAAATTGATGAATGGAAGCGAAGTAAGTTATCTAGGGATCTCGATTATTGTAATGATTGCTTCATTTGCTATTACTCTTTGATTAGTACTTTTCCTTGATTATGCAGCAAAAAAGACAAAAAACATAGTGATTCAATCAGATCTACTCCACTATAAGACTGACCTATATTCGAGTGGTTGAGTATTGTTTTCACTAGGAGTGATATATTTCACTTGATTTCAATCAATTGACGCCATCGTCTGAATCGTTATTGCCATATATATAATCTATTCTGCATTCGATCTTATAAAAAAATGATACCTTCTTATATTAGATGTATCACTTGATGATGAATATGTTGAGAAAATTAAAAAAATTATAGAAACAGATCCAATTGTAAATAATTATCATTTCCTGAGAACTAGGCAATCAGGGAATACTAAGTTTGTGGATATACATATTGTTTTTCATCCTGAGATTCTCCTTATAGATGCTCATAGAGCTTCTGATCATATAGAACACAAAATTAGAAAACTTGATACTTCTTCTGATTGGGTATTTAATATTCATCTTGATCCCTATGATGATTCTGCTGTAGGAGGGTAAGGATTATTTCCATAATACTACTTTTTTGTAGCTGAGAGTAGAGAGTATAATGAGGAGTAATATGATAAGGCTATGAGATATTTCACCTTCAATAAGGTCAATATGAATAGCACCAAATATGAAAAAACCATAAGTAAGTTTGTGAAGCACTTTCCAATATTTTCAAAGGAGTTTTACTGAGAAAGTATTGGAAGTAATGAGAAGTGGAAACATCATTATTGTTCACCAAGTTCCCCAGAATAGAAAGGACTTATAGTTAAATATATCATTTTTTATTACACTTATAATTCCAATGTCATCGAGTGCGTATCAGGCTCCATGCGCTAATATGAAACACCCACATATAATTCAGAGCTCTTTTCTCAGAGCCACTACTTTTTTGAGTATTCCGAGTTTTGGAAGCAGAGAGGCTATGGGTCTAGAGAAGAGTATAATTATCAGTATATTCCATCCAAATTCTCAGAAATCTTCTGCGGCTCTAGGGTCAATAATTACGTAGAGTGATGCTATACTTACGTATGCTAGGTATTTTTTTATGACTAAAAAATAAGGAACTTTTCCTTCAAATATAAGTTTTTTTATTGGGTCTATCATAGATTTTTTAAGATTAAAAACTAATATTAGTCTTTAATATACTTTGATATAGAAAATATTCAAAATTATTCATAAAAATGTCTATTTTTAAGTTTGTTTTAAGGAAATTTTGCATAGTATATATACAGTTTAATACTTAATATTAAAACCTATGTCAGATACATCAAGTTTGGATGCATTTATAAATGCAAGAAAACAAATTAAGCAAGCCTGTAGTCTCTATGGAGAATGTAATGATGACGCAAATAAGTATGAATTGATATCGCATCCAAAGAGGATTTTAGAAGTGAATATTCCGGTAAGAATGGATGATGGAAGTGTAAAAACCTTTACGGGTTATAGAAGTCAGCATAATGATGCTAGAGGACCATTTAAAGGATGAATTCGTTTTCACCAGGATGTGAATAAATCAGAAGTAAAAGCACTTTCTATGTGGATGACATTTAAGTGTGCCGTTATTGATATACCACTTGGGGGAGGAAAAGGTTGAGTTATTGTAAATCCAAAAGAACTTTCAAAGGGAGAACTAGAAAGGCTTGCAAGAGGGTATGTGAGAGCAATATATAAATATGTTGGACCAGATCAGGATATACCAGCTCCTGATGTGAACACTAATCCACAGGTAATGGCTTGGATGATGGATGAATACTCGAATTTAGTATGAAAATATTCTCCAGGAAGTTTTACTGGAAAGCCTCTTACATCATGAGGATCAAAGGGGAGAGGAACAGCAACAGCTCAAGGATGAGTGTATGTGCTTCAAAAGATTTTAGAATTAAAAAATCAGGAAATAAAAGGAAAGAAAGTAATTATCCAGTGAGCTGGAAATGCTGGACTTACTATGGCAGAGCTATTATGTGAGTTATGAGTACTTATAGTTTGAATATCAGATTCCCATGGAGCTATATTTAATGATATGGGAATCAATATTTCAGAGATAGTGAAGCTCAAGGCAGCAAGAAAATCAGTAACAGAATATTCTGATGCGACAAAGTTCTCAAACTCTGAAATACTTGAGCAAGAGTGTGATATACTCATTCCAGCTGCTCTTGAGAATCAAATTACTGAGAAGAATGCTTGAAATATTAAAGCTGACCTTATACTAGAACTTGCGAATGGTCCTATTACTCCTGGGGCAGATGAAATACTTTTTAAAAATAATATTTCTATTATTCCTGATATTCTAGCAAATGCTGGGGGAGTAATGGTTTCATATTTTGAACAGGTCCAGAATAATACCAATTTTTATTGGGAAGCTGATGAAATAGATGGGAAACTCCATAAGAAGATCACCTGCGCTGCACAAGATGTGTTTGATACGGCGATAGAAAATAATACTCATTTAAGGAATGCTGCTTATATTGTTGCATTGAAGAGAGTGCTTGATGCTATGAAGGATAGATGAGAGGTATAAAAAATTGACTTTTTTATTAAAATATTTATTATAAAAACTCATTGCGAAAATATTAGCAATGAGTTTTCTTTAAAATTTTTTATTAACTCTATTTTAGAAATATCATGGTAGATGATAGTAAAAATACCACTGAAAAAGATCAAAATAAATTTGGTTCAGTAAAATTAAAAAAAAGTAATAAAAAGCCTAGTAGCAAAAAAGCATCTTCTAGAAAGAAGCTAAAGAATAAAAAACATCTAGGTTTACCAAAAGTTGCTGTATATCTTCTTCATATCTTTTGTCTCATTTTACTTTGGATAGGTATAAATATAGCTTTCGAGCCAAGTATATTTAGTACAGAAGCTTTTGAGTCATTAAATAATATAAGGCTGGTAGACAAAGGATTATGGGTATCTTGTATAGCTACTTTTGTTTTATATAATATAGCAAAGATTATTATGTATTATGTAATTTTCTTCTTATTAGCCGTAGTATTTTTTGAGTTTACGGAGGCGATGAGTGCACTGTATGTAAATGATTTTCATAGATACTGGAAGGATCAATGCTATTACTATAAGGTGGTTTTTTCCCGAAATTACCCAAGCCAAGATGAATCAGAGAAAATATCAAAATTTAGAAGATATTTGGATCTATCTAGTGTAGATTCATTTTGGGTGTTTATATTGATTCCAGTGCTGTATATGATTATAGTATGATATCAAACAACAAGAGGCAAGCGAAAGCTTGCCTCTTTAAAATGCTTAAATTTATAAGGAAAGCTTATTGTAATAACAGAACCCATGCCCAGCCTTTATTACCCTCAAGGGGTATCTATGGACTAGAAAAAGGGAAGGGAGTTTGCTTTGTAATTTACTTTAGATGTATTAAAAATTTTCTTATCATTCCCCCTCCTTACTAGGGAGGGGGTTAGGGGGTGGGTTAATTCCAACATAAATAGGAAAAAATACCTATAAATATTCACTTGGGATAAACTATGAAACTCATTATTGACATTTTAGAATAAATAGTTAAAATATTTTTCGATACAAAAATTATTGTATTGAATTTTCTTTAAAATCTTGTGCTAATCTTCAACGTGTAAAACATGACAAAAACAAAAAAAAATTTAAACAAAAGTTCTTTTTTAGAAAGAGTAGTAAATAATTGGAAACCCTATCTGCCAGATATATGGTTAGTAGCTCGTTCTACATTAATATCTTGTATATCTTGTTATATCTTTTTTACATTATGTTTGATGTTACTTCCAGTACCTCCTTCAAATGATACTGAACTATCAGGAGGTCCATTTGTGGTTATATTAATATTATGTGTAATATTTTTATATTTTCTTTTTAGAGTATATCTTATTGTACCCCTTCTAATTTCTTTTATCTTTTCGGCATTTGAAAATATATTAAATCCAAATACTTTGTTTACAGAGATAACAGAATTCTTTTCATCAGTAGGAAAGATAAGGAGGAAAGAACCCGGAGAAATAAAAGGAAGGTATGCAATGTTCTTATTATTTATTTCCAATTTTTCAGGGAAATCATTTAGATTGAATGAGAAAAAATATTTGATACGCATCCAGTCATATATTGAATACTTTATTTTCTTTCTATTTTTTTTCTTATATTAAACAAGAGGCAAGCGAAAGCTTGCCTCTTTAAAACGCTTAAATTTCTAAGGAGAAACTTACTATTGACTTATTATGAAAAATATATAAGATCAAAAAATGATGCGATATTTTCGTATTCAACTTTCTTTAAAATTTTTTGTTAACCTTAAATTTGTATATAAAATTATGTCCGATGGAAAAAAAATAGGTTCTGAAGAGAATCAAAATAATTCTCCTAAGAAGAGGACTCCCAATAAAAAGGACTCTCCAAATTCAAAAGAGAAAGAAGCTCCTAAAAAGCCTTCTGTAAAGA